>ERZ773103.2470-NODE-2470-length-17010-cov-131.505515_pt1 | contig 17010 bp, 26 predicted proteins | sample MGYA00511118_ERZ773103 | MGnify/ENA primary metagenome ERZ773103 (study PRJEB29015, sample SAMEA2737821) | human gut metagenome | biome: human gut; feature: human-associated habitat; material: faeces | place: China | collected 2012 ... | reverse complement strand
GCAGAGCAGCTGACTTGTAATCAGCAGGTTAACGGTTCGAGTCCGTTCATCGGCTCTAAGCTGAAGATCAGCTTTATAAATTAAATATGGATGGGTTCCCGAGTGGCCAAAGGGGGCAGACTGTAAATCTGTTAGCTCAGCTTTCGAAGGTTCGAATCCTTCTCCATCCATTATATTATCGCGGGGTAGAGCAGCCTGGTAGCTCGTCGGGCTCATAACCCGAAGGTCGTTGGTTCAAATCCGGCCCCCGCAACTATCTTCAAGTAAGACCCCTGAAAGGATGTCAACAGTAATGTTATCCTGATGAGGTCTTATTTCTATAATATATCTTTTTATTACTTTTATCCATTCTTTGTCATTAACATTCTGTGTTAATGAATCAAAGATTTTGTTTAATTCTTTTTCGGTAAGTTCTTTTGGAGTTTTGGATTCTTTTTTTTCTATAATTTCTTCCAATTCTTTTTTCCTTATCTGACATCGAGAAATTTCAGATTCTAACTCAGAAAAAATTAATCCCTTTTTGATTGCTGATAACATATTTTTTATTTCTTTATTGACTTGAGCTAATTCATTTTTTTCTTCTTTACATTCAACAGAAGCCTGTTTCCAAGATTTAATCATAGCTTCTTTAATATCTTTCTTTCTTTTTTCGCTAGTTAAATCGTTTTTTAAAAATGCAATAACGGCGTCTTCTATTCTATCAGCATTTATCGCCCTGCTAGGGCATCTTTTTTCGTGATAAGAATTAGGACACCCGTAATACCGAGTTCTATAGCCTTTGCCTGAAGTTGTAATTTTAGCTATGTATTTGCTACCGCAAAAAGGACAAGTAATAAGTCCTTTCAGTAAAAATTCTTTGTCTTCTTTATCTATAGCCTTTTTTCTTTGTCCTTGTAGATTCATTTCCATCCTCCTTCTTACCAGTTCCCAAGTAGCTAAATCTATAATAGCAGGAATTGCATTTTCTATTTTTATGCAATCTTTATTCTCAATTTTTCCTATATATTTCCTCAAGTAAGAATACTTGTACTTATTGAATGTATATACTCCGATATATTTCTCATTTTTAAGTATACTATTCATCGTGTTTCTAGTAAAAATATTCCCTTTTCGAGTACGAATTCCTTTTTTTTGCAAAAATTCGCTTATTTGCGTATAACTTTTGTTATACGCATACATTTCGAATATTTTTTCTATTATTTTAGCTTCTTGCTCATTTATACAGTATTTTCCTTCGGAATTTATATAATATCCAAAAGGAGCGATACCCCCCATAAATAGGGCTTTTTTTGCCTTTACAGCTGACCCTGCTAAGGATTTTTTTCTTGTGTCTAACACGAAATGTTGATTCATCAACATATTCACATTTTCAACTAAAAAAGCATTGGGGTCACTGTATTCACCTAACTGTTCAGTAACTGATATGACTTTAATATTATTAATAGTCATATATTTCCTAAACGAATTCCAATCCCCAATATCTCTGCTACCTCTGCTCATATCGTAGATGCAAACAGCATCCCATTGATGTTTTTTTACATCATTCAAGCAATTCTGATAAGCAGGTCTGTCGGTGTTTGTCCCCGAATACCCCTCGTCAATATAACTTTTTACAAGTTGAATATCGTTTTCTTTGCAATATTTTTTTATTGCCGATAACTGATACTCAATAGAGTTTTCTGTTTGTTTATCCGTAGAATATCTACAATAAGCAGCAACTCTAGTCATCATAAGTCCTCCTTTCAATTATATTAAAACTTTACGACAAATTGTCGCTAATATAAATTGTTGTATCACATTTTGTGTAAAATGTCAATTGTGTGTTAAGTATTTCTATAAAATATCATCAAGTATCCCCAAGTCTTTCAATATTAACAATTTGATATATTCAGGATAATTCCTTGATTCCTTAACAGAAGACGCAACCCAACTTTCGATTGTTCGCAACGGTATAAAATACCTTTCAGCGAACTCTCGCTGTGAAATGCCTAACATATTAATAATTGCTCTCATATCTAAATGGGCGATGTCCCATATTTTTGAGCATTTATCCGCTTCCATATTTGCATTACATATAAATATGTTTTTTTTAGGTTCTTTTATAGCTTGCAAATACAAGTTATAAAATTCTTTGTTTGTCATAATTATTTCTCCTTTAAAATTTTTTAAAAGCTCTTGACAAAAGCCTTTTAGTAGAATACTTGCAAGACGAGGTTTTATGCCTCGTCTTTTTCTATTCGTAACCGTAGCCCCGTAGCCAAAATTGGTTATAATCTCATCGAATTAATAGCTGCTTGTTATTTCTTAATTTATAACTTCTAAATTGTTGAATATTTCAGTTGAAATGATTATTTAATCAGTTTTTATATTTTATTTCAAAATAATCCAAAAGCTTTTTATATCTATCTTGTGCGGTCAAACATGTATCCCTCAAATAACCCTTTTCATTATCCCATTCTTTTAATCCACGATAGTAAAACATTTTAAGATTATCTTCAATAATAAATGGAACAATATTATATTTTAAACATTCTTTAAACATAATAATTCTTCCTGTTCTTCCATTTCCATCCTGAAAAGGATGTATTCTCTCAAATTTCACATGGAAATCTAATATATCATCGAAAGATATGTTTTGTTTTCCCAAGTATTCATTAAGCAGTTTATCCATTTCTTTCTTTACTTTTCCTGGTGGAGTAGTCTGCCTGTCAGCAACCATATTTCTTCTTGATTTATATTCTCCAACATTAAACCATGGAAGTCTACTGTCAGATGTATTTGTTTTTAATATTTTATGAGTAGTTTTAATAAATTCTTCATCCAAAGTATTATTGGCACACTCAATCATATAATCGAAACATTGAAAGTGATTAATTGTTTCCATAATGTCATCAATGTTTGCCGGTTCTTTTTCTAAACCAATAGTATTTGTTTCATAAATATATCTTGTTTGGTCTTCCGTTAAGCGACTACCTTCAATATGGTTTGAATTATATGCTAATTTGATTTGTGTTTGATGATATATACTTCCTTTAAGTTTCGCTTTCTTTTCCTCTTTTAGTCTATAAAGCAATGTATCTTCATTGGGTTCTATTCTACGCATCATAAAATTCGCCTCCTTGTTACATTGTTATATCTATGATAGTTGTATTATTTTCTTCATCTTTATTAAACCAAATAGAAAAAATACTTGCATCGAGATGGTCTATATAAGCTTGAACTCTCCATTTACCATCTAAAAATTCATCTTCACTAATCTGTACATAAGTTTCTCCATCGTATTCAGCATCTTCGAAAGCACAAATAATGTCATCTGCCATTTCTTTTTCTTCTTCAGCAGTATAGCTGTTACCTATTAAATTTTGCTGTAATCTTTTTAAAATATCATTGTCTGCTGTTCTCATTATATTACCTCCTAAAAAATAGTTTGATTAATTTGATTAGTTAATCCCTTAACTTGAATTAAGTATACCACACAATGCGTGGAATGTCAATAGTTGTTCTAAGAAAATATGCACAAATAATTATATATAAATTTGTATAGTTTGTATAATAAAAAGATGTAAGTTTATACTTACATCTTAAAATATACAGTATATTTAATTAGAGTTATCATTAACTCCAATTCTTTATTTTTTCCTTAACCCGATTTCAAACACTTTAAGAACAATAAATGATAATGTTGCAAAAATGCCAATAGAATTAGAGATTGCTCTATCTTTATTTTCTCTATGCTCTTTTATTCTTTCTTTTTTGTTAGCAATTCCTTGTTTAAGGGCATCTGGTAAATCTTTAGCCATTCCATATTGCAACAGGTGTATTAAATACGCTGCGTCATCAACCTCACAGAATTCGGGAGGTAAAAAACTGTCTAAATAAAGGGCATTATCTTTAAATTTTTCAATATTTTCATATGCTGTTTTTAATTCTATTCTACATTTTCCCAATGCAAAACTTACTCTTTCAACAATCTTAAATATTTTAATCAATTTTTTGTATATATTAATTGGGTCTTTTGCTGATAAAAAGATAACTCCAACTATATATAATACATTTAAAAATGTTTTTATATTTGATATGTCAAAAATACCAACAGTGGCAAAATAAAGGGAAAGGTAAAATTTTAAAGGAATATAAATTATTCCAAGTAAAAGGGCATAAAACATTACTCCTCCAGTTTCTCTTGTAAATACCTTTAGAGCTAAAGATAATATTTTTTCTTTTTTTGTTAGCATATTTACATCATTTTGAACTTTTATATATATACTCTTATACGCTATACCTTTCTTCAATTCTTGAATAGTTTTTACATTATCTTCTGTAATATTAATATTCATTTTTAACACCCCTTGTATAATATAATATAGATAATATATATATTATATCCTTTTTCCTCTTAAATTACAATTAATAATTTACATATATTTCCAGTTGATTTTTAGTTAAAGTATACTGTAATATAAAAATTGCCTCTTTTTTGTCGATTTTTGCTGAATTATGTCGAAATTTTTTTTATTCTTGGAGGGGCATTATTATGCAGACAAAAAATAAAACAACTAAAATATATTCTCATTTGAACAGTAAATCAACATACGCAGTGTATTGCATAGAAAAAAATATTATTTTTTACAATTTGGATTATGACAAGACAAGGTGTGGTTTTATACATCTGCTTAAAGAATAAAAACAAAAAAGCAAGAGCTTTAACAGCTCTTGCCTTTTTTGTATATGTCTTCTTTTTCTATTTTTTCTTCCAATCGGTGAACTTTTTCAGTCATATCTTTTCTTTCGTGATAATATTCCTGTACTGTTGTGGGACTATTATCACTATCTTTTAAATCTACATATAAACTTATCTCTTTTGATAAATTTATCGCAAATTTTTGAACAGCTTTTCGCTGTTTTTCATCCAGGTTCAAATAATGTGAAAGTATTGTATATTCTAAAGCTGACATACTACATTCTTCAGCTAATTCTTTTAAACTAGCTTTTGTGTTGCTGTATTTAGCACCTGCACCAGTTTTAATCCAGTCTTCATTCACACCAAAAATACAACTAATAAGTTTTATGATACTTTCCTGAACGCCTGTCTTGTTTAAGTCCAATTCTATGTTGGCGATGACACTTCTGGAAACACCTAGTTTTTCACCAAATTCTGTTTGATTCAATTTTGCGTCTTTTCGGATTTCTTTTATTCTTTTGTTTATACTCATTATCATTACCTCCTTCCTATGCTATTATATAATTTAAAAATGTTTATGTCAATACAAAAAATAAAATAATAAAATAAAATTGTATTGACAAAAACGATGATGTGATGTATGATGTTCTTACCAAAACAAATTACTTTTGGATAATGTTTTGATAAAAACGATAAAAGGAGTGATTTTTATGAACGAAAAAAACAACGAAGCAAAAGAACTGTTAAATCTTATACAAGGTTTAGATGCTTCGACCCAGAAAATTGTTTTTGCATTTGTACAGGGTTTAGAAACGCAAAAACAGTTAAATAAAGACAGTGTTGCATAAGGATAAGGGTGTAAGAAATGAAACTAATGATAATAGGGGTAGTTGTTTTTATACTCTTAACATTTATGTGTCTAGGCTTTGGCTACTTGTCAATATTCAGTAGCATTATGCTGTCCGTTGGAGTTACAGCAATATTATATTAAGGAGGCTGGTGGAATGGGACAGACTAAAGAGTTAGCCGAAATTAAGGAGTTTGTTGGTATCGTAAAAAATTTAGATATAAGCCAACAGGCAGGCTTATGTATACTCTTAGAAGGTGTAAATTTGTTGGTTCAAAAAGAGAAGAAAAAAGAAAGCAATTAGTGGGGAAGCTAACCACTAATTGCTTTCTTCCATAACTTCTTGAACGGATTTATGTAAAAATTCCATCAAGTCTGTTCTCATATTTTGGGGAAGTGAAAGATAATTATCAAGTATCTTTTTTTCGAGAGCTGTCATATTGAATTCACAAGCGAGTTCGTCTACAGTTTGGGTTTCAGCCTTTTCGCTAATTTCCCTACCAAGTAGATAATCAGTTGTAACATTAAATAAATCAGCGATTTTACATAAGATTTCAAATTTAGGTTCTCTTATTCCCTGTTCATATCCTTGCCAAGCACGCAGAGAAATTCCAAGAAATTCAGCACATTCTTTTTGAAGTTTTCCTGAATTTTCTCTAACAGTTTTAATGTTTGTATTCATATTAACTCACCTCGGTATTATTATATGAACAATTTGCGATAATGTCAATTAGTAAATATGCACAAAACAGGCTATCACATTTTGTACATATTTATAACGAGATTGTGTTGACAAATAACGCAAAATGCGATATACTTTAACCATAGCAACGAACAAAATGCGTTACTAAATAAAATATTTATTTGGTGGTTATTATGACAAAAACTGAAAAACAAGAACTTTGGGATTTTATCAATGTTCTGTATAGACTTCCTTTAAAAGAAAAAAAAGGAAATTTATTATATGCTACAAGGAGCAAAGTTTATTAATAGTAAAACAGGAGGAAAACTCTATGATTAAAGTTACGGTTGAATATTTGATTGATGAAAAAGAATTTGAAAAAGAACTTGAAATTATAAGACGAGCATATACAGAAGCTCTTAGGGAAGAAAAGCTAACTGATGTAGAAATCATTCAGAATACTTTACTTATTGGGTCAAAATATGACATAAAGGCGAAAATCACCCGACAAGCAAATTTGGCAATAAATACATTGTTAAATTCTGGAAATATCAGTAACGAAGAAGCTGAAAAAATTAGGAGGGAAATTTTATGAAAAATACTAGGGAATTAAAATTTAACTTTATAGAATGTCAGCCATTGCCAACAGAAGCATATCTACTTCTTTTGTTTGGTTCAACTGACCAAGAAAAAATTAAAGAGAAAATGCAGGAAGTTTATAATACTCTTTAATTTTAAAAATAGTGCAACTTTTAGACAAGTTGTCCGAAAGTTGCATATATTTTTAACCATACATTAATAATTATTATTTAATGATAATGATTAAAGGAGGAATAAGAATGGCAAAAATTAGAGTTAATAAAAATAAAAATTTTACGACAATTTCCAATTTTCATTTGAGAGATATTAACCTTAGCTTGAAAGCTAAAGGGCTTTTAACTCAGATGTTATCTCTCCCTGACGGGTGGGATTATACTTTAGCAGGTTTAGCTAAAATAAATAAAGAGGGTGTAGATGGTATTACTTCTGCTATTAAAGAATTGGAAAAATATGGCTATGTCACTCGAAAAAGGGTTAGAGATGAAAAAGGTCGTGTTCGTGGAACTGATTATACCGTTTATGAACAACCTGTAAAAACAGAACCCCTAAAGCAGGATAACCCTGAACAGGAAAAACCTATCTTGGAAAAGCCTATACAGGAAAAGCCTATACAGGAAAAACCTGAACAGGATAACCCTATACAGGAAAAGCCTGTACAGGAAAAACCAAGACAATTAAATACTGATATATTAAATACTGATATATTAAATACTGATATATTAAATACTGATATATTAAATACTGATTTATCAAATACTAATTTAATAAATCAACCAATCAATCAATCTATCAATAATATTAACGGTAATGGTTTGGTTGATGTTGAAAAATATAATAAATATTTAAAACTGGTTAAAAGAAATATTGAGTTTGATATATTAAGCCAAACTCAAGATGATGATTATAGAGAATCTTTAAGCGGTGTTGTTAGTTTAATTGCCGATTTCTGCACTTTTACGACTACTCCAGTAAAGATTAACGGTAATTTAATTCCTGCTGAACTGGTTAAAAGCAAGTTGCTAAAGCTAGACTCAAGTGATATAGAGTATGTCTTGCATATATTAAACAACACAACCAAAAAGATTACTAACCCTAGAGTATATACAATAGCTGTTTTGTACAACGCAAAGGACACAAAAAAAACTTTTTGGCAAAATGAAGTAAATTACGATATATTTACATCCCCAAAAAATAAGTCTGTTATTAAAAATTCTTTTAACAATTTTGAAAAAGAAAATTTATACACAGACGAAGAAATTGAAGAAAGACTACGCAGGAAAGGACAAACTTGCGTATAATATACAACTAAAAAAGGAGAAAAATTATGAATTTTATTATATTATTAGGCAATCTAACTAAAGATGTTGAATTAAAAAAGACAGCAAACAGCACTGCTGTTGCAAAATTTATTATTGCTGTATCTCGAAATGATAAAAATAAAACGACAGATTTTTTACAATGCACAGCGTTTGGTAAAAATGCTGAAAATATTTCTAAATTTTTTAAAAAGGGTAATAGAATAGCTATTACGGGAACAGTTCAAAACAATAATTACACTGATTCAGATAAAAGGAAACATTATCGTAATTCAATAATTGTAAAATCTTTTGCATTTTGTGAAAAATCAAATGGTTATAAGCCATCAAACCCTAATTTTGACCCTGATGCTCTACCTTTTTAATCCAAAGTAAAGGTAAGGTAAAGTAGTGTAAAGTTAAGTAATGTCAAGGTGAGGTAAAGTAGAGTCCAGTAAGGTAATGGTATGGCTTTGAAACGCAAAGTCAGGTTTTGTAGTGGCATTTAAAAACATAAGAAACAAGAAAGAGGTGAAAAAAATAAAGGTAATAAAAATAATAAAAAAAAATGCCCCTATTCAAGAAGATGAATGTAAAAAAATTTTTGCTGATATTAGCAAAAAATTGACTGGTGCAGATTATATCTTTGTTTTTGTTGGGAGCAAAAATAGTGAAATGTGGCAATACACAATTAACTCTGATAATGACATAAAAAGAGAGTTAATGTGTACTGATAACTTGAGTTCTATAAACCTTGCTGATATAACAAATATACAGTTTGTAGATTTGTTAAAAATACTAAACAAAGAAGATTGGGAAAGTTTATTAGGGATTGGGAGTGAAAAGTGTTGACAATAAAAGAAAAACAAGCCTTTTTTTTAAAATGGGCAAGTGACTATGAGCAAGCAGCTAAAATTGCTGAAAATAAAGTAAATAGCTACAAAGAACTCCTAACGACAGAAACAGATATAAATTCAAGAAGCAGAATAAATTATGAGATTTCTTTATGGTCTGGAATGTATAGAGATGCCAAGGAAATTTGCAATCTACTTAGCAATTATATCCCTAAAGTTAAAATCAAGGAGGCAGAAAAATGAAGAAAAACATATTAATGCTGTTAGCGATATTGTTAATACATAATACAGCCTATGCTTCAACACTATCGGACAAGTTGTCCGATAGTGTTGTACAAAACAGAAAAGTAGTTTCAACTGTGGATATAGGAATATCTGTGCAAGAACTACAAGATACATTTAAAAAAATGTTTTTATATGATACAGATTTTTGGAATGTACAGGGTAATCTAAAGTGGGATGAAAATAACAAACAGGTGACAAAAATTTTTCTTGAATATAAATACAATGATAACATTTCTGAAAAAAATTCTGAAATAGAAGCAACCGTAAACAAAATTGCAACAGAAGCATTGTGTTTAAATAAGCAGTACGAAAGAGCAGAATTTGTGTATAATTATCTGTTAAAATATTTTGATTATTCAAAAGAGGATAACCCAACACTTTATGATTTAGTTTCAGATAAGAAAGGTAATTGTCACGCATTTGCACAACTATATCAACTGATTATGCGAAAGTTAAATATTCCTTGTGAAAGTGTTGTTAGTACTTCTATGAATCATCAATGGAACATAATAAAAATTGATGGCAAATGGTACAATGTCGACTGCTCTTTAGCATCAATGTGTAAGAATTATAATCTATACAACACTTGGTTCTGTAAATCAGATAAGTTCTTTGAAGGTTTTGGATATAAGATTGATAAGCCTATATGTTTTTCAGGTCTGTATGATTATAATTAGAAAAATAAAGGAGATGATTATATGTTATCGGAAACATCGGCTAGTATGGTGTCTACTTGCTTATTTACATTAATTCTTGTAATTGTTGTTTTTTTGCTAACTTTTGATAAAAACAATATAATTAGAAATATTTTTGTTTTTGGAGGGATGAGTTTTGTTTTAGTTTTACTTATGTTAAATTCTATTAGGATTGGAATGCCTGTTGATATAAAGACAACACCTGTTGATGCAATTGTAAAGGAGGTTGAGATGAATGATTATAATTCTGAAAATTTAGAAAAGTATAAAACAGTTTTATCTTGTAGTGGGAATATTTACAACCTTTACGATGTCGAAACCTACGAAAAGTGTAATGGGAAAAAGGGATGTAAAATAAAAGCTAATTTAGAAAAATATATTTATTTGGACGGAGATGTAAAATATATAATGAAAGTAAAATAATTTTACAGATAGAAAGAAGAAAGAGGGTGATGTTATTCTATTTGAATTATTGGCATCTATTGGAGCAACAATTTTATTATTTTGGTTATCACTTCAAGTTTTAGAAAAATGGAATATAATTGCTTTTCTTCTTATGTTCGTTATTACTATGTATGTAAGTAGTGATTTATGGACGGGTGTGTTTTTTGATATATTTGGAAAAATAAAAAATGAAACAGTACAAATTGCAAATACAAATATAAGAGTAGAAGAAGTAAAAGGGGAAATTGACAGTTTATATCCTAATCGTCAATATCCTTTCAAGCCTGTATATAAAATACATATTTCATCAATGAAAGGAAAAGAAATTTGTGAAATTAACTGGAATAACGGAGAAGGTTTATTTTAATAAATTTTAAAATTTTTAAAGGAGATATAATTATGAAAAATAATGTTGAATTTAGTAGGGAAGAAAGTAAATCATTTAACGGAAAATGGCAAGATTTTATGTTAAAGCCAACAAGATTTTTTAGTAAATATGTAGTCAAATACAAAGATTTTTCAAAAATCGTTGATATTTATAACACAGCAGTAAAATTTGCAACCAAATCTGGTAAAAAGATTATAAGCAAAGAAGAATATTTAAAATGCTTTAAATTAAGAAGAAATATCGCTCCAGGCAAGGATTTTTTATCAAAATACTATGTGATTAGCTCTTATAAGTTTATCTTGAAATTTCTTCCTGTCTATATTATGTACCAGGAACAAGTAGAAGATGATGAATAATAATATAAGAATAAAGAGAAAGGTGATTGTATGGCAAAGATAAGTATTACAGATAAGAATAGTGACCTTATAGCTTTTCAGAATAGTTCAAAAATTCATTCTGTAACAAATGATTTTTCTCTTGGTTTATTGAAAGAAAAAGTTGCAAAGTCTATTAGAGAGTTGCCAGTACAGGAACGCAAGTTGCTATATTTATATTATTATAAAGCACTAACACAAGCCGAAATTGCAAAACTTGAAAATATATCTAAACAGGCTGTTTGCCTAAGATTAAAAAAAATTATAGAGAAAATACAAAATATAATGGACATATCTCAATATGATATATCTGATTTAACAGAGAGAGAACAAAAGATTTTTAAGTTATATTACATAAAAAAAATAAAAATAAAAACAATCTCAACTTTGTTGAATATCTCTAAAAGTACTGTTGTTAGTGATTTAAGTAAGATAAAAATTAAATTACAGCGAGCTTCATAATTTCTTAATAAAAGTTAAGTCGATTAAAAAGTTAATTGGCTTAACTTTTTCTGTTTTTTAGGGGTTAAGTGAAAGAAAGAATTTACTCTTTCATAATTTAAAATAGTAATAAAGGTAAAGCCTATTACTAAAAAGGAGAAAATATGAATAGAGATTTTGATATAGAAGAAAAAGATAATGATGTTTTTATTGCAAGTGAAAATTTAAAAATGGTTAAAGATTTTAGAAGTTTGCCTAAAAACATTTTTATAAAGACTTATAATGTTTCAGAAGCTGTATATGATAAGAATTATATTATGGCAATTGAATGGGCTGCAATAGCTCCTGAAAATAAAAAAAGATTCTTTGAAAAATATAATATTTCAGACAAACAGAAAACAATCTTACCTATGAATGTAGCCGTTTTATTGACAGATATGGAAAATGCTAATCTTGATTTTTTAATTCCATTTGAATTTTCGAAAGTTTACGCCATAATGGAAAATTCTGTTGAAAATTCACCTGTAACAATGTTTTCTTCATTGAAGGAAGCTCAAAAGTTTTTGAATGAATATAATAAATCAAATAATGGTAGACCATTGTACAGGAGTAAACCTGAAGAAGTTTCGCTATTCTTAGCGAATAGAGATAATAAAAAATTGTCTTTAGCCAGCCTTTCAAATAATGAAATATATATTGTACAAAAGGCTGATGTAAATGGTACAATTTTGGGAGCTTTTTTGGACAAAATGTTTGCTAATTTAGTTATTAAAGCTGGTGAAATTGAAAATGATAAAAACCTATATTTGTCAAAAGCAGACAAGGTTATGTTAGATAGAGGCTTTGAAAACAAAGAAAAAATGGTTGAGAATTTGAAAGACCCTATGAAAGAAGATAAACAAAAAACTAATGGACAACTTGTCCGATAGTTTTTAAAGGAGTTGTTAGTTTTGAATTTTATTATTTTTTTTGTTGGATTTATTGGGTATATTTTGGGGGTAGTTACAGGTGCGATAATTGCAGCATTATGTTTCGCTAATAAAAATGCAGAAATAAGAGCAAATAAAAAAGTAACTTAATTGAAGCAAAAATAATGAGGTGTTTTTATGTATAATTCAAGTGATATAGCCAGTAGGATAAATTATCTTTTGAAAGTGCAAAATAAGTTTCAAAAAATAATGCTTGAGAATTGTGGTCTTAATAAAAATGCTATTTCAACAATGACAGCTCGTAAATCTATACCCAAAGCTGATAATCTTGCAAAAATAGCTGACTATCTTAACTGCTCCGTTGACTATCTTCTCGGAAGAACGAATACGCCACAAGTTATAAATTTTTCAGATGGAGGTGATGCTTTTTTGTATATATCGTCTAATATTGCTGAAAAAATTAAGACTATGGCAAAAATAAAAAAAATTCAAATTAAAGATATGCTTAAAGACTGTGAACTTGGGAAAAACTCCCTTTCTTCTATGCAATCAGGTGGGTCTATACCTAAATCAGACACTCTTGCAAAAATAGCTGATTATTTAGATGTATCGGTTGACTATCTTCTTGGTAAAACTGATATTCCACAAGTTATAAATTTTCCAGATAGAGGTGCTTTTATGTATAATTCACAAGAAACTGTAAATAGAATTAAATTTCAAGCAAAAAAACAGAATATTAGTATTAATCAGTTGTTATCAAATTGTGGATTAGGAAAAAGCACAATAACAAAAATGTCAAACGGAACTGATATTTTAACACACAATTTTCTAAAGATTGCAAATTATTTAGATTGTTCTGTTGACTATCTTCTTGGAAGAACTGATACAAAGAGAGTAGTTAATATACCAGATGATGTGCTTGATACTATTATAGCAAAATATAATGAAGATAAAGAAAGGAAATGAGTTTATGTTTAAACTTTATTGGAGTGGATTTAAGTAGCTTAAAAGTTTAATTTAATAAATTTTTACGAAATAGTATAATGCTTTTACAGAAAGAAGATGAGTTAAATTGCTTATACTTTACTGGAGTGGATTTAAGTGACGAATACTAAATATAACTATTTTTGATTAACTTTTATCCCTACCTTTAAAAATTTTAAAATACATTGTTACCACCCTCGTGTGCATATTTAGAGGGTGGTATTTTATTGCTTAAAAATAGAAAGGAGAATTAAAAATGAAAAGGTTGAAGAAATTAAGCATTGCTTTTTTAATGCTTGTGACGATTTGCCCTAGTGCTGTTTTTGCTGATGATTTGAGCATTACTGTTAATAATGCCCCTACATATAATGTGTGTGATATAAACAGAGACGGGGTTGTAAACTTAGCTGATTTAGTTCCAGTTTTATTGCAGGTTACTGGCAAGGCTGAAATATCCCCTAAGTTAAAATTAAATGCTGATGTAAATGGTGACGGTAAGGTCGATATTTTAGACCTTAAAGAAATTTCAGAAGCTGTAAATGCTGAATTTTATAAGTAAATAAGGAGTGAGTAGAGTATATGAATAAGAAATTTTTTACTTATTGTAGCCTTGCTCTTGGTGCTTTTTTTATTTTGAAATGTGTTTCTGAAATGTTTATATATAAAAAACTTGATGAAAAGATTGAAAATACAAAAGAAGCTATTATGGAGCTTGAAGGTTTTTAAGTCTTTAGAAAGGAGAATGTATTATGTTGAAGTTAAAAAGAGTACTGACAACAATGCTTGCAGCTGTTATGCCAATATCTGTAACAGCTTTTGGGGCTGATACTGTTACTGTACCACTTAAAATTGATAAAACGGTTTGTAGTTCTGTAACAGGATATTTGGCTGAATTAGAATATGATAATTCGGTCTTAGAGCCAATTATCAAGGGACAGAATTTATTGCAAGAAGATAATTATTCAGCACCTTCGGACAAGTTGTCTGAAAGAGGTATTTTTACTGCTTCTAATACTGGAGGAGTAATTAAAATTGGTTGGGCTGACCACGAGGAATACAACCTTAGTGAAGATACAGAAACTCTTGCTAATATTGAATTTAGGGTTCTTGACCCTAGTGCAACTAATACAGTTGTTGTTACAAAGTGGCTAAGTATTGCAGATAAGCCGACCTCATTATTGAATAGTCTTCCCGAAACTGTAGCTAGTACTGTTCTAGGTGAAAAGGCAAATGTAGATAATAAGGGTGGTACAGATGATGTATTACCAAAAGTTGATATTATAACAGAAGAAACAACAGAATCTACTACGGATATTGTTGAAGTAACTACAGATGCTTCTGCTAGTGTAGATAATAAGGGTGGAGTTGATGATTTACCACCTAAGATTGATATTGTTGCAGAAGCTACAACAGAAGCTACAACAGAAGCTACAACAGAAGCTACAACAGAAGCTACAACAGAAGATACTACTGAAAATGAAGAAATATCAGTTGATGAGGAAGTTTCTGTTAATGAAGATTATGTTACTTCTGATGATAGTATAAGTGCTGAAAATGATACAGTTGATAATCAGCTTGAAGAATTGGCAACTGTAGAATTAGACGAATAGAGGAGGGCTATAAATGAAAACATTAAGAAGAATTACAGCAATGGTTCTTGCAATAGTAATGGCTTTGGGTGTTAATATTGTGGGAACTTGGGCTGATGATGAGGTATCTGCTCTTTCACCTAAAATTAGTAGGATTACTGTTGATTCAGCTCCAACTAAAACTGCGTATGCTGAAGGCGAAAAATTCGACCCAACTGGTTCAATAATTACATTGACCTATGATGATAATTCTACTGAAACAATAAAAGATGGTAATATTCCAGATAAGTTAAAAGATTATGTTTATTTTGGATTTGTTGTGGACTTTTCTTATCAACAAACATCGAGTGCTACTAATACTACTGTTCTCACTCCTTTTGAAGATTTTATTGACAATGGTGAAAATTTCACACGATATTCAAAGTATTATGATAAGTATCAAGGAATTTTAAATTATATAAAATCAACTGATTCTAATTATGTGGCTGACTCACTTTCTCAAAAGTCTGCTAGTTATATAATTTTTGCCTTTTGTAATTTTGGAATTGATAAAGAAGCTTTTGATTATAAGTTAAAGGGTAACAACTATTCAGTCGGTACAGGTAACTATGCTTTGAGTTATAAATCTATTGGGACTATATCCGCATATACCCTTACAGATATAACTGTGACAACTCCTCCCAAAAAGACTTTATATATTGAAGGTGAGAAATTCAACCCAACAGGAATGGTGGTAACTGGAACTTACAGTTATAAGAATCTTACTCTAAATCGTAAAATTACAAATTATACAATAGATAAAACTACAGCATTAAATGTTGCAGATAAAGTTGTAACAATAACATATCGTGATAAAAGTACGACAACACCAATTACCGTTGTTGATAAATTTTTAACAGGGATAGAAATAAGTACCCCACCAACAAAGACAAGCTATGTAGAGGGTGAAGTTTTCGACAAGACAGGAATGGTTGTAAAGGCTGTATATAGCGACGGAACAAAGGAAGAAATCGCAGATTATACAGTAGATACCAATGCTTTAGCTAAGGGAACAACAAGTATGTATGTAACAAAGAATGGTTTCTTTGCTACAGTACCAATCTCTGTTACAGCAAAGGAATTGGTAAGTATTAAGGTAACAACATCTCCAACTAAGACAAGCTATGTTGAAGGCGAAATTTTCAATCCAAATGGAATGGTTGTTACAGGTACATATAATAATGGTAGCACAGGTGTACTTGCTCCAAGTGAGTATACAATTACACCAAATATGGCATTAAAGACAAGTGACAAGACAATCACAGTAACAGCAGGTGATAAGAGTGCAACAACACCAATTACTGTTACAGCAAAGAGCTTAACAAGTATTGCAGTGACAACTCAGCCTAATAAAACAAGCTACATTGCAGGACAGAGCTTCGACAAGACAGGAATGGTTGTTACAGGCTACTACAGTGATGGTAGTACAGCTGTTATTACAGATTACACAGTAAGTCCAACAACATTAAGTTCTGACACAAAGACAGTAACAGTAACAAAGAATGGTAAGACAGCAAGTGTAGCTGTAAATGTGGTTGCAAAGGCAATTACAAGTATTAAGGTAACAACTCCACCAACAAAAACAAGCTATATTGAAGGCGAAAAGTTTAACAAGGCAGGAATGGTTGTTACAGGCTACTACAACGATGGCACAAGTAAGACCATTACAGATTATGTTGTAGACACAAATACACTTTCTGTTACAACAGATAAGGTTTATATAACATACGAAAATATGTTTGCAACAACACCAGTAACTGTCACAGCAAAGACACCTGATAAGACATTAACAGGTGTAGAAGTAAGTACCCCTCCGACAAAGACAAGTTATGTAGAGGGTGAAGTTTTCGACAAGACAGGAATGGTTGTAAAGGCTGTATATA
>ERZ773103.2460-NODE-2460-length-17063-cov-17.862359_pt1 | contig 17063 bp, 12 predicted proteins | sample MGYA00511118_ERZ773103 | MGnify/ENA primary metagenome ERZ773103 (study PRJEB29015, sample SAMEA2737821) | human gut metagenome | biome: human gut; feature: human-associated habitat; material: faeces | place: China | collected 2012 ... | reverse complement strand
ACGATCCATACCGTGTAGAATATCTGCAACACCACATTTCAGAAATGAAAAAGGCGGTAGAGGAAGATGGTGTAGATCTGATGGGTTATACACCATGGGGATGCATCGACCTTGTCAGTGCAGGAACCGGTGAGATGGATAAGAGATATGGATTCATCTATGTGGATAAACATAACGATGGAACAGGAGACTTGTCCAGAAGAAAGAAAGATTCTTTCGAGTGGTATAAAGAAGTTATTTCAACAAACGGCGAAAATATCAATTAGTTAATTGAATGACTATTAAAAAAAGTGTCTATATCAAGAAACGATAAAAGGTTCTGATATAGACACTTTTTGCACGTGGATTCAAAAAAGAAGAGATCAGACATTATGGTTTTGCATTTGAAGGAAAGAAAATTCTGATCGGAACGCGAGAATAATATTACAAAACATAGTGAAAAAGTGCGGAAAAATGTAACGAAAATCGATAAAAAACGCGGAAAAATGTAACGAAACACATTGAATAACCTCGGAAAAATGTTACAATACTAATATCAGGAGGTTGGAACAATGTTAAAAAGAGAAATCTCAGAGAAATTAATTTCGTGGAAAAATCAGAAGAAAAAGAAAGCACTTTGTATCATTGGAGCAAGGCAGATCGGAAAGACAACGATTATCCGAGAGTTTGCGAAAGAGCAGTACGAACACTTTGTTGAAATAAATTTCATCTTAGACAAAGGGGCAGAAAAAATCTTTGAAGGCAAATTAGATGCGAATACGATCATCGAGAATCTCACAGCATTTAAGATGAAGGAATTAGAACCGGGGAAGACTCTGATTTTCCTGGATGAGATACAGGAATGTCCGAATGCAAGATGTGCAATAAAATTTCTTGTGGAAGACGGTAGATTTGATTATATAGAATCAGGATCTCTTCTGGGAGTTCGATATAAGGAAGTTCCATCTTATGCGGTAGGATTTGAAGAGATCGTATATATGTATCCAATGAATTTCAAAGAATATCTTACAGCGAATGGAGTACAGGAATCTACGTTAAAAACGTTACAGACCTGTTATGAAAAACATGAAGCTGTTCCAAAGGTGATGCATGAAACTTTGTTGAAGCTGTTTGCAACCTATATTGTTGTGGGGGGAATGCCGGATGTTGTACAAACTTATGTAACTACACATGATGTTGGAAGAGTAATACAACTTCAGAGAAGCATCCTGGAATTATACAGACAGGATATATCAAAATATTCGGAAAGCACAGAAAAGATAAAAATCAAAGCAATCTTTGACAGTATTGCTTCACAGTTAGATGATAAGAACAGGCGATTTTTCCTGAATCGGATTGATGAAAATGGAAGAATGAACCGGTATGAGAATGCATTCCTTTGGCTGAGTGACGCAGGCGTTGCACTTCCATCATATAATGTGACAGAGCCGCAGCCACCTCTGCAACTTAACGAGAAACGAAATCTGTTCAATCTATTCATGGGAGATACAGGACTTCTGTGTGCTTCCTGTATGGAGAATATTCAATTCGAACTCTTACAGGGAAATATGGAAGTAAATATGGGAAGCATTTTAGAAAATGTATTTGCCCAAATAATAAAAGCAAATGGATTCTCTTTAAATTATTTTGAGTCTAAAAAATATGGAGAATTGGATTTCGTGATTCAAAATGGAATGAAAGTAGATCTTCTGGAAATAAAATCAGGAAACGATTATCAGAAACATTCGGCATTGAATAAAGTATCTGCTGTAGAGAACTGGGATTTTGGAAGAAAGATTGTATTCTGTAAAGGGAATGTGATGGAGAAGGAAGGAATCGAGTATTACCCTTGGTATCTGAGTATGTTTTATCAGCCGGAGAAAGAACCGGAGAGATTTATCTACGAGGTGGATCTGGCGGGATTGTGAAAAGTTATCCACATTTTATAAACAAAAAAATTGAGTTATGAACAGCAAGTTAAACAGGGATTGGATTATTTTTTTCACAGCCCCTCATGTGGAAAAAATATTTATAAGATATTGACAAAAAATACGGAGGGGGGGGTATGATATTGTTAGAAAAAATAATAAGAAAATACAGAATGGGAAAACAAATTAATATTAAGTAGGATTGTTACTTTCAGTAGGCAAAACCGGATTTTATGAACATCATTGAAGAGACAGTTGTTTGTGAAATTTGGTTTTTTTTATTTGAATTCAGAATATTAAAGAAACATGAGAAGAAGTGAGGGACAGAGTTTATGAAGAAAGGACAGAAGAAAAGAAGGAGTGTTATCTTACGAAGAATTTTAGTATTTTTGTTAGCAATTGTGCTCATTCATTCCCAAATCATGCCGGCTGTATTCGCCGCAGATACGAATTACAGTCAGGAAAGTAATACAGAAGAGAAAACTGTGGTGGATGGAGCGGAGACAGTACTGCCAATGTCGGAAGATGCAATCTCCGAACCGTCGGAACCGATACAATCGGAAGAACAACAGACAGAAGATAAGGTATCGGAAGATACAACCATCGAATCATCGGAACCGATACAGTCGGGAGAACAACAGACAGAAGATACAGCCGACGCAGAACAGTCACCAGAAGTAGAGACAACAGACGAGGCTGCGGAAGAGACGGTAAATATCGCAGATGCTGTTGTACCCGTAACAGTCAACTATTATCTTCCGAAATCACAGAATTTACAGGTAGATGCACCGGACAGCTATACCGAAGGAGAAGCACAGGAAGAAGCAAAAAGTGCAGTAATTGAACAGGCACTTGGAGATGAGACAACACAAAAGCTGATTGAACAACAGAAAGAGAAAGGGATAGAAAGCAATACGCAGGAGCTGACAGCATCTGCCGTATCGGAAGAAGAATATGACAGCTACACACAGATGGCTGTGACAGGAGAAGGGCTTCAGGCACCGGAGGTTTCACTTTCAGATGATGTACAGTTGGAAGAGGATGCAGATGCGGAGAACACAAATCCGCTGATTGGCTGGCAAGTAGCAAAGACGGCAGGTATTATGTTGTCCTATCCAGATGGGACTGAGATTAAGATGGGAGATGTCATTCCAGCCGATAAGATTAGCGAAGTACAGATGACAGCAGCCGATGATGGAATTTCATTGTTGAGTACACAGGCGAATATGTCGATAGCAAGCTTGATTGCCCTGACACAGGATATGACAGTAGTACAGCGTGTGGGTGCTGCAGGAACGAATGGAAAGTGGTCAGTTCTGGTGCAGGGAGGAACCAACCAGACGCCTTCAGCAGGTACTGTAAGACATGCGTATGGAACCTTGAAAGATGCGCTGACTGCAATCAATGCAGATACAACATCCAACAGCTTTAAAATTACATTTCTAGATAATTACACGGCAAGCTCAGCTGATTTAGGTACGATGAATAGAGAGGATAGAACAACGAATAAACCAACAATTGTATTCACAGGAGCAACCAATTATAGCACAGGGACTTCTTATAGCAGTTGGACAACATTTACTTCCCAAAATCAAAGAATGTATTTTAATGGATTCAATGCTTATTTTACACACGTTAATCTGAACTGGAGCGAATCAACAGTTTATGGAAACCAGAATGACACCACTTTTGATGATGTAAAATTTGTAGGCGGAGCAGTAACAGCAATTTATGGTGGAAGATGGACTTCTAATAGTACCAGTGTATCCTATAACTTGAAATTTAAAGATGTAGAGATGACAAAGGATGCTCCTGTAAAGCAGATCTTTGGAGGCGGACAGGATGCATCAACAGGAACTATTAATCTAACAATGACAAATTGTACAATCTATGGAAATGTATATGCATCAAGTGGGCCATATAACTCTACCACCTATACACATACAGGAGATGTCCATGCAACACTGCAAGATACAGCCATTCGTAAATTCGATACAACTGTAGTAGATCCAATGTTGAAACCGAAAGAAGTCCATACCGTAGGTGGATCTTTCTGGGGATTGTATGGGAAAGTAACAGGAGATCTTGAATTAGATGCATCAGGAAGTTACGTAGCAGAATGTGGAACCTGGTTTACAGCGAAGGAGGGCTGCACAGCAGGATCTATATCGTATAGATTCAATGATATTAAGGAAAGTCTGAGATTTGTAGGAGCATATGAACATGCTGGATATGATCAAGCAACCACATCGAAAGGTTATATTGAAGTCAATAACACGCAGGTTGCTAACGTATTTGGCTGGGGATATCTGAGGTTGAATAATTCTGTTACATGTGATGGGGGTGTGAGCAATTTCGGACATATGCAGTATGATTCCAGTTTCTATCATTATTGGACAGAACAGAAAAAGCAGGATGCCAAAGGTGGAGATCGCTATGTTCCAAAGGACTATAAACCGGACTTGCCGACTTGTATTGGATATGTAGCAACAAAAAGTTCAACCATTTGTTCTGGTGGAGATTGCTATGAAGCATGGAATCGCCAGCGTTTTGGAAGAATTGTATTAGAAGATAATTATAACACATTTCAGATATACAATGCCATGGGGGGAAATAGTACAAATGTTGTAGATGTGGATTATCTGGATAGAATTTCAGATTCTTATAAAGCTACTATTGAATTGATGGGAAGACAAGCGAATACAAGCGCAAGTAGTGCGTTTTCCATGATTCATATAAGGGGAAATTATTTTTCGACGTCAGTAAAGGCGATAGGGACATTAAAAACACATACGAATGTTACTTGCACAATGGCACAAGATACAACGAATAGATTGATTAAGCTGTATGCTACAACAAAAGCACAAAATATAATCTATCTATACAGTGGAAGTTCCATTACAGGAAATGCATTATATTCGGCAGATTCATTTGCAGAGGTATTAGATAGACTGCGGAAACAGTCTGGAGGCACTTATACGCTATGGTTTACAAGGGGATATAGTCTGATTAATAAGGATGTTACTGCATTTAATAATGCAACAGGGTTTGCAAATAAAAATGTGACAATCATATGTGAGGGTGCAATAGCAGGGTCAAATGAGCGGAATTCTCCGAGTACAGGATTAAGGCTTTGGGATCAAGTCTTTCCAAACTTTAATTCACTGACATGGAAAAATGTGGAATTCCGATCAGATTTCTACGAATTTAATAAGTATTCATTTGTGATGCATGGAAATGGACACAATCTGACATTTGAAAACTGTAGATTCACAGGTGATGTAACAATAAACGCAGGAGGAAACAGTACGCAGGGAACATCAGGCTCTACGCTTACATTAAAAAATTGTGTGAATGTAAATAAAATCTATGCTTCAAAGCAACAAGATGGATTAGGAAATACAACGATTAATGTGGAGTCCTGTACAGGCCACACTGGTACTATAATAATTGATCCGGCATACTTTAATGTTAAAGATTTGAACATTAATTTGAAGGATTGTGTTGCAAAGGTTGATCCGTTTTATAAATCTTTCGTAGAAGTCCTAGGAAATTATAAACTGACAGCAGAGAATACACAGCTGATGTTCACTAACCCACCTGTTACAAACGGACATACTGCAAAGGTTTACCTTAACAAGGATTCTTCAAATCATGAAGTTGTTTTATTAGGAAATTGCAAAGGAGCAGAGAATGCACCAGATGGATCGTCTAGTCTGTATGTGACTGCAAAAGTAAGACCGAAAGATTCTACAAGTGTTAATCTGGACTACTTTGACCAGATAGAGATTAATGGAGGAGAGCTTCATCTTGGAGATGCGTCCAATTCAGTTACAGGTGGATTTGGAGACAGTACAAGAAAGGCAAATATCTCACTCAAGAATTCAGGAAAACTGATGTTAGACTATTTGTCTTCTACATCAATGAACCGGACAATCAACAGCCTTACAACAGATGGTACAAATACAGAAGTATCGGTTACATATGACTATAAAGGTGAGACTTCTCCAAGTGGAAGACCACTGATTATTAAAAATGCGCTGACTGTACCAAGCTATAGTAAGCTTCGCATATCAACAACGCTTGCTCCAAGACATAAGGGGACTGTGGAATATCCATTGATTCAGTTTAATTCTTCGAATAATGCGAAGCTGGAGCAGTATAACTGGATTGCAGACAAACAATATTATTTGACAATAGGTTCTCAAAACAGTAACCAAATCGTACTTCGTGCAGATACATATGCGCCGTTGGTATATCAGGCGAAGACAACGAATATGTCTATGTCTCTGAGTGGAAATCAGATAGGACAATTGGAGATTTATCTGAAGGATTTATATCGTGACGGAATTGACAAGAGTGGCTATAGCATTAATGATGCATCGGATGATGCATATCCAATTGGTGTTCAAGTGTATTTAAGTACGCAGGATGTTCAGTTAAAGGATGGAGTTTATGGATATACATATAATTCCAGTACAGATATTCAGTTGAAGTCAGCAAATGTATCTTCTTATGGTTGGATGAACAGTGGGTCGTTTACAGATATCAATGGAACGTCAGTGACAGCTACAACAAAGTCACCGGTATTGCATTTGAAATTGAACTCACGTATTTATCAGGCAAACACAAATTATTTTATTTACGCAAGAGATAATGCCGGAAACTGGAGTAAATTCCTTCTGGATACGAAAGGCCCGACAAGTACTTACACAAATATTACATCAAAGAAAGTATCAGATGGAACTTACAGTTATACATTTAAGGAGCTAAAATTTGCAGATCCAATACAAACTGCAACATATGGAACATCAGATATTGCAGATGTAAATTACAATGCGAATGCAACGCAGTATATTCAGAGTAGTAAGAAGATAGCAGAGGTACGATATAACAAAACAGGTTTAGACCCATGGTCAGGGAACACTTATACCAGTGCAACCGTTAACAGCAGTACAGGGGTGTGTACACTCGATAATGTAGCTGTTTCCGTAACGGAAAAATTATATGTCTTTGTAAAGGATGGCTATGGAAATATCTCGAAATTTACTTATGTACCAATTGTTTTTGATGCACAGAGCGGCGGGGCTACATCAACTGGAAAGTTCAGAGATGGGTCTACCACTTCATCTACACTGGGACTGGTGGGAAGTACTTTGAATATTGCACAGGAGCCATCAAGTCCGCTACTTGGAAATCAGAGGTTCCGCTACTGGTATAACTCTAAGGACAGTGGAAAATATCAAGTTTCATTAACAAGGGAGACTGTAAGTGATGAAACTACTTATTATTATCCACAGTGGACATATCCGACCTTAACGATTAGTAACCAGGTTACAGGAAGCACGGCAGATAAGAGCAAGATATTTACTTATACGATTGCCGTAAACGACGAATCGGGAACCGCTTATAGTGGAAAGTCCTTCTCCTACACAGGAGGAACAGTCGATGGAGAGACAGGGGTTACCGCTCCGGCGAATGGAATTGCAAGCAGCAATTCAAGTGGAGAGATTAAGATCTCACTTTCTCATGGACAGAGTGTTACGATTCAGCTACCAGATTATTATGATTACGTATCTGTAAGTCAGGGCAAGGAATCCCCTTACTGGACAGTGTATACAACAGAGGAAAATAAACAATATAACCAAAATTACAGAGAGAAATTCAGTGTGAATGCAACGAATCGCTCACTTGCATTTGTTAATAGCAATGATTCCAGCCAGCCGGTAATCTACCAGCAAAAGATGGAAGGTGAATGGACAAAAGACCAGGGAGATAACTATGGAAGAAAACTGACAGTTTATATCAGAGATCTTTATGGAGATGGAATTGACACACAGGGAAGTTCATTCTCAACATCGGAGAGAGCAGAATTCCCAGGATGTACATATGCACAGGTATATCTCAGCACCTATGATGCACCAAAGGCAGACAGAGGATTCAAATTCCGTTATAATGCATCGGAATCTGAGAGATTGGAAAGTTTGTGCAGTTGCAGGAAACTTACCAGTGGAAGTGTTACAGATATTGAAGGTAAAACAGTGACGGCAACTTCAGAAAAACCGGTATGGGCATTTAAGATGCTTAATACTTATAAGTTCGATCAGAATAAGAATTATTTCATTTATGTGCGCGATCTTACAGGAAAGTGGACAAAATATCTGCTAGATACTAAGGGTCCTAGAATAGAGAATACAGGAACTATCACGAAATCAGAAGATAATGATAATGACACGGAGTTTAAAATTTCAAAGATTCAAGTCAAGGATGAAATGATTGATGTAGCAAATGGCACGTCCGATTTGACAAATGAGTCGCAGGAGAACTTTACATATGTTGCAAATGCAACAAAATATAAGGGAACGGAGGTTTCACTTGTACGTAACAACAAAACTGGAAAATTTTCAGATACTTACAAAACTCCTACAAAAGAAGATGGAACTTATACGGCTGTGGAGTCAATGAATAATGGAGAGATGCTCTATGTATATGCTCAGGACTATTATGGTAATACGACAGCACAGCAGTATGTACTGGTTGGATTTGATGCATCAGGAAATGCACAGTACAAGAAAGCAAGTTTTGAAAATAACAAGAGACTAAAGAGAGAATTGGTTGCAAAGGGACAGAAACTTTCGCCAAGTCAGATTCCATCTGATCCAGGCTTCTATAATGATACTACAAGCCAGAAATTTACGCAGTGGTCAGATAGCACAGATCCGAACAAGAAAAAAGTAAATCTGAAAACAGCACAGATGACAAAATCGGTAATCTTAAATGCAGATTACGACAAACCAGGTGTAATAATTAAACAGATGATAAAGGGAGATGGTATCTGGAATAATCAAGAATTTACTTATACGGTTAAGACAAGTTATCCAAAAGGAAAGGTGATTCCGTGTAAAGGAAGTTATGTATCACCAGCAGTAAGTGCACCAAATATTACATCGCTGACTGTAGATGCGAATCAGGAGATTACATTTAAGCTGAAAGCAGGACAGACCTTAGAACTGATACCTGGGGATAACCAATATACGATTAAGAGCATCATTCAAGACAGCAACGGAACAAATTGCGAGATTCAAAAAGATGCAAAAGTCATTTCAAGTGTAGAGAATGTAGCTGTAGATGAGATCAGTACCAATTTTGTTTTTACCAATACGAAGAATATCGTAGTTACAGGTGTTGATGGAGGAAATACAGATAACAGTCTGTTACTTGTAGGTCTGATGGGAGTCCTGCTGATTGCAGGAACCTCCGTCTTACGATTAAGAGGGAGGAGGAGATCCTAGATGGACACTGCAGAGGAAAAAGTAATTTCTGAGGAATCAGTGGCAGGAGGGATTTTCCGTGAGATTTTGTACCTTCTGTTGAAGATTGTAGCAATTGCAACTGCCATTGTGGTTATCTTCACATTTATCTTCGGTGTGTTCCGTTATGCAGACAATGCCATGCTTCCGGCAGTGAAAGATGGTGATTTGGTCTTTTATTATCGGTTAAGGAAGAGTTATGTAGCTTCGGACCTGGTTGTTTTGAACTATCAAGGAAAAGAACAGGTCCGGAGAGTGATTGCTACTGCAGGAGATGTGGTGGATATTACAGAGGATGGTCTTACAATTAACGGAGCACCGCAACAAGAACATCAGATTTATGAAAAGACACAGCGGTATGATACGGGAGTGGACTTCCCAATCAAACTACAGGAAGGGCAGATTTTCGTCCTGGGAGACAGCCGTGAGAATGCGTCAGACAGTCGAGTGTACGGAGCAGTAGATGTGAAAGACACGAAGGGAAAAGTTATGACGATAGTCCGAAGAAGAGGCTTTTGATAAGCCGCAAGAACTTGTTAATATTTCTCCGCATAATGGCGGAGGGTGTTAAATAAAAAAATATACTAAGGAAAAGGAGAAAGAAAGATGAAGAAAAAATCCTTACAAAAAATGAGCAGACTCTTTGCAGCCGCATTATTAGTCGGAACAATGTGTCTCGGAAATGTAGCAAATGTAAACGCAGCAGATGTTCCTGCTGAATGGGGACCAACAGAGACTCCAAGCGCAGCAATTACTGTAGAGTACAAGATGGGAAATGATGTAGTGACCCCAGCGAATGATGTCAGCTTTACCTTTACTAAAACTAGTGCACCTACAGGAATGAATCTGAACGATATGCCGGCTATTTCAGTTGGAAATGTTAAATTCAATGCAGGAGAAGACAAGATTAAAGATACTTCTGTTACAGACATTAAAGTGTTAAGAAAACAGAGCGATAACTTTCTTGCAAGTTTCAAAACAGCAATGGATACTAGTACAAAAATGACAACTGGTGAATATGTGTATACAGTAAAGTCAACTAGTAGTGTAACAAAGGCAAAAACAAATGATGTATTTACAGCATCAAACGCTGAATACAAACTTGATATTTTCGTAGCACAGAATACAGATGGTAAATTATACATCAAAGGTCTTTCAATTATTAATACAAAGGATAATACAGGAGCAAATACTGGCAATACTACAAAAGTAGATGGTACGCCAGGAACAACAACAGGTGGTATAGCAAGTAACTTTAGTGGTCTTAAATTCGTGAATGAATATGTTGCAAAAGCTGGTAGTGTAGATCCAACAGATCCGGATGTACCAGATCCGAATAAGCCAGCCTCTTACGCATTCAAAGTAACGAATACTACTGAAAGCAAAGGAACTCAAACAGGAAACTTCGAGTATACTATGACAGTAACAAAGCCATCAGGAATTACTACAACTGATAATACATATGTTTATTATGTAAATGGAACAAAACAAACTGGAACTTATGGAACAGCGGTGAAATTTACACTGCCAGATACTAAGAGTATGATGATTCAGAGCTGCTATGCTGGATCTAAAGTAACAGTTGATCAGAAAGGTGTAGCAAACTGGACAGCAACAGCAGAAACGACATTCAATGGAGTAAAAGATTCTCAGAAATTATCAGCAGCAGTAGGTAAGAATCTTACGGTTGCAAACAAAACTCTTGGACAGAAAGAAAACAAGGTTGAGTACAAAAACATTTACAAAGATATCGCAGTAACAGGTATCATTGTAAATAACTTCCCATTCATTATCATGATTGCTATCGCAGTTGTTGCATTTGCAGGTATCGTAGCAATGAATAGCAAGAAGAGAATGAACAGAAGATAAGGGTAACGAATATAGACAGAGGAATGATTTAGCATGTGCAGACACAGAGGTATTTGCAGAGTAATAAGAGGAATGAATGGAATACTGGATTATGGTTTACTTCTGCTTTTGCTTCTGGGTCTGGTATATGGATGCTATGCATTATGGGATTCGCAGAATCTGGCAGAGGAAGCAACGTCAGAACAATATGCGATTTATAAACCTCAAGAAGATACGCTGGGATTCCAGGAATTACAGTCGATGAACTCGGATGTGATTGCCTGGATCACAGTGTATGATACCCCGATTGATTATCCGGTTGTACAGGGAAAAGATAATTGGGAATATGTTAATAAGAATGCAGAAGGTGAATATTCCCTGACCGGTGCAATTTTTATGGATTCCGAAAGTAATCCGGATTTTCAGGATTTTAATACAATTCTCTATGGACATAACATGGTTCCAAATGTCATGTTTGGAAGTATCAAGGAATTTAAAGAACAAGCCTTTTACGAAGCACACCCATATGGTAATCTATTTGTTCAGAATCGTAATTTTGGATTGGAAATCATTGCATTAATTGAAGCGGATGCTTATGATAGCTCTGTTTTTAATATAAATGTAACAAGAAATGACAGTATCCCCTATTTGGAAGTGATTCGAAATCATGCGGTCTATATGAATGACATTACGTTAGAAGCAGATGATAGAATTCTTCTATTATCTACCTGTTCATCAGAGTCAACTAATGGAAGGGATATTCTTGTAGCAAGAATTACAGACCAGACATACAAAGACACATACAGTGCCAAAGATCAAGATCATGCCGGGCATGAATCAGTAGACCGACGAGGCGGATGGAGAGATTTTATACCTGGATGGAAGACTGCCTTATTCTTAGTACTGCTCCTATTGATATTAATCTGTTTCGCAGATCAGTGGATTTGCAGACGAAGAAGGAAAGGACGGAAATAATATCAAAATGAAGAGACAGAACGCAGAAACTGACAGAGCGTTTCGTATACTGGATATTTGTAACGAGCTATTGAATTGGATTTTGATGATTATTTTAGTTATTCTTTTTTGTTATGGAACCTATGGCATTGGAGATAGCTACATGTTGGAAGAAAATGCCATGCCGGAACATTATGAAATCTATCGTCCAACGGAAGAAGACTATGGGGATTTTGATGAATTGAAGGTGCAGAACAGTGATGTATGTGGCTGGATTACGATTTATGGAACACATGTGGATTATCCGGTAGTACAGTCGGAGGATAACAGCACATATTTAATGAGAAATCCGCGTGGAGAATATAGCTTGTCTGGCTCAATCTTCATGGATTATATGAATCAGAAGGATTTTTCAGATTTTAATACCATTATTTATGGTCACCATATGGATGGCGGAGCGATGTTCGGGGATTTTGACCGGTATCTGGATCCGTCTTTTGCGGACAGTCATTTGTATGGAAATGTTTTTGCCAATGGAAAAGATTATGGACTGGAGTTATTTGCATTCTTGGAGTTGGATGCTTATAATACAGGTCTTTATGTAACACCGGTGCAGGAAGTTTCCCGGAAAGAACAGTATTTGCAAGAGATAGAAGATACTGCTTTGTGGTATCGTCAAATCAGTCTTTCCACAGAGGACCGGCTGGTAGTGATGTCTACGTGTACGGAAAATATCACGAACGGAAGGCATATTCTGATAGGAAAGCTTTCAAAACAAACGTATAAAGATACGTATAAGAAAACTTTGAAAAGGAACAGTCAGATTGACCGAATCGACTGGGGGATTTTCTGGAAAATCAGTATGAAGCGATTAGGTGTTCTGATTCTGCTGTTGTTCAGTATTTTGTTACTGATGGCAGTGGAGAGGAGCGGAAAGAGAAAGAAAACGAAAAATAACAGTAGAAAACTGGAAAACTGACAGAGGTATGTATGTGAAAAGTGAAAGATATAAACAGAGAATAAAGCTGGTATGCCTTGCTTTTTTGATGATGGTATGTGTGGTCATTCCAAATCAGGTATATGCAGCGGGGAAAAATAAAGAAGCTGCTCTGACGGTGGAACAGACTGTAAAAGGGAAAACAAACGGGACTACAGATGAGTTTCAATATGAGTTGACAAGTTTAGATTCTGGCAATCCAATGCCGGAAGGAAGCAATGGAGACAGGTTGAAATTTAGCCTTAAAGGTAATGAAAGTAAGGAATTGGTTTTTTCTTATGAGGAGGCAGCTACTTATCGATATCAGCTGAAACAGGTTGTTGAGAAAGATGATAAGGATTATGATGGGCAGGTTTATACCATAGAGAATTATGTAATGCAGAATGGCTCAGAAGATTTTTTAGTTAAGACTGCAATTAAAAGAAAAGATGGGAATAAATCGCCGACATTAAGTTTTACAATCCAACATAAGGCGAAAGATGAGACACCAGTGAAAAATACAGCAAGTGTCCCAAAATCAGGAGACGATCAGTCATTTATATCGTTGATTGTATTGATTTTGAGTGCACTTCTTATAATAGTAGTATATAAGTGGAAGAAGAATCGGCGTGTTTAAGACCAGTGTAAAATAATGAAAAGGGAGGCCATTTGGGGACAGATATCAGAAACCGCTCTTCATTGTAGAAAATGGACTCGGTGCGGCAGATCAGCCGGATGAGAACGGCTATGTGGAAGATGATTACCGCATAGAGTATTTGAAAGCGCACATTTTGGCTATGATGGATGCCGTAGAGATTGACGGTGTGGAAATTATGGGTTATACTTCATGGGGATGCATTGATTTAGTTAGTGCTTCAACCGGTGAAATGAAAAAGCGTTATGGCTTTATCTATGTCGATAAAGATGACAATGGAAATGGAACGCTTAGACGTACAAAGAAGAAATCATTTGACTGGTATAAGACCGTAATTGAGACCAATGGACAATGTTTAAAAGAAAGAGGCGAGAAGTAGGTATGTTTTCATTTTTTAAGAAAAAACAGGCTCCTGCAGAGGAGAAAAAGGCATTTGCCGTAAAGGCTTATCTGTCAGGAAAAGTAGTACCAATCGAGGAAGTAAAGGACGAAGTGTTCTCATCTAAAGCATTAGGTGACGGACTTGCAATCGAGCCGGTTGAGAATGTGATCGTGGCACCATGTGACGCAACAGTATCTGTACTGATGGAAGGATCCAGACATGCAGTGGGACTTACACTTGCGAACGGAGTAGAGCTTCTGATCCACGAAGGAATCGACACAGTGAACATGGAAGGTGACGGATTCGAGTACTTCGTGAAAGAAGGAGACAAGGTAAGCGCAGGAGACAAGCTGCTCTCATTTGATCCGGAGAAGATCAAAGCACACGGATATGAGAAAACATGTATTCTCGTAGTTACGAACGGAGACGATTATCCGGATATGAAGCTGCACACAGGAATGGATGCAGTACAGGGCGAGACAGTGATCGCTGAATTCTAATCAATTTTGAAAGAGATGAAAAATTAAGAGACAGATACTTTTCCAATGCGAGAAAAGGCTCTGTCTCTTTTTGGTGTAAAATACGGAAAAATGGTGAAAATTCACAAGAAATCACAAATATACCGCAACAATATTGATGAAAAAACGGGAGATAGAGCTTCAGGCTAGACTAGACGAAGCTGAGGCACAGCTTAAGGACAGAGAAATTACGATTGAGAAGTCAGGGTCAATTGCTGATTCAGCAATGCAGTTAAGCGGCGTATTTCAGGCAGCACAGGAAGCTGCTGACACCTATCTTAAATCGATAAAAGCAACGGCGCGGCATGTATAGGAATTCTTGAGATACCGGCGATTGACCTGAAGCTTCCGGTACTGAGTGAGTGGAGCTATCCGTTTCTGAAGAGGGCACCTTGTCGCTATTCGGGCAGTGCTTATCTGGATAATCTCGTGATCACGGTACATAATTACAGAACATATTTCGGGAAGCTGAAGGAACTGGAAGTTGGAACTGAGGTGATCTTCACAGATGCAGCCGGGAACCGGTTCGAATACAAAGTGGCAGCGGTAGAGGCACTGACTCCACAAAGCGTGGAAGATATGACAAGCGGAGAGTGGGCGTTAAGTTTGTTCACATGTACGCTGGATGGGAAGAGCAGAGTGACAGTGCGGTGTGAGGCTGCTGATCGCACATCGTGTGAGGTAAAGAGTGAAAGATTTGTTTGACATAAGAAAAAAGAAATGCTAATATAATAAATAGAAAGGTGCTACCGATGACGGTTCGCCTGATGTTTTATAGGGTTAAATAACCGCTCAAGTTTTCTCAGGTCGTTGGGCGGTTATTTTTGCGTCTTGGAATCATGCTTTCCACGCACGTAACCAAGGCTATAAAAAGTCGCACACAGTGAAATAACTGCGATAAGGTCAGTAATGGTCAGCATAGGCCAATTCTCCTTTCCAAGATTTCTCAAATGAGAGATGATCTATGTAATCGGAGCTATAAACTCTCCGCGCAAAGCGAACCGCCATTCACGTCAATGTGAAGTAGCACCCTAGGCATAAAGCCTGAACATATGATAACAAATATGTTGATAAAAATCAACATAAAAAGTAACACATATAATGCGAAAATTATTGCAGTTAACCCCACTATTTCTCTGATTTATGCAACAAATTGCAGGAGACGGTTATTTTATTGACCGTCTCTTTTTTGTGTGATATAACCTAATCATAGCAAACAACAAACGTTTGCATAGAAAGAAATGAACAATGCGCGTTGTTATGAAACATTAAAAATCATGTTATCTCATACAAGAAAAAGGAGACAATAAAAATGGCAAAAGTAAAAAATTTCAAGACAATTTTCCCAGCAGTATCAGTACCACTTAACGACGACTATTCTATCAACGAATCAGAATTCAGAGCATACTTGAGATGGATTAAAACATTCTACGGAAAAGGAAAATCAAATTGACGAGATAGCGATAAAAAGATATAATATAGTTAGAATATTACTATGATTAACTTGAGGAGGTGCTAGTATGAATATTCGTCCATCAGCAGCAATCCGTCAAAATTATAATGAGATTGCAGATATGTGTCGTAAGACTGCAGAACCCGTATTTCTTACAAAAAACGGAGAAGGTGATCTGGTTGTCATGGATATAGAAACCTTCAATCGTAGAGAAAAAATGTTGAAGTTAAGGGAGGAACTGCTTGCAGTAGAAGAGGATCGGATGGCAGGGAGAAGTGGATGCACAGTAGATGAACTGGACGCATATCTTGAGGATGTGATTGCAGAGGTATAGTGAATGACAGATAAAAAGTACAAAGTAATTGTTTCTGACAGGGCAAAGAGGATGTTGGGAGCGCATATTCGGTTTATAGCTCAGGTTAATAAAGATGCCGCCAGCACAAAAAAGAAGGAAATAATAGCAGCAATCCGTTCCTTGAATCATATGCCGCAGCGTTTTCCATTTTTTGAAGAAGCGTACATTCCACCAAATAAATATCATAAGATGTTTATTGAAAAATGGTATCTGGTTCTTTATCAGATACAGGATGATACGGTATATGTGGAGTATATTGTTGATTGCAGAAAAGATTATAACTGGTTGATTCATTAAGGAATGCTTGAGACAGCCATGACTTCCATGGAGCTGCCGGGTCGTGAGATGGGACAGCGGGCGGCTGATATGATATTGGAAGACATTGAAGCGGCGGATGATGAGAAACCAAGGTGCAGCACATGGTGTTCGGAACAAAGCTGATAGAGAGAGACGACGTAGGAAAAGATTCCCAAATGGGAATCTTTTTTTGAAAACAAAAAATAAATTCTGAAATGGGAATGTTTTTTGAAAAAGAGCCATTGTAGGTAAATATGGCTCTACAGAAGTAGATTTTATCGCTCAAAAACAATTTAACACTGGATCATTTACATCTCCGATCGATATTGTATAATAAAAAATGAAGAAAAATATAAAACATAGTTGACAGATGGGTTTTATAAGTATATAATACAAACCATCAAAAAC
>ERZ773103.2448-NODE-2448-length-17135-cov-11.114696_pt1 | contig 17135 bp, 12 predicted proteins | sample MGYA00511118_ERZ773103 | MGnify/ENA primary metagenome ERZ773103 (study PRJEB29015, sample SAMEA2737821) | human gut metagenome | biome: human gut; feature: human-associated habitat; material: faeces | place: China | collected 2012 ... | reverse complement strand
TCTCCCTGTGTCGTTGTTGTTGTCTGTGTCGTTCCCTGTACAGTATCCTGATATGTCGTTTGTTCTACAGAATCAGGAGCTCCTTCCTTTGTTGTCGTGACTGTTGTTGGCTGTCCGTGATCATCATAGGATGTAACTGTTTTGGTTTCTTCTTTTTTATTTTCGCCTTTATCTGTTTCTGATATTACATTCCCTTTGGGATCATATTCATAAACAGTCTGTGAAATAAAGTCATTTCCATTCGTTGTAGTTTCGCTTGTTGGAAGATATGGATTTTTCTCATCCTCATACTCACTGCTTGTTATATCTCCGTTTTCTTCGGTCTCAGAGATGACATCATCGTTTTCATTGTACTCGATACTGGCGATCGTAAATGTTTCTTCTTTTTCCTTGTTTGTTTTCAAAAATTTCACCAGTCCGGCAGCATCCAGCTCCTGATAATCCACTTCCGTTTTGATCTTTCTTACAAGATACTCATTTACCCAGCCATTTTGTTCTCCGTCTTTTCCTCCATCATCATAACTGTAACTGCTTTCAATTCCATTGGCATCCGTCTTTTTCAGGATCTTTCCTGTATTCTTGTCAAAACTCATGGAATCCTGTGCTGTTTTGGTTCCGTCTGCCTTGTGGAAAGATACCGTTGTTGTTCCATCGCCATAAGAAAGCTGCTGGTATTCTCCATTCGGACGGATAAATCTTTCTGCTTTTTCTCCTGTATAAGCGATCTGGTACCCGTTCTTCTTTGCATCGATGATCTTGCTCATCTTCCCATTACTTCCATAAGCATATGTCTGATCCACAGAAGCTGTTTCTCCGCTGTTTTTGTGAGAAACATTCGTAAGTTTCCCTTCAGCATATGAATAAACAACCTTTGTTCCATCTGCAAGATCGATCTTCTTTAACAGATCTTCCTGTTCTCCGTTTTCATAATATGTAAAAACCAGTTCTTTGTTCAGATTGGAAACAACCTTATATAATCTTCCTTTTTCATCGTACTGATAGATCAGATAGTTGCCATTACTGTCCTCTGCTTTTGTGATCTCACCATTCCCATCAAATGCATATGTCATACCATCCTTCATATGGATATTTCCGACATTGGACACCGTGATCACTTCCTTTTCTCCTTCGGATGCTCCACTGTCTTCACTATCATCGTCTTTTTTCCCCGGACGATAATTTCCTTTATTGGAAATGGCACTTCCAAAGATATTTTCAGAAGCAGCATTCTGAAGTCTTGCATATGCCGCTGCTCTCTGATCCCCATTTGATGATCTTTTTACATCATCTTCTGTATTAAATGAAAGTGCATAGTCCTTTGTCTCCTTATTCTGATAAGAAACATCAACACTTCTGCTTTTTTGTGGACTGTATGTCAGATAGGTTCCGTCACTGTCCTGAAATACAAGATCATCTCCCAACTGGTATAATTCCTTATGAAAACTGTCATACCATCCTTTTCCAAGCATTCCTTCTTTATCTGACTGGCTGTTATAGGTTCTTGTGAGTTCAAGATTCAAAAGCAGTGATGGAATTGAAAAATCTGTACTTTCATACATCAGATTCCCCTGGGATTTTTCAACGGATCCTGTCCCATTGGGCGTGCTGATCTCCATGCTGTCTCTGTAATCTTTACTTCCTAGTCTTTTTTCATATTCTTCCTGTGTATCCTGTGCCACTTTTTCTGATAATGCATCCGTACTTTTTCCATTGATCGTTCCATCCATTGCCAGTTTCTGTGCTTGTACTTTATAATAGTAACTCTTGCCATCTCCCACTCTGGTATCCATGCAGTAGGAATCTTTGATCGCACCACGTACCAGTGTCGAATCATCCGGTGTGAAATCCGCGGATTCCCCCCTGTAAACTGCATAATAGATACTGTCTGTCAGTTCTCTCTTATCCCAGTAGATGACATTCTTTCCATACGATTTTCTGACCTTTACATTGGTTGGTGCATAATCCTGTGCTTTTGAGGCATCCGTATAATAATAGGATACTTTTGTTTCCCCGCTTTCATTCCCTGCTTTATCAACAACGATCACATAAACTTGATACTCTGTTCTTCCTGTCATGCTGTCTGCTGGAATCGAAACATTTGCATAGGCGTATCCATCTTCATCCGCCCTTGCACTTTCATGGTAAGTTGAGGTTCCTTCCAGACGGTATTTAAAATAGGATGCATTCTCATCTACGATTCCGACCTCCAGTCTCGGATTCAGAGAACCAGATGGTTCGCTCTCATCATTTCCTTCCTCAAAGGATATATCTCCTGCTTCCGGAGCCGTGCGGTCTATCGTAAACCATGCCGCTGCTCCCCAACCTGCAATATAACCGTTGTCTACTCCTCTTACAACAAGTTTATAATGGCCTTCCGGCATCGTACTGCAGTCAATATCCGCACTTCCGTTTCCACTCGTTCCAATCTTTGTAGATGAAGAATATGAAACATAATCACCTGTTTCTTCTCCATTTCCCCAGTTTGCAATCCTGTATTCCACACGGTTTAATGAATGGGATGAGATGCCTGCCCAGTTTACATGTAATGTCTTCTGATGATTGTTGTTTGCATACTGCGGTGTAACACTGACAGATGATGCCGTTGTCGGTCCATCATAATAAGTCACTGACATCTTTGGACGGTTTGATGATGCTCTGGAACTGTAAAACTGTCCATAACTCTTTGTCTCGTCCGCATTTTTTAACATCACACCATACGATGTGATCTTACCGGATGCACACTGTCTCGCATATTCCGTCAGATTAATGCTTCTTGCTTTCTTTGCAGTCCCTGTTGTTTTTACATTTCCATAATTCGTACTATATCCCGGGCGGTTACTCCATTTCAATCCAGGTCTTGTCCAGTTTTCTGTAACTCTTCTTGCCTCGATTGTCTGTCCACTCTGGCTGCTTCCGGTTTCATACATCGTAAGCGTTGCACTGTCTACATATTTTCCTTTGATCTTTGCTGTAAAATCTTTAAAACGCAGATATGTCCGGCAGACACCCTGTTTTGATTTTCCAGCCATCATGGCTGTAACTCCATTGTCATAAAAGTTCGTATTTTTATAAGATCCATTAATTACATAGACATCCCAGAAATCCGTAGATCCGGTCCATGTGACCGTCGGATCGATCGTGACTGGATACTGTCTATCTTTGTCCTGAAAGTAATCTTCATCCAGATGCAGGGTTAACAGATATGAACCTTCTTCTCCATCTGACTCAATGTCATAGGAAAGATTCTCACTGTATGCCTTTCCTGTATGATCGTTCATGTTTGGAGCTTCCAGTGTTGCGACCAGATCCTCTGTTTTTTCATCTAGGAAGCTGATCCCGCCATCCAGTATATTTTTCTTTGGGACCAGTCCTTTTGCCTGAAAGCGGAATTTTAAAACATTTCCTTCTGGAGCTTTGGTCAGTACGATACTTTCCTTGATCCCCATGTTTAATGACTGGTAAGAAAATGTACATTCTTTCTTCTGGGATTCATAGGAGACTTTCACTGGTTTTTCTTCTTTCTCTCCCTGTGCATCTTCCACAGGAAGATCTTCGATTGCCTGTCGGTCCAGCTCTTTGACCGATGTCAGGGCATCTTCCGTATCTTCTGCTGTTTCTTTTTCAGAAGATCCATCCGCTGAAATGCTTCTTACTGCTTCCTCTGCCCGTGAGACAGCATCTTCCACAGAGTCTGTTCCAGGATCCTCCGTTTTCTTCTCTTCCTCATTCTTTATTTCCTGTCCATAGATCGGTGCAAAAGAGATCTGATATTTCCCATTTTCCATTAAGACCGGTGTCTCTTCGGACAGATCTTTGGGAAGATAATGTTTTTTATCTCCTTCTTTATTTTCATACTGATAACCCTTCAGATCCTCACCCTGCTCACTCTTTGATCCCGTTACCCTGACAAGACTTGGATCGTACTCCTGAAGATCTCCATTCTCATCTTCAAACCGAACATCCTGTCCGTAAAAGACCGTCTGTTTCTTTCCATCTTTCATCTGGAAAGTAGTCGAATCTTTTGTGCTCTCTTCTTCAACAACTTCTTTCTTCTCTTTCGGTACCGTTTCTGCTGCTCCTACCACAGTCGTTTCATTCACGATCGCAGACCATTGTACGGATGTAAAAACCATCGTAAAGGTCAACAGACAACTGACAAAGATCTTTGCATATCTTTTCATAAACATCCTCCTATGCTTTTCCATTGGCTGTTTTCTATGTTTCCTCACCCTTATTTTGATCATTTCCATCTAAGACAGATTCTGCTTCTTCTGAAAGATAGATAACTCCCCATTGATTAAGTTTTATATAAGTTGATTATACAAATATCATATATTCATTTCAATCACTTTCATTTTTTTCGACATCTTGCACAAAGATCTTCTGTATTTTTTTGTCACTCTACCAATTGTAAAAACATTCTTTGTCGTTCCTGAAGTCGTAAAATTTCCTTTTTTATCCTCATGTTCTAAATCTTATATTATTTTTCTTTTGTTTCCTTTTCCGATATTTCTCGATAAAAATAATTTTTTTACACATTTTATATAATTTACAGCCGTAAAACCACATACCTTTAGGTGTGTGGATACACGGCGTCTGGTTATCTGGGCCGTCTAATCCGGTTTCATATATTTTGTTGCAATATCCAATACCTTCTGTCGTGGTTTCCAGTTTTTATAGTTGCTCAGATTTTCAAAATAGTATGTAGCTGTTTGCAAGTTATGTAGCTACAATATATAAAAATATTCAAAAAAATCCTCCAATCCGAAATTGGACTGGAGGGCAAAACTAATTTTACTTCATTTTTCTCACACGGATTTCATGTATTTTGCTTGTTAATAAATCAAATTATTTTAATCATCCATCATACGATTAATATTAAACACAGGGAGTACAACGGTTTCTGTTTCTGGCTGTGCAGTCAATAAAGAAATTTCACTTCGTAAATACGGCATAAGGATTGCAACACTGTTTTTTGATATAAGTTCATTTTTTAAATCAGTTTCTACATCTTCTGTTCTAAAAGTGAAATATCCTGTAATACTGATATGAAATGTGTATTCATCAGGTTTTTCTCCAATGGCAATTACAGTAACTTTATAAGCTGCTTTATCTTTTCTTTCTCCAATATTAGTTTGAATCTCTAATTTTAATTCTGTGTCATTTTTAAATCCTAAACGATTGAATTCAATTTTATCAAATACAACTTTATCTAATCTCAATATACTCTTCATTTCTTTTTTCCTTTTATTCCCTTTCTATGCAGCATAAGAAATCTTTGTTTCACATATATCAATATTTGAATTATTTTCTCTATAAGAATATTCTTCATTTATTAATGAAGAAACAGAATCATCTTTATTCGAATATGGAAATTTTTGCTTTGGTTCTTTAATGTCGATTTCATGTTTTGTTTGTTTTAGGAAATATGTTTTACATTTAATATTTGCTAATTCTTCATCACATATTATATCTTCTAAATTTAATTTTATGCTCTTTTCTTTATCATATTGTTCCGATGCAAAAAACTCTTTATCAAATTTTTGCACATACTCTTTTATATGTTTCTGAAGGATTTTAAACTTTGCATCCTTCTCCGGCAAATCTTGATGATTTATATAATCAATTGGATATTCATTTACAATATCATTTTTTATTTCGTCACCAGAAACAACTTTCCAAAATATTTTCTGATTTAAGATTACATCCCTCATTGCAATATTTCCATGTAATAAGTTATAAACACTTAATAAAGATATTTTTACAACAATATATTCTCCATTTTCTATATCTGTACATAATGCCAAATAATATTGACAATCATCATCTTTACATAAGAAAAAAATTGGAACATATTCATAATCAACTAATATATGATCTAAATATATATTTTTATTATCCAAAATAAAACACAATTCTTTATTCATTTTTATCCTCCATAATTCTAAAGCTACTCAAATCTACATCTTTATACAGCCACCAACAGACATGTTCATCCTTAGTTTCTTGGGGTCCGCCTTCACAATGCACATAACCAGCAGCCATTTTTTTATGAGGGTTCGGAAATTTCATATTAAATTCTATAATTTCTTTATTTGTAAAAGTAGAAACCCCATACCAATGAGCATCATTTTTTAGCGATCTTCCTTTTACTAGTTTTTTAGGCTTTTTCCCAAGTTCAAAGTATGAACGAAAATCATTTTTATCTATTTCATGGAAATCAGTTATCTCTCTACTTACAGCTCGATAAACATATATTTTTTCATAATCAAACTTAGTATTTGATGGAAATTCAATTTCTTTATTCCGTAATTTTTCTTTTAAAATTGTTGGAAAATTTTCATATAATTCCTCTATTTCAGACATTTTTACCCCTTTTGTTTTACATCTTCTGTATATCTATATTGTCATACTAGCATAAAGAAATTGAAAAAACAATAAAATTGCTATTTAAATGGTAGTTTTTACACGTATTTTCAATGATTTACTACCATTTTATGCTTTTCTTTGTAAATTAATATGTAATTTTCAGCAATTCATATTTCTGTAAAACTTAATTTCTTTCATGACATCGTCTCCTGTTTCACATATAAGAAAACCGGATTCGATCAGATCAGTAAGACATCTTTGTTTTCTTTGCAATTTTTCATCTTCTCCTTCAACATAATATAAATAATATTTTGTAGCCATTGTTTTATCCCCTTTTGTCAACTACCCACCACCTAAAGGGAGGGCACTGAAAAACATACCATTTTTATTTTGACTTTAATAAAAAAGAAAAAATCCATCAGAGTTTTTATGATTCTGGTGGATTTTCTGTTAGACAAAATATAAATTGCTTGTCTTTTTCGGCCAAAGTTCTTATTTTTCATTCATTAATTTAATTATTCTCTTAAGATTTACTGCAAAGATCATCATTGCTCCTTGCATTTCCATACAAATAAGACCTGATGATGACGCTACGTCATAACCATGCCGATGTTTTAGTTCGCTGTTCTTAGCTTCTATTTTATAGCGTTCCCGCATTTTTTCTTTGAAATGCTCAGTTTCCTGAAATTTAACCTGTTCACTGTGGGAATCGCAAATGATTGTTTCTGTGTATGTTTTCTTTTTGGCTCCTTCTTTATAACAGCCCCCACGATAAGAACAACATTTACATTTTTCAATATCGAAAAAATAGACCATACGTGGGTTTTTGTTTTTTTTATCTTTTTTCCTTTTATCGAAATATTTATGAATGGCTAAATGTCCGGCTTTACACTGATACATTCCGGCATCTTTATTAAATTCAAACTCATCTTCCTTTCTTCGGTTACCTTGTGTAATAATTGGATTTAGTTTTGCTATCAGTTCATAATCACCTTCTTTTGCTGCCTCGATATTTTTCTTTTCAGAATAAGCCATATCTCCAATGACTGATTCAATCTGTATCCCAGCAGCTTTACTTTTTTGTACAAGTTTTGGCAGTTCTTTGCCATCTATTTTTTCGCCGCTGGTGATTGTGGCAGCTGTGATGATCCGTTCTTCTGTCATTGCTATGTGTGTTTTATATCCCCAAAATGAAGTATCGGCTGTCTTATGACCAGTTTTTGCATCTTCATCCTTTGAAGTTTCTAAATGTTCCATGTCATCAGTGACAGATTCTTCTAGTAGATTTTAATTTTTCCTGCACTTTTGGATAACTGCAAATTTCTTCATTTCCTTTTATAACATCAATAAGCTGTTTACAGTATTTTAGTTCTTTTTCTAAAGAATCATCTGTGTTTTTATCAGGAAATTTTTCTTTCATTGTTTCATCAATTTCATAGATGCTACGGCGCAGTTTTTTTGATTGTTCCTGGAGTACTTGACGGGGGAGTCTTTTGATTGTATTTTGATTTTGTATGCGTTGCATCCATAATAATGTATTTTGACTTAATAATTCCTTTTTCTAATGTTAACTGAACTGTTTTGGCAATCAGCATATCCAAAAGATTCATATCCTTTAAACGTAACTTCCGAAATTTTGTCAATGAACTTGGATTTATAACTTCATCTTCTGGAGCCATGTCCAAAAAATATTTAAAAGACATATCGTATTTAGAACGTTCAACCAGATCAATATCTGATAAATCGTAAATTGATTTCAAAAGAAGATATTTAAATATTCGGATAGGTGGAACTGCATTTCCTCCGTTATCCAGACAATAATTAGCAAGCAATGCATCATAAATAAAGCTAAAATCAACCAATTCTTTTATCTGCCGGAGAAGATTATCTTTTGGGATTATTAATTCATATATTTCCATGTAGAGATTTAGCACCAATTTCTGCTGTTGTTCGATTATAAAAACACCGCCTATATTTGATAGATACATTGTACCAAATATAGAACGGTATAATCTAATTTTTCAGTGCCATCGAACGAGGGGCAGGGGAGTTGAATAGGCGTAGACTATTTTTGTTGACTATTGTGCAAAGAAAAAGTTTGTACGTTTGATATTCTTTAATTCATCTGAAGAAATGTGAAGAGCATTTTTCAATTCATCATTAAGCGGTAGCGGATTTTCGCTGGCAATCACTTTCATGGCGATACTCTGATAAAAGTACGTAATCGTGGAAATCAGACCGACAACGTGCATGGAATTAATGCCGATTGACGGAAGACGCAACGTCAGAATGTCAAAAGGCGGCTTTGTATTTACAAGGATAAAAACCGTACATGTATCGCTGTAGGTAATATCGCCTTCGTAAATATAATTCGCTTCGTAGTAGTTGGATATGTCATCGACATCGTAATACATCGTAGCAGTTAATGACAAATTCTTATTTTCCAGAACTGCCTTCTGCAAGCAGTTCTTTTCTCCGTTAAACCAATAAAGATAAAGTTTGTCAGAAAAATAATTCTGGTACCTTGCAATTTCGGCTGCGCTTTTATCGGTTGAAGTTATGGGGAGCAGAGAGGCTATGTCGATATTCAGAATCTGACAAATGTCTACCAGAGTGTCAATACTTATGAGAACCTCTCCTTTTTCGTATTTGGAAATCGTGGCAACGCTTTTGTTCAATTTTTTGGAGAGATCACTTAAGGTCATGTGTTTGGTCCGGCGTCTTGCCCGAAGCTTTTTGCCAAGTGTTGTGTAAAAATCGCAAGAATCCATATTATCCCTCCTTGATGTTTTTTGATAATGTTAGTTGATAAAAACTAAAAAGTATAAAAAGATTCTAACATATTCTGATAAAAAATGCTACTAGGCAAAATTTTTGTTAGTTTTGAAAGGTAAATTTATTTCATTTTTCTTCAGGTAATAATATTCATAAAGCTGCTTTATGAAATCTGCTATCTGCTCCATCAGATAATGGTTCTTTTGTGCCTGTTCATTCCAGCTGCATGCATGCTCTATATTCCCCCGCCAATGCTTCTGCCGGTTGAATCCCTGATTTTCTATCTTCCATCTGTTTCTTCCCGCATTTACTATTTTTCTGGCATTGTTTTTTGTGATTGTAATGTCTGCAATCCATGCAAACTCTGTTGTTTCTTTTTTTTCATCTGGTTTAATCTTCTTTTCTGTATAATATGTCAGATTTACATCTGTATTCTGAAACATAATCTGATTCTGATATTCTATTTCTGAACCTATCTTTTCTTTTTCCGGCAATGACTGATATTCTTTGGCTATGGATGATGCACTTCCCTTTTTATAACGGATGATATAATTCCAGCTGTTATCTGTGCAGGTCTGTATAACTTTCTGACTGACATACAACCCATCTGCCGTTATAATGATCGGAAGTCTCGGAAACTGTTTCTTAATCTTTTCTGCAACTCTGATAAATGCTTTACTTTCACAGTCCTGTTTTATTTTTTTTTCACTCTGATTGATATATTCCTCAGAATTCTGGATCGCTTCAGATGCTATACTGCATACAAGGTTATTCCCCAGATAAAGTTTTGCTTCGAGCACGCTTCTGTGATACTTCGTAAATTCATCTGCTTCTCCACGGTTATAGCAGCGACTCAGGTAATATTCATTCTTTTTCTGATATCCCTCATCCAGTTCTGTGGCGTCAATAATGATCTGCCACCTTTTCAACACCCTGGCATCATCAAATGTTTTTCTACGGATCATAGAATAAGCAATATCTTTCTGTATTTTTTCCAGTTCCTCTGGGTTCAGTCTTGCCAAAAATTCATTCTCTATAACACCATGAGGAAGATACTCCTTCTTTTCTTCACTCATGAATGAGTAGAGATTTTCTACAACTGCATCATCATTAAATTTCAGTGTCATTTCCTGCATACTTGAAATTCCGCTTATGCATTTGTAGTACATGGTTCCAAGCATAACCCTCACTGGATATTCAATATAACTTTGATTTCGCGGATCATTCACCTCAGCAAATTTGGCAAATAACTCTGGGTAATATTTATTTTGAATCTTATTGTATTCAACAACTGGATTCTTTTCCGGTCTTCTTTTGGCTCTTTCCTGTTCTCTGTTCATTTTTCTTCCTTTGCGACAAAGTTTTTTCTTTTATTTTACTCCATCGTAAAGGAAGATGCTTTAAATTCAATAAATTTAATGCGAATTATTTTTTATCTATTTTCATACAATTTTTGTAATATGAAAAAAATGTATGAAAATAGATAAAAAACAGGAAAAGTAATAGACAGATACTGCGGTTTCTAAATAGAATTTTCGTATAATGAAAATAATAGTAAAAATTATTGTCGAATGAAGAAACTAGATAAATTTGTGAATAGATTATCAATGTGCAATAATTATTAATGAAAAGAGTACTCATAAAACGTTATAAAGCTGAATGGAGGCGAGGAGATTATGTCTAAGGAAGCAAAAGTAGGATACAAGAAGAATATAGGAACCATTCTTTTGTTATCTTTTGCCGGCTCAATTATTTATGGATTGCCATATTTTCGATCATATTACTATGATACGTATCAGGCAATGTATCACTTGACTAATACGCAGATGGGACTTTTAGGAAGTGCCTACGGCGTGTTGGGTGTATTTTCTTATATTATCGGTGGAGTATTGGCCGATAAAATCAAAGCGAAAAAACTGCTTATTTTTTCGATGATTGCAACTGGTTTGGGTGGATTGCTTCATTTGTTTGTTAATAATTTCTATGCATTGGTAGTGATCTATGGATTATGGGGTGTTACATCTCTTTTGACTTTCTGGCCTGCGCTTATGAAGATTGTCAGAATCCAGGCAACTGAGGAGGAACAAAGCCGTGCTTATGGAACCTTTGAAGGTGGGCGAGGTGTATTCAATGCGGCACATCTTGCAGTGGCAACAGCGATTTTTGGAATTTTTCAGAGAAAGGCAATGCCGACTCTCGGAATTAAAGGAATTATCTGGTTCTATTCGTTGGCACCGTTGATTGTAGGTATTATCTTTATTTTCCTGTTGAAGGAGCCTGAGACCGTTAAAGAAGACGGAACTTCAAGCACTGTTTCATTTAAAGATATTATCAGAGTGTTAAAGATGCCGGTTATGTGGTTGATTATTATCATGATGTACACAAGTTATACTTTTAATATGTCATCATATTATTTTACTCCTTATGCAAGTAATATCATCGGAGTTACAGCTGTGATCGCAGCAATCTTAACGGTTATGTCTCAGTACATCCGTCCGTTTGCGGCAACACTTGGTGGATTTTCCGGAGATAAATTCGGAAGAAGCCATACAATGATTGTTGGTTATATTTTGATGATCGCCGGTGTGGTTATCATGGACGTTACAGGCAAAATGGCTTCGGATAGCAGAATGATATTGGTTGTGGCGGCTTGTGTGCTGGTATATGCAGGTATGTTTATAAACTTTGGTCTGTACTTCTCGTTTATTTCAGAAGGTGGTATTCCGGTGGAATTAGGAGGAGTTGCAATTGGTATGGCGTCCACATTTGGATATTTGCCGGAAGTTTTGAGTTATACAATCGCAGGTAAATTGTTAGATACTTATCCGGGATATCAGGGATATCACCTGAATTTCCTGTATATGATCGCGATGGGCGTGATTGGATTAATCGTTGCGATTATCTGGACAAAAAAGTATGGAAAGAAAAAAGCAGATGCTACAGAAGCATAATAAAAAAGAAGGAGGGTTAAATTATGGCTAAAGTAGAATCAACAGTAAAAAGAGTAATGGCGCGAGATGAATTTCCTTACGAGTGGGATGTGATCGAGAACGAATGGATTACAATGTCTGATGGCTGCCGCCTTTCGGCGCGTGTTTGGCATCCTAAGACAGATAAACCGGTTCCTACAATATTTGAGACACAGCCGTATCGTAAGAGAGATGGAATGCGTGGAAGAGATGAACCGATGTATGGTTTCTTTGCAGGTATGGGATATAACGTAGTTCGCGTAGATATGCGTGGAGCAGGAGAGTCTGACCAGTGTTTCTATGATGAATACCTGAAACAGGAACAGGATGATGCGGTAGAATGCATCGAATGGATTGCCGAGCAGCCATGGTGTGACGGAAATGTCGGAATGATGGGAAAATCATGGAGTGGGTTTAACTCATTGCAGGTTGCGGCAAGACAGCCAAAAGGATTAAGAGCGATCATCTGTGTAGGATTTGTTGATGACAGATATACACAGGATATTCATTATAAAGGTGGATGCCTGTTGAATGATAACTTCTGGTGGGGCAATATTATGCTGGCATACATGTGCCGCGCGATTGATTCGGAGATCAAACCGGATACATGGAAAGAAGAGTCTGTTAAACGTTTGGAGGAAATGCCACTTTGGCCGGCTAACTGGATGGAACATCAGACAAGAGATGATTACTGGAAACACGGCTCTGTAAGTGTGAATTATGACGATATTAAAGTTCCTGTATTTGCACTGGATGGATGGGCTGATTCTTATACAAACAGTGTATTAACTTTGATGGAAGGATTAAGTGTTCCGAGAAAAGCACTGATCGGACCTTGGGCACATGTATTTGCTCATGACGGAATGCCTCAGCCGGCAATTGATTTCCTTGGTGAAGCTACAAAATGGTGGGATAAATGGCTGAAAGGTGTTGATAACGACACATTAGACTGCCCGATGGTACAGGTGTGGTTGGAAGACAGCATGGAACCAGAAACTGTACATCCGCTTAGTGATGGACGCTGGGTTGCATTGGACGGATGGCCGTCAAAAGATGTTGCTATGAAAACACTTTCTATGACATACGGACATCTTCAGGATGAAGCAAATACAAAGAAAGAAATCGTAGATCTTTGCACACTTCCAAATCACGGACTCCTGGCAAATGAGTGGATGGGAGCAGGTGTTCTCGGGGAGTCTCCGGCAGACATGAGAGTAGATGATGGAATGGCAATGGTATTTGATTCGGATATATTAGAGGAAGAAGTAGAGATTCTTGGATATCCGGAATTTGAGGTAGAGTTTACCTGCGATAAGCCAAATGCATTTATGTATGCTCAGCTGAGTGATATCCATCCGGATGGAGCTGCAACAAGAGTTTCTTATGGACTTATGAATCTGACGCATTTAGAGGGGCATGATAAGGTGGTATACCTTGAAGAAGGTAAGACATATAAAGCAAAAGTACAGTTGGATGTGTGTGGACATAACTTCCCGAAAGGACACAGAATCAGACTTTCTATTGCAAACTCATTCTGGCCAATGATCTGGCCATCACCGGAGCTTGCAACATTAAAACTGGATCTGTCTACTGCTAAATTTGCATTACCGATGTTCTCAGGAAAAGATGCGGAAGGTCCGAATATGGAAGCCAGATGTGCGCCGCTTACTCCGATGACAACATTATCACCTGGTCGTGTAGACCGTACAATTGAGTATGATCTGCTCACGGATTCATGGACATCTATTACAAACGGTGTTGGTGGAGTGTTTGGAGAGGGTATCTATCGCTTTGATGATATTGGAACGGTAGTAGAACATAACCTCAAGAGAGAACTGACGATGAGCAACAAAGATCCGTTGTCAGCCAAATATACTATTACGCAGAAGATGAAGAACGGCCGTGATGGATGGCTGACAGATTGTGATATCGTTGTTACTCAGACTGCTGATAAAGATAACTTCTATATTACCGGACACATGGATGCATCAATTAATGATGAACATGTATTCCACAGAGATTATGACTACAAAGTAAAGAGAAATGGAATTTAAAAAGGGGCGAGGCGATTGAAAGAAAAAAGTATTACATTCTGGGAACTTGTGCTTATGAATGTATCTGCCCTTTATGGAATCCGCTGGATTGCAAAATCAACCTCAGACAGTTTTGGCCTGGGGTTGGGAGCAATCCCGATGTGGATCATATTTATGCTGATATTCTTTGTGCCGCAGGCGCTGATGTGTGCGGAACTGGCAACAGCATATCCTACAGATGGAGGTCTGAATGACTGGGTTAAAATTGCATTCGGAACAAAATATGGATTTTTAGTATCCTGGATGCATTGGACGGCACTTATTTTCTGGTATGCATCTTTTCTGACATTTTTCTCAATCAATTTTACTTACATGATTGGGAAACCAGAACTTGCAGATAACAAAATACTAGTATTGATTATGTCGTTGGTTGTTTTCTGGGCGTTGTCGTTTGCGAGTATGCGTGGTATGAAATTTGGAAAATACTTTACCAGTGTAGGTGCGCTGGGTTCGGTGGTACCGACGGTGTGTCTGATTGGTATGGCAATTCTGGCAGTGGTAGTGTTCAAAAAGGCACCAAGTGCATCTGAGTATACGATAGCAACATTGACCCCTAAGCTAAATATGAATTCGCTGGTTGCAATTTCGGGAATTACATTTGCGTATACAGGAGCTGAATTTACAGCAAACTTCGCTTCTGAAATGAAAAATCCTCAGAAAGATTATCCAAGAGCAATCATGATTGCTGCCGGAACAATCTGCGTATTATATGTGATTGGTTCGGTATGTATGACAATGCTGATGCCGACGTCAGAAATCTTTGCGTATACAGGGACTTTGGATGCATTAGTAATTGCCTGCAATCTCCTGGAAGTTCCTCAATTTTTTGTTCAGATCGTAGCATTTGGAATTACTTTGTCGATATTTGGAGCGGTAGTGCTGTATATTGCGCAACCGACAAAGATGTTGTTTGGATATTCTGAACCGGGAATCTTTCCGGAGAAGATTACGAAGAAAAATGAGCATGACATTCCGGAGAAGGCGATTTTATTTCAGGCGATACTTGTTTCTCTGCTGCTTGCAGGCGTGGCAGTTTTCCCGGCAGTTGAAACGATTTACAATGTATTAATTACTATGACCGCGTTGACATCGTTGTTTCCGTATGTTCTTTTGTTTGCGGCATATATTAAAATTAAACGGAAAAAGGTTGATAAACCTGGGTTGTATCAGATGACAAAAAATAAAAAGTGGGGATGCTTTCTTGGGTATATGGAATTGGTAATCTGCGTGATTGCGATTGTGTGCTCGGCACTTCCGGTTATGACAACTTTTAAAGAAAATGTAGTCTATGAAGTTGAAATGATAGGCGGAGGTTTATTAGTTATCGTGTCTGGATTGTGGTTGTGGAAACGTTCGGGCTTGAAAAATAAGACATTTGAAATAGAATGATTTTAATTAAAGAGAAGGCTAAAAAGGATCTTTTGAAAACGTCGGGTTTCAAAAGATCCTTTTTTATAGATATTAAGAAAAATAAAATAAACATTCGCATATTTATTTTTAGTAAATTTTATGTTATATTGTTTATATTATTTGGGAGAGGAGGTCTGTCATGAAAGTCAGCATTCGCAAGATCAGTGAACTTACGGGATTTTCACCGGCGACAGTGTCAAATGCACTGAACCATAAGCGCGGTGTGAATAAAGAAACATCAGATAAGATCCTGCAGGTTGCGCAGGAACTTGGATACCGTACGGAAGAGAAGATTAAGAAAATCCGTTTTGTTATTTTTAGAAGAAATGGCAAGATTATTGATGACAGCCCGTTCTATCCCGCAGTGATCGAGGGCGTGGAACGACAGGCAAGGCGCTTGGGGTATGAGACGATTTTTTGCCGTCTGGATATCCGCGACGCAGAGTTTCAACAGCAGATAGATGAGATACTGGCAGATACTGAGAGCGCGATTGTTTTGCTGGGGACAGAGATGTTGGAAGAAGATCTGATGGCATTTGTATCGGCAGATAACCGGACGATCCTTCTGGATGGATGGAGCGATATCCACGCATTTGACAGTGTGTTGATCAGCAATACGGATTCTGTAGCCCGTGCAATGGAGTATCTGGTGCAGAAAGGACATAGGGAGATTGGGTATATACGTGGAGATTTCCGTGTGCAGGATTTTCGCTATCGTGAGATTGGTTATCGCAGGATCATGGGACAACATGATTTTGAGGTGAAGCCGGAATATATAGCGACGGTAGGGACCCGTATTGAGAGTGCCTATGCCGGCATGAAAGAATACTTACAGAATAATCCAGAGCTGCCGACAGCATTTGTGGCAGATAATGATATTATCGCAATCGGTGCCATGAGGGCATTAAAAGAAGAGGGATATAAGATCCCGGATGACATATCTATCATAGGATTTGATAATATCGCATTTGGGGCAGTATCGGATCCGCCGCTTACGACAGTTGGTGTTTACAAACATGAGATGGGAGAGGTGGCAGTCAGGGAACTGGCGATGTCTATGGACAATCCGAGGAAAGCCAAGATTAAATTGCAGGTAGGAACTTCTTTTGTAGAGCGAGGCAGTGTAAAAGAAAGATAGAGTGTTATGTGAACGAATATGAACGTTTACATAACACTCTTTTTATACTATTTTGTGCGAAATGCTACAAAGAAAGCAATGAAAAACAGCTGTTAGGGCATGTTTTTGATCCTTGTTTTGTACATTTGAACGAAAAACAAAATATATAAACAAAAATATAAAAATTTACTTGAAATATTTATATAAACGTTTATAATAAAGGCATAAACAAGTTAAGCGTACACAATGCAAAAAGCAAGAGGTGAATGAGTATGGAGAATTTGAAAGCTTTAGCTTATGAATTAAGAGAAGATGTAATGGACATCATTATGTCAGGAAAAGCAGGGCATATTGGTGGAGATATGAGTGTTATGGAGATATTAACAGAGATCTATTTTGATC
>ERZ773103.2446-NODE-2446-length-17154-cov-87.211299_pt1 | contig 17154 bp, 20 predicted proteins | sample MGYA00511118_ERZ773103 | MGnify/ENA primary metagenome ERZ773103 (study PRJEB29015, sample SAMEA2737821) | human gut metagenome | biome: human gut; feature: human-associated habitat; material: faeces | place: China | collected 2012 ... | reverse complement strand
GCGCATGACTGTTAATCATGATGTCACTGGTTCGAGCCCAGTTGGGGGAGCCAAAAGAGGCTCATAGTTTTTCTATGAGCCTCAATTACTTATATACAAAATTATTTCCGGTAGAAGTGATAATTGTTTTATCGGAAAGGAAAAGATATGGAGTTCGAAAATATGACAGACAAACAATTTGATGTTCTTATGAACTCAATTATCCAAATAGTGAAGGATTCTGAAACTAAAGATGAAGCTGTTGAAAAACTACAAAATTTAGTTAAAGGTAAAGAAAACTGATTACTTTCGCTAATCTGCTTAATTTAATATTATCAAATATATGAGTCAATCATCATATTTCTTATTTTAGAGATATAGTAATTGGCTCTTTTTTTATTTGGCAATCGTTTTAATTTTTTTGATTAGAACGGTTGCCTTTTTTTATTTACAAAAAATTGAAAGGAATGATTTTAAATGTATTTTACCGACACACCCGAACTCAGGAAGTTTGAAAGAGAGATGCGTCAGAAACCGAATTTTGACAGGCGCAATGATGAGTGTGATGAAAATGAAATCTCACATTTCTCTGACAACAAAAATGTCAATACAAACAGAAAAAAAGAAGGAGGTTGATTTTATGACTATAAAAATCAGGAGTCCTACTAATGGATATTGCTTGAATCAAAACTAAAAAAATAGGAGATGTATAACTTGAACGAATATGAAAGACAGCGCAGAATAGCTGAAAGCACAAAGAAATTGTATCCGCCGGGTACAAGAATTGAGCTTATCAGTATGAAGGATCCTTACGCACCTGTTCTGGCAGGAACAAGAGGAACAGTAAAATTTGTTGATTCAATGGGAACGATATTCCCCGAGTGGGACAATGGTCGTTCACTTGGAGTCGTTCCCAGCGAGGACTCATTCAGAAAGCTCACACAGGAAGAAATCGAAACGGAAAACCAATCCGAATCACAAGTTGATGATGAAGTTCCTTATGAGGATAACGGAATGACAATGGGAATGTGAGGTGTTTTTAATCTATAAATCTTCGGTGAGCTGAAGATTTATGACCATCAGATATTTTGATATGTTTGCAGGTATTGGCGGTTTCCGTTCCGGACTTGAAGCCATAGGCGGCTTTGAGTGCGTCGGATACTGTGAAATCGATAAGTATGCAAAGCAGGCATATGAAGCAATGTACGATACATGAGGTGAACTTTACTTTGATGACGCAAGAAAAATTGTACTCGAACAGTTACCCGATTTCGACCTTCTTGTGGGAGGATTTCCCTGTCAGTCCTTCTCAATCGCAGGAGCGAGAAAAGGATTTGACGATACAAGAGGAACGCTGTTTTTTGAGATTGCTCGAATTGCTTCCGTTAAAAAACCTAAGTATCTCTTCCTCGAAAATGTTCCCGGTTTGCTTAACCATGACTCAGGGAAAACATTTGAAACAATCATCCATACATTGGATGAATTGGGGTATGATGTGTGCTGGCAGGTACTTAACAGCAAAAATTTCGGAGTATCCCAGTCAAGAAATCGAGTGTTCATTATCGGATATCTTAGAGGACAATGTGCCGGAGAAGTATTATCTTTCACGCAAACAAGCGGAAAAGCTCTTATACAAAGAAAAGCCAACGCAAGGTGAACGAATCTACTCATCAAAAGGACTAAGCTGTACACTTACAAGCGGTTCGGGCGGTTTCGGCGGTCATTCGGGACTTTATCTCATTGAAAATACCGAAAATTTTGGTCTGCCGATAAAATCTAAAACCAAAGACGGTTATCAGATCGCATATCCCGGCGACAGCATTGATACCGCCTTTTCGGGACAAAATTCAAGGCGTGGCAGAGTCGGAAGTCAGATAGCACACACGCTTACTACTTCCGCAACGCAAGCGTATTATTTTATCAATCTGAACCCCGACCCGAAACTGACAGAAATTGCAAGATGCATAACCGCAAGGCACGACTCGGGAATCAGTAACCGAAAAGCTGAACATTCGGGAGTGTTTGTAGAAAATTCAGATGTTCTCGATAACAATGAAAAATTCGCAGTTGCTTTTGTTGATCCAAACGGAGAAGTCCATATCGGCAGAATAAGAAAGCTTGCTCCGAGGGAGTGCTGGAGATTACAGGGCTTCACGAACGATCAGTTCAACAAGGTGAAAGCAACAGGACTATCCGACAGCAGGCTATACAAGATGGCTGGAAATGCAGTTACCGTGAATGTTATTGCTGAAATCGGTAAGATTATCAAAATAGTAAACGATAAAAATTAATAACAACAACTAATATCAATCGTTCCGAACGACTGGTATTGGTTTTCATATATATTAGCCGTTGGTTGAGTTAAATACTTAATCAACGGCTTTTTGTCGTTTCAGGGGCGATTGATATTCCGAGAGGAGTGAAATATAATCAAAACCCCTGTAAGTTGGATGGGAAACAAAACTTCCATCCTTCATATTTTGTACGCCCTGTTTCCTCTGAATTACGAAAGGTATATTGAACCCTTCGGAGGTTCGGGAGCGGTACTTTTAGGCAAGAAAAAGCCTGATAAGTTCGAGGTTTACAACGACTATAACCATAATCTTGTAAACCTCTTTCGCTGTATGCGTGACAGACCTATGGCGTTCATAAAAGAACTCGGATTTTATCCGCTTAATTCAAGGGATGATTTCAATGTCATAAAGAACTTTTTTACACAGGAAAAGTTTGACGATAAGTACCTTGATGAGGAATTGGAACTGACGAAGATTATCCTGCCTGACTTGAAAGCAGAAGAAATCATAGAATTGTATATAAAAATGAAACAGGACTACGACTTGCGCAGAGCAGTAATGTTTCTGAAACTTTTGCGATACAGCTATTCAAGCGGCGGAAAATCATTTGCCTGTCAGCCATTTTCAGTAGTGAGCCTGTTTCAACTGATTGAGCAAGTCGGCAAAAGACTTGAAAATGCGGTGATTGAAAATCAGGATTTTGAAGTCCTGATAAAGCATTATGACCGAGAAAATGCTTTTTTCTACTGTGATCCGCCGTACTTTTCAAGCGAGTATGTGTATCAATGCGGATTTACTTGGGATGACCATTTGAGGCTGAAAAACGCACTTGCAAAAGCAAAAGGCAAATGGCTTGTATCATATAACGATTGTGAAGAAATCCGCAATTTATATGACGGTTATTCATTCTTTGATTTCACAAGGTTACACAATATGAAACAGCGAATCAACGCAGGCGAGCAATTTCCCGAACTGCTAATCAGCAACTACGATATGTATGAAAGGCAGAGAAACAAACCGTTGCAGTTAAGCCTTCTTGACTTGACAACCGAACAACAAATTGATTTAGAACAAATTTTGAAGGAGTGTATTATTAACCATGGAAAATAGAATTTATGTAAGCATACCGCTTGACGCACTTATTGTATCAGAAATCACATCTGACTGTGCTGTGCAGATTTCAGCTATGGACGGAGCAATTCTGATTGAGAGATGCGATGATGATTGCGAAAATTTTGATGACGAGTGTAATTGTTGCGACTGTATCTGTGATGAGTGCAGAGCAGAGCTTGCGGAAAGCGAGGGTGATTAATGCTTAAAATATACAGAGTCCTCGGTAAAAAAGGAAGAATTACAATCCCCTATGAAATCCGCCAGCGAATCGGATTCAAATACAACGATGTTTTATCATTCACCCAGCAGGATGACGGCTCGGTAGTTGTCAGGAGAGAAAAAATCTGCGATAACTGTAACGAACTTGCAGAAGAATTCGAGGAAAATTTCACCCTTGAAGATTTCCTTGACAGCCTGTCCGAGGAAGAACAGAGAGATGCACTTTTACATCTTTCTCTGCTGTGGGCAGAAAAGCAGAAACACTAAATCGGAGGTAAATTTGTAATGGCACAGAATACAAATTACAAAGGAACCAAAAACAATAATAAGAAAAAGAAACTGCCGTATATCAAGGTAAGAATTGATAAGCTCGTTGATATTGATAATTGCAACACAAAGGCGTTCGCAAGCGTTACTGTCGGAGGTGCGGTTGCAATTCACGGAATCAGAGTGATGAACTCAAGAAAAGGCTTATTTGTTGCAATGCCTGCAAGTAACTATGTTGATGAAAACGGCGAAACGAAGTTCAGCGAGATTGCTCACCCGATTTCAAAGGAGTCAAGAGATATGCTAAACAGCAAGGTTATGGAAGTGTATCATCAGGCACTTGATGAACAGCAGAGTGAAGAGGAAACCGAGGATATGTCGGAAGATAAATCAGAAAGCTTTACGCAGAGTATGTGATTTTGCCTTGACTTTTACTCTAGACTTATGTATAATATCTTTCAATTTGAATGGTAATTTCGGGAGATAAATAAAATGAAAGTTTTAGTAATGAATTGTAGTCCAGTAAGAAATGGCGCGACTGCTGAAATAGTAAATATTGTTTCAGATTGTTTGAAAGAAAAATATGATGTCAGAAGTATTTGTATTGATGATTTTGATATAAGTTTTTGTAAAGGGTGTAGAAATTGTCATAATACAGCTAAATGTATTCAAGATGATGATGTAGTCAAAATAATTCAACAGTATGAATGGGCAGATATTATTATATCAGTGTCTCCTTCATATTGGGCTGACATTCCGGGACAATTTAAGGCTTTTATTGATAGGTGCACACCTTGGTGTAACACTCATGACCCTCATGCTACCATAAGTAGCGGAAAGAAAGGATATTCAATAGCTTTAAGAACTGGTCCAAGTATGAGAGAATGTAGCCGAGTTATTGAAAGCATCGAACACTTCTATGGACATTTGGAGATTGAGTGTTGCGATAGTTTAGGCTTGTGTTCAGTAGAGTATAAGGAGGCAGTGGAACAAAGAAAGAATGAAATTATAAAGTTTTGCGATAAAATTTAAGAATATGCTCTGGACATTTGAAATTCTTTGGATATACTTGTTGCTTGAAAGGAGCGATGAGAATATGAAAAAGAAAATCGCAATAATGCTGACATTGATTTTAGCAACAGGAACATTCACAGCTTGTACAACAGGAGAAAAAGTGAATAACAGTTCTTTATCACCCACGGCTTCAACTTCCGTGGGTGTTTCTGCATCTGGAGGAAGTTCTGAAATGGCAACACCCGAAACAATGCAATCCACCGAAAAAGCCACCGTTTCAAAAGAAACAGAGCCTTCGGAACAGAATACCAAAACCGAAAAAAAGCCGACAGTGGGCAAAATTCGGCGGTTGTTTCGGCAACGAATCCGATTCAGAAAACACAATCCGAGGTTCAGAATATCAGCAAGAATACAGCGAACAGTAATAAGCAAAAATCAGAATCGACTGCTAAAAAAGAAACTGAAAATTCTACTCAAAAGCCTGTGCAGAAGCCTACGGAAAAGCCAACGCAGAAACCAATGGACAATACTTCGCAACCGCCTTCCAAAGCAAAAACGGTTAATGTTCAGTATGCGGTAAGTGCCTGCATAGCCTACGGTCAGCAGATTGGAATGAAATACGATTCCTCACTGAACACAGGCAACGCAAGCTGGTTCTCGCCCACAAACGCATCATATTATGATGATACGCAAAGCCTGACTGCAGATTGCTATGGTGATGTTGAGTATGTAGCCTACTACTTCCAAAGCAGTGGCATAGCTCCGAGCGACTTATCATTCAATGTAATCACAGAAAACAACAAAATATATGTAGTCTATTGTTGAACAGACGATTAAGCAAGGCACTCACTTCATTGTGGGTGCTTATTTTTTTGAAAGGACTGATTTTAATGAAAATAAACCAAATAACTCTAACAGATCTCCGCCGTATGAACGGCAAGGAAGGACTCATCTTGCAGGGCTGCGGAGGTGAGGTGCAGGAATGGGTGGACGGCATCAATAAAATGCTCACGGACAAGGGAATACTTCTTGACGACACAAAGTTTGAGAATGTCTCTGTATTTCAAAATGACGGCGTTACCTGTATTCTTTATTCATTTGAAGAAGTCCACCTTGATATCGGCAAGCTTGCAATGTGGAGATTACAGTCATACACCGCCTTTGCCGGAACTTGGCTTTCCGACTATGTGGACAACAGGCTGGGTGGATTTATTACCGATGAGCAGAACAAAGCAGAAAAGGTCAAACCCGACTGTGCATTAATAGGCTGTGATTCCAACATATTCAATCTGATGGGTATTGCAAGACGTACCCTTAAGCAAAACGGTATGGCTGACGAGGCAAAGAAAATGTGCAGTCGTGTTACGAGTTCGGGCAGTTATTGCGAAGCACTGAACATTATCGGCGAATATGTAAATATTACGGATGGCAGTGAGCAGTCTGATGATATAGATGAAGATTATGGTGAAGGGCAGGCGATGAAATTATGATTTACTTTATCTGAAAACAGAATATTTTATCAGCAGGCAGAGTCAACCGACTTTGCTTTATTTTTTACAAAGAAAGGAATTTTGAGAATGAAAAACATTTTAGCTAAAAGGAATTTCACAAGAATAACTGCACTTTTACTCGTGGTTGCCGTAATATTCGGAACAATGTTCTCGCTCCCTGTAAGTGCGGCAAGCGGTGATAAGGTTACAATCACCTTTGATTACTGTTATGGCAGTACAGGAAACATAATCAAATTTCAGCAGACAACGGTCAGCGACGGCTACACAGTCGGTACTCCCGGTGAGGAGCTGTGCAAGATTTTTGCAGACGGCAAGGAAGCCTACTGCATTGAACCCGGTCACACTCTCTATTCGGGCAATACGCTGACCGAGGACGGTTCAACCGTTTGGAAGAATTTAGGCTCTGCAAAGCAGAAAGCAATCAACCTCGCTCTGCTCTACGGCAAACCCGGTTCAGGAAAAAGCTTAAGCGGAACAGAGGATCAGAAATGGGTGGCAACACAGCTGATTGTATGGGAGTTTGTTTCAGGATGCCGTTCTACAAGCGAAGGCTATAAATGCACAAATACAAAGTTCATTGACGGCATATGTGCAGGCGGTGCAAATCCCGGAGTTAAGTCAGTTTACAATGCTATCTCAAAAAGCCTTGCCAATTACTCAATTGTTCCAAGCTTTGCATCGGCAATCGCTTCAAAGGCTGAAACCTATGAGATGAAGTATTCAGACGGAAAATATACTTTAAAACTTACAGACAGCAACAGTATTCTTTCGGATTTCAGTTTCAAGACAACAGGCGGTGTGAGTGCAACGGTATCAGGCAACAAGCTGACGCTCACCTCCTCAAATCCCGTGAACGATGCAGTAACATTTAACTTTGCAAAGTCAATGCCAAGCGTAGGAAATACAACTCTTGTTCCATATGGTGACGCAAGCCTTCAGGATGTAATCACAGGAGTTGAAAATGACGCTGACCCGATAAGAGCATATTTCAAGGTCAAGACAAGCTCAGGCAATCTCAAGCTCATTAAAACTTCCGAGGACGGCAATGTTGCAAATATTGAGTTTACCGTAAAAGGCGATGGTTACAGTAAGACAGTTAAGACAAACTCAAAGGGCGAATTTAAATTAACTGACCTTTTTCCCGGAAGTTACACCGTTACCGAAATTACAGACAGTAAGTACGAAACCCAGAAATCGCAGACCGTTAAGGTTGAAAGCGGTAAAACTGCAACGGTGACCTTTAAAAATGTGCTTAAAAAGTGGAATCTTACTGTTACAAAAACAGACGCTGAAACAAAGTCTGCACAGGGTGATGCAACACTCGCAGGAGCAGTTTACGGTATCTACAATAACGGCAAGTTGGTTGACAAATACACCACAGACAAGAATGGCAGTTTTAAAACTTCATATTATGTTTGCGGAGATAACTGGACTCTGAAAGAAATTGAGCCAAGCGAGGGTTATCTGCTTGACGAAACCGAGTATCATATCGGCGCAGAAGCAAAGAAATACACCATTGAAAACAACAGCATTTCAATGGGCGTTACAGAGGATATTTTAAAGGGCAAAATCTCCATTATCAAGCACACTGATGACGGCAGTACGAAAATTGAAACACCCGAAAAATGTGCAGAATTTCAGGTGTATCTGAAATCATCGGGAAGCTATGCAAAAGCAACAGAATCCGAAAGAGATAATCTTATATGTGACGAGTACGGCTTTGCGGAAACAAAGGATTTGCCTTACGGCACATACACTGTTCATCAGACCAAAGGCTGGAACGGTACGGAGTTTATAGCCGATTTTGATGTCTTTGTAAACGAGGATGGCAAAACCTATAAATATCTCATAAACAACTCTTCACTTGAAAGCTATGTAAAGATTGTAAAGGTTGATTCTGAAACAGGCAAACAGATTCCGTATGCTGGCGCAGGCTTTCAGATTTATAATCCTGACGGTAAGCTCGTAACAATGAAGTACACCTATCCGACTGTTACAGAGATTGATACTTTCTACACGAACAGTGATGGTTATCTAATCACACCCGAAACTCTGCCCTACGGCAAAGGTTATTCAGTCGTTGAAGTGCAGGCTCCCTACGGATATATCCTCGACAGTACACCTGTATATTTTGACATTACAGCAGAAAAGATAAGCGAAGAAAACGGCGTTACAATCGTAAAAGCCGAGAAGAAAAACACACCGCAGAAAGGTACAATTACCGTAGAAAAAACAGGCGAGATTTTTTCAAATGTAACGGCAATTGGTGGCGGGTATACAGATGAAAACGGAAATGATATTGCACTTACGACCATATATCAGCCTGAATATTCTGTAAGCGGTTTGTCGGGTGCTGTCTTTGAAACCTATGCTGATGAGGATATTACAACACCTGACGGAACGGTTCGATATAAAAAGGATACGTTTGTTGATACCATTACCACAGACAAAAAAGGCACAGCTACAAGCAAACAGCTTTACCTTGGCAAATATCGTGTTGTAGAAACCGTTGCTCCGTATGGAACAGTTATCAATCCCGAACCTCATACGGTTGAACTTACCTACTCAGGACAGAACGAAAAGGTAACCAACACCTCAACATCATTTACAAACGACAGGCAAAAAGCTGAAATTAACCTTACCAAAATTCTTGAACAGAACGAGAAATTCAACATTGGCAGTAATGACGAAATCCTCAATGTTTCATTCGGACTTTACGCTGATGAAGATTTGAAAGCCGCAAACGGATCTGTCATTCCAAAGGACGGACTTCTTGAAATCATCACCTGTAATGAAAAAGGTAAGGCAACCTTTACAACCGACCTTCCGATTGGAAGTTACTATGTTAAGGAAATCAGCACTGACAGCCACTATATCCTATCTGAGAAAAAATACCCTGTTGTGTTTGAATACGCAGGACAGGATACAGCAACTGTTCATATTTCGGTAAATGACGGTGAGCCGATTGAAAATGAAATTATCTACGGCACAATCCAAGGCTTGAAAATTGACCGTGAAACAGGCGAAAATATCACAGGCGCATTATTCGGATTGTTCAGTATTACTGAAACCGAATTTACAGAAGAAACTGCAATTCTGACATCAGAATCAAATGAGGAAGGAATCTTCACTTTTGAAAATGTTCCATACGGCGAATACATTGTCAGTGAGTTAAAGCCTGCCAAGGGTTATCTGCCTAATGAAGAAAACTATCAGGTAACAATTTCCAATAACGAAGAAATTATTGAAATAACAGTCGAGAACGATAAAATTCCCGAGTTGAAAACCACTGCAACTATTGACGGCAAAAAGGAATTCACAACTAACGGTGACATTACTATTGACGATGTTGTTTCCTACAAACATCTCACAGCAGGAAAAGAATACACAATCAAAGGCGTCCTTATGGATAAATCCACGGGTAAGCAATTCCTTGTTGACGGCAAAGAAGTTTGTTCCGAAGTAACATTCACACCCGAAACAGCAGACGGCGAAGTAACAGTATCCTTTACCTTTGACGGTTCTGTAATTACCAAAGAAACAGAAATCGTTGCTTTTGAAACTCTCTACCGTGAGGGAACAGAAATTGCAGTACACGCTGACATTGAAGATGAGAATCAGACTGTAACTATTCATCCGCAGCCTGAACCTGAAAAACCGCAGACAGGTGACAATTCAAATCTTGGCTTTTATATCGGATTGGCTTCTGTTGCTGTCGGCTGTTTAATTGCATTTCTCATCATCAAATTTAAGAAGAAAGATGAGGACGATGAATAATGCGCAGGGTGTATATCTGTTCGCCTTTGGGTGGTAATGTATCTGCAAATATTGAAAATGCAAAACGATATGCCCGATATGCGTTAGAGTGCGGTATGGCTCCGTTCATACCGCATTTTTATGCGCTGATTTTAGATGACAGCAACAAAGAAGAAAGAAACCTTGGTATGCTTGCGGGACTTTCTCTGCTTTGGGTGTGTGATGAGGTTTGGGCTTTCGGTGATGAAATAACCGAGGGTATGAAAAAGGAAATTCTCTTTGCCGAAAAGCTGAACATCAAAGTCAGATATATATCGGAGAATGATTTAAGAAAATCGGAGGTACAAAATGATAGAGTCAAGAAAAATTAAGTTGTTGAAGTGGATAGCAGGAATATCGGTAATTTTGATAATGCTCGGAATATCCGCAGTAACGGTATTTGCCGCAGGAGATGTTTCGTCTGCAATTCAAAACACTTGGAATTCTGCTCAAACGCAGATAAAAAATGTAGTAAATAATGTTGTGTTTCCTGCTGTAGATATGATTTTAGCAATTCTATTCTTTGTCAAACTTGCAACCGCATATATGGATTACCGCAAGCACGGACAGTTTGAATTTACGGCGCCTGCAATTCTTTTCGGCTGTCTTGTGTTCTCGCTGACAGCACCATTATACATTTGGACAATTCTCTGATAACAAATTTAAACTATAAATACAAGGCTGTTGTGTTAGGCATAACAGCCTTTTGCGGAGGTGATTTATATTTTTGACTGGTTAGGAGATTTTATCGGAGGTATCGGAAGTGCCATAGGCGGTGTGTTCGATTACCTCGGTGAGCAAATCTCAAACGCTATATGGAACACGATGTTACAGTGGTTCTATGAAACAATTTACAACGCTGTCGCAGACTTTTTCACTATGATGGGAAATATGGGCGCAGATGTGTTTGACCTTGAATGGGTGCAGGCGACAATAAATCTGTTTACTCTTTTTGGCTGGGCATTGTTCGTCGCAGGCACGGTCGTTGCCGTATTCGATGTTGCAATAGAGTATCAGAACGGCAGAGCAAATATCAAAACAACCGCTATAAATGTATTAAAAGGGTTCTTTGCCTGTTCGCTGTTTGGCGTAGTACCTGTGGAGTTGTATAAGTTCTGCATCAGCCTGCAAAACACATTTTCAAAGGATTTGTCGTCCATAATGGCAGGACAGCAAAGCCTTGATTTAGCCGGACAAAGCACAAGCGTTTTAGAGGGTAGTTTTGCAGTTTCTGTTCAAGTGAATTTTGGTTTGCTGAATCTGTTATGTATGATTGCTTTTGCCTACTGCGTAATAAAAATATTTTTTGCGAACATCAAGCGTGGAGGAATTCTGCTCATCCAGATGGCGGTAGGTGCGTTGTATATGTTCAGCGTTCCGAGAGGATATCAGGACGGCTTCAATCAGTGGATGAAACAGATAGCGGCGTTGTGCCTGACGGCATTTATGCAGACAACTCTGCTGTTCCTCGGGTTGCTGACCTTCCCCGGCAATATGCTTTTGGGACTTGGAATAATGCTTGCATCAAACGAAGTTCCGAGAATTGCACAGCAGTTCGGACTTGATTCAAGCGTAAAAGTGAATATGACGAGCATTGTTCACGCAACCACAACTGCCGTGAACCTGACAAGAAGTGTTGCGAGGGCGGCAAAGTAAAGGAGAATTTATATTATGACAACTTATTTATATCCGCAAAACCTAAAAGCCACAGCCAATCTATGGCTGTGGAGCTTACGGGATTTTGCAATTATGAGCATAGCGCTTTTGTTATCAATACTGATACTTGCACAGACGAGAATAATAGTACCTCTTGCGGTAACTCTCTGTTTCGGCTTTTTGTCAATAAGACTGGAAGATACAACAATTCTTGATTTCATACGCTACGCCGTAAAGTATTTTATATCAACTCAACAGATATATTTCTGGGCAGAAAGGGGCAAATAAATGAAGAACAAGCAGAAAAAAACAAAACGAAAAGGCAAATCAGTTCAGGACTTGCTGGGCATAAAAACCTTTACGAAAAACGGCTTGAAGGTCGGCAAGGAAGAATTTATTTTCTATATGGTTCAGCCTACAAATATTTCCGTACTTTCTCACACGAATATCGAAATCAAGGTGCGCCACCTGATGATGGTGCTTTCTGCTGTGCCGGATATTGAGATTACCTGTACAGACTCGTGCGAGTGCTTCGATACAAACAAAAGCTATATCAAAGGCAGGATTGAAGCTGAACAGAATGAAAAGGTCAGAAAAATTCTGAATAAGGATTTGGATTTTCTCGACAGTATTCAGACCGAAACCTCAACCGCAAGGCAGTTTCTGTTCATTGCAAGGTGTAAATCTTCAAAATCCGAAAATGTTTTGCAGAAAGCAAACAGAGTTGAGAAGATTATTTCAGACCAAGGCTTTGAAGTAACCAGAATGAAGAAAGCCGACATCAAGCGTTTTCTTGCAATATATTTTGACGCAAGTATGAACGGCGATTTGATGCCCGACTATGACGGCGAACAGTATATTTCGGAGGTGGAAAATGAAGAAGCATAAAAGGAAAATCCAAACGGGAATTGTGATAGGTATATTTTCTGTAATTATAATTGCTTGTCTGATTTCGATATTTTCACGGATGTACACCGAAAACAAGGAAAAGGAAGCATTCAGACAGCTTGCAGAAATCGTTACTGAGGATACAACAGATGCAACCATTGAAGAAACAATTAAAAAGCCAAATATATTAAAAGTCAGCGATTTTGATAATGAAGTTCAGGCTGAACAAACTGTGTATTGCACAACCTATTACGAACCTCATTCAATATCAGAACTCATTTCAATGAATTCCGAATGCTTTGGCTGGATAAGCATATCAGGAACAAATATCAATTACCCTGTTATGCATACACCAAGCAATCCGCAGAAGTATCTGAACAAAAACTTTTACGGCGAGTACAGCTATAGCGGTACACCGTTTCTTGATGCAAGGTGTTCAGCCGACAGCACCAATCTCATAATCTACGGACACCATATGAACAATGGCACAATGTTTGCAGACCTTTGCAACTATACCGATTATTCATACTTTACGGAGCATCCGACAGTTGTGCTTGAAACTAAAGACGGGCCATTTGCTTACTCCGTCTTTTCTGTTATAAAAGTAAAGTCCGATGATGATTGGTACAGATTCACAACAGTTGGAACGGAAAAAAGCTATAACTCAAGAATTGAATATGCAAAAGAGAAATCCATATACAACACAGAAATTACACCTGTTTACGGTCAGCAGATTTTAACGCTCTCAACCTGTTACGGATACAATCAGGATGACCGCATACTTGTGTTGGCAGTCCAAAATTAAAAGGAGACTTATGATATGGGACTATTCAAAAGAAAACCAAAGGTGCTCACACCCGAACAGGCAGAAGAAATCTACACAAAGGATTTCTTTGATATGATTCTGCCGTCAACAATAAAATTTTTCACCGATTATTACATTGTCGGCGACTCGTACCGCAGTGTATGGGCGGTTCGTGAATATCCGCCGAGTACGGAAGAACAGGCGATTCTCTCACAGCTTGCAGACAGAAACGGCGTTACTCTCCGCATATATCACAGACTTGTTGAGAGTATGGAACAGAGAAAAATAATTCAGAATGCCACACGCAAAAACAAGCTCAAATCAAGCGGTAACGATGTAAATGAAACCATTGAAGCACAGGGCAATTTGCAGGATGTTGTTACCCTTATGGCAAATCTGCGTAAGAACAAAGAAGCATTGCTTCATTGCTCGGTGTTCATTGAGCTTAAAGCCAAGAGCAAGCAGAAATTAAAGGAGTTACAGACCGATATTGCAATGGAGCTTACTCGCTCCAAGATTGAAGTTGATCGTTTGACTTTAAGACAGAAAGAAGGCTTCTTGTCAGTGAACCCCATAGGTTCAAATCAATTCGGAAGTTTGTATGAGCGTGTTCTGCCTGCTTCATCTGTTGCAAATCTGTTTCCGTTTAACTTTTCAGGTAAGACAGATCCCAACGGCTTGTACATTGGCAGAGATAAATACGGCACTAATATCCTTGTTGACTTTGACCGCAGGACAGAGGACAAGACAACGAGTAACATCCTTATTCTCGGTAACTCAGGTCAGGGCAAATCGTATTTATTGAAACTCATCCTTACAAACATTCGTGAAAGCGGAAAGAAAATAATTTCCCTTGATCCCGAGTCTGAGTATGAAGATTTGACAAATGCCCTCGGCGGTTGTTACATTGATTTTATGTCGGGCAAATACAAAATCAATCCGTTAGAACCAAAGGATTGGGGTAATACAAATGAAGAAATTGACTCCAAAACACCCGAACCGTTCAAGCGTGTTACCCGACTGTCACAGCATATTGCATTTCTAAAAGACTTTTTCAGAACCTACAAGGATTTTACGGACGCACAGCTTGATACAATAGAAATCCTGCTTATGAAGCTGTATGCAAGGTTCGGCATTACAGATACAACCGATTACAGCACAAAAAAGCCTACTGATTTTCCTGTGATGAGCGATTTCTATGACTTGTGTGAGGAAGAATATATGACCTACGACCACAAGCGAAAATACCTCTACACAGAAGAAATCCTGCAGGAGGTTTGTCTGGGTATTCATAGTATGTGTGTCGGTTCTGAAAGTAAATACTTCAACGGTCACACGAACATTACAGATGATAAATTTCTGTGCTTTGGTGTGAAGGGTTTGCTTGACACTAACCGCAGATTAAAAGACGCAATGCTTTTTAATATCCTTTCCTATATGTCTAACAAGTTATTAGGTGAGGGAAACACCGTTGCATCAATAGACGAGCTCTATTTATTTTTGTCTAACCTCACTGCTATTGAGTATATCCGCAACGCAATGAAGCGTGTCCGCAAAAAGGACTCAGCCGTGGTTTTAGCCAGTCAGAACATAGACGATTTTCTGATTCCAAGCGTTAAGGAATATACCAAGCCGCTATTTTCAATTCCTACTCATCATTTCCTGTTCTTCCCCGGCAATATCAATCCTAAGGACTTTCAGGACGCGCTTATGGTTGAGCCGAACGAGTATGCCTTAATCAAATTCGGTGAGCGTGGCACTTGTCTATATAGGTGTGGAAATGAACGCTATCTTTTACTTGTTCAGGCACCTGAATACAAAGCCGAGATTTTTGGCAGTGCAGGAGGAAGGTGATAATAATAACTGATTGTTGACACCTTGTACAAATGGGATTATAATGATGAAAATATAGTAATGTTGGAGGTTTTTATGTTCCCTACAGGCAGCTTTGGAAGAATGGAAAACGAATTATATTGGAGAGAAAAAAATAAAGGAACAGATATACCAATAACAGTAGGAATTTTGATTGCTGATGTTCGTAGACAACTTGAAAGAGAATATATTTTTAATTATATTAACAGGTTGAATTTAGAAACAGGAAATTTAATTGATTTTTATATTCCGGGATATATAAAGGTTAGCAACCAGGATGATTATGACAATATGAAATATTACTTGAACAATTGTACTGAAAGATTTAAACTTGGTAAAAATTTCTATTATTTTAGTTATGAACTTTTTTATGAGTTTTTGGATAAGTTGGGTGAGCATAGTAATAAACATCTAACACCCGATCCGAAAATCATTCTGGTTTCATATGCAGATGAGCAAATATGTTTCGGTGATTCTATAGTGTTTGACTTAAGAAAAGAGGATAGAGAAAATTCAATAAGTGAGCTTTTTCAGTTTATTATTAATATTGCAAGAAAAACAACTGAATTTGAAGAATTTAAAAGAAAAATTTTTCTTGATAATAGTAAAAATAAGTTCATTAAGTTTGTTAAGAATAAACTCCCAGATCAGTTACTGTCATTTGTAATATCAAAATTCTAATCTTCGTAAAATAAAGAAGCGAAAGTTATGTTGTAGTATACAACAAGTGAGTACTCTAAATAATAATGAGGGAAGAAATTTATATTTTGTTTTAATTTATTTAAGAATTATAAGCTGAGAAAAATATTCTTAATTTTCATCATTAAAATTAGTGTATTTTATACCTAAAAGCCAAATGATTTTCAAAGAAATCAGTTGGCTTTTTTTGTTTGGAGGTGATTTTGTGAGTGCTACCATAGGAGCGGCACTAAAGAAAATAGCAGTTGCTCTGCTCACAGATAAAAAGGTAATAAAAACAATAGGCGGTGTAGTTCTCGGCATAATCATAATTGTGGTTATGCCGATTATTGCTGTGGTATCAGTTTTCAACGGCAGTATGGAGCTTGACACAGATAAGCTCAATCAGTCCATACAAGAAAACATCTCAGCTGAGCAGATGGAAAATCTACAGCTTATCAACGACACGATGACAGAGGTTGAAAATCAACTCAAAAGCAAAAAGTTGTCCGGCTACAACACGCAGGCAGAGGTTATCTATCTGTTCTCCTTGTCCGATAAATCAGAGGATGAGAATTTTGTAAAAAACTTTGTATCCTGCTTCAAGAAAAATCAGAGTGATGAAGATTTGATAAAAACCGTCAATCAGAAGTTCGGAACGGAGATACAGTATGACGAATTTCAAAAGATGATGCAGTCAATCAAGGGCGCGGAAATCAGCACAGCAGGATTTACGGACAAGACCACGAAAAACAATCTTGATCTTGTCAAGTGGTGCGAGAACGCATGCAAAAAAGGTTGGGGTTATGTGTACGGCGGTTACGGTCAGGTCTGTACAAAGCAATATCTTGACCAACAGGCGAGTATGTTCCCCGGCAACAATGAGGCTGGCGGGGAAATGCGACAGGTCGGCGAGAAGTGGCTCGGTAAGCGTGTTTGCGACTGCATAGGCTTGATAAAGTCCTACGCTTGGTACAACTCTGACAGCGGAGAGATTGTCGCAGGCTTCTTAGATTGTCAAACCAAGTGCAACACTTTGATAAAAATAGTCAATAGGAGAAAG
>ERZ773103.2444-NODE-2444-length-17160-cov-5.919556_pt1 | contig 17160 bp, 16 predicted proteins | sample MGYA00511118_ERZ773103 | MGnify/ENA primary metagenome ERZ773103 (study PRJEB29015, sample SAMEA2737821) | human gut metagenome | biome: human gut; feature: human-associated habitat; material: faeces | place: China | collected 2012 ... | reverse complement strand
TAGAACGTTGGTCTCCAAAACCAAATGTCGAGGGTTCGAGTCCTTCTGTCCCTGTTATAGTTAAAAGAGAAATAAATATCAGATAAACCTGATATCTATTTCTCTTTTGTTATGTACAGAATTTGATCAAAGAGTCAAAAAACAACTGATGGATTATTAAAAAAAGAATCTGGAAGAACATTACAAAAGAAAAGAGGAGGAAGATTCAAAAAGATGAATCAGAATAAGAAAAGCAGAGCATCTATTTTTGAATTAAACGGCATTCCAAAGTTTGATCAAGCATTGCCGCTGGCATTGCAGCATGTTGTAGCGATGATTGTGGGGTGTGTAACGCCGGCAATTATTGTAGCAGGTGTAGCAGGACTGGACAGTACAAATCGTGTCATGCTGATACAGTCATCACTGGTCGTATCTGCACTATCCACATTTTTGCAGTTGTTTCCGATTGGAAAGAAACAGGGATTCCGTCTGGGAGCTGGATTACCAGTCATCATGGGTGCAAGTTTTGCGTATGTGGCAAGCATGCAGGCAATCGCTGGGGATTTTGGAATTGCAGCGATTTTTGGCGCACAGATTATCGGTGGTATTATAGCAGCGATTATTGGATTTTTTATTGACAAGATACGAAAAGTATTTCCGCCTCTTGTTACAGGGACGGTTGTATTTACGATAGGTCTTTCTTTGTATCCGACTGCCGTAAACTATATGGCGGGAGGAACATCCAATGACACTTACGGTCACTGGTCAAATTGGCTGGTGGCATTTATTACACTGGCGGTAGTAATTTTTCTGAATCATTTTACAAAAGGATTTTTAAAACTGGCATCTATCCTGATCGGTATTATCGTTGGATATATCGTGTCAATTCCATTTGGAATGGTAGATCTGGCAGCTGTTGCACAGGCAAAAGTTTTTCAGATTCCGCAGATCATGCATTTTGGCATCAAATTTGAACCTTCAAGTTGTATCGCAATCGGCTTATTGTTTGCAATTAATGCGATTCAGGCAATCGGAGATTTTACAGCGACTACAACAGGAAGTATGGATCGTGAACCGACGGATCAGGAATTAAAAGGCGCGATCGTAGGATATGGGTGCATGAATATTATAGGCGCTTTCCTGGGCGGACTTCCAACGGCTTCCTATAGCCAGAACGTAGGTATCGTAACCACGACAAAAGTTATCAACAGAGTCGTACTGGGAATGGCGGCAGCGATTCTTCTGATCGCCGGACTGGTTCCGAAATTTTCCGGTTTACTGACCACGATTCCGCATTGTGTGCTGGGTGGCGCTACAATCTCCGTATTTGCATCCATTGCTATGACTGGTATCCGTCTGATCACTTCACAGCAGATGAACTTCAGAAACACAACCGTTGTTGGTCTGTCTGTTGCCCTGGGTGTAGGCGTGACACAGGCATCTGCATCATTGGCAATGTTCCCGGCATGGGTAACAACTGTATTTGGAAAAACACCAGTCGTTATCGCTACCTGTGTGGCAGTTTTATTGAATCTGATTCTTCCAAAAGAGCAGAAGGCATAAGATTGCTGGAAAGTTATTAAAGCAGGTATCAGTATGATATTCGTAAAAAGATAGTTGCGTTTGACATAACCTTTTAATGTCAAGAGCCGGTATTGATTTGAATAATGAAAAACAGAACCGTTACCTATGATATTTTAAAGAAGTATCTTAGGTAGCGGTTCTGTTTTTGACTGTAAAAAAGTTTGTAAACAGGATTGTTCTGTTGCGATATAAAGTAAAATATATTATAAGCCATATCAGTCAGGGAACTGATATGGCTTATAAAAATAGCTTTCGCAGAAATTAATTTACGAATCGTATTATTTTATTTTTCCGGATATGATACACTGTAAATCACATCGCCGTCAGCAGCCAGGAAACGCGCTTCTACGACTGGATCTGTAATACCTGCTCCTTTGAGTGAATCATAGGCTGTTTTCAGATTATTTACTGTGCTGTCTTTTGCATCAGCAAGTGCAGCAGCAGTTACCTTTTTATCGATATTTGTCTCCCGATATGCATATATATAAGTCAGAGTGTTGTCAGTTCCTTCCAATTTGAAATCTAAACCCTGATCGTTAAGAGAAGATTTTAATTCATCATAAGCTGCTTTCATTTCATCAGTTGCGAGAAATTCAGAAACAGAAGTGATACCGGACTCGGATGGGAGATTTGTAGCTTCTTTTTCTGCTTCTGCTGTAGCACTGACATCTGCTTCTGGTTCAGCACTTGCTTCTGTTGTTGTAGCAGGTGTATTCTGGTCTGCATCACTATTGTTTCCACATCCGGTAAATGTCAGTGCAGAAGCAGCCATAATTCCACATAACAATAAGCTAACAAGTTTCTTTTTCATAATTTTCCTCCATTTCGTGTTAATTCGCTACTATCAGAAAAACATAAGATATTTTACGCTGCATATGGTAGCAAACGCGAATCTTCGATAAAAAGCTGTTATTTGCATATTCATAAACGTAATGGATTTTCTATAACAACTGTTACCGTTAAACTGATAGATTGTGCGAATTGACATCCTATTTATTTAATATATAAAAAGTTTATCATAAAATTTTGCAAATAGGAAGAAAAAGTTAGAAAATTGTAGAAAAATATCAATGTTTATTTAGATCGAAGAAAAGAAAACAAAAACTTTGGTAAAGAGGTTTTGGAAGAAAATGCAAAGCGATTAAGTATTCAGTGCAACTGCAACAGGGAGCAGTTCCCGCCGAAAAATTTTCAGGAAAATAATTGTCCGAAGTGGAAATAAACTTTTCACTTAAGTAGAAAAAATAATTGACAAATTTTGTAAATAAATATTGACGATTTAATTTCAGGGTACTATAATTAAGAGGAACAAAAATGGTAGAACCAATTTCAAGAATGAGAATGGTACATAGATTTCATGAATATTTGGACACTATTCAACTAGCTGAAAATCTGCGGAATGATAGTTGGAACTGGAGAAATCTTATGCCATAAAGCAGAAAAAAATTGATATATTTTTTTAAAACAAGTGGTACTACCAATGTATGCGATAAAAATTCAGTGGACAGAAAAAGGGCAATTCGTAGGAATCAGCCATACCTATAGAGAACATGATTTAAGGAGGATTAAGAAGATGGCAGAGTTCAGTTACAATGAAGTAACACCGGAACTTGTGGAAGAATTTAAAAAGATTGTTCCGGGCAAAGTATTTGTGGGAGATGAGATCAATGATGATTATGCCCATGATGAGATGCCAATCTATGGCAAAGGGGCTCCAAGTGTATTGATTGAAGCTACTACAACAGAGGATATTTCAGCAATCATGAAGCTGTGTTATGAAAACAGCATTCCTGTAATTCCGAGAGGTGCAGGAACCGGACTTACCGGTGCAGCTGTAGCACTCCATGGCGGTGTCATGATTGATATGTCCAAGATGAATAAGATTCTGGAATATGACAAAGAAAACTTCGTTGTACATGTACAGGCAGGCGTTCTGCTTAACCAGCTGGCTGAGGATGCACAGAAGCAGGGACTTTTATATCCGCCAGATCCGGGTGAAAAATTTGCAACTCTCGGCGGAAATGTATCTACCAATGCAGGTGGCATGAGAGCTGTAAAGTATGGCTGTACTAGAGATTATGTCAGAGCAATGACAGTAGTACTTCCTACCGGAGAAATCGTAAAACTGGGTGCAACCGTTTCCAAAACATCTACCGGATACAGCCTGTTAAATCTGATGATCGGATCAGAGGGAACACTGGGTATCATTACAGAACTGACATTGAAACTGATTCCGGCTCCGAAAGAGACCATCAGCCTGATCATTCCTTACGAAAACCTCGAGGATTGTATCGCAACTGTTCCGAAATTCTCCATGGAGCATCTGCAGCCACAGGCAATCGAATTTATGGAAAAAGAAATTGTTCTTGCATCCGAGCGTTATCTTGGAAAGAGCGTATTCCCACAGAAACTGGAAGGAACTGACATTGGCGCCTACCTGCTGGTAACCTTTGATGGCGATGATATGGAATCTCTGGAAGAAATCACAGAGAAAGCAGCAGAAGTTGTTCTGGAAGCTGGCGCAATCGATGTACTGATCGCAGATACTCCGGCGAAAAAGAAAGATGCATGGGCAGCAAGAAGTTCTTTCTTGGAAGCAATTGAAGCAGAGACCAAGCTTCTGGATGAATGCGATGTCGTTGTACCAGTTACTGAGATTGCCCCATATCTTACTTTCGTAAAATCTCTGGAGTCCAATTATGACTTTAAGATCAAGAGTTTTGGTCATGCAGGCGATGGCAATTTACATATTTATGCGTGTGCAAATGAAATGGATGAAGCCGAATTTAAAAAACAGGTGGCTGATTTCATGGATATCATTTATAAAAAAGCAGCAGAGTGCGGTGGACTGATTTCCGGCGAACACGGAATCGGTCATGGTAAGATGGATTATCTGGCAGCGTTTGCAGGGGATACCAGCATGAGACTGATGAAAGGAATCAAAGAGGTATTTGATCCGAAGATGATCTTAAATCCAGGCAAAATCTGCTATAAACTTTAAAAAAAACATTGAATAAACAGGAGGAAAAAACAATGGCATATTTAATTTCTGAAGAAGCACAGGATCTGTTACAGGATGTAAAAAATTTCTGCGATAAAGAAGTTGTAGAACAGTGTAAAGCATATGATGTTTCAGGCGAATGGCCGAAAGAGATTTATGATAAAGCAATTGAGCAGGGTTATCAGGCACTGGAAGTACCGGAAGAGTACGGCGGACCTGGACTTTCCCGTGTAGATGTGGCTGCACTGATCGAGCAGATGGCAATCGCTGATGCAGGTTTTGCAACTACGATTTCTGCCAGCGGACTTGGAATGAAACCAGTTCTGATCGCAGGTTCTGAAGAGTTAAAACAGAGAGCATGTGATCTGATTCTGGAAGGCGGATTCGGCGCATTCTGTCTGACTGAGCCAGGAGCTGGTTCTGATGCAAGTGCAGGAAAGACAACAGCTGTCAAAGATGGCGATGAGTATGTATTAAATGGCAGAAAATGCTTTATCACAAATGGCGGTATTGCTTCTTTCTACTGTGTAACAGCTATGACCGATAAAACAAAAGGTGTCAAAGGCATGTCCATGTTCTTCGTAGAGAAAGGAACACCGGGATTAAGCACGGGTAAAGAAGAAAATAAAATGGGTATTCGTACTTCTAATACCTGCGATGTTGTTCTGGAAGATGTCAGAATCCCGGCTTCCAACCTGATTGGCGAAGAAGGAAGAGGATTTAATATCGCAATGGAAACACTGGATCAGGCTCGTACCTGGATGGGATGTGTAGCAACTGGTATCGCACAGAGAGGTATCAACGAAGCAATCGCATATGGCAAAGAGAGAATTCAGTTTGGTAAACCGATCATCAAAAATCAGGCATTAAAATTCAAAGTAGCTGATATGGAAATCAAGACAGAGGTAGCACGTCAGATGGTAGCCCATTCACTGACAAAAATGGATCTTGGACTTCCGTATACAAAAGAGTCTGCTATCGCAAAATGTTATGCTTCCGATATTGCAATGGAAGTTGCTTCCGAAGCAATTCAGATGTTTGGTGGTTACGGATACAGCCGTGAATATCCGGTAGAAAAACTTTTAAGAGATGCTAAAATCTTCCAGATCTTTGAGGGTACCAATGAAGTACAGAGAATTGTCATCTCCAACAGCGTGATCGGTAAATAAGTTGAATTGGTAAATAAACCAAAGGGATATGCTCAGTATTTTTCAGGAATAAGAAAATATTGGGCATATCTACAACTGCAATAGCAGTAAAAAGCCTTTCCACGCAAACTAAAAAGTAACACAGGAAAGGCAATCATAGAGCAACAAGGAGAAATCATTATGGAAATATTAGTATGTATTAAACAGGTTCCGGATGATTCTGTAGAAATTTCCCTGAATGAAGCTACAGGAAAACCGGCGCTGGATGACGTTACACCTGTTGTCAATGCATTTGATACCTATGCAGAAGAGATGGCCGTACGTTTAAAAGAAGCAGTGGAAGGAGAAGTAACTGTTGTATCCATTGGCGATGACAGTGTAAAAAATTCCCTGAAAAACTGTCTTGCAGTAGGTGCAGACCATGCATATCTTGTAAAATGTGAGGATGCGGAAAGCCTTGACAGCGCTGCGGTAGCAAAACTTCTCGCAAAAGCTAAAAAAGATATAGAAGAAGCAGAGGGTAAAACTTTTGATATCATATTCTGCGGAAAAGAATCTACGGATTATGCAGCGAGCCAGACAGGTCTTTTGCTGGCAGATGAACTGAATGTTCCGGCAGTTGCCAATGTAATCGCAGTGGAAACAGCAGATGGCAAAGCTGTAATCCGTCAGGAAACAGAGATGGGATACAATGAGATTGAAGCTTCCACACCATGTGTCGTAACAGTTCAGAAGCCAAACTATGATCCGAGATACCCGACGATTAAGAGTAAAATGGCTGCAAGAAAAAAACCAATTGCAGAACTGGAAGCAGGAGAACTTCCTGTATCATCTATGGAAGTTATAAAAGTATATGCACCGGCAAAACGTCAGGCCGGCGTAAAGATTAAAGCTGAGACACCGGAAGAGGCAGTTGCTCAGGCAATGGCACTTATCACAGATGCCAAAGTATTGTAGGAGGTCGTAAAAATGAGTCTGACAGAAGGAAAAAATATTTTAGTATATGTTGAGACTGCAGATGGCGCTCCTGCAGGTCCGGCACTTGAGATTCTGGCAAAAGCAAAAGAGCTGGCACATGCAAAAGGCGAGGAAGTTATCGCAGCAGTACTGGAAAAAGAGCCGGAAGAAGCGGCAAAAACAGCAATTGAAGCCGGCGCAGATAAAGCAGTTATTGTAAAAACAGAAGAAAAACGTGCTGAAGTGCGTGCAGCGATGCTTGCAAAACTGGTAGAAAAATATACGCCGGCAGTGGTACTGGCAGCAGCTACACAGGAAGGTAAAGATATTGCACCGCTGACTGCAAAGAAATTTGATGCAGGTTGTGCCGTTGATGTTATGAACATTGTTGCAGATGGAGAACAGTACATACTTACCTGTCCGGTATACGGCGGAAATATTTTAAATGATGTCGTTTTGAAAACTCTTCCAGTAGTAGCAACCGTTCGTGGCGGTTCTTTTGCAAAAGAGATTGAGGCAGGAAAGACTGGAGAGATTATAACAGAAACCGTAGCAATTCCGGAAGAGTCTGTATTTACAAAGATTGCAAACATTGTAAAAGAAGTGGCAGAGACTGTAAATCTGGAAGAAGCAGATGTTATCGTATCCGGTGGTCGTGGTATGGGAAGCAAAGAGAATTTTGCTCTTGTACAGGAACTGGCTGATGTATGTGGTGGTGTTGTAGGCGCTACCAGACCGGCAATCGAAGAAGAATGGATCGGTCGATCCCATCAGGTAGGACAGTCAGGCAAGATTGTAGCGCCGAAGCTTTATATCGCCTGTGGTATTTCCGGTGCAACACAGCATGTATCCGGTATGATCGGTTCTGGTTATATCATTGCCATTAACAAAGATGAAGATGCGGCAATCTTTGATGTGGCAGATGTAGGCATTGTAGGAGATGTCATGAAAGTATTGCCGCTTCTGATCGAAGAGATCAAAAAGATTAAACAGGCATAAGCTGCTATTTCATAAAACTGAAACCAACAAATAGAAAAATAATCGCTTAAACAAAAAACTTAAACAAAAGGAATCTTTATAATCTTATCCATTTAGAAGTTCCCTGAATCATTGCTATATGATCTGTATTATTATATAGAAGGTATAGAGATGGTTCGGGGAATTTTTTGCTCTGAAAATCGTCTGTTTTTTCTGAAAAATCATCTTTTGTGCACAGAAACAAAGATGAAATTCATTCTAAAATAACAAATATATTTTAAAAAAGATGTGTTATACTGTAAGTCAATACAGATATAACGTTTGGAATTTGCTGATTTTATCATTTCAAAACGTTATTCTGACTAGGACATATCTGTAAAATTGGTAAATTCCCTTTAATATTTATTGTGTTAAAAATATAGGGGAAAGTTATGACAGTAAATATATGTCTGGAATTTTTATAAATAAGTCAGGGTGATCGGATGTACAGGTTTCTGTTTGATATTTTCTTATCGTGTATATGATAAAAATGCGAGTGACTGTTGAAAATTTATATTAGAAAAATTTTTGAAACGATTCAGGATCATGCTGGATAAATTGGGAGGTATAAGAATGGGATTAAATAACACACCTGCTGCAAACAGGGTACATATTGGTTTTTTCGGAAGAAGAAATGCAGGCAAATCAAGTGTTGTAAATGCAGTAACAGGACAGGAACTGGCAGTTGTATCTGATACAAAAGGAACGACGACAGATCCGGTCTATAAATCAATGGAATTACTGCCAATTGGTCCGGTCATGATCATTGATACACCTGGATTTGATGATGAGGGGGCACTGGGAGAACTGCGTGTCAGAAAGACAAAACAGGTGTTGAATAAGACTGATATTGCGATCCTGGTTGTGGACGGGACGGAAGGACTGAAAACATGTGACGAACAGCTGATCGCAATTTTTAAAGAAAAAGAGATTCCATATCTGATCGTATATAACAAGGCGGATCTGTTTGAAGCACCGGCAGAAGTCTGTCAGGGGCAGCAGTATGTCAGTGCTTTGACAGGCAGCGGTATTTACGAATTAAAAGAGGCCATCGGAAAAATGGTTCCTTCGGAGGATATGAAACTTCAGATTGTAGGAGATCTGATTCAGCCACTGGATTTTGTTGTGCTGGTTGTACCGATCGACTCGGCGGCACCGAAAGGACGTCTGATCCTGCCACAGCAGCAGACAATCCGGGATGTACTTGAAGCGGGGGCAACTGCACTGGTCGTAAGAGAATCAGAACTGGCAGATACGCTGAAATATGCAGGAAAGAAACCGGCGATGGTCATTACAGACAGCCAGGCGTTTGAACAGGTGGCAAAAGATGTTCCGCAGGACATTCTGCTTACATCCTTTTCGATTCTTATGGCAAGATTCAAAGGATTTCTTGAGACTGCGGTGCAGGGAGCAGCAGCGCTGAAAACATTAAAAGATGGCGATAAAATACTGATCTCCGAGGGATGTACGCATCATCGGCAGTGTGATGATATCGGTACGGTAAAACTTCCGAGATGGCTGAAACAGTATACCGGTAAGGAATTGCAGATCGAGACGAGCTCCGGAACAGAATTTCCGGAAGATCTGACACCGTATGCACTGGTTATTCATTGTGGAGGCTGTATGCTCAATGAGCGTGAGATGAAATATCGTATGAAATGTGCTGTGGATCAGAAGGTACCGTTTACCAATTACGGGATTGCGATTGCATGCATGAAAGGGATTCTGAAAAGAAGTCTGCAGGTATTTCCGGCACTGGCTGATAAAATTTCAGAATGAAAATCTGGACGAAAAAGCCCAAAATAAAACATTTATTAATGAAAATCTGGACGAAAAAGTCAGAATTAAAACTTTTTAGAAAAAGTGAAATAAAAAGCTTGCGCATAAACTTTTGTAAATAAAACGAAATCCCAACCCAGAATTAGGAAGAATCCATCATAAACATCCACTTATTATGATTTAGCATATGTGAGAGAGTTCTTAGGATTGCCAATGGAATCCCAGACTGTTATAATCTAACCTAAGCGACTCTGTATATGGAGTGGAAAAGCGTATGCAAGTCGAAAGAAGAATTGGTTTAGATTAAATGGAGGTTTTTGGGTATGAAACTGATCAGAACAGAAGATGCAGTAGGACATGTTCTTTGTCAGGATATCACACAGATCATCAGAGGTGTGACAAAGGATGCGGTCTTTCGTAAGGGACATGTAGTGACAGAAGAGGATATTCCGGTACTGCTTTCCGTAGGAAAAGAGCATCTCTATGTTTGGGAAAATGATGATACAATGCTTCATGAAAACGAGGCTGCACAGGTATTATACAGCATGTGTAAGGGCAATCACATGCATGGCTCTGATGTAAAAGAGGGAAAAATCGAACTGATTGCTGATGCAGATGGCGTATTAAAAATCAACAGAGAACGTCTGCTTGCTGTCAATAATTTTGAACAGATGATGATCGCATCCAGACACGGAGATACCATGGTAAAAGTCGGTGACAAACTGGCTGGAACCCGTATCATTCCGCTTGTTATTGAAAAAGAGAAAATGGAAGCTGCAAGCAAGGTAGGAAATGATCAGCCGATATTCAATATTCTTCCATATAAAAAGAAAAAAGTCGGAATCGTTACGACAGGAAGTGAAGTGTTTAAAGGACGTATCAAAGATACTTTTGGACCGGTCATCAAAGATAAACTGGCAGAGTTCCCGACAGAAGTACTTGGACAGACCTATGTGGATGATGAGAAAGCTCATATTACAGAAGCTATTCTTGCGTTTATCGAGCAGGGAGCAGATATGGTTGTATGCACCGGCGGCATGAGCGTAGATCCGGATGACTGTACACCGGGCGCGATTGCAAATACAGGAGCAAGGGTTGTATCTTATGGAGCTCCGGTACTTCCGGGTGCAATGATGATGCTTGCTTATTATGAAAAAGATGGAAAGACGATTCCGGTCATGGGATTGCCGGGATGCGTTATGTATGCAAAACGTACGATTTTTGATCTGGTGCTGCCGCGCGCAATGGCAGATGACATCATGACAAGGGAAGATATCTGCAGACTGGGAGAAGGCGGTCTTTGCCTGAACTGTGATGTATGTACTTACCCGAACTGCGGATTTGGCAAATAAAGATTATAGGAGAATATAAAATGGCTGATTTAAAGACCGTAACCTTCCATTGGGAAGAAGTTGAAAAATATATTGCATTTAAGATTATGCGTTTTGAAGTAAAATGTGATGGAGAAGTACTGGGATACTATCGTATCTGGCACGATCCGGAGACAGAAAATATTGCATTTTACAGTGAAAATGATAAACATGGTGTGCTTCCACCTGGAACTTATCAGGCAAAACCGGGTAATCACAAACTGATCCAGTATATTGAAGAAGATCTGAACAAAATGGGATATACCATTCCGGATGCCCGTAAGACAGTTACAGATGATATGCTGATCGGTATGTCAAAATTTCCGACAGACTGGGAAGTACTGTATTAGTATGTATGCCTGAAATTTTCTATAATAAATTGGGGAAACAAATTTATTATAGAAGACGTTGAGAGTATATGGACTTATTAGGAGGAAAGTTTTATGGAAATGGAACTTACACATATAAATGATCAGGGACGTGCTAAGATGGTAGATGTCTCGGAAAAAGCAGATACGCATCGTATCGGTGTAGCATCCGGCCGTATCCGTATGCAGCAGGCGACCTTTGAACTGATTACAGAAGGCAAGATCAAAAAAGGCGATGTTCTGGCTGTTGCACAGGTAGCCGGTGTCATGGCTGCGAAGAAGACGTGGGATATCATTCCGATGTGCCATCCGCTGCTTCTGACTGGTGTGGATATTCATTTTGAGTTATATCCGGGCAAATGGGAGATTGAGGCTATTGCATCCGTCAAAACAACAGGAAAGACCGGTATCGAGATGGAAGCGCTGCACGCTGTTTCCGCTGCACTGCTGACTATTTACGATATGTGTAAAGCAGTTGACCGCGGCATGCAGATCGTGGATATCATGCTTCTGGAGAAAGATGGAGGAAAATCCGGACATTTTATCCGCCAGAGAGAAGAGAACGATAAATAATGCATTGCAGGAATTGTGCTTTTTTAGATATGAAAAGCACGGATTAAAAATATTATAAGGAACTGAGAGACAGGGACATGTGTATGGTAATGAAAAAATATTGCTGTAATATGTCCCTGTTTTTTGTGGAAAAATGTTTTAAGTGGCGGATGAATTACAGCAGGTAATGTATTCTAGCCAATGATGCAGCCATTCTTTACAGCAAAAAATGAAGAAGATTAATATTTAAATAAGTAAATCAAACAATACAGACTGTTATAGATTTGAAATGGAGTTTATAACGGTCTGATTAATAGGAAATTTGATAAAAATAAATTTAACTCCCTCTCAGTTTTATTGCAAATATAAGTTTGAATGAAGATTTTTAAATAAATATAAAAAGTATAAAAAAAATATAAAATATTATATAATTTACACGATGATAAAAAACATCAAGAAAAAATACAAAAATATTTAATAAAAGAACCAAAAATAATGTAAAGTACATAAAAATAAAACGTTGGTATACCATGGCGCTAGTAAAAGTGTTGTATAATTTTAAAAAATATTAATTTTTTTTTATATATTTTTTATTATGTAATATTAAAAACCTCTAAATCAGCATGGTTACCACATTTTCAGGATTTTTAATTTTTTCAATTGCCATACCATATCTCGCTAAAATATCTTCTTTTTCTTTAATTTCTTTATTTATTTTTTTTATTTCAAAAGAACAAATTTCAAAAAATTCTTCTTTATTTACTTCTTCAACTTTTATATTAAATCCACTTTTTTTAAAATTTTGTCCACTTGCATTTATTTTTATAGGTATAATTTCATTAATAACACATAAAATTTCTTTTTCCCATACTCCCCTTTTATTTACTGCATATTTATCTTTTAATAAGTTAAGACTTTTAAATTCAATATTATATTCATTTTCTATAGTATCTAAAATTGCCTTATATAACGCAACTGAAATTCCCCTATTTAATTTAATTTTTAAAAAATCATTATATTTAACTAAAAATTCATCTATTTCAATTTCAGTAATAAATTCAACTGAATCCTTATTAAATACTCTTATTCCTTTACTATCTGGATAATTAACTACTACTTGATCATAATTCATTCTTCTTAATTTAAATTCTTTATTATAATCTTCACACTCAGTATTAACTATCTTAACAATCATTAAATTTCACCTCTAAATTTAGTATTCCTTAATTTTTTAAATTTATTATTTTATAATTACATAATTATTATTGCAGAACATAAGTCAAAACATTATCATATTTAGTAATTAGTAGTTTTAGCTAGTATTTTAAATTCAATTTATAACTTAATTCTTGTTTTAATACATATAAAACAAAATCACAAATTAAATTTGATACATAACTACTAACTTCTAACTACTAACTAACAGAAAGGGGTTGTTTTATTTGCATCATGATTTAATAATTGTTGGTGGTGGAGCTTCTGGCTTAGTTGCTGCTATTACTGCAAAAGACTTTGGAATGGATGTTGCTATAGTTGAAGGAAGTGATAGAATTGGTAAAAAGATTTTAACTACTGGTAATGGTAGATGTAATATATCTAATAATTGTATTAAACCTCCATTTATTAATTATCATAGTTCTAATTCAGACTTTAAATTTTCAGCATTAGAAAAATTTTCTCTTGAAGATACAAAAAACTTTTTTTTATCTTTAGGACTTCCAATTGTATCTCTTCCAAATGGCAAACTTTATCCACAATCATTACAAGCTTCATCAGTTGTTGATATTTTAAAAATGGCTTTAGAAGATAGAAATATATCTTTATACACAAACTGCAAAGTAAAAGATATCCACAGGGGTAAAGAATTTAAATTATCCACAACTAATGAGGAGTTTAATTTATTCACAGCTAATAAAATTATTTTAGCTTGTGGAGGAAAATCTGCCCCAAAGACAGGTTCAGATGGAAGTGGATATAAATTAACAAAATCGCTGGGTCATTCAATAACTGATTTGCTTCCTGGAATAGTTCAATTAAAATTAGATTATAATCATTTAAAAGCATTATCTGGGGTAAAGTTTGATGGATATGTCACTCTTTTATGTGATGATAAAGCTATAAAAAAAGAATTTGGAGAAATATTATTTACTGACTATGGAATATCAGGCCCTCCTATACTTCAAATATCAGCCTTAGCTTCTGAAAGTACCTTTAAGAAAAATAAAACAGAAATTATTGTTGATTTAATGCCAAATTATACTCTTGAAGAATTAGAGGATTTTATAGAATGTCACTTTGCTTTACTTAGTCATAGACCAATAATAAATGCATTAATTGGTGTAGTTAATAAAAAACTAATACCTATACTTCTTAAGGAATCTGGAATTGATAATCTTCAAATGCCTTGTTATGAACTTTCTTGGCATGAAAAGAAAAAATTAATTAGCACCTTAAAATCTTGGAAATTTACATGTACAGGTACTAATGACTTTAATCAAGCACAAGTTACTGTTGGTGGCGTAAATACAAAAGAAATTAACCCTACTACATTAGAATCTAATATAGTTCCTAATTTATATTTTTGTGGAGAAATATTAGATGTACATGGTGATTGTGGAGGATTTAACTTACAATGGGCTTGGAGTTCTGGATATGCTGTTGCCCAATCAATTGCACAAAAAAACTAAACTGCTATATAAATATTTAAGACTGCTGTAACTTTGTAAGCAGTCTTAATATTTATACAGTGTAGTTTCTTACTTTACTCCATTTACTCTTTAAAATAGAAAGCTCTGTACCTTCATTATTTTCTATCTTATGCAATATTATTAATTCATCATTATATTCCCTTACTTCATATGATGCTATTATTTCAACTCCATACTTGCATTCTTTTTCAAAAACTACATTTAATTCTTTCAATTCATAATTTAATACAGTTTCTAATGGAAGTGATTCAACTGCCCACTCAACATATCTAACATTATTTACGTGCATATTAGAATCTATATCGCCATATCTAACCTTAAATATATTTTCATTATCTGCCTTTTCCATTCTTTCTAATCTTTCTATTTTTAAATCTGATTTTTCATTTTTATCTACATTATAAGCTTCATATTGGTCTTCTGGTATCCTTATAACTCTTCTCTTATCTATATTAATTAATAATAATATTCCTTCTCCCTCTACTATCCTTTCATTATTTTCGTCATATATTTCATATAACCTTGATGCATAAAACTTCTTAAAGCTACTTGCACTAGTAACTACCTTTATTTTTTCTCCAAACTTAGGATATCTCTTTACTTTTATATCATATTTATAAAATACCCATGCAAGTCTTCTTTCAGTTAAATAATCAATTCCAACACCTAAATCATTTGATTGAATAGCTCCTATATCACAAAAATAATTAATTATTGATGACATCTTACAATCCAATCTATAATTAACTTCATAATAATGGACTTCATATTCCTTTTCTGTCCTTACTCCCATTTATAACACCCCTTATTAATATTGAACTACCTCGGGTACAAGACCACGAGGATTCTTTTAGCGTAGTCTGATATTTAAGTTTCCACTTGAATTAACAAGCCACCCTTATACGCTTGGGAGAGCCCAATTTCCCATTATCCCTCTTTAAGTTAATTAAGTCGGGAATACATTTTTCTGATTTTCTAAGTATGTTTAGACTTCCATTTATATCTGAATTTATAAGTCCATAACCACTTAGAAATAATCCTCTAACTATTCTTCTTGATTTGTTATAGTTCTTTTTTGTAATAGCTTCTAAGTCTAAAGCACTACATCCACTTGTATAGCTTTCTTCTTGGAATTTAACTTCTATGCCTTGCAGTTTAGCTTTGTAGCTTATTAGCTCTGCTAAACGTTGTATAGGCACTTGAACAAAGTTCTTATTATAGTTCATATTTTGCTTTATTCCTTTAAGTTTTCCTATTACTATTTTGCCTACATTATTTTCAATAGACTTGTCTATAATAGATTTAGAAACTTTGTGCATATAGTCATTTATATAGTTATTTCTATATCTTCTAATTTTATTAATTCTTTTAGTATTTTTAAACTTATCTGAACCACATTTAAACATTTCTATTGATTGTAAATGAGCTATTTTTTTATTAGTATAAAAATTAACTGATTTTAGCTTTTTGCCACAAAAGATATATTGATTCAAACCATCTTTAAATGTTAATGTGGCTATATTATCAAGTCCTAAGTCTATGCTTCCAACATTAGTTTTATTATTTTCTAATTCCTCTTTTTTGTAAATTACAATTATATACCAACATTTTTGAACTTTATCATAGTTAAATCTTGCTTGTTGTAAGCTATTCCAATCTATAATGCTTTGTAGTTTTTTAGAAACTTCAAAATTAAGACTTTCCACATTAAATAGCGACTTTATAGCTTTTGATAATGATAGCTTTAATAATCCATTATCATATCTTATAGCAAGATTAGTAAATATAATTTCATTCTTATTTTTATCAGTATTTTTAAATTTTGGAGGTCTTGGCTTTGCTTTATATTTAGTTGGATTTATTCCAAAGTCTTTAACACTTGCAAAATAAGACTTCCAATTTTGTTCTAATACTTTAAACATTTGCTGTCTTGTGTGGCTATGAAGAAAATCACAATGCCAATTTGACTTGTATTCTTTCTCTATATCGTAATAAGTTTTTACACCATTTTCTCTTAAATCATAGTTAATAATATTATATAACTTAGTTGTATGATAAGATAATTCCTCTACTATTTCTAATTGTTTTTTACTAATACTTGGTTTGAATTTAAAACTTAACTTCATTTTTCCACCTCCTTACATATTTATCTATGTATTTATTATAACTCTACATTGATATATGGTCAACTATGTGTTATAATATGATTAAAAATATTGTGAGGTGAACAAAATGGCAAGAAAGAATATCAACACAACATTAGATGAAGAACTATACAAAAGCATTAGAATATTAGCACTCCAAAAAGGAGTTAATGCTAATGATTTAATCGAAGAAGGAATGAAACTTATAATTGAAAGAGAAGATAAGAAAAACTAAACATAGCGTATATAGCATCAATTATCATATTGTATTTTGTCCAAAATACAGACATCATATATTTAAAGATGAATTAGAATATGAAATTTTGAAATTATTTAAAGTTATCTCATATAATTATGGTTTTTAAGTTTTAGAGCAAGAAATTATGCCTGACCACATTCATCTTTTTATATCTGCTCCACCAACTATTGTACCAACAGAACTAGTTAAAATCCTTAAAAGTGTTAGTGCTAACGAAATGTTTAAAGCATTTCCAAGTTTAAAGAAAAATAAGTTTTGGGGTAGTGGATTATGGAGCAAAGGATATTATATCGG
>ERZ773103.2434-NODE-2434-length-17210-cov-7.671349_pt1 | contig 17210 bp, 13 predicted proteins | sample MGYA00511118_ERZ773103 | MGnify/ENA primary metagenome ERZ773103 (study PRJEB29015, sample SAMEA2737821) | human gut metagenome | biome: human gut; feature: human-associated habitat; material: faeces | place: China | collected 2012 ... | reverse complement strand
TGAAGATTGATGATTCCGACAAGAGCCCGGGATGGAAATTCTCTGAGCAGGAGATTGTAGGAATCCCTACACGTATCGAAATCGGACCAAAAGATATTGAAAAAGGTCAGGTAGTCGTTGTAAGAAGAGATACACGTGAGAAGATCTTCGTACCGATGGATGAGATCGCAGTGAAGTTACGTGAGATCCTTGAACAGATGCAGAAAGATATGTACGACAGAGCATCCGAATTCCTTGCAGATCATATTGATACAGCAACAAATATGGATGAGATGAAGGAAAAATTCAACGCCAACAGAGGATTCGTTAAGGCTTGCTGGTGTGGAGATCCGGCTTGTGAAGATGAAGTAAAAGCTGTGACAGGCGGAGCAGCAACCAGATGTCTGATTGAGGATGAGGATATGATCTCAGATACATGTATCTGGTGTGGAAAACCGGCGAAGCATATGGCTTACTGGGGAAAATCTTACTAAGATGTAAGGAAACGATTGAAAAATGGAGGCGCATAGCATGACAGAGATAAAGATTCAATTACCGGAAAAAGTGAATACTATTATTGAAACCTTACAGAGTCATGGCTATGAGGCCTATGCGGTAGGTGGATGCGTCAGAGATTCTCTGCTTGGAAGAACTCCGGGTGATTGGGATATCACGACATCTGCCATGCCGGAAGAAACGAAAACGTTATTTTCGCATACATTTGATACGGGGATAGAACATGGCACCGTCACAGTTCTTCTGGACAGAGAGGGATTTGAAGTGACGACATACCGTATTGATGGAAAATATGAAGACAGCAGACATCCATCGGAAGTGACGTTCACAAGAAGTCTGAAAGAAGATCTTCTGCGAAGAGATTTTACGATTAATGCGATGGCATATAATGAGACTAGTGGGCTGGTGGATGAATTTGGGGGCCTAAAAGATCTGAAAGCACGTAAGATCAAATGCGTGGGCGACGCACATGCAAGATTTTCAGAGGACGCACTTCGAATATTACGAGGTGTCCGTTTTGCTGCACAATTAGGATTTGAGATTGAAGAAGACACCAGAGAAGGAATGCGAGAACTGGCACCGACACTGGCGAATATCAGTGCCGAGAGGATTCAGGTGGAACTGGTTAAGATGTTGACCTCTGACCGGCCGGATCTTCTGAGGGATGCCTATGAGCTTGGAATTACGAAAGTATTTCTGCCGGAATTTGACCGGATGATGGAGACGACGCAGGAGACACCACACCATATGTATACGGTGGGCGAACATACTCTGCATGCACTTTGTAATGTCAGACCGGATAAGATTTTACGTCTGACAATGCTTCTTCATGACACAGGAAAACCGGCACTTAAGACGGTAGATGAAGAAGGTGTGGCACATTTTAAAAAGCATGCCTTTGAGAGTGAGAAGATCGCGAAGACGGTGTTAAGACGCCTGAAGTTTGACAATGATACACTGCGCAAGGTGACTAGGCTAGTGTATTATCATGATTACCGTATGCCGGAGAAAGCGGTGAATGTACGCCGTGCGATGCATACGATCGGGGAAGATATTTTCCCATATTATCTGGAAGTTCGTCGTGCAGATGTGCTGGCACAGAGCATGTATCAGAGAGAAGATAAGATCCGTAATCTGGATGGCGTGGAGGCACGGTATCGGGAGATCGTGGAGGCAGGTCAGTGCGTGTCCCTGAAAGAGTTAGCGATATCTGGGAAAGACCTGATCGAAGCAGGTATGGAGCCGGGAAAAGAAATCGGGGAGACCTTAAAAAAGATGCTTTCGCTCGTGATCGAACACCCGGAACTTAATACAAAAGAAGAATTACTTAGACGTTGTTTGTCTGAGTAAGGCATAATTTTCCGATGCTCATCATAGTTTAAAGAGAATATGTGAAACGGATGGGCAGGGAGAGCTATGCAGGAATACGAATTAAAAGTATTAGAACAATATGATATAGAAGTACTCAGCACCCGCAAGACCAGGGGTGCTGTTTTATGCGATACAAACCAGGGAGTGATGCTCCTTAAGGAGGTGAATGTATCGCAGGGACGGATTCCTGCGCTGGCCGCACTGCATGAATACTTAAGCAGTCAGGGGATAGACCGGACAGACCGGCTGATGCCTACCAGAGAAGGGGATTATCAGGCAGCGCTAGAGGATGGAAGAAGATATATTTTAAAACGTTGGTTTCATGGCAGAGAGTGTGATGTGAAGCGCCCGGTGGAAGTTCTGGAGGCTTCCGGAAATCTTGCAAAACTTCATCTGGTTATGAAACATCCTCTGGACTTTCAGATATCTGCCGGAACTTCTCTGGTAAAGGAATATCAGGGGCACAACCGTGAAATGAAAAAAGTCAGGCACTTTGTGCGGAAAGAGACGACCAAAAGTGCATTTGAGTTTGCCTTTTTAAAGAACTTTGAACAGATGTACCAGTGGGCAGATCTGGCGCTGTCGGAATTACAAAAATCTGAATATGAAATGCTGTACAGTGAGAGTGTTGATCATTTTTGCATGGTACATGGCGAGTACAATTATCACAACATATTAATGCTTTCAGAAGATGGCAATTACAAAAGAGATCCTCATCGGATCGCGGTTACGAATTTCGAGAAATTTAAACGCGATATACAGGTGGAGGATCTTTATTATTTTCTGAGAAAAGTCATGGAAAAAAGTGGCTGGAAGATCCGCCTGGGGGACAATATGATAAATTCCTATTCGGCAATCAGGCCGATCACGGATCGGGAACTGGAGTATCTGAAGATCCGCATGATCTACCCGGAAAAATTCTGGAAAGTAGCAGATTCTTATTACCGTTCAAATAAAGCGTGGATATCTTCAAAGAGAGTGGAAAAACTGGATACAGCAATTCGACAAACCGAGGAAAAGAGACGTTTTTTAGAGGCGATATTTGCTTTCCATTTATAGACTCCTGTTGTATAATGAAAAGTATCAAAGACAGGGAGGTACTATATAGATGGGATACCGTGAGAATTATGAAGAGTGGTTGAGTAATCCATATTTTGATCAGGCAACCAAAGAAGAATTGAAGAGCATTGCAGAGGACGATAAGGAGATTAAGGAACGTTTTTATACGGAGTTGGAATTCGGAACTGCAGGATTGAGGGGAATCATCGGAGCAGGAACGAATCGTATGAATATTTATACGGTGAGAAAGGCAACGCAGGGACTTGCAAATTACATCATAGAGAAGAACGGACAGAGCAAGGGTGTTGCAGTTGCATATGATTCACGTCGTATGTCACCGGAATTTGCAGATGAAGCAGCTTTGTGCCTTGCAGCGAATGGAATCAAGGCATATGTATTCGAGTCTCTGCGTCCGACACCGGAACTGTCTTATGCGGTACGCTCGTTAGGATGCATTGCGGGTATTAATATCACAGCAAGCCACAATCCTCCGGAGTACAACGGATATAAAGTATATTGGGAAGATGGTGCACAGATTACACCGCCTCATGACAAAGGAATCATGGCAGAGGTAAAGGCTGTAACAGACTATAATACGGTTAAGACGATGGGTCTGGAAGAAGCAAAGGCAGCGGGACTGTATGAGACGATCGGACAGCAGGTGGACGACGGATACATAGCAGAACTTAAGAAACAGGTGATCCATCAGGATGCCATTGATGCAGTGGGAGATGACATTAAGATCGTATACAGCCCACTTCACGGAACAGGTAATATTCCTGCAAGACGTATCATGAAAGAACTTGGATTCAAGAATGTATACGTGGTAAAAGAACAGGAACTTCCGGATGGCAATTTCCCGACGGTTTCTTATCCGAACCCGGAAGCAGAAGAGGCATTTGAGTTAGGTTTGAAACTTGCAAAAGAAGTAGATGCAGATCTGGTACTTGCTACAGACCCGGATGCAGACCGTCTGGGTGTACGTGTAAAAGACAAAGACGGAGTTTACCATACCTTGACAGGTAACATGTCAGGATGCCTGCTGGCAGACTATGAGATCGGTCAGAGAGCAGCGAAGGAAGGGCTTCCGGAAGATGGCGCGCTGGTCAAATCTATTGTTACATCTAACCTGGCAAAAGCAATCGCAAAAGGATATGGTATTGAGCTGATCGAGGTGCTGACAGGATTCAAGTTCATTGGACAGCAGATCTTGAAGTTTGAGACAACCGGAAAAGGTCATTATCTGTTTGGCTTCGAAGAGAGTTATGGATGCCTGATCGGAACTTATGCAAGAGATAAAGATGCGATCGTAGCAACAATGGCACTCTGCGAGGCAGCAGCTTATTATAAAACACAGGGTAAGACACTGTGGGATGCAATGCTTGATATGTATGAAAAATATGGATACTACAAAGAAGATATCCAGTCTATCACATTGAAAGGTATTGAAGGATTACAGAAGATTCAGGAGATCCTTGAGACACTGCGTAAGAATCCACCGACAGAAGTGGGCGGCTATAAAGTATTAAGAGCAAGAGATTATCAGGCAAATACGATCAAAGATACACAGACAGGAGAGGTGACAAAGACAGGCCTCCCAAGTTCAAATGTATTGTACTATGACCTGACAGATGACGCATGGCTGTGTGTAAGACCTTCGGGAACAGAGCCAAAAGTTAAATTCTATTATGGAGTAAAAGGAACTTCTTTGACGGATGCTGATGAGAAATCAGAAAAACTTGGAAAAGAAGTTATGGCTATGATCGATACAATGTTGTAAAATGTTGTTTGCGTTCCCAAAAGCCCCGAAAATCAAGGAAAAACTGAGGTTTTTCCTTGACAAACAGGGGTAAAACCGTTATAACAATATCTATAGGCGTTTTGCGCATTTTTTTGCGTAGAACCATAGCATAGAATATGTTGATGTTAAGGGATTCTATAAAGCAAACAAGAGGAGGAAATTATCCATGAACAAGACAGAATTAGTAGCAGCAATTGCAGATCGTGCAGAATTATCAAAGAAAGATTCAGAGAAGGCATTAAAGGCTTTTGTTGATGTAGTAACAGAAGAGTTAAGAAAAGATAATAAAGTACAGTTAGTTGGTTTCGGAACATTTGAGACAAGCCAGAGAGCAGCAAGAGAAGGAAGAAATCCACATACAGGCGAGATTATGAAGATCGATGCTTGTAAAGCTCCTAAGTTCAAAGCAGGAAAAGCATTAAAAGATGCTGTTAATGCTTAATTTTAGTAGATAGATAATGGATGACTTATGATAGAGAGCGGAACGCTCTCTATTTTAATGTTCAATACCAAGTAATGCCAATGCATACAGGAGAATTAGTATGAGATTAGACAAATTTTTAAAGGTTTCCCGATTGATCAAGCGAAGAACCGTAGCGAACGAGGCCTGTGATGCCGGTCGTGTACTGGTGAACGGTAACGTGGCGAAAGCATCTGTCAAAGTAAAACCGGGGGATGTGATTGAAATCCAGTTTGGAATGAAGACCGTAAAAGTAGAAGTACTTGATATTAAGGATACAACAAAGAAAGAAGAAGCCGGGGAGCTCTTCAGATATTTGTAATAAATAAGACAGACCTTTCATAAGATTATTAAGAAAGGTTGTGATAGATGTGGAAGAAAAGAAGATACCAAAAGATCATAAACTGGTGATTCATAACCGGAAAGCGAGTACGATAACCGGAGTGATAGATGTGCTGTCATTCGATCTGAATGAAGTCCTTTTAGAAACTGAGCAGGGAATGTTGATGATAAAAGGATCGGATCTTCATGTGAACAGACTGAGCCTGGAAAAAGGCGAAGTAGATCTGTCAGGAAATATAGACAGTATCTCCTATTCTGATGTACAGAGCACGATCAAACATCAGGAGAACTTATTTGGAAAATTATTCCGGTGACGGGTATGGCAGGGATTAAAAGTGAAGTTTATATCTTTCTTATGTCAATCATGACGGGAATGATCGTACGTTTGATGTATCGCTGTATCAGTTGTTTCAGGCAGATCATAAAACACAGACTTGTAGTGATCGAGATAGAAGATCTGATATACTGGCTAGGGACAGCGATTTACATATTTGTGCAGATTTACCACACAAGCAGTGGCATGATACGCTGGTATTCGACACTAGGTCTTGTGCTTGGAGCCGTTATTATGACACATTTTTTGAAAAAATGTGAAAAAATGTACAAAAAAATCTACATTTTCCGGGGCAAAAGATTTGGACAAAAATCTTGATAAAAAAGTCTGGAAAAGTTAATATATTATAAAAGATAAAATCGGTAGGGGTACCGATGTAAGGGTGAGTATAAGATGAATAAGGAAAACCGTAGACGACCTGTAAGTAAGAGGTCAAAGAGGCATGCACCGAGGCACAATTTCAGTGTACTTGGGATATGCGTAGTAGTGGTATTGTTGACGGTGATATTATCGGTCAGTAGTATTACATTGAAGGCAAAGGACAGTTCTTGCGCAGCACAGGAAGCAGAGCTTGAGGCGCAGATTAAAGAAGAAAAAGCACGTGCGAAAGAGATTAAGGATCTGGAAGACTATGTTGGTACAGATGAGTACATAGAGAGCGTTGCGAAAGAAAAACTAGGCCTGGTACATGAAGGTGAGATTGTATTTAAGGCAGAATAAAGAACGAAAGATAAGCTTTGGGAAGAGATTTCCAAAGCTTTTATAATTTCAGGTAAATCATAGAAGGGGGAGCAGATATATGGTCGAGACTGAAAAAAGAGAGATGTTCGTGAATCCTTATGTAGTGCAGGTGGACAAGTTCGCAGACTCGTTAAAACATCTGGCGAAAGCATTTCTGACGTTGGAGAAATATAAGGGGACGTTGTCGAAGGAAGAATTGGACGAGATGTTTGAGAGAGTGACGACAAGGACCTGCAAAGGCTGTGAACGAAGGGAGATGTGTCTGGGAGAGAATAAGATCCAGACGTATCAGATGCTGTGCGAAATATTAGGGGCGGTCGAGGAGTACGGTGCGGAATTAAATGTAGAATTAAAGCGCAGGCTGCAGAAGCAATGCGTGATGGCACCGAGATTTTTACGGGAAACTTTAGAATCGTACGAGTCAGCGAAAAAAATCCTGTTCTGGAATTTCAGGATACGACAGAATCGTACCGGTTATGCAACATCCATTGATCAATTCGCAGAGGTCATCAAGAAGACGACCAGGGAATTGGATGCGGGGATTTTTGAAGATGAACATTTGGAACGAAAGATTAAGAACCGCCTAAAGAAAGCTGGTGTGCGGATGCTTTCTTCGGTTTTTTATCTGAATCCACAGGGAAAATATGAGATTCACTTAACCGTGCGTGCCGAAAAAGGGCGTCTGATCGCGACCAAGTCGATCGCAGAGATAGTTGGAAAATGTGTGGGCAGAAAGATGGTGCTTCGTCAGGGAGAGAGGATCGTCATGAGTGAAGACTATGAGACGATAGCGTGTATAGAATGTGCAAGATTTCAGGCACTCCAGGGAGTGGCAAAGATTGGAAAAGGATGCGAGGCAGTATCCGGAGATACTTTTCTGATGCAGGATCTCCCGGATGGCAAGAAAGGAATTGCATTATCGGATGGAATGGGCTCCGGAGAAACGGCTTTCAGAGAGAGCGGCAGGGTAGTGGAACTATTAGAAGAACTTCTGGATGCAGGGTTCCCGGTGGAGACAGCGATTCAGATGTTGAACACGGCGTTGGTGGTGGGAAGAGAAGAGGTACGTTTTTCTACGATAGATGTAGCCGTTTTTGATCTGTATGAGGGCTCTTGCGAATTTGTGAAAGCGGGGGCGGCGGCAACATTTATCAAGCATGCGGATGTAGTTGAGAAGATCAGTTCCAATACTTTGCCGATCGGCGTTGTACCGGATATTACCATTGCGAAAGAAAAGCGGATACTTCAGTCGGGAGAATATGTAGTAATGGTGACGGACGGAGTTATGGATGCATTGCCGTCCGGAGAACAGGAAAATCTTATATGTTCCTATATACAGGATACGGAGACTGTGAACCCGGGAGAGCTGGCACATCATATTCTGGGTAAAGTATTGGAACACAGTGGAGAGATTCCGGTAGATGATATGACTGTGATAGTAGTTGGAATGTGGAAATTATAGCGTGCGAAGCGAGAAACTTGCTTTTTCAGGGGAAATTTTATATATTTAAGATGGTAAAGCACTGGTATTATTATAAAAGCAAGGAAATATTTATGTATCAGAAAGTAAAAGCATATATAAAAAAGCATGAGATGTTGAAGGCAGGGGATAAGGTCGTAGTGGGTGTATCCGGAGGAGCTGATTCCATATGCCTTCTTTTCATGCTCTTAGAATTAAAAGAAGAGTATCAATTGCAGATTTTTGCGGTACATGTGCATCATGGAATACGTGGGGAGACCGCGGATGCAGATGCGGCGTACACGGAGAAAATCTGCAAGGAACAGGGGGTGGAATATCTGCTGTTTCGTGAAAATGTTCTGGAATATGCAAAGAAGATGCATCTGACGGTAGAAGAGGCCGGAAGAAATATTAGGCGTGAGAGATTTGAGCAGGTGTGCAGGGAAAAGAAAGCAGATCACGTTGCACTGGCTCATCATCAGAATGATAATGCGGAGACACTTCTGTGGAATCTGTGCAGAGGGAGCGGACTGAACGGGCTGGGAGGAATCGCACCTGTTGATGGTCTGTACATCCGACCGCTTCTTTGTGTACAGAGAAAAGAAATTGAATCATATTTGAAAAAAAGGGAAATATCCTACTGTATAGATGAAACGAATGAAGAGGATCATTATACGAGAAATAAGATCAGAAATCATGTGCTCCCTTATCTTGAGGCCGAGATTAATGAGCAGACAGTGGCGCATATGTCGGAGACGATGGAACAGATGAGGATACTTGGAAAGTTCGTAGAAGCTGAGGTGGAAAGATACCTGAAGATCTGTACGGAATGTGGAAAAGATGCGAGATGGATTCTGAAAAAAGAAGAATATCAGAGGATGCCGGACGCATTAAAGCCATATCTGCTTCATGAACTACTATGCCGGGTCGCAGAACACCGGAAAGATATTGAGGCGGTTCATGTCAGGCTTTTGGAAGAGTTATTAGAACATCAGACCGGACATGAATTACATTTGCCGTATCAGATACGGGCAATTAGAATCTATGAGGGTGTCAGATTGGTGAAGGTGACAGAGGCAGAAGAAACTGCGACAGAACCGGAAGAACAGACACAGCAGATGTTTACAACACGCGTGTTTGAGCGGAAAGAAGGAACGGTATTATTTCCGAAAAGTATCTACACGAAATGGTTTGATTATGATATAATTAAAAACGCTGTTAAAATCCGGCACAGAGAATCAGGAGATTACATTACTATTAACATTGATGGAAAGACGCAGAAGTTGAAACAGTATTTCATTAATGAAAAGATCCCTGCAGATGTGCGTGATGATATATGGCTTGTCGCAGACGGACATCATATCATGTGGATCGTAGGATACAGACAGAACCAGAGATATCAGATAACCGAGAATACCAGAAGGATTCTTGAGATTAAATTAAACGGAGGAAAAAACGATGGCAGAGAATGTTAGAGTGTTAGTACCGGAAGACGAAGTAGATAAGAGAATTAGAGAGCTGGGAGAGCAGATCAGCAAAGATTATGCCGGAAAGCAGGTGCATTTGATTTGTGTACTAAAGGGCGGCGTGTTCTTTATGTGTGAACTTGCAAAGAGAATCAGCGTTCCTGTCTCTATGGACTTTATGAGCGTCAGCAGCTACGGGGATGGAACTACATCCAGTGGAGTTGTAAGAATCGCAAAAGATTTAGATGAATCATTAGAGGGAAAAGATGTCCTGATCGTTGAAGATATCATCGATTCAGGGAGAACACTTTACTATCTGATGGATGTGCTGATGGCAAGAAAGCCAAACAGCATGAAGTTATGCACGCTTCTTGATAAACCGGAACGAAGAGTAAAAGACGTAAAAGTAGATTATGTAGGATTTAATATTCCGGATGAATTCGTAGTTGGATACGGACTTGATTATGCGCAGAAATATAGAAACCTGCCATACATCGGAGTTGTAGAAGGTGTGGAATAGGAAGGAGCATTAAATATTGAATACGAAAAAGACCAGAGGAATTGGCGGAGCCGGTGTGCTGATCGTAGTTCTTTTGATATTTGCGGCATTGTGGCTTACGAATCAATTTGATGCCAGAGAAAAGATGATGAGCTGGCAGCAGTTTGAGGAGCTGATCGAGGGTGATAATGTGGCATCGGTTACTGTGAATCAGAACAAAAGCGTTCCGACCGGACGCGTGGAAGTCACGCTGAAGACCGCGGATGAGAATGGAGATGAACTGAAATATTTATATGTTTCAGATGTAAATGAGATCGAATCTTATCTGAAAGAGAAGAACATTGATTATGATATGCCGGATATTCCGGAAGACAGTTGGGTGGCAACAACGGTTGTCCCGATGATCATGACGATCGTGGCAGTGTTCCTGATATTTGCACTGATGAGCAGACAGGGTGGAGGCGGAGCAAATGCCAAAGCGATGAACTTTGGAAAGAGCCGTGCGAGACTCAGCACAGACCGCGATAAGAAAGTGACTTTTGATCAGGTTGCCGGATTAAAAGAAGAAAAAGAAGAACTGGAAGAGATCGTAGACTTCTTGAGTGCACCGAAGAAATATATTCAGGTTGGTGCAAGAATCCCGAAGGGGGTTTTATTAGTGGGACCTCCGGGAACAGGTAAGACACTCCTTGCCAAAGCAGTTGCGGGAGAGGCAGGAGTTCCGTTCTTTACGATTTCGGGATCTGATTTCGTAGAGATGTTCGTTGGAGTCGGGGCCTCCCGAGTAAGAGATCTTTTTGAAGATGCGAAGAAGAATGCACCGTGTATCATTTTCATTGATGAGATCGATGCGGTGGCAAGACGTCGTGGAACCGGTATGGGTGGCGGACATGACGAGAGAGAGCAGACCCTGAACCAGCTTCTTGTAGAGATGGATGGATTTGGCGTAAATGAAGGCATCATCGTGATGGCGGCAACGAACCGTGTGGATATCTTAGATCCGGCGATTTTGCGTCCGGGAAGATTTGACCGTAAAGTTATGGTTGGAAGACCAGATGTGCAGGGACGAGAAGAGATTCTTAAGGTACATGCAAAAGGCAAACCATTAAGTGAAGAGATCGACCTGAAACAGATTGCACAGACAACTGCCGGATTTACCGGAGCAGATCTTGAAAATCTTTTGAACGAAGCAGCAATCATAGCGGCAAAAGACAATCGAGTATATCTGATGCAGGATGATATAAAGAAAGCATTTGTAAAAGTAGGAATCGGAGCGGAGAAGAAGAGCCGTATCATTTCGGACAAAGAAAAGCGGATCACAGCGTTCCACGAGGCTGGTCATGCGATCCTGTTCCATGTACTTCCAGATGTAGGACCAGTATACAGCGTCTCTATCATTCCAACAGGCGGAGCCGGTGGTTATACGATGCCACTTCCGGAGAATGATGAGATGTTCAATACGAAGGGACAGATGCTTCAGGATATTACCGTTGCTCTTGGCGGACGTGTGGCAGAGGAAGAAGTGCTGGATGATATTACGACAGGTGCTTCGCAGGATATCAAGCAGGCGACAAGCCTTGCCAAATCAATGGTTACGAAATTCGGTATGTCCGAAGCTGTTGGACTGATCAACTATGATAATGAAAATGATGAAGTATTCATCGGAAGAGACCTGGCACATAATTCCAGAGGTTATGGTGAAAACGTGGCAACTGTGATCGATGCCGAGGTAAAACGCATTATCGATGAGTGTTACGACAGGGCAAGACATATCATTCGTAAATACGACGATGTGCTTCATGCGTGTGCAGATCTTCTTTTGGAAAAAGAGAAGATCTCCAGAGAAGAGTTTGAAGCATTATTTCCGGCAGAAGTGTCAGAAGAATAAAGAATGAAAGTTAGAGAGGGGTGGCAGCATGAAGGAACAGGCATTATTTTGCGATGGAACTTCAGGATATGTGTTCCCACCAGAGCCGGATGCATATGCAACCGTTACTTTGAGATTCCGAACAGGGCGCGATGACGTAGACCACGTCAGACTCCTGGTCGGGGAAGAAAAATACGAGATGAGGAAAGAACATTCTTGGGGAGTGTTCGATTATTACTCCATCTTCTGGAAGTTGGAGAGAGATGCCGTGAGGTATTCCTTTGAGATACAGTCGGGAGATGAAATCCGTTATTTTAACCGCTATGGAGTGGCGGAGAAGATAGAGCCGGTATATGATTTTGCAATCGTTCCGGGATTTTCAACACCGAACTGGGCAAAAGGTGCAGTGATGTACCAGATTTACACAGATCGTTTCTGCAATGGAGATCCTTCCAATGATGTGGAGAACCGCGAGTATTACTACATCGGAGACTATAGCGTGAAAGTAGAAGACTGGAATAGATATCCGGCAGCTATGGGCGTTAGAGAATTTTACGGTGGAGATCTGCAGGGAGTAATTGATAAGCTGGACTACTTAAAAGATCTTGGGGTAGAAGCTATTTACTTCAATCCTTTGTTTGTCTCTCCATCCAACCACAAATACGATATACAGGATTATGATTATATCGATCCGCATTTTGGAAAAATTGTAGAAGACGGTGGAGAAGTCCTGGCGGAAGGCGAGAAAGAAAACCATTTCGCTACAAAGTATCAGAAACGCGTGACGGATAAGAAGAATCTGGAAGCCAGCAATGCGTTGTTTATAAAACTTGTGGAAGAACTTCATAAGAGAGGAATGCGGATTATCCTGGACGGTGTCTTTAATCACTGTGGTTCCTTTAATAAATGGATGGACAGAGAAAGAATTTATGAAGGCCAGGATGGATATGAACCGGGAGCTTATGTTTCGGCAGACAGCCCATATCGTCATTTCTTCGGATTCCGCAACGAGAATGGCTGGCCGTATAATCCGGACTATGATGGATGGTGGGGGCATGACACACTTCCGAAGTTGAATTATGAAGATTCATCAGTCCTGGAAGAATACATTTTAAATATTGGTAAGAAATGGGTATCACCTCCGTACAATGTAGATGGATGGAGACTGGATGTGGCCGCGGATCTCGGATATAGCAACGAATATAATCATCAGTTCTGGAAGAAATTCAGAGATACTGTTAAGAATGCGAATCCGAATGCATTGATCCTGGCAGAACATTATGGAGATCCATCGGACTGGCTTAGGGGTGATGAGTGGGATACCGTCATGAACTATGATGCGTTCATGGAACCGATCACCTGGTTCTTTACCGGAATGGAAAAACACAGTGATGAGTACAGGGGAGATCTGTTCGGAAATGCAGATTGCTTTGTGAAATCTATGAGACATCACATGTCAAGGATGATGACGCCGTCGTTACAGACAGCGATGAATGAATTATCTAACCATGACCATTCGAGATTTTTGACAAGAACTAATCATGTGGTAGGAAGAGTTGCAAATCTTGGACCGGAAGCTGCGAATAAGAATGTTGACAAGGCAGTGCTCAGAGAAGCAGTAGTCATGCAGATGACCTGGGTAGGAGCGCCTACCGTGTATTATGGAGATGAGGCTGGTGTCTGTGGATTCACGGATCCGGATAACCGCAGAACCTATCCGTGGGGGAACGAAGATCAGGAACTGATCCGATTCCACAAGGAAATGATCAAGATCCATAAACACTATCCGGCATTGAAGACGGGCTCCATCAGGATGCTGTGTCAGGATGATAACATTCTTGCGTACGGAAGATTTCTGGACAGACAACAGGTGATCGTAGTTATTAACAACCGGGATGAACTTACACAGATAACTGTTCCGGTCTGGAAAGCAGAAGTGCCGATGAAGTGTACACTGAATCGACTGATGTATACCTATAAAGATGGTTATACGATAGAATATGAAGAATATATGGTAGAGCATGGTGAAGTTGTATTGAATATGGGAGCACATTCCGCATTGGTACTGACAAAGCTTTAGAAATAAGGGGATAGAACTTAGTTCTGTCCCTTATTGTATGCCCTGAAATCTCCGGATGAAAAAAACCTTGATTTTTTGAAAAAAGTGGTTGACAAGCAGAAGGTCTTATGCTATGTTTAAAAATGCACTATTGTGGAATGTTATGCCATGATGGTTTTAATATAAATTACAAAAAATTAATGAGGAGTGAAACGTCAATATGGAGAAAAACAGAATTCGTCCGATGAAAAGCGGAAAAAGTTCACGTATGAGTTATTCCAGACAAAAAGAAGTTCTTCAGATGCCTAATTTGATCGAGGTGCAGAAGGATTCCTACAAATGGTTTCTTGATGCAGGATTAAATGAAGTGTTTGATGACATTTCCCCAATCACTGATTACAGTGGTCACTTAAGCCTGGAGTTTGTAGGTTTTACCTTATGCGAGGACGACGTGAAGTACACAATCGAAGAGTGTAAAGAGCGTGACGCTACTTACGCAGCACCACTGAAGGTAAAGGTGAGACTGCATAACAAAGAAACAGATGAAATTAACGAACATGAGATCTTCATGGGAGATCTGCCATTAATGACAAGTACAGGTACTTTCGTTATTAATGGAGCTGAGCGTGTTATCGTAAGTCAGTTAGTACGTTCACCTGGTATTTATTATGCAATTGGACATGACAAGATTGGTAAAGAACTGTACTCATCTACAGTTATTCCGAATCGTGGTGCATGGCTTGAATATGAGACGGATTCCAATGACGTTTTTTATGTACGTGTAGATAGAACAAGAAAAGTGCCGATCACAGTATTGATCCGTGCACTTGGTATCGGTACAAATCCGGAGATTGTTGAATTATTTGGCGAAGAGCCAAAGATTATGGCATCTTTTGAGAAGGATGCAGCAACAAATTATCAGGAAGGTCTTCTGGAATTATATAAGAAGATCCGTCCGGGTGAGCCTCTTGCCGTAGATAGCGCTGAGAGCCTGATCACCAGCATGTTCTTTGATCCTAGACGTTATGACCTTGCAAAGGTTGGTAGATATAAATTTAACAAGAAACTTGCGTTAAAGAACCGTATCACAGGACACGTTCTTGCGGAAGACGTTGCTAGTGCGATTACAGGGGAAGTGATCGCTGAGGCAGGTACAAAGATTACAAGAGAATTAGCAAAAGCAATCCAGAATGCAGCTGTTCCATATGTATGGCTCAGCGTAGAAGAGACAGAGAGACCGATCAAAGTCCTTTCTAATATGATGGTGGATCTGGATGCAGTTGTTGATGTGGATCCGGCAGAACTGGGTATCAAAGAGCAGGTATATTATCCTGTACTTGCAGGTATCCTGGAAGAGACAGCCGGAGATATTGATGAATTAAAACATGCGATCCAGAGAGATATTCACGATCTGATTCCGAAACATATTACAAAAGAAGATATCCTTGCATCTATCAACTACAATATTCATCTGGAATATGGTGTTGGTAAAGAAGACGATATCGACCACTTAGGAAACAGACGTATCCGTTCTGTAGGTGAATTACTTCAGAATCAGTACAGAATCGGTCTGTCCAGACTGGAAAGAGTTGTTCGTGAGAGAATGACAACACAGGATCAGGATGGTATTTCACCACAGTCCCTGATCAATATTAAGCCTGTAACAGCAGCAGTGAAGGAATTCTTCGGATCTTCCCAGCTGTCACAGTTCATGGATCAGAACAACCCGCTTGGAGAGCTGACACATAAGAGACGTCTTTCCGCACTTGGTCCTGGAGGTCTGTCAAGAGATCGTGCAGGATTTGAGGTCCGCGACGTTCACTACTCTCACTATGGAAGAATGTGTCCTATCGAGACTCCTGAAGGTCCTAACATCGGTCTGATCAACTCTCTTGCATGTTACGCAAGAATCAACGAGTATGGATTTATCGAAGCACCATATCGTAAAGTTGACAAGACAGATCCGATGAACCCGGTCGTTACAGATGAAGTTGTATATATGACTGCTGATGAAGAGGATAATTACCATGTAGCACAGGCGAATACACCTCTTGATGAAGAAGGTCATTTCATTAATAAGAACGTATCCGGTCGTTACCTTGAGGAAACACAGGACTACGAAAGAAATAAATTTGATTACATGGACGTATCACCTAAGATGGTGTTCTCCGTGGCTACAGCGTTGATTCCGTTCCTTCAGAACGACGATGCTAACCGTGCGCTGATGGGATCTAACATGCAGCGTCAGGCAGTACCGCTTCTTACAACAGAAGCTCCGGTAGTTGGAACAGGTATGGAAGTTAAGACAGCTGTTGACTCCGGTGTGGCTGAAGTTGCAGAGCAGGCTGGTGTAGTTGAAAGCTCTACATCTACAAGCATTACGATCAGACATGATGACGGAACAAAGAAAACATATAAACTGACAAAATTCCAGAGAAGTAACCAGAGCAACTGCTACAACCAGAGACCGATCGTTGATAAAGGTGAACGCGTTGAGGCAGGACAGGTTATCGCTGATGGACCGTCTACATCCGGTGGAGAGATGGCTCTTGGTAAGAACCCATTGATCGGATTCATGACATGGGAAGGTTACAACTACGAGGATGCTGTTCTCTTAAGTGAGAGACTGGTTCAGGATGACGTCTACACATCTGTTCATATTGAAGAATATGAAGCAGAGGCAAGAGATACAAAGCTCGGACCAGAAGAGATCACAAGAGACATCCCAGGTGTTGGTGATGATGCACTGAAAGATCTGGATGAGAGAGGAATCATCCGTATCGGTGCTGAGGTTCGTGCCGGAGATATCCTTGTCGGAAAAGTAACTCCAAAGGGAGAGACAGAGCTGACTGCTGAAGAGAGACTGCTTCGTGCAATCTTCGGTGAGAAAGCACGTGAGGTAAGAGATACATCTCTGAAAGTACCTCATGGAGAATATGGTATCGTAGTAGATGCCAAAGTATTTACAAGAGAAAACGGAGATGAGCTGTCACCTGGAGTAAATCAGGCAGTTCGTATTTACATCGCTCAGAAGAGAAAGATCTCCGTTGGTGATAAGATGGCCGGACGACATGGAAACAAGGGTGTTGTTTCCCGTGTACTTCCAGTAGAAGATATGCCATTCCTTCCGAATGGACGTCCTCTGGATATCGTGCTGAACCCACTGGGTGTGCCTTCCCGTATGAACATCGGACAGGTGCTCGAGATTCATCTGAGTCTTGCAGCAAAAGCACTTGGATTCAACGTATCAACTCCTG
>ERZ773103.2431-NODE-2431-length-17215-cov-3.418881_pt1 | contig 17215 bp, 17 predicted proteins | sample MGYA00511118_ERZ773103 | MGnify/ENA primary metagenome ERZ773103 (study PRJEB29015, sample SAMEA2737821) | human gut metagenome | biome: human gut; feature: human-associated habitat; material: faeces | place: China | collected 2012 ... | reverse complement strand
TCCATAAGCCGACAAAAAGCATCTTTATCGCCTTTCTTCGCTTTTCGTATTAAAACCTCATTCATTGTCGTCTCCATTCTCCTATATCAGACCGGTCATCAGGAAATGTTGTATAAAAGCCTTTGTTTATGTGCTTCTACTTATTAGACGTGCAAACTCCCAAAAAGGTTGCAATTTTTTTAATTATCTCAGAAAAAAAGCACCCCAAAACTCATAGTCTTGGGATGCTTCTGATTGTTTCTACTATCCAATTATTCAGATATTGTTCAATTCAACCTTATACTCCTCAGATCCAATTCCATCTACAGTATAGTATGCAGCTCTTTTCTCTGCATTCAGGTAAATGTCAATTTTTCCTGCAAGATTTCTATCGGCTGCATCTTTCTTTACAGCTTTCTCAACATCTTTTAATGTTACATTCGTCTCAAAAATCTCAAGTTTTACATTGCCGATTCTAGTTTTAGCCGGTTCTTTTACAGTTTCCTTGATTTCTGCTTCTGGTTCTTTTACAGGAGCTGTCTCTTTCTTCTCTTCAGCCGGAGCATTCATAACTTCTTTCTGTGCAGTTACGGTTACTTTTTCCTGTGCAGTTGTGGTGCTTGTTCCTCTTGTTCTCTTTTTTCTCATGATAATTCCTCCTTAGGAAACCGACTACTACTTCTAATCAATGAACAATGTATCATATTCATTTCTGTTTGTCAATTTTATAACAATATGTAAAAAGCAATAAAGAAATATGAAGCCTCTGTCCATTTCTCTTTATTGCTTCTTTTTACTCATCTTGGAACAATATACGAATTATTTCTTCTACTTCAAGCCAAGGTCGCTTCCGTCTTTGAATATCTGTTCTATACACATCTTGAAGAGCTTCATGTTTTGATTTAAATTTCTTTCTCACTTTTTCCTTTTCTCCAGAAAGAACATACTCTCCACTCCATCCGAAAACCTCTAAATGCAACCTATATAATCCATCCTTTCCAAGCAAAACTATATTGTTTTTCTTTTCCTCAGCAAAAATAACCCCATTTATCATTTTATAATTTTCTTCCATGATTCCCCTTCTCTCCCTATGTATAAAAGCCTCCTTTATATATACGAGAAAAAAATCGAAAAATCACGCAAATTTCAAAAATATATAATATTTTTTATTCTGCTATAAGAAAGCAACCATTTACTGCAAATTCTTTGTTCTGTCCAAGGCTTCTGATAAATAATCCGCGATTAGTTTATACTGATATTTTCGTATTTTGTCTGTGCTATTTTCCTGGAATTCCTTCAAACTATCAATTAAAACTTTAATTTGTTCTTTTTCGTTCCACAGAATATCTGGTGCATAATTCTGAGAATATATTTCCTTCAGTACTCCACGAAATTTTTCTAAATTTTCAAGGCTTGCCTCTTTTAATTTTGAAGTAAGGACATTGATATCCATACCGTTTAAAAACACCTCGATTTTCTTTCTGTAATCTTCGGATTCGCTTGGATGCTTCGCTTGCCAGATATAATCATATATCTGTTTTGCCCAATCACTCTCCTTTAAAAAACTGTTCATATCTCCTTCTGATTTTTTTGCCATGCATTTATTATATGTCTTAACGATTCTTTGCATATTGGCATTGTAAAGCTCAACAAGCTCTTTTTCTTCTCCATTCATAGACAACAGGCAATCCGGCTCTCCTTTTGCTGTTCCTTCTTGAATGGAGGCACACATTGCATCTGTTAAACGTTTAATATAAGTACTCTCAAAGCCTGCCTGATAAATCTGCAAAAAAATCTGCTGGATTCGATCATAAGAGCCTATTCCATATTTTCCTGCACACGCATTTTTAATTATATCATCCATCCATTCTCTAACAACTTTTTCTGTAGAAACTATCCAATCATACTGTAGGCTATTAATAGGATCCTTCTGATTTCGAATTTTCTCCGTTTCCTCATAATCAAACTTTTTCAGTAATTTTTTTATGCCTTGATCTAAAATACTATATTGAACATATTCTTCTATAAATCGAATTCGAAGTTCTCCCGTATTATTATATTCTTGATTTTCTTTCCATATATCATCAAGGTTTCCCTTTTTAAACATGATACAAGCATACCAGCAAGCCTGTATCAGTTTTTTATATACCATATCTTGATTTTCATATGTTTCCGCCTTTATCTCCGAAAACAAACCGTTCATTTTAAGAAGAAAAAACTGAAATGTACGGAAATTTACATGCTGTTCCTTTTCCATATAATCAGCAAGATAATTCAAATTTTTTTCAAGCTGCGGCCGGCCTATCTCACCATACGAAAATTTATTCTCAATCAAATGCAGCATTGCTTTTTTTATATTGGGCCTATAATAATAAATGCTCCCTATTATTTTTTCTCGAATACGTTCATACTCTGATGTCTGCTTAAAAACCTGTGATACCCTCTTAAGAGCCTCTTCAATGGAAACTTTCTTTATTCCTTCTTCCTGGGTATTTTTTCCCGCTAATAAATTATAAATTTCATTTTCTTGCTTATCTTCAAAATCTAATTTTTCATCTTCTCCCAATACCGCTTGCAATTGTAACGCCATACTCTGGGCATCCATTTTTTGTCTTAATTCATTCTGATTTGCAATGATAAGTACCTTCATACCTGCCTGTTCTACAAATCCATTTATATATCCTAAGATTTCTTTCATGGGACAGTTACAGCGTTCCAAATCATCAAAAATTAAAATGCAGTCTTTTATCGGGACAAATTTTTGAACAAGATTTTGAATCTTTTTTTCTTTAATTTCAATATCGCCATATTTTCCAATAAACGGAGATATCAAACCACTTACAACATCCAATGCCTCTGTCGCACCTGCCAATAAAGTGGAATTAATTCTGTCTGACTTATCTTTAAGTAAAAATTTTATGTATATCTTTTTACTTAACTCATCAATATTACTAACTCCATATAGGGATATGTATATTGATTTTTTCGTTTCTTTTTTCAACTCTGGAAGTAAAACTTGATTAACAAAATATGTTTTTCCGCTTCCCCAAGCCCCATCTATCATCACCGCATAATTATAAAATTTGCTTTCGATATAGTATTTTATTTCACTTAAAAGTTCCTCATCACTTAAGCATAACTGATTTGCTTTCTCCACTATACCTACTCCTTTCTCATCTTTTTACCCCACTACATAGTTTCATGGCAAACAGACAGAAACCGTTAAAATTTTTTCTGCTTTTACATCTCTCCACATTTATTAACTTCTGGAATAAGAATACCATATTGTCGATGTATTTTACCATCCTTTGAGCACCGAGACTTGATAAGCCGCTACATTTTCCGGATTCTCCAATGCTTTTCTCCGCCATACATTCGGTGAAATTCCTGTTGTCTTCTTAAAATTACGCATAAAAGTAGACAACACTGGATAGCCTACAGAATTAGCCACTTTTTCTATAGGACATTTTTCTTTTGCGAGTATTTCACAGGCTCTCTTTATCCGAACCAGATTTAGATATTCTGATGGTGTAATATTGGTAGCCTCTATAAAGATTCTACGCATATGTGTTTCACTCAGATCACATGCTTTTGCAAGATCCTTTGCCCTGATATCTTCCATATAATGAATTTCTATATGATTTATAATTTTACGGGTATAATCCAAAGTATCCATAGAATTATTTTGAAACTTTATATTTTCATTATCTAAACGATCAAAAAACAGTACCAGATTAAATGTAAGCGTTGAAACAGTATATCTGTAATTTGCCTGTCTCAACTTTATTTCTTCTATTATCATCTGCATAAGTGTCACAGCTCTTGTATTTTCAGCATTCTCCAAAACACTTATTTTCTGCGATAGATTCTGTTCGATATAAATATATTTTTCTGGGACATTTCCAAATCCTCTCTTTAAGACTGCTTCCATATCCACAAATAGATATTCCCATTTTTGTTTTTTTTCACATTCCTCCGGAGCAGGACATGTACGGTGTGGTGTATTTTTAGGAATAAATGTTATCGTACCGGCATGATATAGCAATTCTTTTTCTGCGACATGTATGGTTCCATTTCCATAATGGCAATATCCTATCTCTAAACAATTATGAAAGTGCATATTATCTGTTCCATAAATAGTTTCCCATTTTTTACCACTTAATGCCATAACAGGAAGACCCTGAGAGATTTCGTAATAACGGTATTCTGCTTTTTGCATTCTTCCTCACATCCTTGTATCGAAATTACCTCGTTATTTATACTAAATATACCAATTTTCACGATCTACTACAACGGTTTGAAGTCAATCTGGTTCAAGTTTCAAGAACACACCTATATGGCAGAAACTGCACTTCTTCAAATCTTCTTAATCCAGATTCCGACCACCCTTTACCATCTGGTAATAATGTTCCAGATCCAGTGCCGGGATCCTGTTTAATCCTGGTTTTGCATCAACCAATGCCAGACAATGTTTTGTCCCTTCCGCTTCATGAAATTCTTTTATGACTACCTGATGTCCTGCATATGCCTGATCCAGATACTTTGGAACCATTTCCTTTACTGCTTTGTAGAATTCCTCTCTGTCCATATTTAGCCTCCTGCTCTTATTTCTTCATCTACTTCTTTTAGGCATTTTCCGATGGCTTCGATCACATTCACCGTCACACCATTTCCTGCCTGCTTATATAACTGGTTATCTGATGTAACAGCTTCCATTTTGTCAATCTGTTCATCCCGGTATCCCTGCAGCCGCAGACATTCTCTTGGTGTCAGCCTGCGGATCCTTCCATGGTAGATGATCCCATGCCGGTCCGATGCTGTGATCGTGAACATCGCTTCCTCCGGTTCCTTCATCCTCCGTCCGTTCTGCCTGATCTTTTCCTTTGCCGGATTGATCACGGCTCTTGGTCCTTCTTCCACCAGTACTCCGAAACATTCCCCTTTATGGTTATGAATGCTGGAGTCCTGTCTGGTATTTAAGCACCTTGCATGTTCCGTCACCAGCGGCGGTACAGACATATCCACGAAGTGAAGGGTCCCCTGATGGCTGCCTGTTGTCAATGTGTGGGCGATATTCCGTCCCACGCGCCCTCTCCGGCTGTTCATTCCTGGGTAACCTAAGTCAATGCTGTCTCCTTCATAAGCCATCTTATATCCTTTTTTCGTATTTTCCTTGATCGGCACTCCCACGTCATAAAGACCGGTCTTGCCTCCCATTCCACCTGCCCCACTGGTCAATGTGCAGCTCAATCCTTTTTGGTCGTGCGATACTGCAGATCTTGATATATGACTTCGCTTTTGAATATCACCCACACGTATCCCGCCATTTCCACCAGCTTCGATCAACACCAGCAGGATCTCCTGACGGACTTCATCTCCTAAAATTGCCATGATAGGCCTGGCCTGATTGTAATTTTGGATAAATTGCTGTTTTTGCTCTTCAAAAGTATTTCCCATATATAACCTCCAATGGTCAATCTTTATTGACCATTATAGCCAATCATGGCACAAGCGCAACATTCGTCCTTCAAATCGAGTTCATTGCTTATAGGATTTCGGAATCTTGTCTGGAGCTTTTACGGAATTCCTTCAGCCACAAAGCATGCAGCTTCTTCTCAGACTCTGTATATCCTTCCCTCAGCCATGCCGAGCGGTCCATTTGGAAAGCCTGAAGACATAAAAATTCTTCTTTAAACTGCGGGGCAAATTCTGCCCAAATTTCCAGCGAATACTCTTCGAAGCCTAAGTATGCAGAAAGATACGTCAGCCGATCCAGGTCTCCGATCGTCATTGGGATTTTCTTTTACAGAAGTTCCCGGTCATGCTCACCACATAATTTCCAAAAATTTTCCCTCTCTTCTTTGTTCTGCAGCATGATTTTCTCCTTTTTCAGCCATTCCCCTGTATAATCATTTCCGTTTTGCAGACAATACACCATAATCAAACATAGAAAATACCTGATGTTCTGCCAGTTCCCACACCTTTCGGATCAAACGATCTACATCTCTATCCCCATCTGTGCCAAGGCGTGTATTTAAGCTTTCTCGTAAACTACTGATTTCCTGGCATAAGCAGCTGCAATGCTTTTCCATCTCATAGTCACTATCAGCAGGCTGGCAGAGGGGCAAAGAAATATACTCTGCTTGAATGGATCTATTTAACATGTTCCAAAGTTTTCTTTTTCCTTCTTCTGTTTTTCTGTCCATGCTTATCATCCTTTCACATATAGCACAGGTGTCTTGTCTCACTTTTACAACCGATTGTACGCTTACAACAATGTAAAATCAATGTATGTGGTGCAAAAAGTGAGACAAACTTACAGTTTTTTGACAGAAAGAGAGCGGTCCTGTATGCCAAATCCAGAACACATTCCGGTGAAAAGAATCTTATCAGCCACCGGCTCATAGAACTTAGAAAACGAGATCATCTCTCGCAGCGTGATCTCGCTCAGAAACTGCAGCTTGCCGGATATGACATGGATAAAAATGTGATCACTAGAATTGAGACCAACAAGCGTTATGTTACAGACCTGGAACTTAAAGCATTTTCTGAACTCTTCCATGTTTCATATGAATATCTTATTGATGGAAAGTAACACAAAAAAGAACAGACACAAACCCACTCAGCATTTTGAATGGGCTTATGTCTGTTCTTTTGGTATGAAATAAAGCAGCTATCTTTTTCCGATCAGTCTTGCCAGATCCTTCATTCCAGCTTTATATGCCTGCTCTACATATAAGATCCATCTTCGATTTACCGCAGATACATAGGCATCTACCTGTTTTTTTACCGGCTTCGTCAATCCCATTGCCTGGATCATATTTTCCTGAAGGTTGACCTCAGTCAATGCCTCTCGATACTCCAGATTTTCAGCTTGGAGTCCCATCTCAACATCATCGATCCGTCCATCCATGACATAATCCAGAAGTTCATCATTAATTTCATCGTCTATATCTCTTTTCCTTACGGTATCTTGAATCTCAGCCAACATTCTTCCATAAGAAAACATTCGGGCCTGTCCTAAGAAAAAGCAGTATTTTCGTTCCATACGTTCTGCCCGGTCTTCCAGATCAAAATGTTCTATCAGCTTTTTATGCTCCGTTACTGTTAAATTGACCTCTTCCTCCTCTGCATAAAAAATTTTCAAAATCGCAGGATACTCTTCTAAATTTTTTTTCTGTGCTTCTTTGATCCACATATATTGTGGATTTCGCTTGCGTAGAAATTCTGCCACTTCCTCTTCTACTTTTTCTCCCATTGGAGTTTCATCCCATAAAAACTCATCTTGTTTTCCCATGTGTAAATCTCCTTTCGGCATGATAATTGTCCACTTTCGGCATGACACAATATACCATCTTTTCGGAGAAAAGCTATTCACACAATGTAACAAATATCTTGGTCAATTTTTGTTTATTTATCCTTTATACTAGGCAAATAAATCGTTTCTACTTGTTCACAAATCTCCAAAAATATAATAGTCTCAATCCATTTCGAAATTGAGACTATTATATGTACACTTCTACTCTGTTCAATTTAACTACTCCTTTTCTTCTTTTTCGGTAAAGATGAAGGGTTTGACTTTTTATGCAAAGCAGGAGCACCCTTCTCCGGAAGTATCACATCTAAACACTGTTCTACATGCTCTTCCATACGGTTTTTTATCTTTTGTTTTACTATTTTTTCCTGTTTCAATCCATAAGCACTCTGTTGTCTATTTTCAGTACTGTTTATAATAATTTCTCTAGCATTTTCATTCTGATATATAGATGTCAAGCTATCTGAAGCCGCTATAACACGTTTCGTTTTTTCCTTTTCAATTTCTACATACATTTCTCTTTCAGCGGTTTCTCTCTCTTCTTCACTCTTCCATCTTTTTTGTATATGGCTAAATACCATAGATAGAATAATAATGAAAAAAAGCCCTATCACGATCATTACACCAAACCATGCGGGGAAATCTTTAAGTGAAGTCAAAAGTTCGGGTAAAGCTAACACAACTTCACGTATTGATACGATATCCGCTACTACTCTTATACTAGAGAGGATTCATACAACCACCTCCTGGTTCTTAATGAGAGATTATGGATATTTACATGGTTAATTCTACAGCATCCGCATGGTTTTGTCAATATGTTTAATAATTTCTTTCATTTTGTCTGTAAAATATACAGCATTACTAATATAAAATCTTTATTCAATTTTTTTAATGTGTTTTTTTATGAATTGATTTGCTATTTATATATGTTTATGTTATGATATATACAATAACTTATTGTGCCATAATTATTAATAATATTATTTGAGGTGCATATATGAAAAATGTCATTTCACAATTAAAAAGCCATAATAAACTCATTAATATTATACGATGTCAGCCTCAAATTTCAAAAGCTGCTTTGTCCGAATATCTTAAGGTTTCATGGCCTACTGTGTCCGCTAATATTGACACTTTAAAAAAATCTAACATATTAAATGTTTCCGATGGATTATGCATTAATCCTGGTTTCGCACATATGATTGGTTTATCCATAGGTGCCGCACAAACAAAATTGACTATTATCGACATGAATTTTTCCCCAATTTCTGCTGAACTTTTTAATGATTTAATAAGCCATTTAAATATCTTTCATAATGCAAGAAGCTATATGCAAGAGAGGGAAAAAAAAATCACCAATTATATCTTCTTCAAAACTCCGGATTCTCTTTTTGAATTGCAGACTCAATTGGATTCAATTATCGCGGACATTATAAAAATAATTAAAAACCAAGATACATTCAAAATGAATATTATTTCAATGGGAATAGCTTTTACTGGAGCTATTGATAATGTCGAGAAAAAAATTGTTAAATCACATAATTTAGAGTATCTATCCGATAAACCTCTAAATACTATTATTTATCCCAATCGCTTGGATTTTTTTGAACAGCAGGGTATTAATATTTATATTGACAATAATTCTAATACCTCAGTTGTTGCAGAAAAATACAATATGTACCAACCTGACAGCATAAACTATAAATATCGAAATAAAAAAAATATATTGATTCTCTATTTAGGTGCTGGTATTGGTGCTGGTATGATTTTCAATAATAGCTTATACCATGGTGCCTCTAACTTTGTCGGAGAATTGGGGCATTTAGAATTACCTGCATACCCGAATACTGACTTCAAAGCTATAGAAGAAAGTTGTTCCTGTGGAAGCTGTGAATGTTTGGACTATAGAATTAGAAATGATGTGTTTGAAATGACCAAGGCTGAATTTTCAGAATTAAATTCTATGGCCATTAAAGATTATTTAATTGCACATCCTGATAAGTTTGAAATATTTATATATTATATAGGAAAAATCACGAATCTTTTGATAAATCTACTCAATTTGGATTTGATCATTTTCACTGGAAAATTCAAAGAAATAGCCGATTATATGTGGCCTTTACTTTACAAACAAATAAATTCAAATAAACTTTCCTATATCGCTAATGCATGCGAATTTAAGTCTTCAAACCTTGGGGCTACTTCCCCCGCTATTGGTGTTGCAATCTGTGCCTATTATGACAAAATAAACGAGGATGTTAATTGGAATTTTTAAGCTTTAGAATCTTGTAATAACGCTCATAAAATATCCGGAGTAAATTATTTCACATGATTTACTCCGAATATTTTTATTCATTTTTGCCTTTGTATTTTCAACACCTTTTCCCTCAATTTAGTAGAAGATATATTTAATCGTCTTGGAATATATATTGTAGAAACTCCATTCTCTTTTAATCTTTTTGTTGCATCTATATATATTAATTCTTTCAAATGGTCATCACCTGCAAACATAACATCAAATTGATATTTTTTCCAAGCCGCCAACTTATCCAAATCTTCTTCTGGAACTACTTCATCAACATATCTAATTGCCTTTACAACTGTACATCTTTGTTCATATGTCAGAACTGAATTCCTCCCTTTTCTTTCTTTCATAAACTCATCCGTTCCAACTCCTACTATAAGATATTCACATTGTTCTTTCGCCTGTCGCAAAATATCAATATGTCCATCATGGATTAAATCAAAAAATCCACATATAAATCCCTTTTTATATTTCATCTTACTCACCCACTATCGTCTTATGGAAACACATATCATAAGCTGTTAAAAGCTCATCTACACACTTCTGCATTCTTCTCTGGTTAAAATTTTTTATATTTATACCATTTTCTGTACATAATCTACATGGACTCAATACTCCATCCGCACGCAGTGTTAAACTCATCATTCCTGTTGCACACGGCGAATTTAATCCTCTTTTCACACTATCTGAATCTGGAAAATATTTACATGGTTCACAAAACTCGCTAAAAGTTCTTCGTGGTGTAATTGAACCAGATGTGGAATGATGATCAACAATCGTTAATGTACATTCTTTATCTTTAGATGAGATTGATACAAATCGTCTCATTTGTATTCCTTTATTATCATTCAAATATACTTTTCTTTCTTCATATTCCCTTTTTTCCATTTCCTCGATGACATTATTTAGCAAGCAACTTATATATTTCTGATCGTCCAGGTTTTGTCCGTATCCAACAGAACCGCCGAAATCATTAACTGTTAAAACTTTCAATCCCACCAGTTCATTAATTCGTGCGAATTCGAATACATCAATAACATCTTGCATACTTTCTAAATTGGTCTTTGTCGCAACCATATTTAGCTCAATTTTAAAACCTTTTTTCTTTGCCAAAATAATATTATTTATTACTTTATCATATAAATCAGCTCCATATTTCCCAGTTCCTGTAATAGCTGCAAACCTTTCTTTATTTAATGTATCTAAACTAATCTTTAAAAGCAGAATATTTTTTACATGATCCCACTGTTCTCTATATTCTTCATAAGCTTCACTTAAAAAAACACCATTCGTACATAAAACAATTTTGTTATAGTTCTTTGCCTCTGTCAGAATAGTTGCTACTGTTTTTCTATTTTCAGCTGATAATAATGGTTCTCCACCAGTAATACGCAATACTGCCATTTCTTTATCTTTAGACATATGGTCTTTGAATGAATGAATTAACCTTTTTATGCTTGCATCAGAAATTTGTTCTGATTTATTTATTTCACACAAATTCTCACCGCCCTCTGGGCAATACACGCATCGCATATTACATTCACTCGATAAATTTATTACTAAAGATGGAGCCATAGAAAATCGTTCTTTTAAAAAACTATATTTCGCTGGAATTCTTTTAGGTATACTTCTTTTAGCTTTTTTCCACTGCATGTCAAAAAAATGCTCATATGTTTGATATGTTGCACTATTTTGTTCAAAACGAAATATACATGTGTTAACGCTATCTTTCCCTGGTTCATAATATCCTATATACAAATGTTTTCTTGTAAACAATAGCCTAAATAATAATACAGTATCATGAAATCTGACTTCAGCATTTTCTTTTCTTGCATACTGATTCACCAATTCGAATACTTTTTTATATGTATTTCTCCATTTTTTTTCGCATTTATCATCTTCAAGATACTTATCCATACTTGTTAATCTATCTCTTATATTTTCTGAATATGGATATGAAATTAAAAACTTTGTTTCTATCTGGTCATTCTCGTTAATGGCATTTACCAATGCATTTACCTCACTAGGCCCTACAAAAGTAGCTCCTCTGAGTCCATAAAATTTTATTATTTTACCATTTTTAATATCATTTGCAATGTCTTCATGTGCTTTTGTTATATTAGAATATATTTTATCTGGAAGGTTTATTTCGTGTCCAATTTTCTTTTCAGACTTTTGCACTTCAATTGGCAATTCATGCATAATTAAATTTGCTACATAACCCGATAAATGACTCTGTACATAATTCTTAAACTCACTATTTGATTTATATAACCAATATATTCCTTTATTTGAATACTTCTCTTTAAATTTTTCAACATCTTCTATCTGATCTATCTGATCCAGTTCATCTCTTCTTATACTTTTATTTGAAAAATATACAAAAACTTGCTTATTTGCTTTTATAGTTTCTTCAATTTCTTCTATGGTTCCCGAGTCATAATGTTCCGTCTTGCTTCCTATTTTATTTCCGAACACTGCAATCACTGCATCTGCTCTACTTAAAACTTGCTCATTAATTATATCCTGAGCCGACTTCCCCGCTGTCGGAATCACACACTCTTTCCAAAATAATGTACGAATCACAAAACCCGCTGAAAGTCCTATTGTATTATTAATCGTTCTAACTACGTCTTCTATTGTTTTAACTTCATCTGAAACATCTGACGGACAAGAAATCATTAGTGACAATACATTCATCTTTTTCATTTTATTTTCCTCCCTAGGTTTGTCCTACTTTTAATACAACTTATTACAATAGCACTTTCAATTTAATATCTGTTTTTTATTGCAAAAAAGGCACAATCTGTAAAATACAAATGTGCTCCCTTTCACTATTTTTCTTGTTCAGCCCTAATTTTTTCAACACTTTCAATAAACTTATCTCTAATTCTATCCCAACGCTGTTCCTCAATATTTTCTAAGTCAAACCATTCTGCCATTTGTTTTCTCACATCTGTCAGACTATATCTCATATCTTTTTCTTTATCAAGCTTTATTGCAATTTTATTTGGGTTAATTGCTCCCTCTATTTTTTTGAATTCAAAACCTGGAAGTAAAATACTTCTATATTCTTTTTTCAATACCCAGGTTGCCCCCATTTCATTAAGGCAAGCCACACTGGAATAATAGTTATCAGAAAGCATAAACAATACTATCAGATTATTTTCATCGTTATTAAATTCACTTGATAAATAATCAAATATATCTTCTCCCCATTTTATCTTATATCCTTCTACTGAACTACAAAATATACTTTCCGTAGACATACCAATTGATTCAAAAAACTCAATAAATGTCCTAATATATTCTACATCTTTTGATGAATGACTAATAAACAGTCTATTTTTTTTCTTCTCCACAATTTGTTCTCCTTTTAACTTCTCATTTTTGTTTGATCGAAAATCGATTACCTTCCTGCTACTAATTTCCTGCCCCTTTTCAACAGTACTCAATTCTTTTCTATAGTTTTCTCTTACATATTCAAAAAAAGAATCTTTATCCAACATATATCGTATTGTCGCACTTTGACAAATCGTCTCAACATCTAATACACAGCCGCAAAAATTACAAAAAATATTTTTTTCAATTTCGTCTTCTTCTATTGTTCCTGTTTCATTACATTTTGGACATATAAATGAATATTTGTATTGTACTATATGCTCATCATGTAATATTTTTATTAAATCATGAACTGTCTCTATAGATATGCCTAATTTTTGCGACAATATAGTGTCTGTTAAATTTTCACATTGCCGCAATGTTGTTTTCATTATAAACAGAATCAGCAATTGCATTTTCTCCGGACTCATACTTTTTATACAACTCCCATATTTTATTAAAATCATCCGCAGTATAATATCTATTATTTAATACATGAATATTTAAATATCTTCGATCCGATGCATCGTATTTAACAGATAACAATCCTCTCTTTTTTGTGAATGTAACAACTATAGCAACTATACTTTCCACCAAATCCAATGAATTGCGAACACACATAAATGTCTTAGCATCAAATATACATTTAACCCCTTTTTCACTGGTTAAGGATGCTGTTAAATTATCTCTATCATTAAATCGAATTCTAGATATATATTTATCTGTATTTTCCAATAAATCTTTTATGCTATGATCTTTTAGATAATCATATAAAGCTACTTGTTGTAATAATTTGTACATTTCTTCTTTTACATCTATGACTTCTGTGTTCATAGCAATTTTATTTCCCTGATTTTCTATATTTTGAAGTCTTATTCCAAACAATAAGTCATTTACCAACTGAGGAATTTCTATCTTTTTATTTTCGATTTCATTAATATTCGGCAGTTTTCTAAAAAAATCATCAAACAATGCTTTACTCATTTTATACAGCACAGCCTGAGAGTTGGATTCCAAAGCTTGCGTATCAAATTGCAAGTCTTTCTGAAGTTTTCTAAAAATATCGTCTATTTGATCTATTGGTGTATTATTTTCTTCTCCCTCTTCTCTGTTCCACACCTTTATCGATAATATTTTATTTTTTACATCTACAGAAACTGGTAAATATGAGTAAATAAATTTCTGTGTTTCTTCAGAACTTCGTGTATACATTTTATACACAAAAAGGATGTCAACCTTATTTACTATTTTTTCCGATATATTCGATTTCACCGCAGCAACTTTAATTTTATCATCTTTACATAATGTTGTTTCTACAATACGGTTAAAATTCATACTTGGACACGAATATTTTTTTAAAAAATCTTCCCAGTCCTTTTCTTTTTTTATTTTTCTTGTACCTTTTAATTGATAAATTCGAATAAGGCGTCTATCTCCATATTCCAATTCTTGAAAGAGTACTTTATTAATTTTTTCTATGCTTATTCTATTCTCATCTATTATTTTACCCAGCCATATATAAAGATCCATTCCAAGTTCATCTGAATTTTTTTCGACATTTTCTTTTCTTAAAAAATCAACAATCTTAGTATCTCTAACATTATCAATTATTTCCTTTGCAACCGCCATATTTTTACTCCTACAATATCAAGCAAATTTTACATATTATACCATATTTCTTGTATCTTTTCCATAATTATTGGTATTATAGTCTGAATAATCCAAAGAAGTATCAAAACCTACCTGTCTGCTTTACTTTTAATCTGCTTAATCTTCGTTATTACTACTTTGCTTGTTCCGATTTTAGAACATATATTTTTATATTGAGGAGTTTTTAGTTGGAAAACTACTTTGAACTACTTTGATAAGAAGTTATGAGATTGGCTGATACAATACACTAGTCAAAAATAGCCGGAATATTCCGGCTATTTTAGCATAAATTCTATAATTTGTTGATAAAGATTTAAGGTTCCATATTTCTATTTTACATGAAGAATATGCTGCCTTGCCTCATCTGGAACGATATTGCTCGGCGTTTCTCAACAGATAATTTAACACACCGTCAATCTCTTTATTTCCTGTTGAAACGTATTCTTTTGGATTCAACATAAATTTTTCCATGTCCTGCAAATATTTTATTATTTCTGGATTATTAGTATTCTTTAACATAGACTGCAATTCAATAATATGATGCTTCATGTCATGCCTAAGCGAGTTCACCTGTTTCTGAGACTCTCTAGCAACGTCCAGCTGATAAGAATATACTTCTACCATCTGTTCCAGCATTTTTTTCTCAATATGTGCAGAATAAAACTGAATCAATGTGTTTTTCAGCAAGAAGGGCTCGCTTTTCCATCTCTTGAAGTTCCTGGGCTGCCTTTTTCTGCATAGCCTCAAACTCCAAGAGCATGTCTTCCAGAACCTGGAACCAGTAGTTACGTACACGGATTGTCTCTTTATGTGCATCTGTTATCGTAGCTTCCAGTTTCCGGATCTTATGTTCATAAACCCTGCACTCCTTTTGATGGAGTTCTTTCAGCTGGATATATCTTTCACCGGATTCCAGTTCTTTATTTCTGGCCTGTGCGGCTTTCAGCCGGCACATAAGTGTGATGTAATCATAAGCGTTAGGCATACATTTTCCTCCAGCACAGTTATAATCAAACGCCGCTGATTATGTCTGTGATCTTAGAAATATGATCTTCCAGATATTCAATCAATTCTTTTTGTTTCTGGATAAATTCCTCCTGGATCTCAATCTGTTTGAGATAACCAGCAAGAAGTTCATCGCGTTTCTTAAGCTCTTCTTTTAAATCAATGTCCATGAAGAAACCTCTCTTGTTTTTTGTTAAAAAGAGTATAACAAAAACATAGGAAAAAAGCGAATTACCCAAAAGCACCCTTTCGTTAATCTGACTGTGGATAACTATTTGTTTTATGATAAAAAAAGTACTAAGGTGGGTCTTGTGAGTTCAAGAAAGGGGGCTCAAAACCAGAATCTGGTGTATAACTTCTCACAAAAAGAACAGCTGGAAAAACTATAAACACAGTTTTTCCAGCTGAAAATGATTATCCACAAAATAAAAAAATAAATTTCGTCACTTTTTACAATGACTTATGCATACCACTGAACAGTAACAAAGGACATGTCAAATTATCTGCTGATATAATTTTCACTATCAGAAAATTAATCAAAATAAAAATTTAGTTTATCCACAATTTCCCTCTTCTCCTACAACAATTTAATTTAAATTATTCATTTCACTTATCCGATTTTCGAACTAAACAACTTCTAAATATCACAATACGAGTTTGGATAAATACAGCTACATCTATGACAAGCTGGGCCCAGACATGTTGTATTATGTGCACATACTGTGCTATTTTTCTTCTTTATGGAATCTACATTATATTTTGAAGACACATTCCAATGTTGATTTATATATCCATTAGGTACCATAAATTCTGAAGTAACCTTTGTTCTTTTAAAAAAAGAATGATAATAAGAATCCGTTCCATGATGTGGTATTTTAATTACATCATACCAAGAATGCATCCTAACAAGTCCATCTTGATTCGTTTCAATAAATGACCAATTCATTTTCTTACCAAAATCTCCAGTAAAAAGGACATTTCTGTCTGCCTTATAATTTTGAAAAACTATACTTATCTCGTTTCCAAATCTTGTTAATCTATATTGAATGTTATTGTAATAGTTATCACCATGCAAATTGTCAAACATCTTCTGTACCGCCAAATATTCTTTTCGTAATTCATTGAATTGAACCTCATAGTTCTTACTAATGCCATCGTTATCATTTGCCAAATCAATAACTATTTCATTTAGTCGATTTGCTATTCTTTCAATTTCTTCTAAGTTTGATTTCCCTACTTCCACCTGCAATTTTTCAAACATCCGCTGGGCCTTTCTAGCCACATAATTTTTTTCAGGCCACAAGGCAATATACTGACCATTGTGAAAATTCACACCTCGAGAAATGAAATGTATACGACCGCATCTAGTACAAATGTTTTCCAGAAAATCAATTATTGTGTTCTCTCCAAGAATTACACTTTTCGTAAAAATACCTCTAAGTAACGTCAATAAAGTCACATAAACACTTCCAGGCATATTCCACACATCAGAAATATAGACTTCTTTAAATCTATGTGTGGTGGTAGCAGCCATATAAATGGCCCCATTAAAATGATCATCATGATAATGAGTCAAAAGA
>ERZ773103.2427-NODE-2427-length-17228-cov-17.157165_pt1 | contig 17228 bp, 15 predicted proteins | sample MGYA00511118_ERZ773103 | MGnify/ENA primary metagenome ERZ773103 (study PRJEB29015, sample SAMEA2737821) | human gut metagenome | biome: human gut; feature: human-associated habitat; material: faeces | place: China | collected 2012 ... | reverse complement strand
ATGATAGGGGTCTCCAAAACCTTTGGTGGGAGTTCGATTCTCTCATCCCCTGCTTGAAACCCTTGAAAATAAAGGCTTTTGCGCGTCTTCGTCTTCAAGGGTAATCATAGGAGTAATCAAAGAAATACTATATGAGTCTATTACATTAGATTCTATAGTATTTTTTTTGTAAAAACAGGGCTGTCAAGAATTTTACTCTTTAAAAAAGGAAGAAAATACTTGATAGCCCGTACATTTCTAATTCTTATAATATAAAGAAAGGACTTGACGGATTTATCCTTCAAGTCCTCTTAACTACCACTCATCATTTCTGATCTGAAAAACACATCTTATTCTTTCAAAATAATTTGAACTGGAACAAACAAATTAAAGTCCCCTATGGGAGTCGGGCATAGGGGATTTAGGGGTGAAGGAATGGTACACAAATAAAATTTCCGACATCGGAATTTAACCATCATCTGCATCTATACTGATTCCAGAATCCGATGTGTCTGGTGCTATGTCCACCGCCATAATTGGCATGGCTGTCGTACCCACACTTAATATTAAACTGGAAGCCAGTAATAGTGCCCTTAATGACCTTGCCTTCATTTCTTGACAACTCCTTTCCTTTTTTACCTTTACTACTATTTTAGTGCGAAGTACCCTTGGATGAATTGAATCATAGGTAGGGTGTTTACTTCTACCTGTACATTTGGAATGTTCCGAGGGAAGTGGGCTGACTTGTATGGGTTGTGAACGCAAAAAGAAAGGACAGGCTTGCGCCTGTCCCTATAAAGGTGTGGGTTACCATCTTTTCCATTCAATGTGATTGTTCCAAATACGGTTTGGTGCGTTTGGACTTAAGTCATAACCATGAAGTTTGAGTGTCCTTGCTTTGTAAAGATTCTTATCCCCGTAGTCATCAAGGTTAGTTGAGCAATGCTTCATACCGCAAGTATAATATGGGTCAATTTCTAAATCGTTCTTATAAAGACAATGACTAACGTAACTTGACATTAATGCTAAAGAGTGACCATCTTCACCACCACTGCTAATAGTACTACCCCACTTAGCTCGCTGCTTCTTACTCATCTTGTAAAACCATGTGTCAATGGCTTTGTTGTAAATGTTAAGACGCTGTTTGTTGAACTTCTTCAGCTCATTCGCTAACTTCGGGTTGTACTTGGACTTACCTGAAATGTAGGTGTTAGCTTCATTGTACATTTTCTTAGCGTAGGCTTTGCATCTAGGTGCCCAACTTGTAGACTGGGAAAGATAAACCTTTTCATCAATGTAGTGGTACATTCTTGTCCACTTAATCCAGTAAACAAGAATCATTCGCTCGGATAAGTAAGACCTTTTCCATGTATCTGCTGCTTTCTTCATGTCCGATTTCTGCTCGGATGTGATGCCTGAGGTGTTCTGAAGTAACTTTGTCATCTGCCATGATGCATACATTTGTGAACCATCATGAGTACCATCTACATAAAGCGGTACGTACCCGTCTGGGCGGAAAGCATATCGGTCTGTAATTTCGTTGAAGTAGTCAACGTACTCGGTGATTTCTGCCTTGCTGTGGGACTTCTTGGGTGTCAGTGTTGATGCACTGACTGGGGCTACCATTGTGGTGGCTACTGTTGCAACTGCAAGAGCTGTTGCGATAAATTTTTTAATAGTTTTGTTCAACATATTTTTGTCCTCCTTTTTTTTTAAATTTGATATGTTGTTTTGTTGCATTTATTATACCATAAACCTTCTACTCCTTTCCTTCTCTTTATAGTTGAGTTTTTAGAGAATAAAACTTTTTCTTATTAGCCTAAAATGATAAGACTGTACTTAATATTATAGCGATATTCGTCGCGTATGCAACCTTTATTTTTTCATTTAAAATTTAGTCAAAGGAGATTGACTAATTATGAAGGACGTAAAGGTAAAGATTGATTATACTCCGTTGTTAAAGGCTATTAAGGAACAGAATCTTTCTGAAACTAAAATTTTCAAACAATGGAATATTCCAAGAAAAACATTTTATAATATCCGTCATGAACGAGGAATCACTATAGATACATTAGCTCGCCTATCCGTTGTTTTAGATAAAGATATTGGTCAGCTTGTTAATATTAGTTATGATATAATTGAAAAACCAGAATAAAAAAGACCTACCTTTGAAATGAGGTAAGTCTTTTTCATTTCCGACATCGGAAAATCTTAATTACATATTTTCAAGTTTTTGTGAGAAATACCAAAATGCACTAACAATGATATCACGGTAATATTCTTCCGTCTTATAGTTATAAGGAAAGCAAGTTTTCAATCTACTATACAGGTAAGTAAGAAGTAATGTTCTTGCTGTCAGCTTCATATGTTCTGTTGCATTAGTAACTTCTAAGTTTTCCAGAATCGGATTTAGACCACCCTTAGAACCATGTTTATATCCAGAAAGAAATTCATAGTAGTCAGTCAATACATAATCAATTATTTCTGGTTCATTTTTTTCATACAATTTTGCTATTTTTTCAATCTCACTATAAACCAGTTCATTGACAGGTAATTCAAATAGTATTTTCGTTCCTGTTTCAGGATCAGAAAATGGATATTTTATTTTTTTAGCTTTTTGGGGATCAATGATTATCTTTTTGTTTCTTGCTATTTTAAGCCCGTCCTGTTTGGCAATAGCATCTTTGAATAAAAGCTGAATATACTGTCTTGAAGTCAGCTCCGTCTGATTGTGTGAATTATACTTTTCTGTACCACTTATTATTCTATCATACAGTTCTTCTGGAATTGCCATGTATATGTCGGCATAGTACTGGTAAAAGCTAAATTCTTTTCCGAATCGTTCACTTAATAATTTCATAAATCCATTGTATGTTGTTGCTACAATTTCATTTTTATACTCGTTGTACTTTTTGAACTTTGTCCCATAGCTAAATACTTTATCATTTTTTGGCTCTTCTGGAATAGCCTGACAATTACGTTTGTAATCTTCGTTTACCTTTTTTATAGCATTTCGCTTCATCTTACCCAGCTCAAATACAAGTGTATCCAGTTCCTGTAATAAAATTATGTAAACGAGTTGTCCATCAGTTAAATTGAGAGCAGGATTTATCTTTGCAATTTTTTTTCGAAGAATGCTTAAAATTCCTTCATTTTTTCTACCTTTGCTCAAGGTATTTGAGGTATAGTAAATTTTTATACGTCGGGGTTCCTCTTTATTATAGGAACTCAGATAATCAGAAATAGTATCTGCATCTATTTCCAGTTTGTGTTTTCGCTTATTTAAGCTGATAAAAAGTGTATTAAAAAGTCTTTCTTTGCACTCTGTATCTGAAATAGATAGTTCATTGACCTCGGTAAAACCAGAATATTTTCCAATAATTCCACGGTATTCACCGTTTAACTGTGTACCGAATAAATTTCCATTTATCAAAATCTTATCAACTACAGTATCCTTTTTTCCTTTGTTTTCCTCTATAACCATATTTCTCCATGAAATAATAGTTTCAGAAACTATATTTACATAGTCCGCATATGCATCTTCCAAGTAATCTGTAAGAGGGATTTCTACAGATAAATCATCAGGAATTTCTTCAAATCCATCATTAACATTTCTAGTCAATTCCCTGTCTAAAAGGAGACGCCATCCAGATGTTAACTCTAGCCCCCATCCTGCCGTTCGTCGGAATATAGATTCTTTTACATTTTGCTTAAGAGTCAATCCTTTTCCAAAGACTGTGTTATCAATTACTTCTGAAATTTCATTATTCAGTACTTCACCAGAGTATAAGGTATCTACCTGATAATCTGGGATTAATAAAGTTTTTGTAGTGCCCATATGTACTACCTCCTGTTTTTGACAATTTTCTGATATAACAGCAGTTTTGTTCTAATCGAGTACTCATTACACGTCCCACTTATAGGACTATAATACAAGTATGGAAACGAAAAGTCCATAAAAATATTATAGAAAGGAGAGTTGATCATGACTCTTGTTCAGAACAAAGCGATTCCTCTGGAATGCATTTTTCCGAAGTCAAGATTCTTTGTGGTCAATATCAGCCCGGTTAACGAGTTTGATGAGACTACAAAAAAGTCTACTGAAAAGGTTATCGGCTATAAGTATCTTATCGTAGAGACTTATCAGTACACCCGTTTTCAGATCAAGGTGACTCAGCGTACACCTTTGATGACAGCGGACGAACTGGAACGTCGTAGAGATAACGGTGAAAACGTGTTTGTTAGTTTCAAAAACGCAACCGTCAAACCGTACTACAGTTCACGCACAAAACAGTTGGAAGATTCCATTGCTGCTGATGAGATTATTCTAGCAGACAGAGATGATGATGTCTTAGGACTCGATTAAATTTAGAGCGGAGGGTTCTTCCCTCCGCGGAAAGGAGAAATTAATGATTTTAGCAAAGTTAATCTTTTGGTTCATTGTTTTTTCAATGATCTCCATTTTGATTCTTATGGGTTTGGGACGAAATGTTCATCAGGCAGTCCAAATTGTAGCCAGTTTTTGGAAGTCAATTTTCATTGACTTATTCAACGAACTTTTTGGAACCGGAAAAGCGTATTATCCATTGGTCTTCGGGATTGGAAAAGATGGGTATTTTTATCCATCCATGATAGATTCAGCTTTTAAGGATTTCTATGAGCTGTTCGGTGGTAAAAAAAATATTTATTGTTTCAATGCCTATTATTCTTGTGAAGATATTGTATCTTATGCTTTTGATGTTTACGTTGATCCAGAGAACGAATGCGTCGACAAACTACAGAAGAAAATGGAAATGTGTCTCAAAGTTATGGTTAACAATCAGTTCAAAGAATATGGAATTTATAATGTTCTTCCAGAGCCATTTATCTATTTTGAGTTTGACAATGAAGATGCTCCCACTTTCCTGCGTGTATCTTTTGCCAGAACCCAAAAGGGAGTTGACCTTATCAGTAATCAGAAACGTCGGGTAGCTCTGGAACATCAGAGAAAGAAGCGGAATTCCTCTTTCAGCTTTGAAACAGATTGGGAATCGGGGGAAGATACTGATTAAGAATATCAGAACCCTTTGGGGCTTTGACAGAGAAGTTCTGGGACAGTATAACATCTCTGACCCTGTTTTTCTGGGGTCAGGGAGCCATCCTCACGCTCTGATAACTGGCAGTAGTGGTTCTGGCAAGAGTCAGGCATTATTGTTTATTATTGGAAGGATGCTTCAGGCATTTTATGAAAACGATGAGGAAGTTGATTTCAGACTGTGCGATTTTAAGTCTTCAGAAGACTATCAGTTTCTGGAAGAAATTTCCTATCCTAAATATTACGGGGGATTAGATTGCTACGATGGAATAATGGCGTTTTATAAGGACTTTTCAGAATCCCGTATGAAAAAGGAAATAGGCAAAAAGAAACATCACTTTTTAATAATTGATGAGTATCAGGCCTGTGTCACATATTACGCAATGAAGGATAAACAGGATAAAACAAAATATTCCTCAGAAATTTTATCAGCAGTATCAGAAATACTTATGTTAGGAAGGAACACGCGGTCAGGTGTATGGCATATTTGGGTAGTGACTCAGGTAGCGTCTGCTACTTTATTTGCAAATGGAACTCGTGAAAATTTTATGATTACACTTGCAATGGGAAACTTGTCAAGGGAACAAAAAGGGATGATTTTTCCCGGACAGGAGCTTCCAGACCGAAGATTTAAACCGGGAGAAGGGATGTTACTTGCAGATGGGTTTGAAATAAAAGAGGTAATTTTTCCGTTGATTCGGAATGTTGCGGATTGGAAGATGCACATTGGAAAAATCCTCATGCCTGACGGAACAGCGTTTACGCTGTGACAAAAGGCATGAGTGATGGATGGCGGGGTACTATTACCCGCCATCCTCCAAACATCGAACAAAATCCGCAACATCCTCTAATTTCAAGGCTTTACAGCGTTCGCTCTATATCGAACACATCGAACACGAAAAAATATTACCTATTATATGGGAATTTTAAATAAATTTATTTCCGACGTCGGAATTATTTCAATTAGAAAGAAGGCATTTATATGGCGAAAAAAAATGACATTCAGCGAAACAAATATTTTTTAACGATTAACTCCCCAGATCACTATGGCTATTCCCATGAAAAAATAAAAGAAATTTCATCTGGTTTCAAGACATTTCAGTATGCCGCTGTGGTTGATGAAAAAGGAAGTAATCTGCATACTCATGTTCTCTTAGTATTTGAGTCCCGTGTACGGTGGTCTACTATTCAGGATAGATTCCCTCATGCACACATCGACGAAGGCAAGGGGGATATTAGCCAGATCATTCAATATATGCGTAAGGAAGGAAAATGGTTACTTGATGAAAAGAAACAGGAACAGAAAATAGAAGGCTCTTTTGAAGACTGGGGAACCCGTCCGGCAGACACCAAAGAAAAAGTTTCTGAATTTTCTGAACTGTACGACCTTGTTTACGACGAAATACCAACAGGTGAAATTCTAAAACTTAATCCAAAATATATTCGTTATATCGACAAGATCGCACCTATGCGAATTGAAATTATGAATGAAAAATATAGAGGAAAACGACGATTGGATTTAAAAGTAATTTATGTTTTCGGATTGTCTGGAACAGGTAAAACCCGAATGATTCTTGACCGTCACGGTGATGAAAATGTATTTCGTGTTACTGATTATTTTCATCCATTTGACAGCTACAATATGCAACAGGTTTTGTGTCTTGAAGAATTTAGGGATAGTTTAACTATCACGCAATGTCTAAATTTATTGGATATTTATACAGTAGAACTTCCTGCACGTTATGCCAACAAGTTGGGAATCTATAAGACTGTTTATATGGTATCGAATTGGAATATTGAACAGCAGTTTAAAAATGTACAAGTGGAACATAAGGAAACATATCGTGCATTCAGACGTCGTTTCCACTATATATTAAACTTCCAATATTCAGGTGTCTTTGCATGGAGCAACAAAGATTATGCTATGGGTTTTCCTGCAAGAATGCAAGTCATGTGTGAATTTACCCAGAAAGATATTGCAGAGAAAGACTGGCAACATTTAGTTGACCTGATGTCTGTTGAGACAATGCAAAAAATCATAAATGATGAGCTTAATGAACAGGAAGTCTTTGAACAGATTGCAAAAGCTGTAAACGAAATGGAAAAGCCAGAAACATTTGAAGGAACTATCGCAGATCGAAAGAAGTGGATTAACAAATGTAAGGAAGGAAAACGAGATATCAGATTACATATCTTCCACTCTTACATTTCAGATTTAGAGAATAGTAATGTTATGTTTCCTAATTCTATGGGTACATCCGTAATACCAGAAAGTTCAGGAAAGGACATTTCACACATATCTGAATGAGTTTGGTTTTAATGGAGTTACATTTTATCATTAAGCTATCTATTATAAAATAGACTCATCAAATGAAAGGGGCAAAAAAATATGTCAGAAGAAAAAAATACAGTAACAGAAAATAAGATGGAGGACAAAAACATGACTTTTTCAGAAACTGCGAAACAAGACACTGAGGAGCCGGTAAAAAAAGAAGCTGAAAAAAATGAAATAATGACTTCTCCAGAAAAAGCCGAAGAAACTGTAAAAGATGAGCCAGAGGAAAAAGAGCCAAAGGAAAAGGATGAGCTACTTCTATCGGAAGAATCTGAAGAAATTACTAACGAAGAGTCAACTCCTCAAAATCTTCCTGTAAAAATAAAACCAGAGGATTTATCTGTTGAACCTATTCTGAGTTCAGATAGTGATGAGGTGTTCATGAAGAAATTCAAATACGGTATTCAGGTTGGTTTTAGAAAAATGAAATGCGTATTTGAAGGATGTGTTATCATTGGGGCTTTATTTAATCAGCTTGCTGAGAGACGTGAAATCCTTAAAAAGAATGCGTGTGAAGATATCTATGAATATGGAAAGAAGCATTATGGGATGTCACAGACTGTAGTCTATGATTATATGCAAATTGCAAAAAAATTTGGAAAAATTGATCCTGAAACGCATGTATATGGTTTAAAAGATGAAGTAAAAAATTGTACTTATTCAGCATTAAAAGAACTTTATTCTGTGGATGAAAAAGATCTGAAACATTTTATTGGTAGGAATTTAACTGTAAAAGAAATTCGAAAGCTGAAAAGGGACATAAAAAAAAGAAATAAAGAACTGGAAGATAAATCAGGACCAGACCCAGAACAAGGTAACTCTCAACCAGAAAAGCCATGTGAACAGGAAAACGCAATTTATAGTGAAGAGGAAGCTACAGAAAACGTTGATTCAGATCGTGCAGGCACTAAAGATTCAGAAGTGGAAGCCGAATATGAAGACCTTTCAGAGAATCGTTTGTATTCGAAAGAAATTAAAGTAACTCAGAAGATAACTTATGATACTAAAGCATTAAGGAAGTGTCTGGATGAATTTAAAGAACAAAATCCTAATTATAAAGGTAACATAAAAATAGTATTTTATAAATGCGAAATTTCTGAGGAGGCATAGTATGTTTAGAGTTTTACATTATATCCCACCATAGGGGCTAAATACACGATAAATGAGAGAAAATAATTATTAAGAGGAGATTTAAACCATGAAAAAAACTAAGGACACTTTTGATAGAGAGGCACATTATAGGAAACTTGATAAGGAATATAAGCTTGAAATGGACAAAAGGAATATTCTAATATCTGAGTATGAACGGCTTATTAAAAAGGCAAATGATTCAGAACCTATTGATATTGCTCTTTTAGGATATGCCCTATCTAAAATTCGAGAAAACTGGCCGCTGGATTTTTCTATTAAGTATTTTTATGACTATATGTCACATGAATATTTTTTAGATTCAACAAAAACAAAGAGTTACATTGAAATTTATAGTCGTTTTACTGAATTTGATAGAGAAAATAGTCGTCCTGTTTTTAAAAAGAAATTTATAGGATATTCTTTAGAGCAATTAATGATACTTGCTTCTGTTAGCGATTATCAAGTAGATTGTTTTGATAAGAAAATGTCTATCAGAAAAATGCGAAAAATTAAATACAGTTTAGAATTTTTTCCAGAATTTGACCCAACAACTTTACCTGATACAGAAGCAGAAGAAAATGAAGTTTTGAGTATAATAATTGATCCTAATCTAAAGTCTCGTATTCGCAAAAAGGGAAATTTGAAAGATAATCTCCTTGAATATTGTGAGAATCGTATAAAGAGAGGAGCTGCTTATATATCCGATGATAAATTGCAAGGATATATTGAAATAGGTGCATTCCTGTGTGAGATTAAAAAGTATCAATTATATAATCAGGCGGCTAATATGAATGTGTATTGTTTACAAGAGTTTGCTATGAAAGCGGAGTTCGTTGAAAAATGTATGCTGTTTTTTGAGGAGTGTGGAAAAATGGATACGAACACATATGAGCCAAAGCTTAAAAATAGTAGGTATAATGCATTTTCAGAAAGATCTACACTAGATGCTCTTTATCGTTTATGGCGAGGATAAAATAATGTTTTCTATAAGTTTTCATAATCTTCCACCGTAGAAAGTATTAGCAAAATATTCATTGGACGAAAGAAAGGAGGGTTTGTTATGTCTAATGAAGATGATGCATTCAATGAAGATGATGCATTCAATGAAGATGATTCATTTAATGAAGATGATGCATTCAATGAAGATGATTCATTTAATGAAAACGATGAGCTGACTCTGACAAATGATGAATATTATCAGTATTTGTTAAATAACTGTCTGAGTTACTGCGGAGATTTTAATAAAATCAAACATGTTCCCAAAAGCAAAAAATCAAATGATCCTGAGATCGTGAAGGTTGGTGATTTGGAAATTGTTGTGAAAAATTATTCTCCTTCAAGAATTAAGCAGATATTTCGTGATTATTTTGGGGATCCCGATAAAGGCGGAATCCGTCTTGAAAAAATATGGATTTATAAATGGGGACGCTATCCCGGACAGTACACGAGATACAACCTTGTAGATTGTGCAACAAATAAGATTGTTGTGCATGATAAAACTTTACATGATATGAGAATATACTTATCTGGTATTGCAAAGCATGGTTTTCCTCTAAAAAAAGAATTTGACCAGATTTTTATGTTCCGTGTAATGTCTTGGCAAGAACATGGGTTTCCAGATTTTCCGGCATAATAAATAAATCTGAGATAAAATAGCGCAAATCTATACAGGAGGGATATTCAAGGCAAAACGCGCTTGCGAAGTAATGCTTTGTATAGAGAGTAAAGTTTTTGCTATATCCCTAAAAATTTAAAAAAATGCCTTGAGTTATAAATAAAAATGAGCAAGAACATTTGTTCAAAAGACTTGAAACTTATTTACAATGATGGTAAAATTGATATAGACATTGAAGACGTGCAGGAGCGGTTGAAGGAGTTGGAAAAAATTATGGATACTCAGACATACCTCTCACGGCACAACTATAAAATCTGGCAGGGAAATAAAGGGTTTTACTATACTTATTTACCAGATATCGTCAAAGGCAGAATTCTGTTGAAAAAGAAAACAGAATCTGATCTAATAAAAGCTATTGTCAATTTTTATAAGTGTCACAACACGGTTTGTATGTTATTTGAAGAATGGCTTGAATACAAAAAATTGTATCGCCTAATCTAAGAACCATCTGCTATAAGATATGAAACTGACTATAGACGTTTTATCTATGGCACTGATTTCGGAAATACAGAAGTTGCAGATGTAACAGAGGAAATGTTGGAAAAATTTATTATCTCTGCAATTTTTGATAATAATTTGACTGCCAAAGCTTTTTCTGGTTTACGGACTATCATTATTGGAATGTTTAAGTACGCAAAAAAGCGGAAATACACATCAATCAGTATAACCAGTTTTTTTGGTGATCTTGAACTTTCTCCGAACATGTTCCGACATGTAGTAAAAAATGATGAGGATGAAGTCTTCACGGATTTTGAGGTTCGACAGATTTCAAATTATGTTAAGGAACATCCAACTATCCGAAATCTGGGAGTGCTTCTTGCCTTCCACACAGGGCTTAGAGTTGGTGAATTGACAGTACTTACCCCAGACGATATTGACTGGAAAAATCATATCCTGCTGATTAATAAAACCGAAATCAAAATTAAGGACAAAACAACAGGTAAATATACCTATGCAGTTTCAGATCAGGGCAAGACAGAAAATAGCACAAGAAATGTTGTTTTTACGGATTCTGCGGAATGGGTTTTACATCAGATAATAAAAATCAATCCGCATGGGAAATACCTCTTTGAAAATCCTGAGGGCAAACGTATTCGTGGAACAACCATGAATAAACGTTTACATGGCATTTGCAGGGCACTGGGAATTAAAGAAAGGTCTATCCACAAATCTCGTAAGAGCTACGCTACTCAGCTTCTGGATGCAGGAATAGGTGATGCTCTTATAATTTCTCAGTTGGGTCATAGTGATATTCTGACAACCAGAAAACATTATTACCGGAATAGCCACACACTGGCAGAAACCAGAGATAAACTGGAATCAGCTTTAGCATTAGGATAAATTACCTGTTATCAGTAATTGAATATTATAAACCAATGATTGATTACTTAAGTAATCAGAGTAATCATTGTAAAACCTATGAAACCCTTGTAAATATGGGCTTCTCAGGGGATTGTTTCCGAGTTCGATTCTCTCATCCCCTGCTTCTAACGAGTCAGAAAGTCAGTGAAATCAAGGCTTTCTGGCTTTTTTGTTTTGTTAAAAATGGAAAGGAACCAGATAAGTACCTTTTTTCAACCATAAATGAGCAAATTTGAAAATTGAGAATAAAAAGACATTGACGATCCCTCTTCGATTGCCTGTGTCTTTTTTGGTATAAAATAAAAAATTTTTGAAAGGAACTGCCCATATTTCAAGTCTAATAGTTATAAAAATGAAAAGGGGGTATAAAAATGGATGCTTTGGTAACAGCAGCTAAAAACGGAGATAAAGAAGCGTTTGTTCAATTGATCCGGATGAATAAGCAGAGCTTATATAAGGCAGCCTGGGTTTATCTTCGGAACGAGCAAGACATTGCAGATGCACTGCAAAATGCAATCCTGTCCTGTTATGAAAATATACAGGGGCTGAGAGAAGTGAAATATTTTAAGACTTGGCTGATTCGGATTCTGATAAACGAATGTAAAGACATTCTCCGTCAAAAGAACCGTGACACAGAACTGGAAAATTTTGCAGAAGGTGTACATTGTGAAGACCTGGATCTTTGTGAATGGAAGCAATTGCTTTTATGTCTTGATGAAGAAAGTAGGAAAATTGTAGAACTCTATTATTTTGATGAATTTTCTGTAAAGGAAATAGGTGTTCTTCTTGAAATGAACAGCAATACCGTATCAACTAAACTTTCCAGGGCAAGAGCAAAATTAAAAAGGGTGATCAGGAGGTGATGGATATGAATGAAAAAGAAATCAGAAAAATTTTAAAAGAAGAAACTGTGATACCCGATAATATTGATAAAGCTATGGAAGATGTTCTGAACAGAATTTTAGATTCTCCAGATGAGAGAATTGGTAACACGAATAATTTAGTCATAAAACCAGATAAAAGAAGAAAGAAAAGTTCAGGGAATAAGAAAAAAATAATTCGGATTCTTCTTCCGGTGGCTGCTGTATTAGGCATTAGCACCGGTGTACTTGCAACAAAACTTGGATGGCTTCATAAAGAGCTGGAGCAGCAGGGTGTTACTGGACAGGAAACTGCCCAAATGATTGTTACAGAACCTGATTCAAATGCAGAAAATGTAGAAGATATGACTTCTTATCATATAACTCCTGAGGAGATGGATTGGAGACAGTCTATGCTTTCTATTACAGAAGCTTATTTTGATGGCAGTAGTTTAAGCTTTCTGGGTGAACCTTCAAACGAGGCGAGGAACTATATGATCAGTTGCAGGGACCATGCGACAGTGAATGGAGAAGATGCACTTGCATCTTTGAATAAGATAGACGGGGAAAATCTCTATTATGGGCATATTACCCTGTATGATGATGCATTGACAGAAAAAATATTAAAAGAAGATTCCAAGGTAGAGCTTTCCATGACCATTCAGGCATATCCGGATTATAATGGTAAGATTTATTACACCTGGAAAGATTATAAAGTTTACGAAAAAATTTTTAAAACTGGTTCTTTTACAGATTCAGAAGGAATGCTCTCTTATGCACTGCCTGCGGAGGATGTTTACAGAGGATATACGCCTCAGACTCTTACGTTAACACTTCCATTAAATGATGAAGTACGGGATATCATAGAAAAATACAGGAAAGAAGGAAAACTGCAGGCTGAAGATACTGGAGTAGAACCCACTTCGGATTCTCTGGATGAGAGTACACAGGAAACAACAGGTTTAGAAAATTCTTTAGATTCTACGGAAGTAAATGAAAAACATGATTCAGAAACAACAGTGTTACAGGTAAATGAAAACCATGTAATAGCTTCTCTGCAGGGAAAATCAGGGATGCTTACGATAGACGCCGATATTATTGGAAGTACCTTCGATGTTTCGAAAGGAATCCTGGAAAAATGCAACATATCAGAGAAAGAAATCTGCTCTTGGTTTGGAGGAAAAGATGGCTGGGAAAAATCTGAGACAGATGAAATGGTCTGGGAAAATAAAGAAAAAGGACTGCAGTTATTCGTTTCAGACGGAATGATACAGTGTGATGGATTAAGTGAAAAAGACCTGGGATCTTTAGGAAAAAATACGGAAGATGAGGAATTAAATATTATAAATCAGCTGCTTTCCAGAGCTAATTTAATTGGAACTTCTGTAAGAAAATCAATCAGCGACATGGAAGTAGGATATGATTATTACGACACGGAAATTCTGCTGAATGGAGTATCGGTTGGAGGACTTTCTCAGCATTCTTATCGGGGAAATACAGGTTTTGGACCTGAACTTAAAGATTGCTATTTTAATATGCCGATTCCACTTCAAGTGAAAGAGGAAGAATCAGTTACTATGCTTCCTATGGAAGAAATTATGAAATCGGTGGAACAATATGTAAAAGACGGGGAAATTGGTCTTTTTACAGAACAGAATGATACAGGGGAAACGGAATCAACCACGATTCCAGTTACAAAAATCTGTCTGGAATATTATATTGATGAAACCGCAGAGGGAATCGTTTACAGGCCTGTCTGGAGTTTCCACTGCCCTTACCAGTGGAAAGATTCCCCGGATGAACAAGAATTATTTTACATAGATGGAGAAACTGGGGCATTGATTCGGGATGCGTTTGGCTGGTAGGTATGAAAAAAGAACGCCAGTAACACTACTTGACAAAAGAGAACACAGGTAGTATGATAAACAGGAATTTTGGGGAATGAAGTTCTCCCCAGGGAAACCAAAACCGCTGATTTAAGCTGATGACTTCTACGATTAATTAATAAGCAATGTTAATTGATCGCAGAAGGTGTCAGCTTTTTTTGTGTGGAAACAAAAAGAAGGAGAAATATCAATGTTAACATCACTATCATTTATTTTTCTGGTAGGTCTGGCAATGGGAGCAATCTGCCAGAAATTGAAACTGCCACGTATTATCGGAATGCTTGCAACCGGAATTGTGCTGGGACCGTATGTCCTGGATCTTCTTGATCCAAGCATTCTCTCTATCTCAGCTGACCTGAGAAAAATGGCGCTGATCATCATCCTGTTAAAGGCAGGATTATCCCTGAATCTGGATGATTTAAAGAAAGTAGGCAGACCTGCGATTATGATGTCTTTTGTACCGGCATCTTTTGAAATTATCGGTTATTTATTATTTGCACCGTCTATTCTGGGAATCACCAGAGTAGAAGCAGCAGTTATGGGATCTGTGCTTGCTGCGGTATCTCCTGCAGTCGTTGTACCGAGAATGGTTCAGCTGATGGAGACGAAATACGGAACAGAGAAAGCGATTCCACAGATGATCATGGCCGGAGCATCTTGCGACGACATCTTTGTTATCGTATTATTTACGACATTTTTAAGCATGGCACAGGGCGGCAGTGCAGACATCAAGGCATTTGCAAATATCCCGATTTCAATCATCCTTGGAATTATTCTTGGTGCGATCGTAGGCTACCTGCTATATTTATTTTTCGAGACGGCTTATGCGAAGAAACATTATGTAAGAAACAGCATGAAAGTAATCATTGTTCTTGGATTCTCTTTTTTGCTGATCGCAATTGAAGGCTGGCTGGAAGGAAAAATTGCAGTATCCGGGTTACTTGCAGTTGTAAGTATGGCATGTGTTCTGAAAATGAAATGCACAGCTTTTGTATCTAAGAGACTGTCAGAGAAATTCGGAAAACTCTGGCTTGCTGCAGAGGTAATTCTTTTTGTTCTGGTAGGTGCTGCCGTAGATATCCGCTATACACTGGACGCTGGTCTTGCCGCTGCTGCTATGATTTTCGTGGCATTGATTTTCCGTTCTTTTGGCGTACTGCTCTGCACGGTGAAGACAGGTCTTTCAGCGAAAGAACGAGCTTTCTGTGTAATTGCATATCTTCCGAAAGCAACTGTACAGGCGGCAATTGGCTCTGTTCCATTTGCTGCAGGACTGCCGTGCGGAAAAATTGTACTTTCCGTAGCTGTTATGGCAATTATAATAACGGCTCCACTGGGGGCTTTTGGCATGGATCTTACTTATAAAAAATTTCTGACAAGAGAGAAATAAAAGTGCAGTTAACAGAGTGCAAGATAATATAAAATAGACAGGGAATAGCTATTTAACAATATAACAATATTTGAGAGGCATCATAGTTAAAGTAAAGGATATACATATTAATAAAAAAGCTACTGCACAATCTGGAATATTTTTCCGGATGTATATGCAGTAGCTTTTACTTATATGGAGTAATATATCATGCAAAATTATTCTAAAGTAATATCCCACATGAAATAAGATAAATAGCAGAGTAAATACTTTAAGGTTATTAACATAATGCCTGCAGTTTATCAATGATCTCCTGAATTTCAGCACGTGAGAATCCGCCAAAGCTGCACAGAGAACGAAGCGGCATGGAATCAGTCATTGCTTCTACCATTTCCTCGGAGATGGCTTCTGCAGCAGATTCAGAAGCAGTTTCGCTTCCGCCGTTCATTGCAGAGAGATATTTAGATGTTAACTCTTTTGCAGTTTCTTTTGTAGCCGGATTGCGGAAAAGTTCTCCGAGTGTGGTATTCATATGAATATGCATCGGGATTACCTGGCTGCTGGAGAGTTCGATTGTCTCAGTAAGGCGGATATCTCTGGAAGATGCACCGACCAGAATCTCATATTTTCCGCTTGCTGCATACCAGTCATGTAGCTCAGTGTTATACCATGCAAAACTGCGCTTATCAAGTTCCATGGTTACAGTTTTGGTTTCATTCGGAGCAAGCTGTACTTTTTCAAATCCTTTCAGTTCTTTCTCCGGACGGATGGCAGAGGCTGTCATGTCTTTTATATAGAGCTGTACGACTTCTTTTCCGGCAACTTTACCTGTATTTGTTACATCGACAGAAACAGTGATGGTATCTTTTTCTGTTGGATTTGTGTTGGAAATCTGCAGATTGCTGTATGTAAATGTAGTATAGGAAAGTCCGTATCCAAATGGATAGGCAACTTCCATCTGCTTGGTATCATAATAACGATATCCTACAAATACACCTTCGCGATATTCCACTTTATCGCCGCCGCCGAAGTTCAGGTAGGATGGATTGTCAGCCAGTTTCACCGGAATTGTTTCAGCCAGTTTACCGCTTGGATTCACAATACCATAGAGGATATTTGCAACAGCAGCACCACCTGCCTGTCCGCCAAGGTAAGCTTCCAGAATACCTTTCACATCATTGATCCATGGCATTTCCACAGGAGAACCATTGTGAAGAACGACCACAGTATTTGGCTGAACTTCCAGAATCTCACCAATAAGACGGTTCTGGCATTCAGGCAGTCTCATATGAGAACGGTCATATCCTTCAGACTCAAAACTGTCCGGAAGTCCGGCGAAGATCACAACCTTATCAACAGTTTTTGCAGCCTGAACTGCTTCAGCAGCCAGCTTTTCATCATATAAATCTTTATCAGCAGGAAATCCTTCTGCGTAAGTAACCTGTGCATCAGCAGGAACAGATTCCAGTGCATTGGTAATTTTAAAACAGTTAATATGAGAACTTCCGCCGCCCTGGAAACGAGGTTTTTTGGCAAAACCACCTACAAAAGCTACTT
>ERZ773103.2423-NODE-2423-length-17246-cov-9.338142_pt1 | contig 17246 bp, 14 predicted proteins | sample MGYA00511118_ERZ773103 | MGnify/ENA primary metagenome ERZ773103 (study PRJEB29015, sample SAMEA2737821) | human gut metagenome | biome: human gut; feature: human-associated habitat; material: faeces | place: China | collected 2012 ... | reverse complement strand
CATGAGACTATTATGAATGATTATTAATAAAAAAGAAACCCCTTACCCCTCATGATTGAGGGGCAGGGGAGTTGAAGTGTCGAAGACACTTTTTTATGCCGTGGTTCGAACCAAGGTTCGGTCTCCGCTCCGCTTCGGTCGGCGCTAAACAGACGTCCACCGGACGTCTAGCGCCCCGGCACGCTCACGCAAAGCCAGTAAACTCAAGGGCACTGAAAAAGTTTAATTCTTCGAAAAACGAATTAGGCTTTTTTCAATGTTGGCATTATAATAGAAATGTAAGGAAGGGGGAATCTTCGATGTTAAGAGATAATTCACAGTTAAAACTATCTTTATCACCTTATCAGGGAATTTATGAAGTAATCATTCCTGCTAATCATCTTCTGCGTAGAATTAAAGAGAATATAGATTTTAGTTTTGTAAATCCTATGCTGCGTAAACAGTACTGTGAACACTTTGGCCGTCCGGCGAAAGAACCAGAAATGATGTTTAAACTATTGTTTCTGAAAAAACTGTATGATTTATCTGATGAAATTCTGATCAGTAGTGCACAGACAGATATGGCATACAAATATTTCCTGGATTTAGAGCCAGAAGCAAAAATGATTGATCCCAGCCTTCTTACAAAATTCAGAAAAACTCGCATTACGGAAGATATCTTAGAAGAAATACTGAAAGAAACAATACAGCAGGCTTTGGATAAAGGACTAATAAAATCAGGAACTATTATTGTAGATTCCACCCATACGAATGCAGCTGTTCGTGCGAAATCCCCTACTCAAATTTTGCGGGATATGAGCAAACAGCTTCGAAAAGAAATTTACAAAAGTGCGTATGAATTATCGGAGAAATTTCCGGAAAAACCATCCTTAGAAGCCGGATTAGACGAAGAGATTACTTATACAAAGAATCTGCTTCATGCATTGGAGCAAGGAATAGCAGACTGTGGGAATCAGAAGATACAAGAAATTGCAAAAAAGATGAACGAGCTGCTTGAAAATGAGCAAATCAGGGAAATCCGTTCAAAAGATGATAAGGATGCCCGATTTGGACACAAAACAGCAACCAGTACATTTTATGGATATAAAAACCATATAGCAATGACAGAAGAGCGACTGATTGCCGGGATAAGCGTAACACACGGTGGAGCACCAGACGGTCCAGAATTGCCAGGGTTGATAGAAAAAGCAAAGAAAAATGGGATAAAAGTGACGGAAGTTATAGGTGATATGGCATATGTCAGTGATGACAATCTGGAAACTTGTGGAGAAGAAATTGCGTTGATTGCCCGAACTAATACCGCAGTTGCAGTTGCGGCTGCGGCAAACGGAAGATTGGAAGAAGGTTTCTGTTTTAATAAAGATGCTGGGATGTTGCAATGTCTAGCCGGGGAACTTGCGACGCGCGTAGAGAAAAGGAAAGCTCAAAATGGGAATACATATTTAAGGTATGTGTTCAGTAAAGTTAAATGCCGAAAGTGTCCATTAAGAGAAAACTGCCATGTTGGAAAGTCAACAGCAAAAGTGCGTAGCTACAGTATCACTCAAGTGAGCCAGAAAAATCAGGAAAGACTGGAATTTGAATCCAGCGAAATGTTTAAGGATCGGCTGAAAATCCGCCATCGAATAGAAGAAAAAAATGGAGAATTAAAAGAAGCCCACGGATTGCGAAGAGCAGATTCCAGAGGGCTGTTTGCCATGTCCCTTTAAATGTATTTTACAGCATTTACAGTAAATATAAAAAGAATTGTGAAGCTGAAAGAACATGCTATGACATAAGTTATAGTATGTTCCAGAATTTTTAGAAAACTAAAACCAAAAAATGTCAAATACAAAAACTCCCACTCAAAAAATGGGAGTTTTTCAGTGCCCTTATTCTATAATGGTTTGCGGAAGTTGACGTAAGGTTGTATGACAAGCTGAGTGACCATATAAAAATTCTCCGGATCCACAAGTTGTCCCGGGTTCGGTCTCCGCTCCGCGAAATACAATTGTGATCTTGCGGTATAGAGCTTTATCTGGTTAAGAAGATGGCTGACGATCTAAACAAAGGTGACAGTTCACATAAGTGACAGTTGTTTCCCTGTCAATAATGATGTAAAATAACAATAAACACGTTGAACGATTCACGAACAAGGGGGATATTATGAACTATAGAGAGGTTTTTGTAACGACAATTGAATTGTTAAAAAATGTGGACAATATTTATAGGCAGACAAGCAGTTTTACATTGGTCAGTGCAGATGAAAAAATAGTTTACAGATATTCTGTAATATTGGGGGAATATGATTTTTTTGATGATGAATCACCTGAACAGCCTAAAATATTACAGGATTGGAAAAATAAAAAAAGTGCGATCACAGAAGCAATGAAAAGTGGACAGATGGAATATGTATCTCTGGGCGAGCATGATGATTCTACGTTAAAGATGTTTCATTCTATCTGTTGTCCGGTTCAGACAGGGGACGGTGAGATTTTCTATTTTGCCGCTCTGATGAAAGAACAATTTGATATTTTAGTCGGTCGGGATCTGTTTCGGGCGTATGCCAAATTTTTTGAGGCAACGCTTCATAATATGTGTGAGCACATGAAAGCGGAGACGCAAAACAGATTATTGAATGCTGTTTTGCACGCGATACCCTTAGGGTGCATTATCATTGATTGTGATGGTGTTGTCACATATGCAAATGAAAAAGCGCAGCAATATGCCGGTGTGGAAATGAATACCATGATTGGAGCAGAAATTATGGACAAGGTTTCAGAAAAAGATTTGCTCAATGATGTAATTAAAAATAAGAGAGCAATTTTTGATGAGGTTGTCTTTCTTCCAAAGAAGGGGAGCAAAAATAAGGTTCAGGCAGTCCGAACAATCGTGCCTGTCATTAATGACGAAGGGGAGACGATTGCGGTTTTTGATCTTTTGAGAGATATGCATCAGGTAAAAGGCCTGGTCAATAAGTTCGCCGGAAACATAGCGAAGTATACCTTTGAGGATATTATCTATTCGGGAAAAACAATGCAGGATACGATTAAGCAGGCAAAGTATATTGCATGGAACAACCATCCGATTCTTATTGAGTCAGAAAGCGGGACAGGAAAAGAGTTGCTGGCACAGGCAATTCATAACGAAAGCAGTAGAAAAAATGGGCCTTTTGTCGTACTTGACTGCAGCGCGATTACAAAAGAACTGGCCGAAAGCGAGCTGTTTGGTTATGAACCTGGTTCTTTCACCGGGGCTGACAAAAGCGGAAAGATCGGAAAAGTAGAATTGGCCAGCGGTGGTACGCTGTTTTTGGACGAAATTGGAGAGATGCCTTTGACACTGCAGGTAAAGCTTCTGCGTTTACTTCAGTCTGGCACTTTTACAAGGGTGGGTTCCACGACCCCAGTCAGTGTGGACATAAGGGTAATCGCGGCGACGAATCGGGATTTGAAAAAGGAAATAGAATTAAAAAATTTCCGGTTGGACTTGTATTACCGTTTAAATGTGTTTTTGTTACGCTTACCTCCACTCAGGGAAAGGAAAGAAGATATTCCGATTCTGATATCTTCTTTTATTCAGAAATATCAGCGTGAATTTAATAAACAAAATATAAAAGTAAGTGCGAAATCTCTGGAAATGTTGTGTGATTATGACTGGCCGGGAAATATCAGGGAATTGGAGAATATAACAATCCGGGCGCTGGCAATGTGTGAAGATGAAATTACATCGGAGCTGTTTGGTCTTCCAAATACAAAAAATTATTTAAAGAGCAGTGAAACACAAACAAAAGAAGAAAAAGAAGTTGATGCGAATGAGTGGATGTTTTCGGCAGAGAGATTGAAATCATTGTTGGATCAATATGAAAATAATGTGACACAGGTGGCGAAAGAACTTGGAGTATCAAGACAGACCATATATAAGTATATAAATCAGGCTGGACTGCAGAAAGAAGGAAAATCCTGCAGGAGAAAAGAACTCACGGCGGAAAATATCAGACAGGCTTTATTGGAAGCCGAAGGAAATCGGTCAAAGGCAGCAAAATTGCTGGGAATATCACGGAAAACTCTGTATGTCAAACTGTCAGAATATGGAATCGGATAAAAATTGGCATCATATTTGCACATTGATATGGTAAAGAAAGGAGGACGTGTTACCATGTCAATGAAAGTGCTAGTTATTAATTTTGGATCCACATCCAGTAAGTTTGCCGTATATCAGGATGGAGTAGAAGAAAAAAAAGGCGGTTTTGATTATACCAGAGAGGATTTGAAACGGTTTGAACAAATTAATGATCAGATTCCGCTGCGTTATGAATCTGTTATGGCATTTCTGAATGAAAATCATTATAAGCTTGAGGATTTTGATGCAATTATCGGCCGGGCAGGAGGAACAGCGCCGATTCATGGTGTATACCGTGTGAATGAGAGAATGGTAGATAAATTGCTGAACAGATCTAAAGTTCGTCATGTTGCAAATTTATGCTGTGTCATCGCATTTGAGCTGGCAAAACGTGTGGGAATTCCGTGTTATACAAGTTCATTTACAGAGGATTCCATGGTTGACGTGACGAAAATATCCGGGTTGCCGCAAATTCGCAGAAGAAATGAAGGGCATATGGAAAACTGGTACGCCGTGTCCAGAAAAGCCTGTAAAAAACTCGGAAAAAGTTATGTGGACAGTAATCTGATCGTAGCGCATATGGGTGGAGGAACTACGATGGGATTACATATGGATGGAAAAATTATCGATGTAATAGGGGATACCGAGGGAGCATTTGGTCCGGAACGGTCCGGAGGATTGCCACTCCATGGTTATCTCGATCTGGTAATGTCAGGTGAATATTCCAATCAGGAGCTTTTAGCCATGATGCGTGGAAAAGGTGGATTATATGCTTATACGGGTACAACGGATGCCCGAATCGTGGAAAAAGAAATCCTAAATGGAAATGAAGAATGGAAAGTGATATATCATGCCATGGCATTGCAGGAGGCAAAGGCAATTGCTGCACTGGCTGCGACTGCAAAGGGAAAAGTGGATTGTATTGCTTTATCAGGCGGACTTTCTTATTCCGAAATGTTTGTAAACTGGATACGTGAATATGTCGGATTTATCGCACCGATTTATGTATTTCCGGGAGAGTTTGAAATGGAAGCAATGGCAATGTCTGTTTTAAATGCAGTAGAAGGAAAAGCACCTGTTTACGAATACACAGAAGAAATTGATGTACAGGTGTAAAACAGGATAACATAACATTTTCGTCAAATACAAAAAATGGAAAGCCGGGTTGGTATTCAATCCGGCTTTCCTGTCGTAGGAGAATTAATAAATGGCAAACGATTATGGTGTAAAAAATTATTGTTAACTGTTGAAGGCTGCTCCCAGTGCAATACAGCGGTATTTTCCTTCTGCATCATCTCCGCGGGAAGTCAGAATAATTGGAACTTTTGTTCCTACTACGAGGCCGCCGCCCTTTCCCCCGGCAGAGTGATCCATAACTTTTGCTGCAATATTTCCTGCTGTAATATTTGGCCAGATCAGCAGGTCAGGATCACCGGCAACAGGACTGTCAAAATGTTTCTGCTCAGCGGCGTGTTTGTACATGGCCACATCATAAGAAATAGGGCCTTCGACGATACAATCTGTAATCTCGCCCTTTTCATTCATTTCTTTTAAAGAAGAAGCTTCTACCGTTTCAGGCATTTTGGGATTGAGATATTCAATGGCACATAATACGGCAACTTTCGGATTGTCAATGCCCATTTTTGTCATGGCAGCCACAGAATTTTCAATAATACCTTTTTTCTGCTCCAGAGTCGGGTACATACAGATTCCTGCATCTGACATAAAAATCAGTTTGTGATAAAAAGGAGCTTCCATGACAGACATGGCAGAAACCAACTGTCCTGTACGCATGTTATTCTCTCTTTTCATAATTACGTGCATCAGATGTCCGGTCTCAATCAGACCTTTCATAATACAGTCTGCCTTGCCGGCATTAACCAGATCTACAGCAAGCTGAGCACCGTCTTCTGGTGTTGCCTGTGCCTGAAGATCATAATCCTCAACATTTTCTCCTTTGGAGATAAGGATTTCTGCCATGGCATTTATATCACCAATTAAAATTGGTTCAATGATTTTATCTTTTTTGGCTCGGATTACGGCATCGATTGTCTGCTCATCATCTGCACCGACCACTGCACAGCGGGATACGACCGGACGGGCTTTAATTTTTTCGATTAAGTCATTGAAACTTGTATATCTCATTATTTTTTTACCTCGTATTATATAGTAGTGTTTTTTAGAGACCCTCTCCAAGGTCTTTATAGCTACTAAGTCATAGTCCATTCTTTACATCTTCTGTAGGTTCAACTATGATATATAAGATGCTGTGGATGTTTTTTTCGCCTGCCACCCGAAGATTTAAGTGAGGCGCCAACCACAGTCTCTTTGTTCATTTGTTTATCAGTTAGATACCGCATGACGGGTTATTTAGAACGAGGTTACAATCGTAAGGAGTACCCTGTAGTTCTAAAATAGCATTAATCCATTTCTGTACTTTATTCAAAAAAATATCATTTTAAGGATTGACTTTTAATGGTTAGTCTCCGCCATTATTCGCGTGCAACTAAAACAGAGTAACCCTGTCCGCCTCCGATACAGAAGGTAACAATACCGTTTTCTGCATCTGTGCGTTGCATTTCGTATACGAGTTTGGTTAATAATAATGCGCCTGTTGCACCAAACGGATGACCGAGAGCAATCGCGCCTCCATTTACATTTACTTTGTCCATATTGAGATCCAGCTCTTTCAGACATGCGAGAGACTGAGATGCAAAAGCTTCATTTAGCTCGATGAGGTCAATGTCATTGAGTGTCATTTTATTGCGCTCAAGAAGTTTCTTTGTTGCTTTTGCAGGTCCGATTCCCATGATCTGAGGCTGTACACCCATTGCTGCACAGTCTACGAAACGAGCCAGGATCGGAAGACCGAGCGCTTTTGCTTTTGATTTTTCCATAACCATAACTGCGGCAGATGCATCTACAAATCCGGAACTGTTTCCGGCTGTAACAATACCGTCTTTTCTGAAGGAAGGACGCAGTTTGGCAAGTCCCTCCATAGAGCAATCCGGCCGCACGGATTCGTCCTGAGTGATGGTAATAGTTCCTTTTTTTCTGTCTTTTATTTCGACAGGAACGATCTGATCATCAAAACGATGATTTTCCCATGCAGCGGCAGCTCTCTTGTGACTCAGAACAGAAAATTCATCACACATTTCTCTTGTGAGACCATATTCAATAGCAATCCGTTCTGCAGTCTCACCCATGCCGAGATTTTCATATTCCGGCGGAGTGATTTTATCCTGAACCCAGGTTGGCGGCATCATGGAATAAGCCTGTGGAGCCGGATTCATCTTATATACACCGCGTGTACTGTGCTCGACTCCGCCGACAATAACGGTATCATAAATGCCTGTCTGGATCATGGATGAAGCAATTGCAAAGCCTGTCAGAGAGGATGCGCATCCTCTGTCAACTGCAAAACCGGGAACTTCCATAGGAAGTCCGGCCTGAAGACCAATCATATGACCTGGAATCGCGATATCCAGATTTCTGCAGGTAGAATAAATAACATCATCAATTTCATTTGGATTCACATTGGTTCGTTTCAGTAATTCTCTGATTGGAATGGCACCAAGATCTTCTGTTGAAAGATTCGTATAGCATCCTTTTGCTTTGCCGACTGGTGTACGGACAGCGGCAGTAATTACAGCTTCTCTCATTTTTGTTTTCCTCCTTGTAATAACCCATTTTAAATATGTATAGGGAATGAGTGGGTACAATAATTTTTCAAAATAATAGAAAGCAAAATGCGTGCCAAGATGGAAAAAACGAAATTATACCTTAATTAAATACAGAAAAATGCATTTGAAAATAAAAATATGTAACCTATGTAAAATGAAAAAGTGACAATTGTTTCTCTGTATCGTGTAACAGTGTAAACACAGATGCAAAAGTGACACATAAACAGTAAAAAAATGTGAATAAAAGTGATTTTTAAAGTTGGCACGAACCTTGCATTATATAGGAGCATAAGAAATGTTTTCGAGATAAAGGAGGAATTTATGGATCAGAGATTAATTATTTCAGTAGCATTAACCGGTGGTGGTACGTCAAAAGAAGCAAATCCGGCAGTTCCGGTCACACCACAGGAGATTGCAGCAGATGCTGTAGCATGTTGTAAAGCTGGCGCGGCAGTGGCACATATTCATTGCAGAGATGAACAGGGGCGTCCGACGATGGATCTGGAAACTTTTAAAGAAGTTGTGACAACCGTTCGCAATGCTCTGAAAGAAGAAGGATTGGATATGATTATCAACCTAACAACTTCCGGAGGTCCGGCTACAGAGGAAGAGAGATTACTTCATCTGAAAGCATTACAGCCAGATATGTGTTCCTATGACGTTGGTACTTTTAACTGGGGAAATGCATTCGTATTTGACAATACACCGAAATTCTTAAAAATGCTCGGTGAATGTGTAGTAGAAAACAATGTTAAACCAGAGATGGAAATCTTTGACGGTGGAATGCTCGGAAATGCAAATTACTACATCAAAAAAGGATATATTACAGGAAATCCACACTATCAGTTCATTCTAGGTGTATCTGGTGGTCTGGATGGCACGGTGGAAAATCTTGTATTCCTGAAAAACAAACTTCCGGAAAATGCAACCTGGAGTTGTTCCGGAATCGGAAAATGCCATGTTCCGATGCTTCTGGCATCGATCGCTATGGGAGCCAATGGCGTGCGTGTAGGTTTGGAAGACAATATCTACTATAACAAAGGCGAACTTGCAACAAATGAAATGTTAGTGGCAAGAGCAGCAAGAATTGCAAAGGAATGTGGAAGAACAATTGCAACAGCTGAAGATACAAGAGAAATCTTGGGATTAAGAGAAAAATGTTAAGGAGGTTTTCAAGATGAAAGTAGCAAAATTAGCAACAGCAAAGGTTGGTGTACCACCAAAACACTTCAACATGGTATCCCTTGAATTACAGGGAATGGAGCCGGAAGGATTTCGTAATCTTCTGATCCTTGGTCAGTCCCAGTTCTTACCAGGCGGCGGATGCGAAGGCGGAGAAATGATGGCAGATGTTATCTACTATGTTCTCGAAGGTGAAATGACAGTGACAGATAAGGAGGGAAATGACATCGTATTGGCAGCAGGTGACTCTGTTCGTTTCGAAATCAATGAATACAGAGAGTTATTAAATAAGAGCAATGATGTTGCAAAGATGTTAGTAATCGCAGCTATTCCACCTAAGAAATAAGGAGGTTTTTTATCATGATGAAAGAAGGATTTGTAGATAAATTATTTGATCTGAGCGGACACAGAGCTGTAGTGATCGGCGGTGCAGGCGGACTCGGAAGTTATATGGCAGAAGGACTTGCAGTAGCAGGCGCTACAGTAGCAGTAGCAAGCCGTAACTTGGAAAATTGTAAAGCAACAGCACAGGCAATTACAGAAGCAACCGGAAGAATAGCATATGCATTTTCTGTAGATGCCACAAGTGAAGAAAGTATTAAAAAACTGGCTAAAGATGCAGCTGCAGAGATGGGTGGCACCGTTGATATTCTGGTAAACAGCCAGGGCGTAAATCTCGGATGCAAGACAATGGATTATCCGGTAGATGTATTTGCAAAAACAATGGATATCAATGTTACAGGTGTTATGACCTGCTGTAAAGTATTTGCAGCCGACATGAAAGAACTGGGATGGGGAAGAATCGTTAATATTTCTTCTGTAACAGGCATTTCCTGCCCACCTCCTGGAGCTTTCAACTGGGCATATCCGACAAGTAAAGCAGCATTAAATCACCTGACAGAAGTACTTGGTGTAGAATTTGCTCCTTACGGAATCTGCGTAAACGGAATTGGACCGAGCCTTACACCGACAGAATTAGTCAGAAAACATATGGAAGAAGATCCGGAAGGATTAAAAAAATACCTTGCAGGTATTCCGACACATTCTCTGGCAGTTGCAGAGGATTGCGTAGGACCTTGTATTTTCCTTTGCTCAGAGGCAGCAAACAATGTAGTAGGACAGACAATCTATCCGGATGGCGGACAGACAAGATAATAATTTAAACATATATTTTAGGAGGATATTTATTATGGCAAAAAAAAGTGCATACGAACCACATTATGGGAAAATGGCAGTAGGATTTGAAAAGAGACTGGATTTCGAAAAATTAAGAAATGAACGTCTGCAGAGAACAAAAGACACAATGGCACAGTTTGGTATAGATGCATTGATCACTTTTGACTGTGATGCACAGCGTTACATCTGTGATTACTTCATCACAACACCTTGTCGTAAAATAGAGACAGCAATGTGTTTCCTCGCAAATACACCGGATTCCAATGCATGGATGATTGGCGGACCGTATCAGGTAAAGCAGTTAACAGATAAAATGCCGTGGTTGGATGGTGTTATCGGTGGTCTCGGTGCACCTCGTCTGTCAGCAAGAGATTGCGATGATCCAGTATTAAACAACTATGTAAATGCAACGATGGATCGCCTGGAAGAATACGGATTAAATCCATCTGAAATCACACTTGGTATTGACGGATCAACACTTCAGGGACTCTTTATCCAGGCATTTGAGAAGAGAGGCGTAAAATGTGTGAGCTGTAAACATGTAATGGATGAAGCTCGTGTATGTAAAACACCGGAAGAGTTGGTTCTCATCAAAATGGCATGTGACAATGTATCAAAAGCATTTGCTAAAATTGTTGAAGATGCAAAACCGGGCATGAAAGAGTTTGAACTGGCAGGAATTGTTGCAAAAGCTCTTTATGAGGAAGGCTGTGAGCATTTCGAGGATCCGGTTGTATCCTCCGGATGTATGACAAATCCGCTGACAGTATCCTGTACAGACCGCATGATTTTACCGGGCGACTTATTCTTCCTTGATATCGCAGGAAGCCAGTTCCATGGATATACAACATGTCTGTACCGTACATTCAGTATGGGACGTCCATCGGAGGAACAGTTGAACAGTTATCGGAAATGTCTTGAGCTGCTTGAGAATTCTTATAAAGATATCAAAGCGGGAGCAACATCCTATGATATCTACAAAAACTGGCCGGATGATCCAAGTTATTGGGGATCGAATTACAACTGGAATGACTGTACACCGTTTGCAGTAGGACATGGTGTAGGATTAAGCTTACATGATCGTCCATTTATACAGCTTGCACTTCAGAAACAGATGCCGGATACACCGCCAATCGAATTGAAAGAGGGGATGGTTATCGCTCTTGAAACATGGTATGGTGAACCGGGAAGCCGTGACGGTGTTCGTCTGGAAGATATGATTGTTGTTACAAAAGACGGATGCGAGAGATTATGTACATTCCCGATCGATTGCCTGATCGATGTTTGGAACAAAGAGTATATTTCTATTCGATAGAAGATAAAAAACTACATAAAAATCATGCTGCACTATAACAGAGAGATTATGGTGCAGCAATCATACAAGAATCAGGGAGGTTTATGATGGCAAACAACAAAGCAACAAGTCTGACATCCAGTTGTTTTGGTAAAATGGGTTGGTTTATGATTATCTATATCGGAGTTCTGTTATTCCTGGCAGGGTTTATGGTAGGAGACGGATTTAATATCCTGCTTCCGACTTTTGGGGAAAGCGGACTCATTCTTCCGGAATTATTGAAATTCATAACGGTTGGTCAGATGATTGCGTTAGTGTATGGAGTATTTACAATTTTTATTATCCGTAAAATCGGACCGAGAATGATGAGTACAGCAAGTCTTATTATTATGGGATTAATTGCTATTTTCTGGGGAAGATCAGCATCTACCGGACAATGGGCTGTTTGTTATATTATCATTCAGTGCTGTGTACAGATGATCACAGCAAATGCAAGTATGACCCTTGCAGCAAACTGGTGGCCGAAGAAAAAAGGTCTGGCTCTTGGATGGGCAACCATGGGTTCCAATGTGGGATCTGCAATCAGTGTATACTTGTGGACATTTATCTTCAGCCGCTTCGGTGGTCTGAAAGGCGGTATGTTGGCTGTTGGTGTCATTATTATGGTATTTGCAGTGATTACATTCTTTATTTTCCGTGATGTACCTGAGCAGATGGGATTGACACCGGATAACATGCCGATGACAGAAGAAGAAATTGCAGCAAGCCGTGCAAAATTCGAAGAGAAAGAAAAATTACATATTGGAGAACTTTTAAAACAGCGCAATTTCTGGGTAGATGCAGTATTATTTGGTGTTATGGGTATGGTTTGTGCAGGTCTGGTATCTCAGATGGTAACAGGACTGACACAGGTAGGTATTGAGTATGACAGAGCAGTCTTTCTGTTCTTTGTAGCAGGTCTGATTGCAATAGCAATGAGCTATCTGTTCGGATGGTTAGATGTGAAGATTGGAACAAAAATGGCTACATTTCTGTTAGGAATCTGCTTTGCCCTGGGAGCTGCATGTCTGGTTGGAACACAGGCTATTGAACCGTTGGTATATCCGGCATGTATACTGATCGCAGGCGGTATTGGCGGTTATGTAAATCTGATGCCTTCTATGTGCGGGACTATTTTTGGAAGAAAGAAATTTGTGGAAGCTTATGGTATTGCAACATTAATTACCGGTTTGATCCGTTCTACCATTTTCTCAATTATGTCATTTACATTAGTGAAATTCGGAAGCTATATTTTATCTTATAAATTAATGATTGTATTAGCACTGGTTTCTGCTTTCATGGTATTTCTGTTTAAGGAAAAGGATTTTGCAGTTAATAAAGGTGAGGAAGTCTAAAAATGAAAGATATTAAAATAGCTTTAGTAGGTTCAGGAATGATTGGTGGCGGTCTGGCTGTCAATGCCTTGATGAATGATTATCCTACAATAATATATGATGTGATTGATCTGAACAAAGTCAGAGCAACGATTCAGAATGTTGTTCAGATCATGGTAGACGCAGGTGCGATATCAGAAGAAAAAGGAAAAGAAGTACTGGCGAATGCACGTTATACCAATGATCTGGAAGAAGCTGTGAGAGATGCAGACTTTGTGCAGGAATGTGTACCGGAGAGAATTGAATTAAAACGTTCTGTATACAGACAGATTCAGGAAATCCGCGGTGCAGATGTCATTATTGCCAGCTCAACATCAGCAACGATGCCATCTGTTTTACAGGAAGATGCTTTGTATCCCGAAACAATTCTGGTTGGACATCCTTATAATCCGTCTTATCTGCTCCCGTTGATCGAGGTCTGTGGTGGAACCAAGACGTCTGAGGAAAATACTCAGAAAGCAATGGAGATTTACAAGGGTATGGGCAAAGTGCCTGTACATTGTAAAAAGGAAGTTCCCGGATTTATCGTAAACCGTCTTTCCTGGAGTGCAATGGACATTGCAAAGGAAAACGTAATGAACGGGGTATGTTCGGTAGAGGATATGGATAAAGCAATCATGTACGGGCCTGGTATGAGAATGGCAGTAACCGGTCAGATTTTGACACTGAGTCTGGGTGTACAGGGTGGTTTACGTGCTGTGGCTGCAAAGTATGGCAAGGAACCAAGTGAGAGCGATCTTGTATGTGCGGACGGAGTAGATGAAGAAATCGCAAACCGTCCTGAAAAATGGGGTAATACGGTTGAAGGAGTGGAAAAATTCCGTGATAAGATGTTTGCTGAAATTTTAAAAGCACAGGGATTACTTTAAAAAATAGGATAGAGATATGAAAAAAAGATTATTCCGCGTATTATCAATGGCGGTACTGGTATTACTTATTGGCGTGAGTGTGACCGGATGTCAGAAGCAGGAAAAGGCGGAGAACGATAGTTCGGCAGCTGCGGAAGCAGCGCCGGATATATCGGAAGCAGCTCCGACAGAAAACGTTGCAGCAGCAGTTCTTCCGGGAGATCTGGCAAATTTGCCGCAGATCAAGGCAACTCCATGGGTGAATTTCTTCTGCACTGAAGCATCTGGAAGGATTTGACAGCGTGGTCATTGCCATGGGCCACAAATCTTATAATCCACTGGAGCAGGAAGTACAGAAATACGGTTGTGGCGTACATGTCATTGGTGATGCCAGAAAGGCAGGACTTGCTATGGAAGCTATTCAGGAAGCCGTAGAATGTGCAGTAAGGATTTAAAAAAATAACCTGAAACATAAAACCCATAACCTTCTTAATTACATACATATATTACTCTCAGAATTCTGTGAATCAGGGTTCTGGGAGTATTTTTTCCCTTAATGACTTAAAGAAAACTGCCACACAGGCATTCTTTTTTGTGTTGGACTTTATACCTGCTTCACCACAATCACATTAATCCCCGCCCCATGAATCGAAGCACTGATATGCAGCTGTGTATCTGCCGTTTCAATTCCAATCTGCGTCTGCGGTTCTGTATTCAGCAGATGCAGCCATTTTTCCTGAAGTGGAAACTGCGCCGGAAAATGCAGATGTGCCATATGCATAAAAATAGAATTCTGATTGGAAAATGCATATTTGGCAATCATGTACTGCCCCGGAGAAACCGGGAGATTCACATCTACATTCAATTCATCCATAAAGGAATTAATCTGTTCATTTGTTTCGTATACATCTGCATTTTTCGCAGATAAATGTTCGATTTCATCATTATAGTTCAATACAACAATCGTATATACAGCTATCGAATCTTCTATATTTTTTACAATGTAATAATATTTTCCCTGATACAGAAGGCTTCCTTTGATGTTATGAAGCAGCTGATAGGCATAAAAGGCAGGCTTCGGTACAGAACAGGAAGTCATGCAGGCAGGAAAACCTTTCAGTACGTTTTGAGGATCGCCGGGATCACGCAGACGCAGCAGCGGCGTATCGTCTGAGGAAGTAAAATAGGTCCGGAAAATACGGATCGCTGCAGCGATAGAATCACAGGCAGCAGAGGTACGGTATTTTTCAGTCGGTTCAGTCTGGATCATCACCTCATATCCCATAAACTGGAAACGGTTAGCAACCAGTGCAAGGGAACTTTCACTATCTCCAGAAGATGGAAAAAGCTGGATTTTGGAAATATTCAGCTCATACAACGCGTTGAATAAGCGTTCTCCCATGGCATGATAATCTTCAGTGGAAACTACAGCGACAAAGGTGCGGTTCAGATCCAGAATGACAGGCAGATTCGGATCAACGGATACACGGATGTGCGTATGACGGATCGCCGGACTGATCTCATGGTCGGTTCGCTCTGCCAGACTTCTGGTAATAATGCTGACAGACTGATTTTCGGACAGTGTTTGAAAACGGGAAGGGTTCTGTTCACTTAAAATGTAATCTTGAAACAGATCCCGATGTTCCTGCGGACTGTGCCCGAACCATTCCCGGAAAAATTTTTCGTAATAAGCAGTAGTAGAAAAACCAATGGCTCTTGACACAGCACTGATTTTTTGATTTGTTTCCAAAAGCGGAATCTCTGACATCTCACTTCTGGCAAAACAGCACTTCCGGCACACATTGAAGAATGTATTCAGGACGATATCATTACCGTCGGTCTGCGAAACGGTGTTTCCGGTGAGACCACCTGTGACCATGAAAAACTTCTGACTGTTGGAATCCGTGGTTACATGGAGGAGTGTCAGAGAAATATTGATAACACCGTCAGCACAGGAAAAGAAGATCAGGAGAAGATCGATTACTGGAAAGCATGCATCATCCAGTGTCAGGGACTGATCACATATGCACACCGGATGGCAGAAGAAGCAGAGTGTCAGGCAGCTTCCTGCACCGATGAAAAACGAAAAAAAGAACTTCTGGCCATTGCAGAAAACTGCCGCGTGGTTCCGGAAAAACCACCACAGACCTTCTGGCAGGCACATCAGATGGTATGGTTTGCACATGTATATTTCCAGATCGAGGTATGTACCACAGCTTGTGGTTTTGGACGTTTCGATCAGTATATGTGGCCGTACTACAAAAAAGATGTCATTGATGAGAAAAATATCACACAGGATGAAGCACTGGAAATGCTGGAGTGCTTCTATCTGAAAGCCTGCGAGGTATATGAAGTCAGAGATAAATGGTATGCAACATCCTTTGCCGGATATCCGATGTGGGAGATCCTGGTGGTCGGCGGCCAGACGCCGGACGGAAAAGATGCCACAAATGAGCTGTCTTATCTGTGTCTGGAAGCTGCCAACCAGTTAAAGACCACACAGCCGGTTATGGCAGTGAGAACCTGGGAAGGCACACCGGAGGAACTGATCCGCAAGGGATGCAAGATGATTCAGGAAGGACAGGCAAATCCAGGATTTTTCAACGATTATGCAGCCATGAAGATGACTCTTGGAAAAGGCTGCACCATTGAGGAAGCAAGAGACTGGACGATTGTTGGATGTATCCAGCCGGGACCGGGCGGTGGATCTACCGATGGTTCTCCGGACGCAGGATACGTCAACATGGGTAAAATGATTGAGTTCGTGTTACATAACGGTGTTGATCCGAGAACTGGAAAACTCATGGGACTGCAGACCGGTGATCCGCGGGAATTTAAAAATATTGAAGAATTTAAAGATGCTCTGAAAAAGCAGATCCTTCATCATTATAAACTGGTTACCACTGGTTATAACATTATGCAGGGCATCCATATGCTCCGCTATCCGGTAATTTTTGCCTCTATGGTCACAAAAGGATGCGTAGAGAGCGGAAAATCCGTACAGCAGGGTGGTGCAAAATACAGTACCGCAGGATTATTTATCACAGGAGCTGCAAACATGGCAGATTCCATTGCAGCGATTGAAAAATGTGTTTACGAAGATAAGGACATCACCATGGATGAACTGATCGATGCCTTAGACCACAATTTTGAAGGTCAGGAGAGAATGCGTCAGCTTCTGCTGAACAAACCGGAAAAATTCGGTAACGATGAAGCACATGTCGATGGCATTTACCGCGAGATGATGCATTTCATTGTAGATGAAGTACAGCAGTGGCCGGATGCGCGAGGCGGACATTATTCCTTTAACGTACATTCTCAGACTGTAAATGTTTCACATGGTGCCGTTTGCGGAGCAACACCGGATGGACGTTTATCTGGTGAGCCGTTTTGTGACAATGCAATTATCTTAAATCACCTTTTCTTAAATGGCAGGGATGTGTTTTTGCGCATTCCTGCTATTTGTATATGTGCAGATTCATCTCAGTCTGAGTTGAGACTCCCACTTCTGCAAGTGGTGAGTAGTAAC
>ERZ773103.2410-NODE-2410-length-17346-cov-4.840669_pt1 | contig 17346 bp, 18 predicted proteins | sample MGYA00511118_ERZ773103 | MGnify/ENA primary metagenome ERZ773103 (study PRJEB29015, sample SAMEA2737821) | human gut metagenome | biome: human gut; feature: human-associated habitat; material: faeces | place: China | collected 2012 ... | reverse complement strand
AGAATAACATAACAATTTCAAAAAGTAAAGTGTTATTATACTACATTGTGAGCTTCCTTGAATGAAATTTTAAATTCCAATATGATTCTATTAATACCGTAGCGTCGGAAGATTCTTGTCAATGTCTTCTTGCTTTAAATTCCAATATGATTCTATTAATACACATACCGAGCGTTCGGAAGACCTCTCTTCTTTCTCCTTTAAATTCCAATATGATTCTATTAATACTGATTTCAAAGCACGTAGCTACAGCTATTTTAAGTCCCTTTAAATTCCAATATGATTCTATTAATACTTTAAAAACGGCCTGATGATGTAAGGAGGATAATACTTTAAATTCCAATATGATTCTATTAATACGATAGCCTGCTGCCAAACAGTGCCGCCGCTGTGCTCCTTTAAATTCCAATATGATTCTATTAATACTCAATACCGTAGGAAAAGAAAAAGAAGTAACAACTGTCTTTAAATTCCAATATGATTCTATTAATACTGCTAAAACGTTGCATTCGTTGGTGCCAGATATATGCTTTAAATTCCAATATGATTCTATTAATACGACTCCCGGAAAGATTGCAAAGAAGCTGACAGCCACTTTAAATTCCAATATGATTCTATTAATACCTGTCGTTTTTCCGAGTTCGATAATCTTCTGTGCCCTTTAAATTCCAATATGATTCTATTAATACCAGTTCATGTACTTCTTTACGCTGGCCATCAGTAATCTTTAAATTCCAATATGATTCTATTAATACTCTTTCTGCGCTCTCATTTCTTCAAGTGCTTTCTGCTTTAAATTCCAATATGATTCTATTAATACGGATCATCGGCGCCAGTCTGTCCTTTGAAAAGGTCCTTTAAATTCCAATATGATTCTATTAATACTCAGCTTTTCTGCTATCTGTGGATAAGTAAAACCTCTTTAAATTCCAATATGATTCTATTAATACGATTATGGCAGGAGCATCTGTGGTGGCGTACATCATCTTTAAATTCCAATATGATTCTATTAATACGCTTTCGTGCGAATTTCGTCAAAAGCTGGCTTCGCCCTTTAAATTCCAATATGATTCTATTAATACCCCCGTGTTCAAAGACACCTTTAAAACCACAGGTTACAACACTTATTTCTGTCGACCTAAAAAATAAACATCTGTATGCCTTACCCTCTTAAACTTCATTATTTCCAGTTGCCTGATTCTATCTGCATTTTTGCCTCTGTCGACCCCTTGCACTTTTTGCATTATTACAGGTCGACAATTAAAAACCTTAACCTTCATCTCACTCTCTCCGATGCCCATTGAAGAAAATCCATACAGACATCTTTTTCACCATCTATTATAACATAAAACTTGTTTTATCATCCTCTTTTGCCCAAAATTCTTTATCCAGCCATTTTTCCTGCCTGCTTTTAAAAATAATAATTGAATCAAGCTCTTCATTTATATACGGTTGCATTTCCTTTTTCAACTGCATCAGCTGAGGTTTCGATATTTCGCCTTCAAAAACTGAATTTTGTATATGTGACAAATATTTCTTGCAAATTTTAAAGATACGGGACCAACGTTTCTGTCCTGCTTCGCTTTGACTTATATCATATACTAATACTATATACATATTACCACCAAATTGTAAATCCTTCATATTCTTTTTCGCCTAATAAGTGTTTTACCAACTTATATGCTTCCAGGCGAATTAAATATTGATATGACACTTTTCTTCCCAGACCTTTATGCATGATTGTTGTACGCAGTCTTTTTTCCAATTCTGTTGCAATAAGTTTAGAAGCATCTTGTTTTAAATGTAAAAAATTCAGTTCTTTTGTGAAACTATCTTCTGTAATCTGCCTTTTATTTAATAAAGAGAAAATCAACCTGTCACCAATCAGCGGTTTAAAAATTTCTGAAATATCCAGACACAATGAAAAACGTCTTGCTCCAGGCTCATGTAAATAGCTAATTGTCGGATTCAATTGAGTATGATATACTTCACTTAACGTTTTTGCATAAATTAACGAATTAACAAAAGAAATCAGAGAATTAATCATATTATCCGGCGGATGCATCACACGCTTATTAAAATTAATCTCCTGGTTCACAATGGCATTCCATGCGGCATAATAATGCTGACGAATATTTCCCTCTATCCCCATCAGCATTTCTATCGTTTCAGCATTCGATAATGTATTCCGCAGTCTGTCAATCTCCTTCATTTGACTTTCAACGTCTTTTCCTCGGCCATTATAATATCTCAAATTTCTATATATGTTTTCCGCCGCTGCCTGAAGAAACTTTTTAGCCAACTGAAGACGCTTTTCATAATCCGAATAATACTCCGCTTGCTTTACCAATAATCCACCGGCCAGCAAAGCATCTTTAGGATAATAGCTTCCCGTATAGTAATTGTAGTAATTAAAAAAATGAATTGAAATACCGTACTTCGATATATAATTTAAAAAGGCTGTATTAAATGACATTTCTGACATAACATAAATGTCCGAAATTCTTTCAATTGGCACATCTCTCTTTTCACCCTCATAATTCGTAAACCTCAGCGTATTATCTTTTCTCTTCAAATCCCCGCTTCTTCTATTGCTTTACTCTTTTTGATTTCGTGAATCTCTTTATGTTCCCGAATGAAATCAATATTTATCACATTGTCAATATTGACATGCTTATCATCCCTTTTATAACTTGTCTCATCCAGTATTCTTCCAATCATGACATTCTCATTTTCATTCTCCATGTTGATGTCATGGCAAAAGTACCAAAGCTTTCTGCGGCACACAAAATAATAATAAACCATAACGCCTGTAATCCTGTCATCCATAGAAATCCCCCCACACACAATATACCGTATTTCCAAATTTCATTATCCCATCCGCTTTAAACATTCATAATCTCATCTTTAAACTCCATATTTTCATAGTCAATTGGATAAAATCCTTTTTCGTCATAATGACACTTCATAATCGGAACCTTCTCATTTCTGCTGATACTAACATTTCCAAAGTCTTCCCAAAATTTCTTATCATATATTCTGAATTCATACAGCGGTATAGAAATAATAAAACCCTTCAAATACTCCTGAATATCCAACCGTTTCCTGTACAGTTCCTGATATTCTTTGCCCTTTTCACCTGCTATTGAAAGACGTTTCATTTCTTTCCCAACTTCAATCAGCTGCTTTTCTTTGCTTACAATTTCATCATAGTTCTCATCATAAACTTTTTTAGGAATAATATTCTGTGTCGCTATGTTACGCAATGAAATCATATCATTCTCGTCAAAATGCCCAACCTCTAAATCTTTAAATACTTCAAAAATTCTTTTATACTCTCTGACAAATTCACTGTCTTTGACCCGATCCATTGTAAAATATGTATCTATCAATCTTTTTTTGTCTGCTTCACTCAGTAAACCATCGACTTCGGCCAAAGCATCTACTGAACATTGATACAATGTTTTATCTATAAATCCCTTTCTTCCGCATTTTATATTTGCTCCATCATAATAAACGAAACAATTATAACCTTCTATTTCTTTTTCGCCTTTACGGTTTAGTCTACCCATACGCTGCAATAATGAATTCAAATCCAACAGCTCTGTAAATAAATAGTCAAAATCAATATCCAGACTGACCTCAACAAGAGAAGTCGATATCCATATACCATCCTGAATATCCAACTGGCCTACAGCGTCTTTACTGTAGGTAACACCAAAATCTTTAATTTCCTGTTCCAGTTTTGCTTTATCTGAATTTGTAAAACGGCTATGAAATAAATGCAAATTTAAATGCACATCCTTTTCCTTCAGCGCATCAAATAATTCCTGTGCTTTTCTAATGGTATTGCATACAACAAGAATCTTGTTTCCCTTTCCTTCACTTTGATTCTGATAATATTTCCCCAAAATATCATCTGCATTGATGGAGGCGTGTTTTACTAAAACCGAATGCCGGATTTTATCTGAAGAAAAACTCTTTTCTTTGAACGGTATCTCCGCATCATGAACAAGAAAATCTCTTACAAAAGGCGGCAATGTTGCTGTAATAATTGCTATTTTCCCTCCCTGTTTGTGAATCAACCGAATACCGCATACCAGATACGCTAGCAAATCTGGACCATACATCTGAATTTCATCAATAACCAGTTTGGAATACGCCAGTGTGGTCAATTTCATTTCATAACCTTTATACTTAAATACAAAGTCAAACAATTGATCTATTGTGGAAATATTCAACGGAAGTGATAATTTTTTCCCTCTGTCATAATAATCTAACAGGTCCGTCTCTTGAGTATTATTTTTATAATATTCCAGTGATTCTGAATGTAAAAGTCCCAATCGCTCATTAAGCTTTTCATCATGCAAAATATCTTTTCTGACACGGTCATAAATAGAATTGATTGCTGTTCGAATCGGCAATATAAAAAACCCTTTCCAGTCACCAATCCACTGCAGCCCGGCCTCTGTTTTTCCCATACCTGTCGGTGCTAATGCAATGATATTTTCCTCCCGATTTTCCATACAGAATTTCTGCAATTCATTCCATTTGCTTTCCGGATTCTTCTGTTTCCATACTGCCATCATCCCTTCCAATGAGTCCAACAGAAAATCATTTTGATATTCTACCTGATAATTTCCACTGGCACTATAATCGCATCGATGCAGCAGTCCTTTTAACGTGATTGTTTCTGGGTCTAATAAGACTTTTCCTAATATCTTATTCCACACACTGGGTTTAACTTTATAAGTATACCTATCTATCAACAATTCCTGTATAAGATCCATTTTTTCTTTCAATACCTGAGCTATATCACAGTAATTATGATGATGTAAAATAGCACAGGCAATTTTCAAATAATCCTCTTTAGGATAATCCTTCGGGTTCAGATAAAACACGGATAAAACATTATGGCTCACTTCTTTTTCTTCATCGAATTTTATTTTTCCGCTTTTATCATTCACTCTCATTTGAAAAGGTAAATTAACCTTACCATCATCATGATGGCAGCCGCACTCTTTAAGCAGATCATACATATGCTCACTTGATATATATCCCAGATTCCACAGTATCTCTGCCTGTCTTAGAAAATCCTCATAATGCTCGCCTAATGTCTTATCCGGCTTGGCCATATACGCTTTGATTGGTTTATCTAAATCAATTTTGTCAACATCTGTTTTTTTCATTTGTTTCCCTCTTTAAACAAAAGCTATTCCTGTCACCGACAAGAATAGCTTTATAACCCTTATAAAAAATTAACAATATAAACTTGTCCGTCTTCTGTCTCGGCTTCTTTATCCACCCACACATTTTCACTGGTTTCATCAATTGTGAAATCCGATGTATAAATGACTTTCACTTTTTCCGTAAAGATTCGCTTTCCTGTACTGACATCATATTTTTTTCCAAGATAATACTTAGTTCCCGAAATATCTCTGTTTTCATACCAGCCTGTGTTTATTCTTTCATTCATCACATCCTCATAATTCAAATACGCAGAATAGCAACTCCTGTAGGCTTCTTCGTCCTGTTCCAGGTTAACAAACTGTATATCTTCTACATCAACAAAATCTTCACTTCTGCCAAGTGCCTTTAAATCATCTATATGATTATAAATATCGCATAACGTTTCATCCGAAGCCTGAACATGTATGACCAATTCAATATCATCCAAAATTTCATAATATTTTAACGACTTTGTCAATGTACGATATTTTGCAATTGGTTTCTTATAATGTTCTTCTTCATAGCGTTCAGCATTGATTTTATATTGTTTTTCTTCCTCCTTTAATTTCCGTTCTTCTTCTGCAAGCTGCTTAAATTTTTCCGAGCCCTTTTCCTGCTCCTTTTTTTCCAATGCTAAAATACTCTTTTTCTGTTTATACTCAGCCAATTTATTTTTATATTCTGTTTTTTTCCATTCTGCAATACGATTTCCTTCCTGGCGCAGCTGACGATATTCATTTAATAATTGTTCATCATGCACCTGAATCGTAATGTTCTTCAAAAAACTGTTGCCCTGAGATTTTTTTGCACTAGCTACTTTCGTATATGCATTTGACAGCATAGAAGCACTTTTCATTTTCACAAGTATCCCACGGTCATCCATTGTAGAGTTGAGAAAACAATGATCTACATAGGCTTCTCTATGCATAGATGCAAACCGTCCCTGGATGCTGACATTCATTTCATGGTATTCCCGATACCCGCATATACTGTGCAATGCACCAGTTATTGTCGAAATCGGCGGCAGCGGATACGTCATTTTATTTTCCGCCGTCTCCTCTTTCCGATAATTGGCACTTGCCTGATGAAGCTTGATTCTTAAAGCTTTCATCCATATCCTCCTCATTCCTAATTAGCATAATAATTCATAACTTCTTTACGTAAATTCTCAAAGAAATCTGAGACTGACACCGGATTTAATTCCTTTATAATCTCATTTTCATTTTTCAGAAGATTTCCTCTTAATAACGCACATGAGAATCCTCTTGCCAGTTTATCTTTCAAATCCTGTGAAATAATCAGCTGGGATTCCTCTACCTGTATGACATTTTCAAAGTAATGCGTCTTTCGATCGGATAATCCACCGATTGCAAAAATAGGTTCTGCATTATCCAGATTGCCCTTTACCACCAATGATAAATTTTCCACTGCATTTAACAGCACACATACTCGTGCTGCCTTTTCTTCTTCATTGGCTTCCATCTGGAAATTTTCGTCCTTTCCTATCATCTCCAAATCAATTGTCATGCTATATATTTTTAATGACTTATCATACTCATACTGATATGGCATCAAACCGGATTCACCACCGCTTTCCTGAACAGAAATTCCCTGTGAAGCCGCATAATTAGTTGCCAGATACAAATTATTATGAAAGCGGTTTTCATTCACAAAATGTTCCGTTGCAATGGCATCTGTCAAATAGAAAGAACTCTTTCTAATGCAAGTCGTTCCCTGGGTACTCATATATCCGCCTTCCAGTGCCCTGCAGTTTGCTGCATTCAGTTCTTCATTTACCTTTTTCTGAGCAGCGCCATCCTTGCTTGTTTCCAAATCATCATACATCCCACTCTGGACCATAATGGCATTTTTTAAACTTTCACGACTCCTCATAGAATAAACTTTTCTATTCTTAAAAACTTTCTGCACACTTGCAATATTTCCGATACCTTCTGAATAATTAGATGTCATATTTGCCACGATTGTCAATGTTAACGCTTTTTTCATGATATTCTTCCTCACATTCTAAATTTCTTTTTGTTTGTCGTACGGTTCCCTGCGAAGCGCATTCACAAATGTATAAGCCAGCTCTTTATTTTTTTCGAAATCCTCAAACAAATCATAAGCAAAGTCTACAGGTTCATCCACGTAATTGGATAAGTTCAGCAAAACAATATTAAACCTGTCAAAATCTTCAAATGTCAATGCACTTGTCAGTTTCTGTCGATATGCATTCAGCTTGTTATCAGGCAATTTATAGACTGTTCCTGTCATTTTCCATGCCATCTGTTTTGCGCACTTGTATGCCTGCTTTGTTTTCTGTTCCAATTCTTTATCCTCCTTTATCAAAATATTGACTCGAATTAACTGGAAAATGACGTATGTATACCCACTCTCTCGGTTATTCTTTAACATATAATCCAGCAAATTATCCAACAATGTTAAATTTACAATTGCATCCGTTACTTCTTTAAATACATCAATATAATACTTATCCGTTATTTTAATTCGAAAGCAAAAACACTGATACGGATTTTTTCCATCCTTCCCTGTTTTCAGTCCCCGCAAAACATTTAAGCTTTGTTTTCTCAAATATAATGTTTCATAATATGAAGCATCGATATTTTTCGTAATAATTTCTATATCACTTTGTATAAACTTATCCGTTTCCAGCAACAGCTTAAAAAATATCTGCCGTGAATCCAGACTCTTGCCATTCTCTTCTGCTCTTTTTCTTTCCTCAGCCAGTTTGTATGCGAAAATCGAATTTGTTTTATATAAATTCTCCAATTCCACATTATCATTGACAAAGAAGAAATCCCGCACGCCCTGAAATGCAAAAGGGATGAAATCAAACACTTCATCATCTGTTCCTGCAAAATTATTCAGATTAAAATTATAAGCCAAGGATTTCCCCTTCTTAGGCATATCTATATAATATCCAAGCAGGCGACAGCATTCTTTTGCTTCTTGAAATAATTGATTGGTATTGCAATAATTTCGATATAAATTCAATTTATTTCGAAATGTTTCTCTTATAATTTCCTCCCGATTATCATTCAGTAATTGCTGTATCTGATGGGCATTTGAACCATCAAACTTGATAGATTTAAAAGTCTTCTTCAGCACTGTGTTGGCGACCATCTTCTCATTCACTTTTTTTATCTGTTCCTCATTCAAATCGTCTTGATGAATCATATTCTCTATGATAAGATGTGCCATATCTTCTGGATAATTATCCTCTACAAATTTTAAATAATCATGTTGTGTAATACTGGCCGGATTATAAATAAGACATTCGTTTTCAATCTTCCAGTCATCCTTTTTTTCATCAAAGTACTTAAAGTACCTTATGAGCCCCGTGATGGCTGCCGAATAACGCCAGTCATACGGTTCCAGGGTCCTCCAATCATTATTCATCCCCTGCTTCCCCCTGTCTTAAAATATTGACCTGCCCGAAGCCCGCAGATTTTTTGCTGCACATTCCTGCTTCATAGAAATACTGCAGCACATCTGGATTGCCATGCATCTTAAAGATTCCTACAGAAACATCTATATATCGTTTATAAAAATATACGAGTACTTTCTTACATTGCACCGGCTCTATAGACAAGTCTTCCAGTATACTCTCTGGAAATCCCGCCATACTGGCCTGATACTTGAGAATTTCTATTGCTTTTTCTCTAAAATCACTATCCTTGTATGTAATGAATCTGTCACGATTGGTTTCTCTGTCATGTTCACGAATACATAATCCATTTCCAAGGCAGGTCTGAAAATAAATTGTCGACTCGTTGATTAACTGCTCCCTTTTCTGCGAGACACGTCGAAGTGTCATTGTATTTCCCTCCGGAAGCGGATAATGATTATTCTTCATTCCAAGAAAAGATGAATAAAAAATCAAACCTGTTTTATGCCTGTTATCTGCAGAGAAAATGACTTTCATTTTTGGCTCCGGCAGATATATTTTCTCACGGGTAAATTTGGCACGTCCTAAAAGTACTGTAAATGAATAGTCCTTTTGCTCTGTCCCGCCAAAATACCGTTCATAATATTTTCCCTGATTACATCTGGTTAAGCCAGCCTTCAGCCAGGATAAAATGAGTCTCCTGTAATCTAATTTTATCTCCGGTTTATCTAAATCAAATTGCAATTCCAGCCGCATGTCTTTTACCTCCTGTTCCATATTGTCCTGTTTTTATATTACACCTTATTTTTAAAATTTTCAAGTTTTATTCCATATGTCATTATGTCGTCTTTACTTATAATTTAATTAGCATATCTTATAAAGTCTCGACTTGCTATTTACTCCTATAGACTTTTCTTCGTTCTAATGTTATACTTAAACAGATTATAATTAATTACTTTCATACTGGAATCTAAATTATGTGATTATCTCGTATTATTTAGTTTAATTGACCATATTGGAATATTTTATGTTACAAAACTTTTCTCTAACCGCAGAAAACACAGCATTTAAGCCGATATCCCTTACCACTCAACTTAAAATGCTGTGTTTTTCCATGTTTTTTTACCTATTTGGTTTTAATTAGTTTTCAAAATGAATCTCTTCCCCGTCTATAAATCTTGCTCTGATGTTCCGGTCATCCCCTATATAACAGAATCGCTCCAGACGCTCTTCTGCTGTAAGCGGTACCCATGAATCTTCCATAGTATCAATAACCAGAGCATTAAACTGATATCCCTTTTCAAAGGATCCGACTTTTCCAAAGACGCTGCCTGCTTCTTTTGTTGCATGATAAAAAGCCTGCGTAAGCGTAATTGTCTGACTCTGATCCGGCTCATAAAATTCCTTTAATTTTGAGAGCTGAACGGCACGCGCAATCTGCTTGTATATGGCAATGCTGTGTCCTCCGGCCACATCTGAACCAATAGCAATCTTCAGTTCTTCATCATGCATAGCCGCCAGCGGCATAATGCCCGCAATAATATTGGTTGTCGCATCCGGGCAGTGAACTGAAAAACTGCCGTGCTTTTTCATGATGCGCTTGTCTTCTTCTGTCGGGAAAATAACGTGTGCAAAAATTGAAGGGCCATGGTCCATCAGACCTGCACGCTCATAAATCTCTGCATCTGAATGATATCCAGGAAAACATCTTAATGCTTCCTCTGCTTCCCAAATCGATTCCACCAGATGTGTATGCACACCGCAATGGTACTTCGCTGCAAGCTTGCCAAGACCTGTCATCAGTTTTTCACTGCAGGTCGGTGCAAAACGCGGTGCAAGGATCGGTTTGACTTTCCCGCTGCCTGTATGACTGTCCAGATAGATTTCTGTTTCTCTCAGTGAATCTTCTGTTGTCTCAATGAGAAACTCCGGAGAATTACAATCCATATTGACTTTTCCTACAAAACCATACATGCCCTTTTCTTCCATTTTTCTGAACAAATAGTCTGTTGCCTCACGATGGATGGTTCCAAAAACATTGGCATGAAATGTCCCGTGACGAATCATATCATCCACAAAAGCATCATAACACTTCTTTGCATAAGACAGATCTTTAAATCCGGCTTCCTGCGGAAATGTATAGTTGTTCAGCCAGTCTGACAAAAGGCAATCCATACCAATGCCTCTCTGCACATACTGTGCGCCATGGACATGCAGATCCGAAAAAGCCGGAATAATCATCTGACGTCCATAATCTATACATTCTGCATGCTTATATTTCTCCGGAATTACCGGATAAATCCCCTCGACTTTTCCACTATCCACTGCAATATAGCTGTTTTCATAAACTGCCAACGCATCTGCAGATGGCGTATACACAATATCTCCATGGTATAATTTTACTGCCATATCTATTTACTCCATTCTCTCTGTCACTTCTGCTTTTTATCTCACTTCTATTTCTGTTATTTGTGACTGCTTCTTATAGTATTCTTATTTCGATGCGCGTCATATAATTTGCATTCTTCTTTTCAACAAACTGGTCAATAATATTAACGGCCAGCATTGTATCATCGAGTTTATACTGACTGCCATAGGATCGGATTCTGTCAAAGCTCTCCTGAATCTGCTCATAAGGCCCTCGATGGTAGCCGACAAGATACTTTCCTGCCGGGATGGTCGAAGTCGCTGCACCCGTCGTATCTTCCACCTGATCATCGGTAAGAAGTGCACCAAACTGCTTTGTGTCTTTTCCGTAAAAAACAATCGTCGGATAGAAATAGAAAGATTCTCCTGTAAATATTTCATTCTCCGTTCCAATCGGAATATAACGCCGCTCCGGAAATTCGACAATTTTAAATCCGTTAAGATCCACATCTTTTTCGATTTCGTCTCTGCACTCCTCAATAAACTGAACTTTTCGCATAATTGCCTGATCGATTCGCATCAATTCCTCCCACTGGGCTCTGATGGCGGCCGACCGCTCCTTCAGTCTTTTCAACGATACATCAGGTTCTCTCGTATCCTGAAATTCACGGACTGCCCCCACCGAATATCCAAGCTTACGCATATAACGGATCGAAGCCAGCTCATAAATCTGATCGAAACGGTATTTGCGGTAACGATTGCCGGGATCTCTGTCGCTCGGTTTAAACACACCGACTTTGTCATAATAATGAAGCGTCTGTACATTCAGTCCAAACAAGGAAGCCAGTTCATGAACATTCAAATATTCTTTTGATGTCAATGGAATCATCTCCTGTTCTCAGTTAAGAATCTTATTGGCCCGAATCCGGCAACAACTTATCTTGAGCCCTTCACATAAGGCTGACTCAGCGCCTCCGGTTCACTGCTCTTGCCGATGGCACCAAGCATCGCGATCAGAGTCAATGCATATGGCAGAATTGCCAGTAAAAAAGGTGAAATGGATACACCGATTGTCTGAAGACGAATCTGAAGGGCATTTGCTGCGCCAAATAAAAGTGCTGCGCCAAACATGCCAAATGGTGTATAGCGACCTAAAATAACAGTGGCCAGCGCAATATAACCGCGTCCTGAAATCATGTTTTCTGTGAAGACGCCCAGCTGAACAAGCACAAGATACGCGCCGCCGATACCGCCGAGCACACCGTTAAAAATCATAACGATCCAACGATATTGATTGACATGAATACCGGCTGATTCTGCTGCTCTCGGATGCTCACCGACTGCCGCAAATGAAAGACCGAGATTTGTTTTCTTATAAAATAACCATGTTAAAATCAAAAAGATATATAAAATATATGTCAGAATGTCGCAGTTAAAGAATGCCGGTCCAATCAGTGGGATCGATGATAATCCCGGCAGTGCAATGCTCTGAAATGTCTCCAGCTGCTGATAACTCTGTCCATTGGACATCAGCTTATATAAAAAGCTTGTGACACCGAGCATCAGCATATTGATGGCCAGGCCGCTGACAGACTGATTCTGAATCAGTGTGATACTCAAAAGTCCGTGAAGCAGACTGACAGCCAGACCGCCAAGGATACCGCACAGTAAACCAACCATCAGACTTTTTGAAAACCATGCGCCTGCAAAGGAAAAGAAAGCACCGCTTAACATGACACCTTCCATGCCAATGTTTAAAATACCTGATTTTTCCGCAATAATCTCACCAATACCGCCATACATCAACGGCACTGCCAGACGAACTGCAGCGGCCAGAAAAGCGGTCATAAAACTGACTGTTAAAATCTGTTCAAGCATTATGCACGACCTCCTTTTTCTTTATTGTTTCTGATTTTAATCTTATGAAATAATTCTCTTGCAAGGATCAGCACAACAACAACACCAATCAGAATATTGACAATCGATGATGGTACGCCCATCTGTCTCTGCATGGAGCTGGCGCCTACCTGCATCGCTGAATAAAGTACTGCCACAATAAGGACACCAATCGGATGATTAAAAGCTACCAGTGCAATCAGCACTGCCGTATATCCACAGTTGGCTGAAATACCCTCGAGCAGCTTTTTCTGCGTTGCCAATACTTCTATGCCCCCTGCTACTGCTGAAAGACCGCCACTTAAAAAGGCTGAAAGCACGATATTTTTCATAACAGAGATACCATTGCAGGCACTGCCTCTCTTATTTAAGCCGACTGCCCGCAATTCGTAACCCATCGTTGTCTTATCGAGGAAAAACCAAACGACGAATACACACGCAACCGCAATCAGGATGCCTGCATGAAAACGGGTTGCCGGTATGAGCACTTTCAGCTGAGCAGCTTCATCAATCTTTGCCGACTGAGGCACGTTTCCAGCAGGATCCATCAAAAATGAACGGACCGCATAACCAAGGAAATTAATGGCAATGTAATTCAGCATAATGGTCACAATAATCTCTGAGATATTGAATTTTGCCTTAAAAACTGCTGCAATTAAAGCCCACAGACCACCGGCCACAAATCCAGCCGCCAACGCAAGTATCAGACGAAGAATTCCAGGAACCGCGGTCAGATTTAATGCAATGATTGTCGTGATCATGGCACCCACATAAAACTGTCCTTCCGCACCAATATTAAAGAAGCCTGTGCGGTAAGCAACAGCACAACCGAGACCTGTCAGAATTAATGGACAGGCTTTTACAAAAATTTCAGTAAATCCAGCCTTTGTACCAAAAATTCCTCTGAAAAAGAGTGCATAGGCATCTGCAGGATTGGCACCACAGGCAATGATCAGAATCGTTCCTGTAAGAATCGTTAAAACAAGAATGATGATCACATCCGTGACCGCTCTTGTTCTGTTTTTTTCATTCTGCATTATTTTTCTTCCTCCTCTGAAATACCGCCCATCAACAGACCGATTTTCTGAACGGTCGCTTCTTCTCTGCTGAGCACGCCGACAATTTTTCCGCCAAATAAAACGGCGATTCTGTCACTCAATGCCATGATTTCTTCCAGATCGGCCGAAATCAGCATCACTGCTTTTCCCGCATTGCGCTGATTGATCAGCTGCTGGCGCACAAATTCTGTCGCACCGATATCAAGTCCTCTGGTCGGCTGACTGGCTATGATCAGTTTCGCACTGTCTGTCAGTTCTCTCGCAATAATCAGCTTCTGCTGGTTACCACCGCACCTGCGTATCCACGCCAGATTTACCTGAGGCACGCACCTGATACTGCTGCATCTTTTCTTTTGCATTTTTTCTCATCGCACTGCGATTCACGATCGAATGCTTTGCAAACGGCAGCTTCTTATAATCTCTGAGCAAAAGATTATCAATAATATTCATACCTGTAATCAGACTGTCTGACAGACGATCCTCTGAAATATAGGAAATGCCCGCTTCATAGCGTTCACGAATAGTCTTTCCTGCCATATCCTGTCCATCCAAAATAATCTGACCGCTTTTCTTCTTCTGAATACCGGTGATGACTTCAGCCAGTTCCTTCTGTCCGTTTCCCTCTACACCGGCAATACCAAGAATCTCACCCTTTCGGATAACCAGATCAATCGCTTCGATCTTGTGTCGGCCATGATGCTTATGGTCATTTGATACATGCTTCATCACAAGCATATTTTCCGCTTTCGGTGTTCCTTCTATATTATAGGACTCATTGAGTTCACGTCCGATCATATAGGCCGATAATTCACCTGGATTTGTCTCTGCTGTCACCAGATCAGCCACCTGTTTGCCGTCCCTCAAAATGGTCACTCTGTCGCTGATGGCCATAATCTCGCTCATACGATGCGTGATAATAATAATACCGTATCCTTCATTTTTCAGATTGCGGAGAACATCAAAAAACTGTGTTGTCTCCTGAGGGGTCAATACGCCAGTCGGCTCATCAAGTATCAGCAGCTCAACATTTCGATAAAGTGCTTTCAGAATTTCGACACGCTGCTGTTCTCCTACAGAAAGTTCGCAAATCAATGCATCCGGATTCACCTGAAGTCCATATTTTTCAGCAAGTTCAACTAACCTTGCTCTGGCAGCCGCACGATTTAAAACAAAAGCATTCCCTTTTAAATTTAAAATCACATTATCAAGGACAGTCATTTTATTGACCAGAGAAAAATGCTGCTGTACCATCCCGACACCAGCCGCAATCGCTTCCTTCGGTGATGTAAAATTCGCCAGCTGATCTTTCCAGAAAATCTCCCCGCTGTCTGCGCGATATAATCCAAACAGTATATTCATAAGCGTTGTCTTGCCTGCACCATTTTCTCCAAGTAGTGCATGGATTTCTCCCTTTTCGACAGTCAGATTGATATCCTCATTGGCATAAACGCCAGAAAAAGATTTACAGATATGTTTCATTTGCAAAAGAGGCATTGTTTTTCTCCTTCTATAAATAATAAAGAGCCGGCACCATGTACCGGCTCCAAAAGTCGTATTAGTCTCTTAATGTATAGTCACGAACAACTTCAACTTCACCGGATTTGATCTGTTCGATTGCCTGTTCAGCAGTTGCTTTCACATCATCTGGAAGATTGTCGGAAAGAAGCACTTCTACAGCACCATCTGCCATACCAAGGTTGTAAACATCCCCTGAGAAGGAACCTTCTACAACGCTTTCGATAGCCTTATCGAGAACGACATCCAGATTGTAGATTGCTGAATCAAGAATATTGTTCGGAGCGAGAGAACTCTGGTCATAGGAATCTCCCTGACACCAGATATTGGCATCAACCGCTGCTGACATAGCACCATTACCACATGCATTTGCACAATGTTTAATAACATCCGCACCGTTTTCAATCATTGCCTTTGCAGCTTCCTGTGCAAGCTGTGTATCTACAAATGAATTTGTCCATGCTGTCTGCACATCGATATCCGGATTGATAGTTTTAGCACCGTCTTCATAACCGTTGATAATTTTTACAAGTGAATCGCCAGGGATTGGTCCGATGGCACCGATCTTGCCGGATTTTGTCATGGATGCCGCGATAATACCTTCAACATACGCTGTCTGCTCACACGCCATCACATAAGATGCAACGTTATCAGCGGCTGCGTCTGCTTCTGTACAGATAAACTTTGTATCCGGATATGTCGCTGCAACTTCAAGTGCCGGATCACCAAATTCATAACCATGTCCGATGACGATGTCATAACCTGAGCCTGCATAATCTGCAAATACAGCTGCGATATCTGCTGTTGAAACATTTTCTGTATATGCGAGCTCACATCCATATTTCTCGCAGGCTTTCTGAGTGCCTTCGTAAGCTGTCTGATTCCAGCCCTGATCGTTCGCTGCACCGGACATAACCAATGCAATCTTCAGACCACTTGCTGCTTCTGCCTGATCAGCAGATGATTCAGAAGCTGCTGCGCTTTCTGTTGCTTTACTTTCTGTAGATTTTGTATTGCTGCTGCCACAAGCTGCCAGAGAAACAACCATGGCTGCAACAAGGCCAAGACATACTAACTTTTTCATAAAATCCTCCTTAAAAGTTCCTTGTTTTCATCTATAGCCATAGTAAACTATATACTTACTATAGAGTCAAGCGCTTTTTGCGAACTTTTTGATATTTTTGTGATAACTTTTTTTGTATTGATTTTTTTTTGAGAGCGTTATACTCAATGTTAGCATCAATATGTGACATCTTTTATTTTGATATTGGAGGAATCGTGCTAAAATGCGTATGAATATCAATCATGCCACCAAAGCAGGTGTGACGGTTCATGAGTATAAAGTGCTTGAAAAACGTGACCCGGCGCTTGAAGCTGAATTTGACCGCATCACGAATGAATGGCTGGAAGGGAAAAAGAGCGGGATGCTTCAGTTTACAATGGGTACAGTCGGTCTTGAAAATCCAATGGATAAACGTTATTTTTATTCTGTGAATGCCGACGGAAAAATGGTTGCTTTTATTGTCTTTGTCCCATTTCTTGGAAAAAACAGCTATATGGCTGATGTCACCAGACACGGAAAAGATGCACCAGGCGGCGTCATGGAAACCATTATTTATGATGCCTTCCAGATCTTTAAAGAGGAGGGCGTTGGCTACGGCAGTCTCGGAGTTGCTCCGCTTGCCGGTCTTGATTCTGACAGTAAAAATCCATCTGTATATGATGATTGAATTTCTACACAAAGCTGGCCTTTGAATTAAAAACAAAAAGCTATCGCTTTACGGTATTTGTAAAACAATAGCTTTTAATTTATTCTTTATCTATTTATGGTCATCGGGGTGACAGGATTCGAACCTGCGACCTCTTGATCCC
>ERZ773103.2392-NODE-2392-length-17478-cov-3.475291_pt1 | contig 17478 bp, 10 predicted proteins | sample MGYA00511118_ERZ773103 | MGnify/ENA primary metagenome ERZ773103 (study PRJEB29015, sample SAMEA2737821) | human gut metagenome | biome: human gut; feature: human-associated habitat; material: faeces | place: China | collected 2012 ... | reverse complement strand
TTTTCAGGATGTCCGTGTCGTTCGCGTAATCCACCCCCATCCACAGGTTGGAGTCCATGCCGGTGGAGAACTCGCCGAGCACCATCGTGTGTTCGGGGATTCCCACGACCGGGACGATGCGCTTGCCCTTGAAGCGATAGCGGTTGACCTCGGTATTCTCGGAATACTTGACCTGCTTGTCCGAGATATATTGGTCATACGCGTCCCAGGCGTCCCATCCGACCACAAAGGTCAGAGATGTCTTCTTTCGGATCTGCTTCGGACATTTCCTCCACATCGCATAGAGCGCCGCCTCCACCGCGGCCCCGTCCGTCAGCTCGGTCGTTCCCGAAATGATGCACTGCCCTCCGGCAACCACCTCGGCATCGGAGGAGTTCACATTGTCGAGGATCCGTTTGATGACCCCGTCAAAATATTTCTCCTTGTTGGCTCCGATTTTCGTGCAGCCTTCCGGTGCGGTAATCTTGGCCACCGTCTCTCCTCCGCGGGCGGAAGTCCAGATGGCGTTTCCGATATACTCGTTTTTCTTGTCCATAAGGAGACGGAGCATCGTCGCCTGGATTTTCGGGTCGAGCTCGCGGAACACGAGATTGCCTTCCGGCTGCGCGAAACGCCAGTACTTCTCGTAGTCCCTCGGGTTAAACTCGAGATAGACCATAAAATCGGACGGCTCAAGATGGCGTTCGGTGAACTGGTACTCGTTCGTGCCGTCATCGCCCTTGGCTCCGTGGATGGGTTGTGGGGTCGGCACGTTGTCCTGGATAATGTTGCCCAGCTTGATGGCAGGAAGCGTATAGCGGTGCTGGATGCCCGTCTTGATATGAATCAGTCCCTCGCGGACTGTATCATTGCCCTGCACGGTATAGGTCAGCAAGTCCTCACGTACTTCGCCGCTATACCCGTTTTGAAGAAAGTTTACTGTATCAGCCATTGTCGTTTTAAGTTTTCCGTTGAAGAATGAAACTCGGCCGACTGGCGGATACCTGCTGTTTCCGCGCGAGACACTGCGGTCTCCGGCATGTCAGTTAAAATCGGGCGGACGCCCGCGGATAGTCTGTCAGAGCTTTCGGAACTTGAAATCCGCACCGACCACTTCCGCCACCTTCTCGGCCATCAGCTGTTCGGCGGTCTTTGTCGCTTCCGCCGTGGCCTGGATGTTGGCAGGGTCATCGGCGATTTCCTTCGAGATTTTCTCCCGCGCGGGAATGGAAGCCAGCGTGCTTTCCGCCAACTCGAAGTTGGAACCGGCCATCTCCACCCACTGCGTTTTCGCCTCACGGTCAATCTTGCCTTCTGCAATGGCATTCTCCACCAATGTCTCGATACGGGAAGCCTGCTCGTCCTTCTCTTTCTGCTCGTAGGCGGAAAGGCGTGCCGTCGCTGCGGCCAGGTCTGTCTGCAAGTTCCGGATGGAGGCGTCTTTTCCGGCGATGACGGTCTGCGCGTCGCTCAGTGATTTCTGTATTTCTCTGTATTTGGGTTCCATCGCGGCCAGTTCAGAGATACGTGCCATCACGTCCTTGACCTCACCGTCCTTCATGCCCAGCGGGCAGCCGAGCGTGTGGCCCTGAAACGGGGCTGGACGACTGCCGCCGAAGTACGTGAGACGAACATCGGGCAGGTGAACCGGGACTGCATGGAGGCCCTGCAATCCCTGGAAAGCTGGTCATGGGACGAGTACGTGGCCAGACTCCGGAGCAAGGGATATGAGTTTTGGGAGCTGCGCGACAACAAGAAGATATTGCGCGGTTACGTGCTGAAGAAAGGCAACGCCAGATACAAGGCTTCCGAACTCGGCAGGGGGCGCAACCTCATGGCGACCAAACTTGAAAGCACGTGGAAAAAGCTGCACGCGGCTCCCAAGACAAGGACTGTTTCGACACAGCCCGCCGCAGGGAAATCTATACCGACTACACCCCGGACGATTCCGGTTCACGCACAAGGAACGACACCGGTTCCGCAATACACCGGCTATCGTCCCGGTACCAGCCCGTACCATATCGACATCGACGGGGAAAGCCGCCGGTTCTTCATTCCCGATGAAGCGTTGGACGTATTCAATGACGAGTTCGACTACCGGGAGACAGCCAACAGCCGTGACCTCACGGACATGGCTGCGGCACTTTTCGTCGGGATGCTCGATACTCCGGCGGTTCCTTCGGGAGGTGGTGGCGGCAGTTCCAACGACCTGCCTTGGGGAAGACGCGAGGACGAGGACGAACGGGAATGGGCACGCCGGTGCGCCCGTGAAGCGGCAAGGGTAATCGGAAAGAAACCGAAGACAGGACGAAAAAGATAACAGCCTATGAATAAAAAATTCGATTTCTCGGAAATAGACGGGGCACTTCCGACTGCCGAAAAAATGCAGGAGCAAGACCGCATAATCGATGCGCTGAAAAACAATTATGAAGCTGTCCGCATTCTTAGTGCCAACGTGGAAAAGCTCGAAAACAGACTTTCGGAAGCCCTGCCCAAAATGGACGGGGCTGTTTCTTCCCTGCGTGGGGCAAGCACGGTCACACTCGGCGAGGAAGCGAGAAAGACGCTTGAACAGGAGGGAGAGAAAATCTGCCGGAAGATGGCCGACAGGATGGAACGGGAATGCGCAAGGCTAGCCGGACGCCTCTCGGCGAATGACCGTGTGCTTATCTCCGCAACCGCTTTCTGGTGTATGGTAGAGGCAATCATCTCCCTCGCGGCGGCTTTCGTTTGTACCTGCGCCGCGAACGCTCGTCTTATACATAGCATATTGCTGTGGGAAGTACTCGGCTGTACCGCTGCTTTTCTCGTTGTCTGTGTCACGTTGACCATTTTTATATGCCGCAAGTTAAGACGAGAATGAAACATTACCAATTAAATAAATATAAGTATGACAACAGTAAAGGTGAAATTCCGCCCGTCAACAGTCGAAGGCCGTCCGGGCACTATCGTTTATTTTGTAACTCACCGCCGTGTCGTCAGGCAAATCACAACCGGTTATAAGGTGTTCTCTCATGAATGGGATGATAAACAGTCAAGACCTGTTTCGGCACCGGCTGGCGAACGGATAACCGTTATTCAGACAATAATCCGAAAACTGGAGGAGAATTTGGAAAAGCTGAACAGGATTATTGAAAGATTCGATCTGCTACGACGAGGTTATTCATCTGAAGATATAATTATGGAGTTCCGGTGCACCGAAAAAGAAAATACCCTTTTTATATTCATGGAGAATCTCATCGAGCGACTCTGCCAATTAAATCACATCGGTACGGCCAAGAACTACCATACCGCACTCGGCAGCTTCAAATGATTCCGGGATAACAAGGACGTTCCGTTGGCAGTAATAGACCAGATGATAATGGAAGATTATCAGGTATACCTGAAATATACATTGACTGTTATAGTAAATAACTAAATATTTTTAGAGCATTGCGTATCAGTAATATATTAAATGTGATGATTTCTAGGTCTTAATAAAGAAGCAATAGTTATTTATGAGATATAAAGAACTTATCATTTTACAAAAAATAGGAAGGTAAAAATACATATAATACCCCTTTGTAGGTAATATTTCCTTATCATAAATGATTATGTATAACAATCTAATATAAATTAATATCAACTGACTACTAATACGATAGCTACACACAATAAATAGAAATATATAATTTAAGTAATATTATATGCATACAACAATTTATTAAAAATACCTAATAATTGGTATTGATGGATTTAGCTAAACAAACGAACTTTGCGGGCAAAAAATAAAGCAAGATGGAAAACCTATATGAATTGTTGGAAGAAGCAGCACATAAAGTGCCGACAAAAGGAATTGTTATTGTAAATAATAGTCAATGTGATCTTTTTCTAACTTATTCAGAGTTACGAGAAAAATCTAGAAAAATAGCTTTTATTTTAAAATCTTACTATCAAGTAAAGCCTGTCAGTAAGATAATAATCTCTGTTGAAAAATCCGAAAATTTTATATTATTATTTTGGGGATGTGTTATGGCAGGTTGTATACCCGTTTTAATGCCTTCTGTACAATTCAGTAATAAGAACTCTATTGCTTTTGAACGCCTAAAGAATGCAATTGATATATTAGGTGTAGTTACACTTATAACAAATGATATTAATCTATTTGAATATTATAAATCTTCATTTCATAAAGCTGTGTGTGTTGAAGATATTATGAAACAATTGGATTTGTTGCAAGATTATTCTTTACACATACCTAAAAGAGATAGTAAAGATTTATGTGTTATTCAGTTTTCATCAGGAAGTACAGGGGCACCCAAAGGAGTCATGCTTAGTTTTAACAATATTTTAACTAATTTGAAAATAAAAACTCTTGCGGATGAAATTACAACTGAAGATACTTTGATTCACTGGATGCCATATTTTCATGATTATGGTCTATTTGGAAATCATTTGGTTTGTTTGTATAACCAAATTACAGAAATAAAAATAGAGCCTTTTTCCTTTTTAAGAGATCCTTTGATTTTTCTAAAGAAAATTTCCGAATATCAAGTAAGTATTTGTGGCGGTACGACACCTTCAGGATTGGATTTGTTAATTCAAAAGTTAGAACAATCTAATGACATAAAAGAATTGGATTTATCTCAAGTGAAGACTCTTTCAATTGGAGCAGAAATGGTTCCATCTAATTTATACGTCCGATTATCCCCCCTTTTTCAACTTGGGTTTAATCGAAATGCATTCCGCCCTTCATATGGAATGGCTGAAACAACATTGATTGTTTCTTCCTGTTTACCGGGTTATGGAAATAAAAATATAAGAATAAATAGAGAGGCGTTCTATGAAGGGATTATCAAATTAGTCGATAAACAACAAGATTTTTGTGAATTTGTTAGTGCAGGTAGAATATTACCAGGCTTACAAGTACGCATTGTTAAAGACGGTATTCCTCAAAATAATTTAAATTTAGGAGAGATTCAAGTAAAAGGCGCTTGTGTCATGTCTGGTTATTATAATGACATACAATCAACAGATGAAGTATTAAAAGACGGTTGGTTAAGTACAGGAGATTTGGGCTTTTTTGATTATAACAATATTCTTTATATAGTAGGTCGAAAAAAGGAAACAATTATAGTAAATGGACAAAACTTTCATCCTTTTGATTTAGAAAATTGTGTCTTAGAGAAATTTGGTCTTTCAATTGAAAAAACTGTATTTACATCTTTTTATTCTTCTACAGAAAATCGTGAAATTGTACTTCATTTCTTTGTATTATCAAGAAAAATGTCGGAAGAACAAATAAGACAATTAATAAATGAATGTAACGCATTTCTAGCAGACAAAGTTGGATTTGCTCCAGAATACTCTATAAAGATAAAAAAAGGAGAAATACTCAGAACTTCTAGCTCTAAAATAAAACGTCGATCTATGGCAAAGTATTTTGAGCAAGGACAGTATAATAAATCAATTGTAAAACTAAACAAAGAATCTCATAATATGGATTATTTATTGGTTCTCAAAAAAATATGGTCAGAAGTTTTAAAAACAAACCTCATTCATATAGAAGATAACTTCTTTTCTTTAGGAGGAGACTCAATACGCAGTATGATGGCTGTTTCTAAACTTGAAGAACTGTTAAATATTAAATTAGAAAATAGTTTCTTCTATAAATATCCGACCTTAGTCTCTCAAAAACATTATCTTGAACAATATTTATTAAAAGAACTTCAATCTCCTTTAAATGAATATGAACTGTTAGTTCGAGAGTTTATCAGCGAAGAAATAGGAATTCCCTCTTTAGAAATACAATATACAGAAAATATTATAACTAAAGTGACTTCTTTTGCCGCTGTATATCAAATGATGAAGCGCTTAACTGAAGTTTTTGATAAAATAACATTAGATGATATAAAAGATAAAACTTGTATACGAGATATAGCACAAACCATTAAGGAACGCTATGTAACTCCAGAGGGGTATTCTTTTCCGTTAATGGATTTCCAAGAAACATTATTCTATCACAGTAAAAGTTTTATCCGTAATGAACCGACAGGATTAAGTTGTTATATCATTTGTCGGACACAATTGAAAGGTTTTTTTGATCCAGCATGTTGGGGCAAGACGTTAAATCACATTATTAACTGTCATCCATTGTTACATTCTATTCTTTCCGAAGAGTCGGATAAACCTGAGATGATAACTCTTCCTGAATATCCGACATTTAAAAGTTCTTATGAAGATATAACTTCAATGAACAAAGAACAACAGGAAACATTCTTTTTACAAAAGGACGAAAAAGATCATGATCACAGATTTGACCTTAAAGAGTATCCTTTATTCTATTGTAATATTTATAAAACAGGGGAAGATGAACATGAATTAATTATACATATTGATCACCAGATAATTGATGGTTTCAGCTTTTTTCAATTCCTTCAAGAATTAACATCAACTTATGATCAGTTTATCGCTGGTAAAGAAATAACTGTTGAACAAGAAAAAGGTCTAACTTTTTCTGACTATGTTTTTGTGGAGAGATTCAGAAGGCAAACAAAGCGATATCAGAATGCAATGGATTTTGCCCTAAAGGTGTTTAAAGATTTACCAGAGAAAATATCTATTCCCACGAAATGTCAGCCATCTTTAATAAATAAAGTCCATTTTAATACCTTACATACGGAATTGGATTCTTTATTGATGAATAAAGTTCTTGAAATCAGTTCTCATACTTCTGGTATATGCCTTAATTCCTTACTTATGGCATGCTATTTTAAACTGATGAATTTGTGGTCTGGACAAAATGATCTCATTATCAACATGCCTGTATTTAACAGGGAACAGCATTTACCTAATGCAAAAAATATAATAGGTAGTTTTCTTGATATTTTCCCTGTCCGTATCCAAACATCTCCACAAGAACCGATTGTTTCTATTGCACGTAAGATAGAACAATTTGTACGAACCATGCTTGAGTATCCAATATCTTCAATAGAATTGTCCAGAAAAATCGCAGAACAGGAAGGCTTAAAACAAAGCTCTTTGAGTGCAATTATTTTTAGTAATTCTATCAATATGCTTCCCAAAGGTATCAGTCATTCATCTAGATATTTGACAATTGGTGCGCCTAAAGTACAGACAGGTGCACCTGGTACTTATATAGACCTTGTTATGTATACATGGGAAAATAAATGGTGTTTTGATTGGAATTATGTTCGTGAGCTATTTGATGCGGAATACATACAACTACTTTCTGAACAATTCACGTCTATGCTTAACCAATTGGTAGATGATACAAACACTAAGGGATACGAAGAGCGTTCATGTTCAAATATACTCCCTCTCTTCTATATAAAATTATTGGAGCAAACAAATAAAACAGAACATGCTTATCCTCTTAAAACAATATATGAACAGATCAGTAATACTGTAGATTTGTATCCTAATAGAGAGGCGATCTCTTATCAAGGAGTTTCTTTAACTTATACAGAGTTTTGGAAAAAAGCTAATCAGATGGCGCATTTCTTACGTTCTCTTGGAGTGGTACGAAATTCTAAGGTTGCTTTATTACTGAACAGAACGCTTGATTTGCCTATAGTACAACTTGGAATTCTTTTAGCAGGTGGGGCGTATGTGCCAATTGACCCTTCTTATCCTTCGGATAGAATACAGTATATGATAAATGACTGTGGAGCAGAAGTTCTTGTAACTCAAGGAATACATGTAGACAATATTAATAGTTCATATACCCCCAACATTAAACATTGTGTGTTACTTGATGATGATTCTATTCCTTTACCTGATACATATCGTCGATACACCGTAAATGATATAAATAGTCAATCTATGGATAATATAGTACCTTGTAATACTCCTGATGATTTGATTTATATGATTTATACTTCTGGTTCAACAGGACAACCTAAAGGTACAATGCTTAGGCATAGAAATGTATCCAATTTTTTGAATTATGAGAAAGAAGCGTTTAATGTAAACTGTAATAACAGGTTTGCTTTAATAACATCGTATTCCTTTGATATGACTGTTACTTCTAATTGGCTACCTTTCATTGCCGGAGCTTCTTTACACATTCTTTCCGATAATGCAACTAAAGATATAGAGAAACTTCTGTATTTTATAGATGAAGAAAAAATCAATTTTTTGAATGTAACTCCCTCTCATTTTTCAATGTTGGTAAATACGTTGGGATTTTTGGAGAGACCTGTAAACCTATCACCCAATATGACTATTATGCTGGGTGCTGAAATTATCAATGTTTCGGATATAAACAGGTGGTTAGAAAATTATCCTTTGCACAAATTTATTAATGAATACGGCCCTACAGAAACAACGGTGGCTTCCACTTTTTATCCTATCCCGATTGAAGAAGACGGCAAATGTCATTTAAATATAGTTCCAATAGGGAAACCGATTTATAATACACAAGTATATGTATTAAATGATAATTTAGAATATACACTACCAGAAGTTCCTGGTATCCTTTATATTGGAGGCGAGGGAGTGTCATGTGGTTATTTGAATAAAGAAGAGAAAACGAAATCTGTATTTATCAATAATCCTATTACTCATGAAGGAATTGTATATAATACAGGAGACGTTGTAAAGATGACTGTAACTGGCGATATTGTATTTGTAGGACGTAAAGATTTTCAAGTAAATGTCAGAGGGTATAGAATTGAATTAGGAGAAATAGAGAATGCTTTATTAAAAGTATCAGGTATTACAGAGGCTTGTGCAGAGATTCAATATGATGTAAACAAACAGCCTGTAGTTGTAGCTTTTTATGTTACAGCAAATAATTGTGATTTAGAATACAAGGATATAATGTCTGTTCTGCAAATGAAGATACCTCACTATATGTTACCTTCCGCAATGGCTAGAATAGAGCAGATTCCAATTTCTGCCAATGGAAAAACAGACAAGAAGCAATTACCCAATATTGCGAATCAGAAACAAAATTTTGTTAAAAGGGATATTGTAGGTCCAAGGAATGAAAGGGAAAAACAAATAACCTTAATCTGGGAAAAGGTATTAGGGATACCAGAGGTAGGTGTATTTGATAATTTCTGGGATATAGGAGGCGACTCTATCCGATCTGTAAGGTTAATAAAAGAATTAAAGGAGGTCGGATTAACCAACATCAAATTAAAAGATTTATTCGATAAACCTACGATAGCCGAACTGCTTGAACAAGAAATAGAGAATAATAAAGTTGAGAATCTCATTTGTATGAAAAAGGTTTCTACTCCATATGCAAAACTTATATGTCTTCCATATGCAGCAGGAACCCCTGGTATGTATAGTACATTTTCTGGGGATTTTACCGGAGAAATCAACTTATATACAGTACAATATCCGGGACATGGAGATGGACGTGAGATAAAGTCCTCTGTAGAAGAAGTTGGTGCGCTATTAGCCAATGAACTGAAAGAGGCTGATAAAGAGATTCCTTTGTTTATCATGGGATATTCTTACAGTTGCTATATTGCTTATGATATCTGTAAACGATTTGAACAAGAAAATATTCCGATACAGGGTATTATAATGATTGGTGGAACTCCTCCTACATTGCGTGATGACTTAATGCAATTCTTTTCAAATGACGATAATGCCCTTTTGGATTATTCACGTGCAAAAGATCTGTTGAATGAAGAATTGATCGCAACTTTATCAGATGAAGAAAAACATGAATATTTGCATGAGTTGAGAATGAATACTGTAGCAATGGTAAATTACAAGTTTCTTGATTGTAAATTGAAAACCCCATTATGTTCCATCGTCGGTAGAGAGGATGAGCCTACAATTCGAAACAATCAACATCTATGGAATAATTACTTTCAGAAAGTTTCTTTCCACCAATTGCCAGGAGGGCATGTTCTTATTACAAAATATCATGCGGAATTAGCTAAGTTGATAATGAATTATATAGAATTGCATGTATAAATATGCTTGTATTACCCTTTTCCGATATAGCAGTAGAAATTGTGGAAGATAGTCCTTTTGCTACTTCAGATAATCTCTTTAATGAGGAAAAAATATTCATTAAAAGAGAATGGTCTGAAATACGTCTTAAAACTTATATTTTGGGACGTTGTGCCGCACATCGTGCCTTACAGACTTTACAAAAGGAAATAGTTCCCATTTTAAAAGGAAGAGATGGTGAACCAATATGGCCATTTGACATAGTTGGTTCTATATCTCATAAAGATGCAATAGCAGTTGCTGCTGTTGGAAAGAAAAAGAGGTATAAGGGTATTGGAGTAGATATTGAAGATCAAACGACGATATTATCAAAAAAGGAATATTCTCTTTTTTGTACACCCCAAGAGATAGCGTGTATAGATAAGAAAGAATTTTCTCCTATTGACATTTTTTCACGTAAAGAAGCTATTCTAAAGGCATATTATACAGCATATAGTAAATTATGCAATTGGATTGATATTGACACGATAAATGTATCTAAAGCTTCCAATGTAACTATAATATGCATGTTAAAAAAAAATTTTATTATAAACCTATGTTGTGTAGAAAAGTAAAAACAATTTTAGTCATTATGGGAATATGTTGTTTCCCTATGATATCTTGGGCACAAGTTTTTCTTTCTGGTCGAATCGTAGATAAAAAGACAAATGAACCTGTTGTAGGAGCTTCTGTATATATACGAAAAAATCAGGTTGGAGATAATGCAAATGATAATGGGTTATACAGAATAAAATTACCTCAAAACGGAACGTATCTTGTAGAGGTTTCTTTTATCGGATACAAAACAATAAAACAGTCTGTTACTGTAAATAGAAATACAACTAAAAATTTCTTTTTGGAAGAAAGTACAGAAGTGTTGAATGAGGTCGTGGTAAAAGCATCCTCACAGCAGGCAGAAATAAATCATATACGTAAAAGTCCTATGGCTGTAACGGTTGTTGATGGAGCAAAATTAAGAGGTCGTTCAACTGGAATTGAAGAAGTACTTACTCGTACTTCTGGAATCAAAGTTAGAAAATCCGGAGGTTTGGGTAGCTCTTCTAAAATGTCCATACATGGTCTGGAAGGAAAAAGAGTAGCTATTTATATAGATGGTTTTCCTTTAAATAGCCCCGATGGTTCATTTGATATAAACGACATACCTATTGATGCCATTAAATATATTGAGATATATAAAGGAATAGTTCCTGCTGAATATGGCAGTGATGGTCTGGGAGGAGCGATTAATGTTGTTACAAGAGAGGACGAGTGTGACTTGGTAGGCTTTACTCAGGAGTTTGCTTCATTTGGTACTTCCAAAACGTTAGTCAGTGTAAAAAAAATGTTTGAAAAACCAGGGATTCAAATTGGAGGAGGTTTTTTTCATAATAAATCGGATAATAATTATAAAATGACTTATCCTGTTTTTGAAACAAATTTACCTTCAAGTGCCTACCAAGAAGTAATAAGAAATAATGATTATTATAGGTCCACAATGTATAATGTAGGTTTAACATTTACAAAATTCTGGTTTGATAAGATTGAATTAGAATGTGCTTTTTATAACAATAAAAAGGGAATTCAGGCCTTAGATTTTGATTCACGTTTTTCTCATACACATGGGACAAACATTATGCCTACTTTAACTTTAGAGAAGAAGAATTTCTTATTTAAAAACCTTGAATTCAAGTCAGGTCTAGTAACTCCAATCATTCATACGCATTTGGTTGATACCGCTAGAACAAAACGGCAATGGGATGGAACCATAACAAATACAATGGGAGAAACTGATGATAATTTATTAAACTATTCAGATGACAAACAATTTGAAATCAGACATAAATTGAATTTAAAATACAAGTTAAAGCAACATACCTTTAATCTTAACAATCAATTCACATATTCAAGGTATAGACCTAAGGATGATTATACAGCAGAATATGTTGGTTTTGACCCTAGTGGTTTTCCCAGTAATATGAAGGGAAATACTTTGGGGTTAGCACATGAGTATTCTTCACGTAATAACAAACTTCAAAACTCTTTAATGTTCAGTCTATACTATTTAAATTCTGGAATATATAGAACAAGTGATAAAATTGTAGATGAATCTGAAAGTGTTAAGAAAGAACCGAAAAAAACAAAAATAAACAATTTTTACTATGGAATAAGTGAAGGAATCAGTTATGAATTTTTCAAAGGGGTGAGAGGTAAATTTTCCTTATCACATAACGTGAGGCTTCCTGATACGGAAGAATTGTTTGGAGACGGAGTGACAGTAAAGCCTTCAGTTGATTTAAATCCCGAAATAAGTAATAATATAAATTTAGGGTTAATCATGGATAAAAGTAATTTTATGGGGTTAAGTCGTTTTCAGTTAGAGACAAATTTATATTATATGTATATAACAGATATGATAAGTTTATTTCCTGCTGATATACGAATGATTTATACGAATTTGGGTAAGACTCAGATCATGGGGGGAGATTTTGATTTAAAAATAGATGTGACTCCACAGCTTTATAGTTATTTTAACTTAACCTATCAAGATATTCGGGATAAGCTAAAATGGACTACTAATGACCAAAGTGTGAAAAACCCGACTTATGATAAACAGGTACCCAATATTCCTCGTTTTTATTTTAACTATGGTTTAGAGTATCATACAGAGGGATTACTTGGGAAACATGAAATATCTAGAATCTATATAGACGCATCTTACGTTCATGATTTTGATTGGAGTTGGCAAATGAGTAACTTACCAGAACAGCGAAAGAAATGGTTAATTCCTCGTAGTCATCTTTTTACGGCAGGATTCCAGCAATCTATTTGGAAAAATAAAGTATCATTAGGGTTTGAAGTTGAAAATATATTCAACAAGGAGAGCTATATGGAATTTAAAAAGCCTTTACAAGGTCGTACTTTTAAAATTAAATTACGATTTAATTGGTTTGGTGATGAATCTTCAGGGGGAGCGATGAGTTTGTAATATTATAAATAATTATTTTAACTAAAAAAATAAAAAAAATGAAAAATCAATGGTTTTTATTGTCGCTATTAGCGACCTTTTTAAGTTTTATTTCATGTAGTAAAGATGATCCGTTTCCAACAGATGAAGAAGACGATATGAGTTTTGTTCATAGTGTCACGGTGGGTGATAATGCTTATGTTAGTCTATTTAAAGATTTAAATGTAGAACAGACAAGTACACAAAATTCTTTGGTCTTTGCAAAAGAATCTTTTCTTTTTACTTATGGGGGTAACATTTATGTCTTAGAATCGATGAATGCCCGTTTATATAAGTACAGAGTCGAGAATGGTTTGCTAATTCAAGAAAAAGAAACGATGATTCTCCCTTCCGGTTCTCTTCCTGCATTCCTTACATTTGATTCAGAAGAAAAAGCTTATATATCATGCGTAGGATTGGGAAAATTGTATATAATAAATCCTACGACAATGCAAAAAACAGGTGAAATAGATTTATCTGAATATGCAATTGGGAAAGAAAGTGGTGATAAAAATCCTGAACCTGGTGCTTCGGTTATTAGAGATGGTATTTTATATGTAGGATTAGCTCAAGATAAGTCCCAGTTTAACCCTAATACTGGAGCTTATGTACTTTTGATTGATACAAAGACAGACAAGCCTATTAAAATGATATCTGATAATAGAGCTACAATGGCAACCGCTTATGAGTATTCAGGTGATCCTTTCATTGATGAAAAAGGCGATCTTTATATTTATTGTGTAGGAGGCTTCGGATATTTTGCAAACTGTACAGAAGGTTTCTTGCGTATAAAGAAAGGAGAAACAGACTTTGATCAGTCATACTATTTCCCAATAGAAACAATTAGTATACCGGACATAAAGGGTAATAAAGCAAATTATATTTATAGCAAAACATATACAGGAAATGGTAAGCTATATGGATATTTCAATGTTCCGGGATATGTTAGTAATCCACCTGATTATGTAAATGACAAATCAATGCAAACATTTGAAATAGATGTTTATAATAAAACTGTCAAAAAAATGAACTTTGACGGAACTACGGGTTGGTCATGTAGTCAATGTAAAGCAGGAGACTATATGGTGTTCGGGATGGCTTCTACTCAAGGAACAGGTTATTATCTTTACAACTATAAAGAAGATAAGTATGAACCTTTAAAGATAAAAACAGAAGGTAATCCCTTCAAAATTCAATATTTAAAATAAATAAAGACTGCCGGAAGCTAAAAGATTCCGGCAGCTTTTTAATTTTTATGGAATGAACAATCGTAATTATGACTGTATAATCATTATAAGTGTAATCTCAGGTTTATTTATCACAACCTGCGACTATCTAGTACAGATGAAAACTGTTGAAACAGATTATTTTGTTTCAAGACTACTTTCTTTAGAAGAAACTATTTTAAATTTATCATCTTTTGGATGTATTTTTACTTTTCCTTTTTGGATATTAGGGACATACTTCATATACACAACAATGTGTAAAGTTAATAAAAAGCTTGCGCTTATTAATACATTCTGTATATCTTATTCTTTATTGATGTTGGGGTTTTATCATTACAGCTATGCCATAATATATAGTATTGGTACATCAAAAATGATAATGCAAACAAATATAGATTGGCAATTATTAACAGGATCTAATATACCTTTTTTCCCCTTTATGTTTATTCTACTTCCAGTGACCTGGCTGATTGTTGGATTTAGTAACTTTTCATCCAAAGCTATAGTTCCTCGATGGTCTATAGTTGTGAACCCTGTTATACTAACAATTATTTTATCTATTGTCACTTGGATAATTCCCAAGACCGAATGCTTACTACCAGGCATTTTTAGTTTGGGGATCACTCTGTATTATATAATTTGTTGGATAAGCTTAAAAAAAGATAGAAATTTATGTCTAAAAAGAAAGTTTTAGTAATTGGTGGCACAGGGATTGCGGGACAATTTATTACAGATTACTTGCTACATTATCATGATATTTGTGAATTATTTATAGCATCAAGAGGTATTCATAAGATATCAGAGAAGAAAGTAAAGTTCATAAAAATGGACATACATGATACCCAAAATATAGAATCTGTTATTAAACAATTTGATATTATAATTTTGGCACTTGGTCCTTTTTCATGTGTAGGAACAGATATTTATACAATTTGTTTAAGAAATCACGTAATATGTGTTGATATTAATGATGACTATGGACATAGTGGACGTGTACTAGAAATAAAAAATGAGAACATAACAAATTTTCGGGGAACAATTTTTACAGGAATGGGATTATGTCCAGGGTTGACAACTTTCATGCTAGAATATGCTGCAGAACAATTAAAAAAAACTGTTTTAGAAGCCGAATTGAGAATCTATTTTGGAGCAGGTGTTGTTTCTGGAACAGCTTCAATAATCAATATGTTTGAGGGTTTTAAAGATGACCTGATGCTCCTTTCAGAAAGGGAAATCCGAAGAATAAAACCAACTAAATATCATTCAGATAGAACTTTTACTTTTGATCGTTTTCATTCCAATATGCCATTAATATTCTTTTCTAGTCCTGAAATAAGGACTATACAACGAGCTAGTCGATTTGAAGAACTACAAAATTTTGATTGTGCTTTTCATCTGCAAAATCTTCCTATGGGCATAGTTCCCTTACTAAGAAAGAGCTCTTTTATTAGAAAATTGATTTGTAAAATGGTCAATAAACAACAGGGGCAATTGGAGAAAAATGAGAAAAACGAGAAATCTGTGATAGTATGTACTTATGTAAGAAATCAAAATTCTATTGTAAAATGTTTATTGCACTCAGATTCCTCATTTAGATTAACAGGAGTATTTTGTGCGGTAATTGTGCTCTCGATAATAAAAGGATGTATACCAATTATGCCTGGCATCTTTACTTTTGAAGACATAAATATCAATCTGCACATGTTAAACGAAATATTAAAAAACAACAACATAAATATATCTATAGAGGAATAGTATTATGGTTTATAATAAATATATAGGAATAATAGGTGGAACTGGAACAATTGGTTCTATTATAGTTAAATATTTATTACAACTACAAACTCACTTCCATGTTTTAATTGGTGGTAGGAGATCCATAAAAGAAATATCTATGTCTACATTTTATAATAGTGAGCGACTTAAGTATAACCAAATGAACTATAACAATGATGTAGAATTGGATAATTTTTGTTCTCAATGTTTGTTGGTTATTAATGCTGTTGGACCTTCATTTAAAATAAATGACAAGATTGCCTTACATGCATTAAGAAATAATTGCCACTACATCGATATAGGAGGATATGGCATTTTGCGTGATTTATTAAAGCCATATGAAAAAAGCATTGAAGCTCAGAAACTTTGCTTTATTATAGGTGTTGGTTGGATGCCTGGTATTTCAGGCGTATTTTCTAAAACTATTATAGAGACTCATTTAAACAGCCCAGAAAATACTAATTTTAATATCTATTATGGTGCTGTTGATAATTGGTCATATAGTTCAACTTATGATTTGGCAGCATCATCTATGGGAAAAACACGTTCCTATGTTTATTCTCATGGAAAGGAAATACAGGTGTCTCCTTTTCGATATACACATCACAAATTTTTTCCTTTCATTGGACATAAAAAAATATGTATGCCATCATTTGACGAACAATTAACTCAATTGGCTACTTCTTTAAAACAAATAAGAAAGATATCAACATTCATTATGCTAAATGACTATATCTCAATGGGGAAGTTTATGTTTATAAAGATCTTTTATAAACATAATTTAAATAAAGCAACACTTATGTTGCAAGATGATTATCAACGTCTCGTTAAGAAAGAGAATAAGTGGGGAAGTGTAATTTGTCAAGTTTCTAAAATAGAGCCAGAAAGAAAGATAGATACCTTTTACTATTTATATACAAAAAATAATTTATTATATACTGCATTACCTGCTGTTATTACTACTCAATACATTTTAGAAGGTAAAACAAAAATAGGATTAAATTGTCTTTGTGACTCTTTGAATTGCCAATCTTTTATGTCGGATTTAGACTTTTACGGAATAAAATATTCATATTATGAACATAAAAATTAAAAAGAAAATTCTTGTGTGTATGTTGTGGTTATGTGCCATAGCATGTTTCACTGGTTTTCCCTGGATATTTTTCTCATGGGATGTAATTCACTCTTACATGGGAATCCATGATATACCATCAGACTTGACAATTGTCTTGTTTCGAGAAGAGTGTTTGTTCTTCGGTTTTTTCTGTATTTATTTTCTCTTTCTTAGAAATATCGAAAAATATAAAGGACTTATTAGCTTCTGTTCTTTCTTAGTCGCATTTATGGGCGGTTTTATGTACTTGCTAAAACTTCAAACAGGGATTGTACATATATCATCAGATTATGAACCTTTTATTTGGCTTATAATTGGAAGTTTCATATTTTATTTAAATCATAGTATTAATGGTATAGCACCAAAGAAACAAAAACTTCCCGTTTTAAGTTGTTTATTCCAAGTGCAGGCAGGAGTAT
>ERZ773103.2389-NODE-2389-length-17489-cov-2.907652_pt1 | contig 17489 bp, 12 predicted proteins | sample MGYA00511118_ERZ773103 | MGnify/ENA primary metagenome ERZ773103 (study PRJEB29015, sample SAMEA2737821) | human gut metagenome | biome: human gut; feature: human-associated habitat; material: faeces | place: China | collected 2012 ... | reverse complement strand
TTTAATGCAAGCAATACATTCCGTAATACCGCCGGCACCCATTAAATGACCTGTCGCACCTTTTGTGGAACTAACAGGTATATCGTAAGAGTCGAATACAGTGCGAATTGCAAAACATTCGGCAATATCGCCTTTGACTGTAGCGGTTCCATGTGCATTAATGTAACCGATATCTTCAGGTTTTAAATTGGCTTGCTGTAATGCAAGACGCATACATTCTGCTGCACCAATACCGTCAGGGTCAGGTGCTACAGGGTTAAATGCATCTGTGTTATTGGCACAGCCCAGTAATTCGGCATAAATGGTCGCACCGCGTTTTAGAGCATGCTCTTCTGTCTCCAAAATTAATGCTCCGCCGCCTTCACCAATAATAAAACCATCACGTTTTTGGTCAAACGGTCTGCTCATGCCTGTACGGGAAAGTGCTCCGCTCATTGCAAGACTTTGAATTAAAACAGGATTAATGGCGGATTCTCCTGCCATAACCACAATTGTATCAGCCATACCTGCTTTTAATAACATAGAAGCAACAGTGATGGCATCGCCACCTGAAGAGCATGCAGTTGTAACAGTTAAGCTAGGACCTTTTATTCCATATTGGATAGATAGTTGTGACGCTGCAATATTACCCATATATTTAGTCAAAAATTTGGGACTGACATGCTTTCCTTTTGTAGATAGTTCTTCTTGTGTAGAAACTGCAAGTGTAAGTCCTTCCAAAGCAGTTCCCATAACAATGCCTGTTCTATAAGGATGAAAAGATTCAATACCGCTTTGTTTGATTGCTTCTTGTGCCGCAACATATGCATATTGCATGAAGGTATCTAAATCGTGCGCCAGTTTTCCTGGAAGATAATCCTTAGGATTAAAGTTATGTACTTCTGCAGCCTGTTTGATAGGTAATGCGGAAGTGTCAATACATGAGATATCTTCAATACCGCAAACCCCTGAAATTAGGCTGTTCCAATAGTTGTCCACACCAATTCCGATAGGGGTCACTGCACCCATGCCGGTTATTACAATTTTATTACTCATTGATTGTCACCGCCGATCTTACGGAATGCAATACAAGCATTATGTCCTCCAAAGCCTAAAGATGTTGACAAAGCAGCCTGAATGTTTGCTTTGCGTGCCTCTAGTGGAACATAATCTAAATCACATTCCGGATCGGGCTGTGTTAAACCTATGGTTGGTGGAACGATTTGATGCTGCAGTGCGAGAACAGAGGCAATTGCCTCTGCAGCGCCTGCGGCTCCAAACATGTGACCTGTCATAGATTTTGTAGAACTAATCAGTACTTTACGTGCGCGTTCTTCTCCCAACGCTTTTTTAATGGCAACCGTTTCTGCTTTATCATTCAGAGGTGTACCTGTACCGTGAGCATTAATATAAACATGGTCTGTATCCAAATTCAATTCATTCCAAGCATCTGCAATGGCACGTGAACCGCCTTCCGCTTCCGGTTGGGGTGCTGTAATATGGTAGGCGTCACAAGTAGAGCCGTATCCGCATAACTCAGCATAAATATGTGCGCCACGGTTTACGGCATGTTCCAGTTCTTCTAAAACAAGTGCGCCCGCACCTTCGCCCATGATGAATCCACTGCGGCGTTCATCAAATGGCAAACATGCGGTTTTTGGATCATCTACTACAGACAAAGCGCGCATATTGGTAAAGCCTGCTGCTGTAATTTCATTTATGGTAGCTTCTGCACCGCCTGCAATCATGGCGTCGGCATATCCATGGCGAATCATTCTTAAGGCTTCTCCAATGGCGTTGGTGCCGGATGCGCATGCAGTCACGGCAGGCATAGCAGAATTTTTACAGTTAAAACGAATTGCAATCATTCCGGATGCGATATTGGCAATCATCATAGGAATAAAATACGGTGAAACCTTACGCGGTCCCTTTTCCAAAAGGGCTGTGTGTTCTGACATGAAGGTGCTCATACCGCCAATACCCGAGCCCATATATACGCCAATGCGTTCAGGTGCTATGGTATTTTGAATGCCGCTGTCTTCCATAGCTTGGCAGGCTGCCGCCATAGCATATTGTGCATAAAGGTCTGTGTGACGCAATTCCATTTTATCCATGTATTGTAATGGGTCAAACTGATGCACTTCAGCTGCAAGTTTTACTTTATAATTTGTTGTATCAAATTTTGTGATCTCTTTGATGCCGCAAGTACCTTTTACAAGATTGTCCCAAAATTCGGATACGTTGTTTCCCAGAGGGGTAATCGCTCCAAGACCTGTTACAACAACACGTTTCATACGATCACACTCCTTTACTTTCAAATAGTTTGGTATTTAGAACAAAAAATGCCATGTTTATTCATCTTCCTGACATTTTTTCTCAATATATTGGACGAGCTCGCCAACCGTTTCTACTTTTTGCTCCAATTCTATTTCTTTTCCTATTTGCTCTTCCAATTCTACCAATATATCAATTACATCCAGCGAATCCAGCCCCAGTTCACGAAGACCACTTTCCATTGTAATTTCTGAGCGCTCAAAACCATACTTTTCGGCAAGTACATCTGCCAAAGAATCAAATATCATCGAAATTTTCCTCCTGAACCTTTCATCTAAATTATTGCTATCTAATAACAAATATTAGCATTGCTAATTATAGTTGTCAATAAACATATTATTCAAAACTACATGTGATAATCTAGATAAATTTTCTTTACCTATTATTATAACATTAAAAAAATTGCTTTGCAATTTTTTACTGATAAAAGCGAAAACGTTCTCACAACAGCCAAAATTTTGAATATTAAAGACGTTCCCTTCAATGTTTGTTTTGACGCTGTTATGGGGTAACATAATAACATATCTGCCACAACATAAAAAACAGATGCTTGTTTGTATTGGCTTGTCACTTTCAAAATAAAAAAGTATTCATGAGGTATGTTGAATGTGCGTTCAACATACCTCATGAATACTTTTTGTGGGAATTTATTGCATTTTGGAATACATAGTTTCAAATTCACACTTTCATAATTGAGAGATGCTGATTTTTTATATTATGTATTCACACTTAACAAATTATAAGCCAAGACAAGTATTCCAAAATATTGCTGAATGTGAATAGTTGTATAACCTATAATGCGTTTCTTAATGGATGAAAAGAATAACTATTGTGTTATGTCAAACACAAATTTAACCCAGCATATTTTTATCCTAACATGAATCATTGACAGCAATTCAATAACTCATGTTAGGATAACCAAAGTACTGTTTGTTACCCTGTCATTGTGGTGGACGTTAACGGACTTGAACCGCTGACCCTTTGCACGTCAAGCAAATGCTCTACCAGCTGAGCTAAACGTCCATAATAGTACTAAATCATTATACCTAAAATAAACCGTAAAATCAAGTACATTCTTACATTAATTTTTGTTTCTGCCACTTCTTGTCAAGTCTTGTAAAAAAATAAGGATTCCATTATAATGAAGATACTTATTTTTATGTAAGGAGGCAGGAACTATGTCGGTTGGACTTGTGCTGGAGGGCGGCGGAATGCGCGGCTCTTATACTGCCGGTGTACTTTCGGCATTTGAGGATAATGACGTTCATTTTCCAAGTATCTACGGTATCTCTGCAGGAGCCTGCAACGCACTGAGTTATATTTCCGGTCAATCTTACCGCAATCACGATATTTTTTATCAGTATGTACAAGGCGATAAATATGTCAGCGTCAAAAATTTTATTAAGCACGGATGTATGTTTGACTTTGACTATATTTTTGGAGATTTATTTCATACCATTTTACCGTTTGATTATGAAGCGTTTAAAAAATCTCCCATCAGATTTTATGCTGGTGCAACTGATATACAAACAGGGTTGCCTGTGTTTTTTACAAAAGATGATATGGACGAACAAATGGATGTTATTAGAGCCTCCAGTTCTTTACCGTTTTTATCTAATATTATAAAAGTGGGCAATTATAAATTACTTGACGGTGGCATTTCTATGCCAATTCCTGTTGAACGCTCTATTTGTGATGGTAACGAATTTAACGTGGTTGTATTGACTCGCGATGCCAAATATAAAAAAAGTGCAAAACCGGAATTTCCTCAGGCATTAATGAAAGCAAAATATCATAAATATCCTGCTTTGCTAAAAGCGCTAGATAAACGTGCGGATATTTATAACGAACAAAGATTGTTTTGTCAAAAGCTTGAGAAAAAGAAAAAAGCGATTGTGCTTTTGCCAAGCGAACCGATTGAAATCAGTCGTTATGAAAAGGATTCAGATACATTAATGGCAATTTACGATATGGGTTATACAGACGCTATGAAACGTATGAACGAAATAAAGGCCATGATTGCTGAACATTCTGCACAAGCTGTTTCAGTGGAGGGGTAAAACCTTCTTTTTTTATGTGATATATTAAAATATAGTTATAAATGACGAATTTATTTTTGCAATCACATTTTCATGATAACTACTGAAAATGATACTATCACTTTTATATTTATGACAACGTATCAACGACCAAACGCTATCGTTTTAATTACTGTTAGCATATTTTAATATTTGTCAGCTAAAAATTGTGAAAGAATTTTTTATGTTATAACAACCTAGCAACAAATACAAAATTAAAAATTTTGATTGTTGACTAGAACGTTTTAACGTTTATTTGTTGGAAATTACTTCGCAATTTCTTTTATGTTATAATAACCCTGCAACAGTCGCAAAACTAAAGTTTTGGCTGTTGACAAGAACGTTTTAGCATTTTATAGTTAAAAATTGCTTTGCAATTTTTTCTATGCTATAACAACCTTGAGACAAAAAGCAAAACAAATATTGTAAGAAATATCTTTCAATGTTCGAGATTTTGATTGTTGGCAAGAACATTTTAACCTTTATCAGTTAGAAATTGCAAGGCAATTTCTTTCATGTTATAATGCTATCACATGAGGAAAATATGATAAAGCAAAATCAACGGATTGTATTCGTTGGTACGTAAAATAACGGAAAGAATATGGACCTAAAAAGAACATGACTTGCTGATCATCAAACGCAAGACAGAATGGGAGGAACTATGTCAGTTACCAGAATATTTGTTGAAAAAAAACCGGGATTCGATGTGGAGGCAAAACATATTCAAACAGATTTAACAGAAAATCTGGGTGTTAAAGGAATAGAGGAGTTACGCCTATTACATCGTTATGATGTAGAAGGCTTGTCTCAAGAAGAACAAGAAGATGCGAACCGCATGATTTTTTCTGAACCGAATGTAGACCATTTATATGGCGAGGATTTGCAATTTTCTGATGACTACCATGTGTTTGCAATGGAATATTTGCCAGGTCAGTATGACCAGCGTGCAGATTCTGCGGCACAATGCGTACAATTACTGACCCACGGAGAGCGTCCAAAGGTGGCTACCGCACGTGTCATTGCAATTAAAGGGTCTGTATCGGAAGCAGATATGGACAAAATCAAAAATTATTTGATTAATCCTGTAGAATCTCGTCTGGCTTCTTTGGAGAAACCTGCTTCTTTGGATATGGAAGTAGAAGTACCTGAGGATGTTGAGCAGGTAAAAGGGATGATTTCTTGGGATGACGCTACGCTGGAGAAGTATTACCACGGTATGGGATTTGCCATGACAATGGAGGACTTAAAATTCTGTCGTGATTATTTCAGAGATGAAGAAAAAAGAGATCCGTATGTAACAGAATTAAGGGTAATTGATACTTATTGGTCCGACCACTGTCGCCATACTACCTTTTTTACTTCTTTAGAATCCATTGAAATTCAAAAAGGTCAAATCAGTCATGCCATTGAGCAGGCTTTAAAAGCATATTATGATACCCGTAATATTGTATACGGCGAAACAGACCGTCCTGTTTCCTTGATGGATATGGCGGTTATAGGCGCAAAATTGATGCGCAAACAAGGTAAATTGGACGACCTTGATGTCAGTGAGGAAATCAATGCATGTTCCATTGAAGTACCTGTTGAAATTGACGGAAAAACAGAACAATGGCTGGTCCAATTTAAAAATGAAACCCACAATCATCCAACAGAAATTGAACCGTTTGGTGGTGCGGCAACCTGTCTTGGCGGCGCAATTCGTGATCCTCTTTCAGGCAGAGCTTATGTTTATCAGGCAATGCGTGTGACAGGTTCCGGTGACCCAAGAACGCCGTTTGAAGATACTTTAATCGGAAAGCTGCCAAGTCGTATGATTACAACAACGGCAGCAGCAGGTTACAGCTCTTACGGTAACCAAATTGGTTTGGCAACAGGACAAGTTACCGAATTGTATGATGAGGGCTATATGGCAAAACGTATGGAAATCGGCGCAGTCATCGGTGCTTCTCCAAAAGAAAATGTAATGCGCGGTACTCCGGAAGACGGAGATGTGATTGTATTATTGGGTGGGGCAACCGGTCGTGACGGCTGTGGCGGTGCAACCGGTTCTTCCAAAGCCCATACAACCGATTCCATTGAAGTTTGCGGCGCCGAAGTGCAGAAGGGTAATCCTCCAACAGAACGTAAAATTCAGCGTTTGTTCCGTAACGGTGCTGTCTCAAAATTAATCAAACGATGCAATGATTTTGGAGCAGGCGGCGTTTGCGTTGCAATTGGTGAATTGGCAGATGGTTTGCGCATCAATTTGGATAGTGTTCCGAAGAAATATGAAGGTTTGGACGGCACGGAATTGGCTATCTCCGAATCACAGGAACGTATGGCAGTCGTACTTGATCCAAAAGATGTGGACGCATTTATGCAAGCTGCAAAAGAAGAAAATCTAAATGCACAGGTAGTTGCAACCGTTACAGCGGAACCAAGACTCAAGATGTTCTGGCGCGGCAATACCATTGTAGATTTAAGTCGTAAATTTCTCAATACCAATGGCGTAACGCAAACAGCACAGGCTGTAATTACCGCACCGAATCCAAAAGAATATTACAGAGCCTTGATTCCTGAATGTTTGGAAGGAAAGTCTGTTGCTGATGCGTTCAAAGAAAACTTGGCACGTTTGGAAGTTGCTTCTCAAAAAGGCTTGGTAGAACGTTTTGATGCAAGTATCGGTGCTGGTACTGTTCATATGCCGTTTGCAGGTAAATATCAGTTAACACCTGAAGAAGCTATGGTTGCTAAAATTCCGTTGGAGTCAGGTGAAACAGACGATGCAACAGCAATGAGCTATGGTTACATTCCGGGAATTGCAAAGTTCAGTCCGTTCCATGGTGCGGCTTATGCTGTGGTAGAAAGCTTATCTAAGCTGGCAGCAGTGGGCGCTAATCCTTTGAAAGCTCGTTTAACATTCCAAGAGTATTTTGAACGTCTGCAAAAAGAACCGAAACGTTGGGGTAAGCCGACTGCAGCATTATTAGGTGCATTAACAGCTCAATTGGGATTGGAGATACCTGCGATCGGAGGCAAAGACAGTATGTCTGGTTCCTTTGAAAGCATGGATGTGCCTCCGACTTTAGTTAGTTTTGCAGTTACGATGACAAAAGCAAGCAAAACCATTTCCGCTGCATTCCAGAAGACAGGCTCTACCGTAGTATTGCTTCCATTGCCCGAAGAAGCAGATACTTTGCTTCCAAACTGGCCTAAATTGAAAGCGTATTATGAAGCTGTATTCCAAATGATGGAAAACGGACGAGTACGCGCAGCAAGCGTTGTAAAAGAAGGCGGCGTGGCAGCAGCAATTGCAAAAATGTGTTTTGGTAACGAAATCGGTTTTGTATTTGCCGATCACATCAGAGATGAGAAGTTGTTGTTTGCACCTGCAAGCGGCGCGCTGATTTTAGAATTAAACGATGTTACCCCCATAGACGGTAATTTAGAAGCCATTATTTTGGGAGAGACAACAGACCGTTCTGAAATTGAAATTGCTCACACAGCAATGCCTTTGGAAGGGCTACTGTCTGCATGGACAGGAACACTGGAGAAAATTTTCCCAACTCAGGCTGAGAAAAAAGAATTGACTCATGAAATTGGTTTGTATACACAGCGCAATCAAAAAGCACCTGCAATCAAAAGTGCAAAACCAAGAGTATTTATTCCTGCATTCCCAGGCACCAACTGTGAAGTAGATACTGCCCGTGCCTTTGAGCGTGCAGGAGCAATTGCAGATATTTTGGTTGTAAAGAATTTGACACCAAATGATATTGAAGAAACCATTGAAGAAATGGTGCGCAGTATCAATGAAGCACAAATTGTTATGCTGCCCGGCGGTTTTTCAGGCGGCGATGAACCGGATGGTTCCGGCAAGTTTATTGCTACTACCTTCCGCAACCCAAAAATTAAGGACGCTGTCAGCAATCTTTTGGAACATCGCGACGGTTTGATGTTGGGTATCTGTAATGGATTCCAAGCGCTGATTAAATTAGGTCTGGTTCCATACGGTAAAATTACAGAGCCAAGTCCACAGGCCCCAACTTTAACGTTCAATACCATTGGACGTCATATTTCTCGCATGGTATATACAAGGGTAACCTCTGTAAAATCTCCGTGGTTGTCCGGTGTAAATGCAGGAGATGTCTTTACAGTGCCTGTTTCTCACGGTGAGGGACGTTTTGTTGCAAGCGATGCTGTTATGCAGCAGCTGATTGAAAACGGACAAGTGGCATTCCAATATACTACTCCGTGCGGAAAACCAAGCGGCGATGTAAAATGGAATCCAAACGGTTCTGTTTGTGCTGTGGAAGGCATTACAAGTCCTGATGGCCGTGTGCTTGGAAAAATGGCACACTCCGAGCGTTTGGGCAATCATTTATATAAAAATGTTCCGGGTGAAAAAGATCAAAAATTATTTGAGTCCGGTGTCAAGTATTTTAAATAATTGTTATTAAAAAACGGATTGTTTATATTTTTCAATCTTTTTAAATGCCATTAAAGCCTTATTTTATCGGCTTTAATGGCATTTTACATAGTAGAGATACCCTCACATAAATTCTTAAATCTCTATGTGTTTTCTCGTTTGGAAGTCGTAAATTTCATGTTTGAAATCCTCAAAGAATATAATAGATACAGTGTTTTAGCGAATCATCGGAGTTTTAACGTGTTTTTATCAGCAAAAAAGCTGCCTGTTTATAGGCAGCTTTTTGATTGTGCAATATTTTTCTACGTAAAATGAAAATACCCACAGTTGTGGGTGAATCATGTTGCATACCAAATGTCCTAAAATTATCGTTCACTTTTATGCCATTCTTCACCGTTAAAAATCAAATCGTCCAGGTCATCGCCTGTAACCAAACTGCCAAACAGTCTTGTGAATAGATTCATATCTACGTCTTTGGGACAACGAATATGCATGTTGCCTTCCATTTCAAAATCACCTTTCTTTCCATTCTGGTTGTTTTCCGTATGAAAACGTCATTTATCCAGTATATGCGTTTGTATTTGAAAAGTTACATGAATTTTGACGAAAGATTTTTGTGCGGTTGACTATTTTCCTTTGCAGACATATAATAGAAGAATCGGACAATTAGAGACGAATCACGATTTTTACGTAATACCGGAGTGGCAACATGGATAACTTTTTTAAACGAACTTGGGCGGAAATCAATTTAGATGCAATTCGCCATAACTATACGGAAATCAAACAATCCTTAAATCCTGACACAAAAATTTGCTGTGTGGTAAAGGCTGACGGATATGGACACGGCGCTTCTTTTGTGGCAAAAGAACTGGAGCGTATAGGCGCGGAATGGTTTGCGGTTTCCAATTTAGAGGAAGCAATACAGCTTCGCAGAAGCGGCGTTGAAGGAAATATGTTGATATTGGGCTATACACCGCCTCAGGAAGCTGCCAGACTTCATGAAATGAATATTTCACAAACCGTATTTTCTTATGAGTATGGAAAAGAGTTGGCAGAGCATGCAGTTGCAGCCGGTGTACAGGTGAAAATACATATTAAGGTAGATACGGGTATGAGCCGTATTGGTTTTTTGTATCAGGTTCCTGAACGAGATGCAGCTGTGATTGATGAGATAGAAGATGTATGTCATATGAAAGGGTTGTATCCGGAAGGTATTTTTACGCATTTTTCTGTTTCGGATGAAGGGGAACCGGGAGACTTTTTTACAGAGAATCAATTTGAAGATTTTATGGGCGCAATTGGTATGTTGAAACGACGCGGTATTGATTTTAAGCTGCGTCATTGTTCCAACAGCGGTGCGATTTTAGACTATCCTGATATGCAGCTGGATATGGTTCGCCCCGGTATTATTCTGTATGGTTTATTGCCATCCAATTGTATGAGACGACCACTGAATTTGATACCTGCAATGGAGCTGAAAACAGTCATTTCTATGATTAAAACGGTAGAAGAAAATACAAGTGTAAGCTATGGACGCTGCTTTGTTACACAGCGTAAAACCCGATTGGCAACTGTGCCGATTGGATATGCAGACGGTTATCCCAGACTGCTGCACGACCATGCTGATATGCTGGTGTGCGGAAAACGTGCCAGAGTGGTAGGCCGCGTATGTATGGACCAGTTGATGTTGGATGTGACAGATATTCCAGAAGCTGAAGTAGGAATGACAGTTACTATTTTTGGAAAAGACGGAGAGAATACCATTACAGTAGATGAATTGGCTTCTTTCAATAGTACCATTCATTATGAAATGGTCTGTTTGGTTGGAAAGCGTGTACCCAGAATCTATCTGCGTCATGGGGAACAAGTTGGACAGCTCAATTATATTTGTCCGGAACCTTTTTAAATGCTATGTGTAGCTGATTTATATTTTATAATACGAAAAGCGCAAATACCGAAAAGGTATTTGCGCTTTTTTATTTCACTTCTTTTGTTTTTTGGAATCTGCCGAAAAATAAGAAGGCCATCGCTACAAAAAAGGTGATACACTCTGTGACAGGTACTGCATACCAGATAGCATCTGCTCCGAATATCATTGGAAGAACAGAGACCAATACGGAACTTAGCAGTAAACTGCGGAGTATTTGGATGGTGATTGCAGCAACAGGCCGCAATGTGGATTGAAAGTATCCGCTGAAAAAGATGTTAAAATTCATAAATAGATAGGCAAAGAAGTAAATGCGCAGGGCATACCGCGCCAGCTCTAATATTTCAGGAGTAGGACCTTTTACATAGCTGTAAATCAGCAGGTCAGGGAAGAAGAATCCGACACAAAAAATAATAACAGCAATCACACTGGAAGTAATGGTGCCAATGTGCTGAACTTGTAGTACACGTTTATGGTTATCTGCACCATGATTTGTTGCAATAATTGGTTGGGCCGCTAATGTAACGCCGTTAAACAGAGACATGCAAACAACCGCAACATTGGACATAATACTATAAACTGTTACGCCAACACTTCCTATATATTTTAGTAAGGTGTGGTTAAACACAAATACCAATACTGCGTTGGCACACTCGATTAAGAAACTGGAAAAGCCGCATTTGGCAATTTCCCATAATGCCTTGATAGAGAAAAAACGAAAGGAAAAACGCATGGTGTTTTTCTTCGTGAAGAAATGTATGACTAAAATACAGACCGTAATGCTGGTACCGATAGAGGTGGCAAAAGAGGCTCCGAACATTCCCATTTTAAATACAAAAATAAACAAATAGTCTAACAGAATGTTAAGGCCTGAACCTGTCAGCACTGCAATCATAGCGTGTCTTGGAGATTTATCGTTACGAATAAACGATTGCAGACTGGATGAAAAGATAAACAATGGCGCCGAAACGGTATAGCAAAGTCCGTAGCCGCGTACCAGTTCAATATTAGTTGTATCTGCGCCCAAAGCATACATCATTGGGTCAAAGAAAATCGCTCCGAATACTGCAAAGCAAACGCTGACGACTGCCGCAGATATCATAGCTGTTGAAAAATATTTATGAGCCAGTGATTCATTACCGCTTCCTTTTGCAACGGACATCAAAACGCCGCCGCCTACGCCCAGTAATAAACCAAGCGCAAAAAAGGAAGCTACAATCGGCATAAAGATGGTAAGTGCGGCAAGACCTGCATCGCCAACGCCTTGGCCGACCATAATGGTATCTGCCAGAATGTAAATGGATGTGACCATAGATGAACCGATTGTTGGTCCTAAATAATGAAAAAACAATCGGCGTGGAGAATCTGTAAGTAAATTAACCTGTTTCATGTATCCCTCTCAATCAAAAATAAAGCAGATAAGCATAATATGGTTTGCTTACCTGCCTGTTACCTGTTCATTTAAAATGCTTTTGGAATAAATCCAATTTTTTTCATCACCTTACGTAACGTACGATTGGAAACTGCCAATGCTTTTTGGGCACTTTCTGTATAACATTTTTCCAGATAGGCTTTGTCTCCTATATATTGTGCAAACTTTTCTTGTATTGGTTTTAAATGCTCAATGACTGCCTCCGCAACCGCAGTTTTAAAGTCGCCGTAACCTTTTCCTGCAAATTCTGCTTCAATTTGCTCGTTTGTTTTTCCGGTCACACAAGAATAAATACCCATTAAATTATTGATGCCGTCTTTCCCTTCCGCGTACTTTACACAGCCGTCACTATCGGTAATGGCACGTTTGAATTTACGCAGGATGTCTTCCGGTTTATCCAGCACAGCCACACAACTATTTGCATTCTCGTCAGATTTAGACATTTTTTTGGTTGGGTCTTGCAGTGACATAATACGGGCGCCTGTTTTTGGAATATAGGGTTCAGGTATTACAAAGGTAGGGCTGTAAATGCCGTTGAATCTCTCTGCTATATCACGGGATAGTTCCAAATGCTGTTTTTGGTCGGCTCCTACCGGTACCATATCTGCTTGATATAATAAAATGTCAGCAGCCATTAAGCTTGGATAAGCGAATAATCCCACGTTGATATTATCTGCATGTTTTGTCGATTTATCTTTAAACTGTGTCATTCTGGAGAGTTCTCCAAATTGTGTATAACAGTTTAAAATCCATGCAAGTTCCGCATGTGTATGGACATGACTTTGAATAAAGAATAAGCTTTTCTCCACATCAATTCCGCAAGCCAGTAACAGGGCATATGCTTCTAAAGCGTTGTGACGGAATTTTGCGGGGTCTTGACGGACAGTAATGGTATGTAAATCTGCCAATGCAAAAATACAATCATATTCGTCCTGTAAGCCAATCCAGTTGCGCAGTGCTCCTAAATAATTTCCCAATGTTATGGTTCCGCTTGGTTGTATTGCACTGAATATTACCTTTTTTTTCTCTGCTTCGTTCGTGACAGACATGTATGTATTCTCCTTATATCTATTAGCTGTAATTTAGTTTCACATTTGTTTTGCTGTTTCGCCCAGTATCGCAATTCCTTTTTGTATTTGCTCTTCCGTTGGTGTGGAAAAATTAATACGGAATGACTGGCAAGGCGCACTTTCGTCCACTAAGAATGCATTTCCCGGAACGACACATACTTTTTTCTCAGCACTCTTTTTGCAGAAATCAAGCATATTGATGTTCTCTGGAAGCGTACACCAGATGAACAAACCGCCTTCCGTTTTATGATATGTAATGCCGTGAGGAACTAAGTGCTCTTCGATGAGATGAATCATGAGTTCTGTGCGTTTGCGATAAATGGTACGTAATTTTTCCAAGTGACCGTCATAATCATAATCCGTCATCAGCATATTGCAAATCATTTGTGCAAGAATATTGGTATGCACGTCATCCGCTTGTTTGCATACTACCATTTTTTGTACAATCGGTTTCGGAGCAATGGTAAAACCTACACGCATACCTGGAGAAATGACCTTTGAGAAAGAGCCTGCATAAATTACGATGCCATCTTCATCAAAGGATTTGATTGCGGGAACATGAGTACCGCTGACGCGCAAATCTCCATACGGATTATCCTCTAAAATGATGACGCCGTATTGTTTCGCCAATTGATACATTTTTTTTCGTTTTTCAAGGCTCATTGTAATTCCTGACGGATTTTGAAAGTTTGGAATGGTATAAATCATACGCGCATTTGGCTCTTCTTTTAAGGCTTGCTCCAGTTCCTGCATGTTCATGCCATCTTCTTCCATAGAAATACCGCGCAAACGTGTTTTGATGGAACGGAATGTATTTAAAGAACCGATAAAGCTTGGTGCTTCACAAATAATGACGTCTTCTTCATTACACAACACTTTGCTGGCCAGATTCATAACCTGCTGTGCACCGGATGTAACGATGATGTCATCGAATTCTCTGCCAATTTGATGATGAGATTTCATATATGCGGAAATGGTTTCACGTAACGGTGTATAGCCTTCTGTAATACTGTATTGCAGTGCCGCAATTGGAGTTTCGCTCAAAATCGCTTGAGAGATTTCGGCAATTTCTTTTGCGGGAAATGCTTCCGGTGCAGGATTGCCTGCAGAAAACGGAATAACGCTTGGATCAGATGAATTTTTTAGTATCTCTCGGATAATAGAGGGTTTTAAAGCTAACACACGGTCGGAAAATTGATAATCCATCATCATAATACGCACCTTTCAGAATAAAATATCCAAATCTTAAAGTATGAATCAAACTTCAATCATATTTTATAATTTTATCACAAATTTATCTAACAATCAATGAAAGAGCAGTTGAAAAGACAGGAGAATCGGCCGTTTTTTTCTCTAAATACCAAAAGAATTCCATTTCTCGTCAAGAAAGAACAGCGCATTGTGACATAGAATGCACCTTACTCCTTGTATAATCAAAAGCATAAAAGGACAAGCAGCCATTTGCTTGCCGGAAGTGTAAACATGTTTGACGTGAAATGACGGAGGTTGTGTCAATGAGAGGAAAAACCATGGAGCATGCGCAGAAGCGGAAGATTAATTTTAAAGGAATTCTTACTTCTTCCAGAACAAAGCGTATTGCACTTTATGCATTGTATTTTTTGGCAGGACTATTAGGTTCAAGAGGTATGGTATTTGTACGGTATGCACCGTTTGGTGCAGCGGCAGTGGCAGCAGTGCCAATACGCAGTATGTGGGCTGTGATTGCCGGCAGTTTGGTTGGTTACATATGGCCGTCCAATGCAATGCATCCAATTCGATACATAGCGGCGATTATTGCAATTGCCATTATTCGCTGTATTCTAAATGAACTGGTTAAAATCCGTTCCCATCCACTGTTTGCGCCGGTAGTGTGTTTTGTTCCAATGTTGGTGACGGGAATTGCTATGGCATTTATCAATGGGGTTACTGTTAACAGCATTACCATGTACAGTGCAGAGGCCATGCTTTCAGCAGCAGGCGCATATTTTTTCCAACGAACATCTTCTTTGATTACAAGCAAACGCGGAGTTGGTACCCTAAACACAGGCGAATTGGCTTGTGTTGTGTTATCGTTAGGAGTTGCAATACTGGCACTGGATAATATTGCGATTTATGATATTTCATTAGGCAGCATTGCAGCAGTTATTTTAATTTTATTTGCTGCCCAATATGGAGGCGTTGCAGGCGGCGCCATTGCAGGTACCGCAACAGGCGTCATGTTAGGGCTTACAACATCGGGTCTCAGCTATATATCAGGGGCATATGCATTTGCAGGGTTGATGGCGGGGCTGTTTGCTCCACTGGGAAAAGTAGCGCTGATTTTAGTTTTTATTTTGGCAAATGCAATCGGTTCGCTGCAAATAGGAAATCAGATGTATATGATTAACGGATTATACGAGGTACTGGCTGCAACATTGATTTATGTGATTTGGCCCACAAAAATAGGTGGGAAGTTTATTGCTTTGTTCCGCCAGCCGGTGGATTTACTTCATACGGATGGATTAAGGCGAGCTGTTACCATGCGGTTGGGATTTGCCGCAAAAGCCTTGGATGATGTAACGCAGTCTGTTGATGAGGTCTCAAAGCGATTGGCCGTGGTCAATGCGCAAGATTCTGACCAAGTATATACCAATGCGGTAGAGGAATGCTGCGAAAACTGTGGATTGCGTATGTATTGCTGGGAAAAGAATCAACCGGAAACTGTGCAGGCATTGCAAAGTGCTGCAGGTAAGTTAGGAGAAAAGAGCAGTATTGGAATAGAAGATTTTCCGGGATTTTTTGTCAGCCGTTGCGGCAGAGTAAATGAATTGGCACAAAATATCAACCATAAATATAAAGAGATGCAGATTCGAGAATCGGCAGAAAAACGTGTGTCTCAAATACGAGCCATGGTGATGAATCAATTTGAAACGACCAGTGAAATGATGCGCGATTTTGCACAGGAATTAGAATTATATGAACGGTTTGATTATGATGCAACACAGCGTATCAATCAAGTATTGCATGAATCGGCCATTATTCCTATTGATGTCAGCTGCCGTATTGACCGTTATAACCGAATGTCTGTAGAAATTGAAACTCCTACCTTGGATCAAAAGAAAATAGGAAGAACCAAATTGGCAAAAGAAATATCTAAAGTTTGCGGCAGGAGATTTGAACCGCCAATGATTTCTATTATAAAAGACCGCTGCCGTATTCAAATGTCAGAAAAACCTGTTTACCGCATTCAGTTTGGTGTAGCGCAGCATGCCTGCGATAATGCACAGCTTTGCGGAGATAGCTATGACTGTTTTACGGATGGAAAAGGCAGATTTGTTGCCATTATCAGTGACGGTATGGGTACAGGCGGACGTGCGGCTGTAGATGGCGCTATGGCGTCAAATATTATGGGCAATTTGGTCAAGGCAGGGCTTGGATTTGATTGTGCATTAAAAATTGTGAACTCAGCCATGCAGGTCAAATCCGGTGAAGAGTCTTTGGCAACATTGGACGTTGCAGTTTTGGATTTATTTAACGGTTCACTTTCTGTGATGAAAGCAGGGGCCCCTATGAGTTTTATTAAAAAAGGCAGAAACGTGGAACGTTTGGATGCAGTATCTGTTCCGATTGGCATATTGGATGAAGCCAAGTTTGCGTATGCAAAAAGCAAATTGGAGGAAAATAACTGGTTAGTGATGGTATCTGACGGCGTACTGGCGGCAGGAGATGCATGGATTATGGAATGCATTGAAGGCTGGAACGAAAATTCTCCACAAACATTGGCAGAAACCATTGTAGAAAAGGCGCAGGTGCACCGAACAGACGGCCACGACGATGATATCACAGTGGTAGCGATTCAACTGCGTTTACCAAGCATTGATTTATAAGTGAAAGTATGAAAACGTTATTATGACAGTAAAGGAGGTGGTGCCAATCCCAATGTTATATTGTAAACCTTGCAATATAAGAAAAAAGGGAGGTGAACAGAGCATTCCATACATAGAAACCGGTGTAATTCAGTAAGTTTTCATTTCCTCAAACATGGTAAACAAAAAGCGTAAGGATTTTCCTTACGCTTTTTTGTTTACCATATATAGCAGTTTTACAATAAATTTAATCTATCGTTCTCAATTATTTGTAGTGGTTCGGGAATGAAAGAAGGATTTGCTGTGCTTATTGGAGATAAACACTTGCTGTGTTAGTGTTCATCGGTCCAATTTTCGCTGTATACACGCACATGGTATTCAGCGCCTACTGACGCGCACAGTTGACGGCAAGCCTCCAA
>ERZ773103.2377-NODE-2377-length-17548-cov-3.222375_pt1 | contig 17548 bp, 13 predicted proteins | sample MGYA00511118_ERZ773103 | MGnify/ENA primary metagenome ERZ773103 (study PRJEB29015, sample SAMEA2737821) | human gut metagenome | biome: human gut; feature: human-associated habitat; material: faeces | place: China | collected 2012 ... | reverse complement strand
TTTTGTCATGTTGTAATTACGCTGTTTGCATTCAGTACATGCCAATGTGATTTTTACGCGCACGACTTCCACCTCCACTGTGTATTTGCGTTATCGCTTGTGATCCTTGCGGATCAGCGGCGGTCTCTTCATTTCTGCCCTGTTTTTGCTGCTCGTACTTCAGCAATTTCAGGCATAAAAAAAAGACCTTCTTCCATGTCGCTGGTTTATTGTAGCACAGGAACTGCCTGTTGTCAACAAAATTCACCAAAGTACGCTGAGATTTTTTATCAGGATCGTATCGTTCACCGGTGTCCGGCGAACTGTAACACCCTGTTTGTTCGAGGCGGTTCCAGACAGGAAATGATTCTGCGCGCAATTTTTCCTGCGCGCAGAACCATTCTCTTATTCTTTCCCTTAAAAAGCCTTACGCATCCGATCTGGAATACGCGTTTTTCATCTGGTTGCTGAGTTCAAAGAGTACCTTGTGCAGTGTTGCACCCGTCTCTTTTTTCAGCATTTCAGCGATTTTGTTGTTTGCTTCTTCTCTCAATTGTGTCTGTTTTGTTTCGTCTGTCTCCCCTGCAAGCAGCGCATCGTACTGATGGATCAGTGCATGGCCTTTTGCCATCACCTTTTCCTGATACCGCTCAATGTGGAAGATAGAAGACTTATAGGATGCATCTGCCATTGCTGCCACCATGCGGCTTGCCCAGTAGAAGTTATCTGTGGAAACCTCTCCCGTTGTGTTGGAAAGATACTCCGGTGTTGTCGTCACATCGGTGTAGAACGGAACCAGCACATTGAATGCATTTGACGCAAATGCAATCCACTGCAGAATGCCGTTGTCTCCTTTGTGATCCGGGCGCATCTGGATGACAGAAAGGAAATCGGTCCGGTTGACACCGATGGATCGGTATGCCCCTTTCCACGATTTATCGCCGTATGCGGCATACGGGTCGTACGGTGTTCCCTGATAGTGGGAGGACAGTACGTATTTCACATCCTCTACGGTGATCTTCTTCTCCGGAACCATCATCCACGGAATATCGTCAGATACCGGTGTGTAATCGGCATCCGGTCCGTCCCATTTTTTCGTGTGCGGGTTCAGATAGCGCTCCATGAACCAGGCACGCGGTGTATTGTAAACGTGATCGGAATCATCGTGGCTTCCGAAAGCATCGCGCGGATTAAAATTTCCATCCATAGAAAGATCCAGATGATATGTTTCAATAAATTCTTTCAAGTCTGCTGAGCACATATATTCCTTCTGTTCGCCGAGTGCATCCTCCAGATCAAAATGGTCGATGCCAAGCTGGTTCGGCATGGCCACATAATGGTCATCCGGCACTTTCACTGCCATCCAGTGATGGCCGCCGATCGTCTCCAGCCACCAGATCTCATCGTGGTCCTGAAATGCAATGCCGTTCATCTCGTATGTACCGTACTGCTCCAGCAGGCTGCCCAGTCTTTTGACACCTTCTCTGGCGCTTTTAATATAAGGAAGAACAATATAAACGAGGTCCTCCTCGCCGATTCCGCCCGGAACCTCTTCTTTTCCGTCTTCCGCCGGCTGATAAACGACAAGCGGATCAGCACCCAGCACACGCGGATTCGATGTGATTGTCTCGGTCGCAGTCATACCGACCTGCGCTGCATTCACGCCGCTTGCCGCCCAGACACCCTCGCCTTTTTCTGCGTTTGGCACTGCAGTGTACCGCATCGGATTGTCCGGAAGCTCAATGGTCAGATGAGAAATCTCGGTTTTATAGGTTCTCGGCTGCTCCTCCGGGTGAATCACTACAAATTTTTTCGATGTATAATGGCCTGCACCGGAATCGTCGTTTCGCGCGATCATGGTGGAACCGTCATACGATGCTTTCTTTCCAACTAAAATGGTTGTACAAGGCATAGCTATAGCCCTCCTTTTGCTGTCTTATGCTTCCGATTATGACACTTCCAGCTGCGATTTGCAAGCACCATGTCATCTGTCGTTTTCTTCCTTTTTTACAAAATAAACCGTATCAATTCCTTCTCCCCGGTCATCCTTCAGCCGCCTGACAAGACCATATCCCAGTTTGTCCAAAATATGCTCCTGTGCCCCGTTTGTAGACCAGGTACGGAGAGTAATCCGGCTTCCCGGAAATTTTGCCGCGATGTCCTTTTCTGCTTCTGCATACATTACCTCCGAAATTCCCTGTCCGCGGTAATCCGGCCAGACGCAGAGGGTGGTCAGATAGCAGGAATCCGGATATGCTTCCAGATTTTCACAGTTAAAATGATCCTTCCAGGTCATAAAGGCCCGCACGACTCCCTCTTCCTTCCACAACACCACATGCTGACTGCAGATATTCTCCAGATATTCTGCAATTCCATCCGTCTTTTCTTCTGTCTCGGCCCAGTTCGTCTGGGATGTACTGTTGCGGTGGGAAAGCGGCGGAACGAAATCCTGATCGCACAGCTCCAGCAGCCGCCGGATTTCTTCTTTCTCTTTTGGGTCCTCTATCCCGTCCCTTACAACGACTCTGCTCTCGCAGCACATCCACGGAAGCTGGCATACGAGTGCTACGGCTGCACACATGCCATCTTCTACGCTGGCGGCATCGAGCCATTCTTCTCTGGTATGCGCTCCCCCGCCCCGGCAGAAACCGACACAGATGGCAGGAATATGCCGCGACAATGGGATATTACAGTCTGTGGATGCTTCAGAGCATACCGGTTCTTCCCCATCGGCTGCTTTCAGCGTTTTCTGTGCGCACCGCGTCATACGTGCCATCTGGACAGGATCGGTTTCTCTTGCGCACGGCCGCTTTCCGACGAGCTCACAGGAATACTGTACCTCCTCACTCTGGCGTGCTGCTATGGTCTCCTCCAGATATGTTTCGCAGGCTTCCAGACTCCTGTAATCCTCCGAACGGAATTCAAACAGCATGGAGGCATCCTGCGCAATCGTATTGACAGAGGTTCCTCCCTCTATTTTTCCCACATTGTATGTTGTATGAGATGCTGCATCCGTCTGAAAACGGTAAAGCTCTCCGATCAGGTCCGCAAGCTCTGCAATGGCATTTTTTCTTCCAAAATTCAGGAAAGAATGACCGCCCTTTGTTTTTGCCGAAATCCGATACCGGACAGACCCGATGCAGATGGGATACATTTTATCCCGATACAGATCAAAGGCTGCCATTCCGCACAGATTTTTTTCATAATGGTCGACAAGCGCGCGAACTCCGCACAGATTGCCAAGCCCTTCTTCTCCAAGATCCGCTGCAAAAATCAGACCGCATGGAAGCTCCGGCTCTGTCTCATGAACGTATTTTGCCGCCATCAGAAGCATCACAACATTCACGGTATCGTCCGTGATGCCGGGACAACGCCAGATCATTCCGTCTTCTTTGATCTCCAGCGGCTCCTCCAGCGAAAACACGGTGTCCAGATGCGCCGTATACAGAACCTTCTTTTCCTGTTCCGGCCGATACTCCCAGATTACATTTCCAAGCTCATCCGTATGAACCGACTCCATGCCCTGCTGTTTCATCCATTCCATGCAATATGCGATTCTCTGATCTTCTTTTCCCGTTTCCGTCGGGGTCAGTGTCAGCTCCCGCAGCGTCTGCAGCGCAAGTTCTTTGTTGTTCCGGCAAAAGTTTCGGTATTCTTCTTCTATTTCCCATTTTTTACGCATGAAGTACAATCCTTCCTTCTTTGTATTCCCATTCTGTTCCATATCTCTTGCTCACGCGGGTGAGATATTCTGCAATTTTTTCTGCTGTTTTTTCGTCTGCTACGTACGGAATATTTTTTTCTGCGTTTTCCCTGTCCATACCAAGCTCGACCGGCAGAAGCTCCAGATGTGTGCATTTCCCCTGACAGATCTCGAAATACGGCAGCACACTCCGATAGACCTCTGGAATTTCGTAGAGGGAATGTGAGGACTGCTCCTGCCGCCTGGCGATTCCGATGGATGCTGCCGTGTGAATATTCAGACCATATTTTTCCATGTAGTCCGCAGGCAGAAGGCGTACATACTGATTTTCAAAAATAAAATTTCCGAGGCAGTAGAAAATCGGACAGTCATGATACAGTTCGATTCCCTTCAGCTGATGCGTTCCGCCCCCGATCACCGCGCTGGCGCCCGCATCGATACAGGCGTGTGCAAATTCCTCCAGAAAATAATCCGCTTCCTCGTCATTGTCCTTACGGATTTCATGGGAATGTACCATAACCAGGACTGCCTCACATGTCATCTTCGCTTCCCGGATTGCATCGACGGTGCGTTTCACATCGATCGGATTCGGGCTGGAGCTTCTTCCCTCTGTTCCGTCCTTGCTGATTTCAAACATTTTCCCGCCAAATTCCATGACACCCTCGGGAAGCGGAGCGATAAATCCCTCCTGCCGGTGCAGATCCCGCAGTCCGTTGATTCCGGTCACCTCTGCAATCTTTGCAAGATCCTGCGCATGTTTCTCCGTAATGGTATATTTTTCCGAAAAGCGCAGCGGATTTAAGCCCGGCCTGCCAGGCTGCCGTTCCGTCTGGCTTCCCGCCCTGGCTGCATTTTCAAAGGTAGAACAGATATCAATCACCGCAATCTGTCCCGCTGTTGTGTCCAGAATGGCAGGACGCGATGCTTCGTAAAGATTTTTGCCTGCTCCGGCATATGCCACATCCTTTTTTTTCAGTTCGCTGATCGTAGATGCAAGTCCTTCGTAGGAATAATCCATCGTATGATTATTCGAAATCCCAAGAAAATTAAAACCGTAACGCAGGGTATCTTCCAGACACTTCGCATCTGCAGTCAGCCATGTTCCGCCGGAATACGCCGATGCGTAACAGCTGCCGTCCGATATCGTTGTTTCCAGATTCGCCATCCGAACCTCTCCCTGCATCAGAAATTCGCGAATCGGCAAAACATCCTGATATCCCGGCAGAAGCCGTTTCATAATCAGAATATCACCCGCCGCCGATACTCTTATTGTTCTGTTCATTCTTTTTTTGCCTCCCGAACGATTCCTGCTCTCTGCTTTTAGAATCGCATCTTTATCCATTCTTATTTTTTCGTAACGGTTCAAAAGTCCCATCCCGGTTTTTCTTTCCTTTTACATGGTTCCAAATCGTTACTTTTTCTCTCTGTATCTGCTGCTTCTTTCTACCAGATCCGCAAAAAGGCGGTTCATCTCCGGCGCTGAGTGGATCAGCCCTTCCGGATGCCACTGTACGGCCACAATCTGTCCGTTGCGGCTTTCTATCGCCTCGATGGTTCCATCCGGCGCCGTTGCTGAAACCACGATGTCCTCTCCCGGCGTACGCACTGCCTGATGATGCATGGAGTTTACCGCATGGGTTCCCGCCCCAAGGATTTCTGCCAGATGGGTTCCCTCTTTAATTTCTACATGGTGATGCAGATACGACCGCTCCAGGGACTGCAGATGCAGAATTGTAGTTTCCTTCTGTGTATAGATATCCTGGTACAGATCACCGCCGCACAGGACATTTAAAAACTGAATTCCTTTGCAGATGCCAAGCATAGGCATTCCCATCTCTTTTGCTGCCCGTCCAAGTGCAAACCATGCCTCGTCGATCTCCGGGCGGATGGTCTGGATCTGCGGTTTTGGCTCTTCCCCATAATACCACGGATTTAAGTCCTCTCCACCGGGAACCAGAATTCCGTCGCACACAGCAAGTATGCCTTCCGGATCCGCTTTCATGGCAACTGCCGGAATTGCCATAGGAATTCCGCCGTTATTCAGAACTGATTCGATATAATCGCTGTTGACATACATTCTCTCCGCACTTGAAAAAAGTCCCGGCTGTGTTTTATACGTATTTCCCAAGATTCCAATGATCGGTTTTCTCACTTGTAAACTCTCCTTTTTTACCAGATATGCCGAAAACGGCTTCACCTTTCCTGTGAACCCGCTTCCGGCATGCTTTTTCTTTCGTTATCGAATATTTTACAGTACATCCTGATGGCAGATATGACGGATCTTTTCCTCATCTAAAGCACGAATGACATTGGCTGCCATTGCGCTTGCTGCCTCCAGGTCTTCTTTTGCGCAGAAATTGTAATGGCTGTGCGCATAGCGGGATGGAACACCAAGCACCAGACACGGAACTGCTTTTCCTGTCACGCTGATTTTTGCTGCGTTTGTACTTCCGCCTCTTCTTACACTCTCCTGGTATTTGATTCCGCATTTTGCTGCCACTTCCTCGGCCAGTGAAATAAACTGCGTATTGGAAATATAGCTGTTGTCCAGGATACGAATCTGAACACCCTTCTTCATGCAGCCCTGTGCCTGTCCTGCGCTGATGAAAAAGTCATCGGAAGGAGATCCTTCAAATACAATGGCAAGATCCGGTTTTACAATCTGGCTCGTTACCACAGCACCGCGAGTTCCGACCTCCTCCTGCGCCGCAAAGGCACCAACAACATTAACTGCAAGAGAAGCCTGCTCCTTTTCCAGCTGTTTCATCGTATCTACGATGCACGCGCAGCCGGCACGGTTGTCAAATGCTTTTCCGAAGCAGATTTCATGCTCTGCATCGTATTCAAAGGTTACATCCGGCATCATCGGATCACCGATATGGATTCCGAAAACGTTTTCAACCTCCTCGCGGCTGGTTGCTCCGACATCCACATACATTTTTTCAATTTCCAGAGTCTGACTGCTGCGTTCCGCTGTTGTCATGAAATGAACCGGTTTTGCACAGATAATACCATGTACCATTTTTCCGGATCTGGTGCGGATCCATACCGCATGTGCCGGAAGGCTGGTCAGATGAAAGCCGCCAAGCATGATAATGCCAAGGCATCCGTTGTCCTGGATATTCTGTACCATGAAACCGCATGCGTCCAGATGGGCATCCAGCTGGATGACCGGACGGGAATCCTTCTCTGTTCCCGGCATCCGCACATACAGGTTATTCATTGCGTCATTTTCTACATCAAATTCTTTGCAGTAATCTGCTATGGTACGGATGACATCCTCCTCGAATCCACTTGGTCCAAATGCATCGGAAAGCTTACCAAACATTTCTATATCCATTGTTTTATCCTCTTTTCTTTGGGTTTCTGTCAGATTTATATTCTTAATATACAACAAAGCAATGTGCTGTGACAATATCCATCCAGCGATCTGTCTCCAGCTTATTTGTGAAGGTATCTACCTTCTGCATTCCCGGATAAAACGACATCGTGTACGCTTTTTTCCAGTCTTTATAGGTTACCTCATACGTAAAGTGCTCAGGAAGGGCCACTTGGCACTCTTTTTTCTGTCCGGCAACTGCCTTTTTTACCCCTTCCCGGATTTCGGAGATCACTTTTTCTTTCGCTTTGCACCACGTTGACGCACCGACACCATGCTTTGTTTCCACCGTCGTAATGCCCGGAACCAGTTCCTTGGCCTGTCGGCAGATCTCTTCATCTCCGGAAAGAAACAGCACCGGTACGTGATGTGATGCTGCCGTATAGCTGTTCAGCATGCACTCACTCATCACTTTTCCATTCAGATGGATATACAGGCTGTTTCCTGTCGATGTGTGGCTGATCGAAAAATTCGGATCTCCTGCCGGTGCATGGTATCCAAGATACAACACGCCGTCATAGCTGTCGTCGATGCCATACATCATATTGTACGGATGACCGCTCTTTCCCCGGATCAGGGTGACATACTCCGGCATTTTCAGTGGGTCAATGTTAGATGCATCTCCATGACCGTCCTTTACAACGATCTCATCCGCCCCCGCTTCATGCGCCGCTTCGCATGCCGCAACGACCTCTTCGGTCATCTCCTCTGCAAATCTCTGGTACACGCTTTCCTTCTTATGTGTTTCATCGGTCAGTGCCACTCCGGCACATCCTTCGATGTCTGCACTGATAAAAAGCTTCATTTCTGCTGTTCCCTTCTTTCTTTATCATAAAGATGACAATATACGTAATGTCCGTCATCCACTTCATACCGCTCCGGCGCCTGTGTTTTACAGCATTCCATGCATTTTGGACATCTGGTGTGGAATTTGCAACCTGTCGGCGGCTTGTGGGCGGACGGGATACTTCCCTCCAGCAGAATTCTTTCTCTTTTTGCCGTCGGATCCGGAACCGGAACTGCGGAAAGCAGTGCCTGCGTATACGGATGCATCGGATTGCTGTAAATTTTCTCTTTTTCTCCGACCTCCACGAAATTGCCGAGATACATAACGCCGACACGGTCACTGATGTATTCCACAACGCTCAGGTCATGTGCAACAAAAATATAGGTCAGATCCAGGTCATGCTTCAGTTCATTTAAAAAATTCAGAACCTGCGCCTGAATAGACACATCCAGTGCCGAAACCGGTTCGTCTGCGATGATCAGAGACGGTTCTACCGCAAGTGCACGGGCAATTCCGATTCTCTGACGCTGACCGCCGGAAAATTCATGTGGATAACGGTTTGCATGGTAGTCATCCAGTCCTACCCGGTGCAAAAGATCCAGCACTTTCTTTTCCAGATCCGCTTTATCCTGATACAGATGATGCACCAGCAGCGGCTCTGCAATGATGTCAAAAACGGACATCCGTGGATTCAGGGACGCATACGGATCCTGAAAAACCATCTGTACTTTTTTCCGGATGGAACGCATTCTCCGGTCATTGTACTCTGTAATATCTTCGCCATCCAGATACACATGGCCTGATGTCAGATTTTCCAGTTTGCAGACCCCTCTTCCCAGTGTGGATTTTCCGCAGCCGGACTCGCCTACAATTCCGAATACCTCTCCTTTTTTCACCTCAAAGGTAACTCCGTCTACCGCTTTGACGAATTCCTTTTTCCCAAATCCGCTTCCGGCAACCGGATAATAAATTTTCAAATCCTCTACTCTAAGTAATGTATCCGACATCCTAGTCACCTGCCTTCTCTACGTGATCTGTTTTGAGCTGTCCGCTTTCGCAGAGCCAGCATCTGCTGATATGGCCTTCCTCGATCTGGAAAAATCCCGGTTCTTCCTCGCGGCATTTTTCCGAAGCGTATGGACATCGCGGCTCAAATTTGCAGCCTTTCGGCATATATTTCGGGTTTGGAACGTTACCCGGAATCGACTTCAGTTCTTTTCCGGCGTCTCCCAGTCTCGGAATCGATCCCAGCAGTCCCTTCGTATACGGGTGGGACGGATTGGCGAAAATTGTTTTTACATCTCCGCGCTCTACCACGCGGCCGCAGTACATAACGGCAACATCATCGCAGACCTCTGCAACAACGCCAAGATCATGTGTAATAAACAGGATGGATGTACCCGTCTCTTTTTTCAGCTGATTCATCAGATCCAGTATCTGTGCCTGAATCGTTACATCCAGTGCGGTCGTCGGCTCATCCGCAATCAGGATTTCCGGCTTGCATACAAGCGCCATGGCAATCATGACCCTCTGTCTCTGTCCGCCGGAAAGCTGGAACGGATACTCCTTCATCATATGCTCCACACGCGGAACACCCGTTTTCCGGAGCATGTCCTCTGCCTTTTTCAGTGCCTCTTTTTTTGATATTTTTTCGTGCTGCAGAACACATTCTGCCACCTGGTCTCCGATCTTCATGACCGGATTCAGACTGGTCATCGGTTCCTGGAAAATCATGGAAATTTTGCTTCCGCGCAGCTTTCTCTGCTGTTCCTTCGTCAGCTTTACAATGTCATCGCCATCCAGCAGGATTTCGCCATCAGCAATTTTTCCTTTCGTTCCGGTCAGTAATCCCATCACAGAGAGGGATGTCACGCTCTTTCCACTTCCCGACTCGCCTACGATGCCAAGCGTTGCGCCGCGTCGAAGCTCCACATCGACACCGTCTACTGCTTTGATCACACCGCCATCGGTATAGAAATACGTATGTAAATTTTTTATCTCAAGTACGTTATCAGTAGCCACTTCTGCTCCTCCTTATCAATCGGAAAGTTTCGGATCGAGTGCATCGCGAAGTCCGTCGCCTAACAGGTTAAAGCTCAGTACGGTAAGGAAAATCGCAAGACCCGGGAAAATCGTCACATACATTGCGCTCGTCATATAGTTTCTTCCGTTGGAAAGAAGCAGTCCCCATTCCGGTGTCGGCGGCTGTGCTCCCATTCCCAGGAAGGAAAGGCTCGATGCCGTCAGAATGGAAGATCCAAATGACATGGAATACTGTACAATGATGTCCGGAATGGCTCCCGGCAGAATATGGTGAAACAGAATTCTTGCATCGGAAACACCGATGTTCCGTGCCGCCAGGACAAAGACGGAATTTTTCAGGCTCAGCGTTTTGCTTCGGACAAGTCGTGCGAAGGTCGGTGTAGAAAAGACAGCGACCGCAATCACAACGTTTGTCATGCCGCTTCCGAGGATTGCCACGATGGCGATTGCAAGAATCAGTCCCGGAAAAGCGAACAGGACATCGCAGATTCTCATAATAATAGAATCAATCCATCCGCCGTAATATCCGGCCAGAAGTCCGAGAATGGTACCACAGACTGCACCGACCGTAACAGCGCCGAATCCGACTGCAAGTGAAATCCGGGTTCCACAGACGATACGGGAAAACAGATCCCGTCCAAACTCATCCGTTCCAAACAGGTGCTTCATACTTGGTCCCTGCAGAATCGCATTGTAATCATACTCATTGATTCCGTACGGCACAATTTTGCTTCCGAAAAACGCAAGGAAAATGAGAAAAATGATAAAACAAAGCGCAACTACTGCATTTTTCTGTTTTTTAAATTTTCGAACCATCTCAGAAAACGGAGTTTTAATTCTCTCCTGGTTCTCGGTCTGTACTTTTTTCTTTTCTTTCATTCCACTCATCTCCTACTGAAGTTTAATTTCCGGATTCAGAACCGCATAGAGGATATCGACAATCAGGTTGATGACGATAAACTGCAGCGAAAAGATCAGAATCAGGGACTGGATTGCCGGATAATCTCTGTAATTGACCGATTCAATCAGAAGGGAGCCAAGGCCAGGATAGGCAAATACCGTTTCTGTGACAACAGAACCTCCCAGCAGAAAGCCGAACTGCAGACCCACAACCGTCACGACGGAGATCATGGAGTTGCGGAAAACATGCTTCCAGATCACAACCTTTTCTTTGATTCCTTTTGCTCTTGCTGTTCTGACGTAATCTTCTTTTAAAACCTCAATAATGGAGGATCTTGTAAATCGTGCGATCACGGCTGCAATTCCGACGCCGAGCGTGATCGACGGCATAATCAGACTTTTCAGGCTTGTTCCGCTTGTTGTCGGCAGAATTCGCAGTTTTACCGCAAACAGCATAATCAGCAGAAAGCCGATCCAGAACGAGGGGAGTGAAATACCCGAGACCGCAATCGTCATTCCGGTATAATCCTGCCATTTTCCCCGGTGTGTTCCGGACCACACACCAAAGAGCACACCAACAACCGAGCTCCACAGCAATGTGACAAATGCCAGACGGACGGTATTTCCGAATCTTCCCGCAATTTCCTTTGTAACCGGCTGCTTTGTTCGAAGGGAGGTTCCGAGATTTCCTTTTAAAAGTCCTGTCACGTAGGTAACATACTGTGTCGGAATGGATTTATTGAGGCCAAGCTCTTCTCTTACTGCCTCTACGTCATCCTGTGTTGCCTGCTCTCCTGCAACGAGTCTCGCCGGATCTCCCGGAATCAGGCGGACAAAGAAAAATACAAATGTAACAACAATAATCAGTGTGGGGATCGTACCCACAATACGCTTTAGTATATATTTTGGCATATTGCATCTCCTACTTTCATGCTTATCCTACAGGTACAATCCCACGGATCACTGCCTGCTTTCCTGTTTGTAAGAAACCGGCGCCCTCTTTTGACGGAAGGACGCCGGGGTCTTTTTCATATCCTTGTTTCAGTCTGCCGTTATTCGGCTGCCATTCTGGCATTTCTCATGCCGATGCTTCCATCGCCTAACAGATATACTCCGGTAATGTTGTTGCTGGTTGCCCAGATGTTTTTATCGTTTGCGATGCAGAGCAGCGGGAGATCCTTCCATACGATATCCTGTACTTCTCCATAGATCTCACCACGTTTGTCTTCATCTGCAGTTGCAAGACCGTCTTTGAGAAGCTGATCTACTTTTTCATTCTCATAGTAGCTGATATTGTAGCTCATCGGCGGCTCAGACTCGGTTGCCAGCATCGGACGAAGTCCCCAGTCGGCATCACCGGTGGAAGTAGACCATCCGCTTAAGTAGCAGTCAACCTCGGCATCTGCTCCTGCGCAGTCAGCTCCCTGAACCTTTTCATTCAGAACGGCACTTTCCATTCCGTTCAATTCCAGATCAATACCAACCTCAGAAAGCTGCTGTTTGTAGAACTCTGCTTTTTTCTGATTTGCTGTCGTGTTGCTGTACATCAGTGTTGTGGTAAATCCATCCGGATATCCTGCTTCCTTTAACAGCTCTTTTGCTTTTTCCGGATCGTAGGAATACGGATCATTTCCTTTGTAGTGCTGTACTGCTTCTCCTACCATAGAAGTTGCCACAGAACCGTAACCGTTCATAACGACCTGGATATATGCCTCTTTGTTGATTGCATAAGCCATTGCCTCACGAACCTTCACATCGTTGAACGGTGCTTTCTGTGTATTCATGAAGAAGTACCATACGGTGATGCTGTCGCCCATTCCAACGGATACGTTGCTGTCACCTTTTAAGGTGTCAACGCTTTCGGTCGGTACAGACCACATAATCTGTGCGTCACCTGCCTGAACTGCAGATACACGGGTAGCACTTTCTGCAACCGGTTTGAATGTGATGCTCTTAAATCCTGCATCTGCATCTGCCAGAGCAGTTCCGCCGCAGACGTCTGCGTCATACCCCCACCAGTCTTTGTTCAGCTCTACCTTCATATGGTCACCGGCAGCCCACTCAACAAATTTGTACTGGCCGGTTCCTACCGGTGCCTGTGCACAGGCATCTTCTCCTGCTTCAATCTGTTTCGGGCTCATGATCAGCGTAGCCGGATGTGCCAGGTTGCTGATGAAAGCACCGAATGACTGTGATAAATAAATTTTAACGGTATAATCATCTATCTTCTCTGCATGATCCAGAACATTGCAGAGGAATGTAGTACGTTTCAGTCCAAGGCTCTTATCTGCCCATTTGTTTACGTTTGCAATCAGGGCATCTGCATTCCACGGAGTTCCATCGGTAAAGCTTACGCCCTCACGAAGATGGATCGTATACTCGGTTGCTTCATCATTTGCTTCGTAGCTGGTTGCCAGCATCGGAATGATCTGCATATTCTCATCAAATCCAAACAGACCGTCCATCATCATTCGCTGTACGCCACCGGAAAGTGTATCGGAAGTATCCATCGGATCCATGGTGGTAAAGTCTACAGCTACCATTGCCGTAATATCAGAATCCTGGGATACCGACTCGCCTGCCGGAATCGTGATGGTATTCTCCGTACCTGCTTCTGAACCGGATGAGGTCGATGCAGCGGATGCTGTTGATGTGCTCTTACTTGTGTCAGAAGAACCTGTCGATCCACATGCTGTCAGTGCCAGTGCCGTTGCTGCTGCAACCAGAGCACGCATTACATGTCTTTTTTTCATTGTTGTCTCCTCCTTTTCTGCAAGTGTTGCTGTTTTCTTTGTTTTCACAGATAACAGAACCATGATATAAAAAAGAGCAAAGATGCCTTACCTTTTTTTTACAGCCCCTTTGCTTAATCGGTATTATAGATGTAATGCGTCACTATGTCAAAGCATTCTTCCTGATTTTTTCTTTTCTTTTTTGTCTTTTTGCATTTAGGTTGTTTATTTTCGTCAAAAATGATATAATTATCCTAATTTTTAACCCATTACCACTTTTTAGCAGGAAAAGAGGTCCCTTTATGAACAGAAAACAAAAGCTTGGCAACGTATTGATCATTTCTTCCCGGAAACGAATGCTTTCCGAATTTCAGTCTTATCTTCACTCCGTGCTCGGTGAATATCTCACCTTCAACACCCTTTTAAGAGAGCAGGCCACAGACCCCTCTCTCTTCCGGGGATACCAGTGCGTCCTTTTTCCAAGCGTCCGCGCCATGGAAACCTTTCCGCTTACCCTTGACTCCTCCATTTTGCAGCTCCCCTGCGACCGCGTTTTCAACCATATGTTCCTGGATAAAATCATTCAGATTCCGCCGCACGAACGTGTCTATCTGGTAAACGATGATAAATATTCCACGCTCGCTATCATTTCCCAGCTTGAGGAATGCGGCATCACACAATATGACTTTGTTCCGTTTTATCCCGGATGCAAAGATACCGAGTCTGACATTCAGTTTGCCATCACCGCCGGCGAGCCGCAGCTCGTTCCTTCCCGCATTCCCAATGTGCTGGATATCGGCAACCGCATCATCGATATTTCCACTATTTTACAGCTCTGCGAATATTTCAACATTCCTCTGCAGACCGTAAACCGTGTATCGCGCAATTATGTCAATCAGATTCTTCACACCGTCAAGACCTCAGAAACTTACTATACAAATTATGTACAGACCGAACAGCTCATGCAGGTGATCCTGTTCTCTCTTCCCATTGGCATCTGTCTTTTTGGTGCGGATGGCCGCATTCAGTTCATGAACGCTAAATTTGCACATGCCTTCTCGCTTCCTTCCTCCAACTTTGAAGGACAGCCTTTTTCGGAATGTCTTCCGCCTGCCTACGCGGACACTGCTTTCGACCGCAACGGTGACTGGACCATTCTCCTTTCGGATCAGAAAACACAGATCACGTTAAGCGTTCTCTCTATGGTTTTTCCGGATACAGAGCCTGTTTTTCTTGCGTTTCTTCCCGAGAGCAGATCCACGGAAATGTCGGTACCGAAAGACGAAAAAACGGAAGAAAGCACTTTTTTCGCTTCCTCCCGTACCTTTTCCCTTTCCCTGTCCCACGCAGATTCCGTCCAGAATCTGACGGCGCAGGCCAGACATCTTGCACTTTTTGATTTTCCGATTCTGATCCAGGGAGAAAGCGGTACACAGCGCAGGACACTCGCACGTGCGATCCACAATTTTTCGCGCCGCCATCATTATCCGTTTTCCGTTCTTCATTCTCCGGGAAATGATCTGACCGAAGCCTCCCTGCTCCGGCTTCTTGCCGAAACCAACCATGGCACACTCGTCCTTTCCCAGGTGGACCGTTTTCCGCTTTCCATTCAGGATCTGCTGGTCAATGTTCTTACCAATGTTCATGGTAACTTCTTTTCCGCACCGGAAACCCGCCGTTTCGATGTGCGGATCATTGCTATTGCGGATGATAACCTTTACAAAAAAGTAGAAAAAGGAACCTTCCTGCGGGAACTTTTTCACCTTTTAAGTGCTTCAGAGCTTCAGACAGTCCCGCTCCGCAGACGCAGGGAGGATATTCCCGATCTTCTGAATTACTTTCTGCTTCAGTTTTTCCACAACACCGATATGACCTGCGACCGGATCTTTTCGGAAGGGCTTCTGCGCTTTCTGAAGGAATATGCGTACCCCGGAAATATTCATGAGCTGTACAATCTGTCCTGCAGCCTGTTTACCCGGTACAGCAGCCATAAGCTGCAGCTTTCCGATCTGCCGACGTACCTCCGCTCCCGCCAGATGGCTGACGTTTCCCTCACCGACCTTCAATATCAGGTTCTTTCTTTCGTATCGACGCATCCGAAAGCAGGCCGCCTGGCAATCAAAAACGGACTGGCCGACGGAGAAACCTTTGTATCCGAAGCGGCTCTGCGCACCGTACTCGGAGAGCTTTCTTCCGCCGGTTATCTCATCGTGCACCGGACAAAAGGCGGATGTGAAATTTCCGAGCTGGGGCGTATGGTTCTGGAAAAATAATTTATTTCAGAAATCCTGGTATTTCCAGAAATTCGGCAAGGCTGCGGTATCTGGCTCCGTCCAGGCCTCTTTTTTCCTTCGCGGTTACCATAGAGTTCAGGATCGCTTCCTCCACAGCCTCTGCCGCTGCTTCAAATGCCTCGTTGATTTTTTCTTCTTTTATCCGGGCGCACGCTTCCACCTCACATGTACTCTTTGTGTCTACGCGGTTTGCTGTTGTAAATCCGATCATGATTTCACCGCTTCCGTGGCCGGTGTAGGCTCCTGTTCTGGCGATTCCAACTCCACAGCGGCGGATAATCCGGTACAGCTGCCGCTCCGATACCGGAAGGTCTGTTGCCAGAACCGTCATAATAGATCCCCGGTCTTCGGCGCTGCTTCCGCATTCTTCCTTCCGGATCCGCTCCAGAATCTTCTCTCCTGCCGGTTTTCCACTGATTTTCAAATCTCTGGTTGCTCCGAAATTTGACTGTACCAGAACACCAATGGTATATGTTTTTCCGTCAAGCACCAGCGTGCGGGATGCCGATCCGATTCCCCCTTTCAGCCCATAGCAGATAGTTCCTGTTCCGGCACCGATATCACCTTCCGCAAAGTCTGTATCCGCCTGCTCCAGTGCCTGATACAGCTCTTTTTCCCCCACTACCCGGTTACAAATCTCATTGATTCTCGAATCATTACATTCTCCGACAACCGGATTGATGGAAAAAACATCTTCCCCTTCTTTTTTGGTCTGCTGTATCATCCAGGAAATCATGGCATCCGCCACTTTTCCGACATTCAGTGTATTGGTCAGGGCAATGGGCGTTTCAAGAGTTCCGAGCTCCTGTACCTGCACAAGACCGCACGTTTTCCCGAAACCGTTATGCACGTAGGCAGACGCCAGGTACTTTTTCAGAAACGGATTGCCCTCTCCCGGCACAATCACCGTCACTCCGGTATGCTGATTTCCACTTTCCACCGTCGCATGGCCTACCCGCACACCGGGCACATCCGTAATTTTGTTTCGCGGTCCGTTTTCATGATGTCCGATCCGATATCCGTAATCGCTGATTCTCTTCTGTCTCATCCTGTTTCCTCCTCTTTTTATGATGTACTCCCGGAATTTTTCAGCTCGCGCAAATACAGGCACAAAAAAAGACTCCGAAGATACATTTTTTTCTCACTTTACGCTCTCTTCTCTCTTCTGTCCATACCTCTTCCCACAATTTTTCTTCTTTTCTTTATATTTTTTCCATTTCTTTTAGAATTTGGACACACTTTGCTCACATATTCCTTTTATAATAAAGCTCGGATAGTTGATAAACCACTCACTATCTCCCCCCTCAAGTAAAAAAACCGGTGCTTGCGCATCGGTTTTTTTCATTCTACATAAAACTTTGTTCCATATAGATTAAAGTGATATCTTGCTTGCATAAATGGCTAAAGAGAGGTAAAATAGAAGTATTAAAAGCATCAGAGGGAAAGGGGTACTTATTTTATGGCAAAGAAGAAAGTAGTAGTTGCATTAGGACACAAGGCATTAGGTACTACATTACCGGAACAGAAAAGTGCAGTAAAGAAAACCGCTGCGATTATCGCAGATTTAGTAGAAGCAGGTGCAGAGCTGGTTATCACTCACAGTAACGCACCACAGGTTGGTATGATTCATACCGCAATGAATGAATTTGGAAAGGTACATTCAGACTATACCGCAGTTCCAATGTCTGTCTGCTCAGCGATGAGTCAGGGATATATTGGATATGATATTCA
>ERZ773103.2372-NODE-2372-length-17559-cov-9.862546_pt1 | contig 17559 bp, 21 predicted proteins | sample MGYA00511118_ERZ773103 | MGnify/ENA primary metagenome ERZ773103 (study PRJEB29015, sample SAMEA2737821) | human gut metagenome | biome: human gut; feature: human-associated habitat; material: faeces | place: China | collected 2012 ... | reverse complement strand
TTGATGGTGCCGGCGTTGAAGGTCTTATAAATTTCGTGCACTTCAAGCATGGGGAGCGCCCTCCTTCCGCACGGGCTTGGTGAAATAGCGGCCCTTCCAATAGGGGACGGCCAGGAACACCGCCACCACCAGGGCGGTGAGCAGCTTCAGATCGGTGGACTCCAGGCCCAGACGGAGCACCACGGTGATGACCACATAGTAGATGATCGCGCCGATCACCGCGGAGAGCAGCTTGAGGGCGAAGTTGCGGAACACCTTGTCCAGCAGTACCTCGCCGATGATGACTGCCGCCAGGCCGATGACAATTGCGCCGCGGCCCATGTCGATGGTGGCGCTGCCCTGATACTGGGCCAGCAGGCCGCCGGCCAGGGCCACCAGGCCGTTGGACACCACCAGGCCCAGGACCTTGGCGGTGTTGGTGTTGATGCCCTGGGCCCGGGCCATGCTCTGGTTGGCGCCGGTGGCCCGCAGGGCGGAGCCCTGCTCCGTGCCGAAGAACCAGTACAGCAGCGCGATCACCGCCGCCGTCAGCAGCACCAGCAGCAGCAGGGGGTTGTTCAGCGCAGGCTCCCGCACGTAGCGGGAGGACAGGAGCAGGTCGTTCTTGTCCACACTCACCGCCAGGGTGGCCTTGGTGGTAGCATTTTCATCCCCGATGGCCATGATGCGCAGGTTGATGGAGTAGAGGGCCAGTTGGGTCAAAATACCCGCCAAGATGGCGGGGATGCCGCAGGCGGTATGCAGCACACCGGTGGCTAATCCGGCCAGCATACCCGCCAGCACCGCCGCCAGCACACCGCGCGGCTTCAGGGCATCCAGCGCGGCCTGCAGGGCGGGCAGACTGCCATCGGCGGTGGAGTGCACCTCGTGGTCGGCGCCGGGCAGCCAGCCAAAATTGAACAGCACGCAATCCGCCGTGCCGGGGGCGACCAGTTCGGCCAAACGTGCATGGTCGTGCACCAATGCCTGCCCGATGGCCCCCAGCCCGGCGGCGCCCAGCCGTGTGTTGGTGTTTTCCACGGCGGCAGGCTGAATATCCAGCGCCAGCACCCTGCCCGTGGGTCCTGCCAGGCGGCACAAAAACTCGGTGTCGTGGCCGTTGCCGCAGGTGGCGTCCACATACAGTCCGCCCGGCTGGAGGTGGGCTGCCAAAAATTCATGGCAAAGCTGCACCGCCGAAAGATCCGGCACCCGGCGGCGGACCATCTCGCCGCCCTGGGGCAGAAAGTCGAACTTTTTCAATAAGGCCCCGGCGGCTTCGTCAGCGGCAGGGCCGGCGGTAAAGCGGGTCTCGCGTTTGACGTCATACCCGCCGCTTTGCTGCAAGATCTCCTTGACCAGATAGCTGCCGTACCCCCGTTGCCGCCAGGCCGGGTCGATCTCCACCCACAGCCGCCCATCCTCCAGCGCAGCCATGCCGATGACGGTCTTTTCTTTGTATAATACGTATTTCCCGGCTTCGTGGATGATTTTCATAGCAGGCACTTCCTTTTACAAACTACATCCAGCATACAGGCCCCGGCACCGCCTGTCAAGCGCCGAAATGGGAGCATTTTCACATTCTTTTCACCCGGCCGAGAAACCTATTTCACAATTGGCCGGTATACTATAGGCATAGAAAGCAAATAGGGAACGAAAGCCCCAGGGGCATTGCCCCGACGCTTCCCAAATCTCACGCGAAAGGATGGACCAGTATGAGCAACGAATACGATTACTCAGGTCTTTACAATAACGGCCAGGACGGCAGTACGCCCGACCCCAATCAGGGCCAGAACAACAACCAGCCCCGGAACGAAGCCAACCAGGCTTCTGCAACCCGGCCCGATCAGCCCAGCCAGCCCGAGCAGGGCGGCTACCCCAATGTGGGCAGCAGCGGCATGAACACCGCCAACACCGCCCGCACCGATTACTCGGCAGGCAGCAGCACCAATAACACCGGTGCCAACACCTACAACCAGCCGAACAACGCCTACGGCCAGAACAACGGCTACACCAGCAGTTTCAGCGGCGGCAATGGCGGCAGCAACGGCGGCTACAATGGCTACAGCTACGCCAGTGCCCCGCAGCAGCCCCCCAAGAAAGAAAAAAAGCATAACAAGGTCCTGCTGCGCGTCCTCGCCGGTGTCGGCGTGGTGGCCCTGGGCTTCGGCAGCGGCATCGGCGGTGCCGTGGTGGCCAGCCGTGCTGGCCTGACCGGCAACCAGGTGGTCGTGCAGGAAGTCCAGCGCGACACCAGCACCGATGCCTCTAACACCGGCAGCACCGATGGCACCTCTATGACCATGCAGCAGATCGCTGCTGTGGCCTCCCCCAGTGTGGTGGCCATCACCACCGAGCAGATGAGCAGCAGCCAGACCTGGTTTGGCGGCTACTATGTGCAGAGCGGTGCCGGTTCCGGCATCATCATCAGCCAGGATGGCTACATCCTCACCTGCGCCCATGTGGTCAGCGGCGCTACTAGCGTGAAGGTCCAGCTCAACGGCAGCGACCAGAGCTATGACGCCACCGTTGTCGGCGTCGACTCTACTTCCGATATTGCCGTGCTGAAGGTCGATGCCACCGGCCTGACCCCGGCAGTCATCGGCGACAGCGATAAGCTGGCTGTCGGTGAGACCACCGTGGCTGTGGGCAACCCGCTGGGCACCTTGTCCAACACCGTTACCCAGGGCATCGTCAGCGCCCTGAACCGTCAGGTCACCGTGGAAGATAACGATATGACCTTGATCCAGACCGATACATCCATCAGCCCGGGCAACTCCGGCGGCGGTCTGTTCAACGCAAACGGTGAGCTGATCGGCGTGGTCAACGCCAAGAGCAGCTACAGCGAGGCCGAGGGCATCGGCTTTGCCATCCCCATCAACACCGCTATGGACATTGCCCAGCAGTTGATCGAAAACGGCGCTGTGGCCCGCCCGGTGCTGGGCGTCAGCATCCTGGACATTCAGGATTCCTCCACCGCACAGCAGTACGGTGTGTCCGCTTTGGGCGTCTACGTGGCTGATGTCACCAAGGGCAGCGGCGCCGAGGCTGCCGGTGTGCAACGAGGCGACCGCATCATCGCCATCGATGATACGGCTGTCAGCAGCACCTCCACCGTCAAGAGCTACCTGGCCGACAAGCAGGTGGGCGACACCGTCACCCTGCAGGTCGAGCGCGACGGCAAGGTCCTAACTCTCAACGTCACTTTGGGGAATAGTGCGCAGTAAAAGTGCCCCAACCCAAAGGCCCCCTTGTGCAAAGGGGGCTCTCCCTACCCCCGCGTTTTCTATAAACATTTCCTCCTTCTTTTTTCTTTCCATATAATCTTCTAATCTTGCAAAAATGTCCTGCAATGCAAATCTTGCATTGTGGGACATTTTTGCTGTTTTATACAGCTTGTTCATAAAAACTTTGTTTGACAGGCCATACAGCCGTACTGTATAATTTAAAATGTACGCAACGTATAAAAAAAGTTCATATCCGGGAAAGAATCTGGACGAAACGCGCACAAGATGCCGAACTGTCCGCGAAACAGGGGAACAGAAGAAAAGGAGGTCATACCCATGAGCGATTACGCTGCTATTGCAAAAGAAGCTGCCGTTTTTACCGAGGAATGTGTCACCAACAACCGCATCGACCCGTCCCTTTTTGGCCAATACAACATCAAGCGCGGCCTGCGCGACCAGGACGGCAAAGGCGTGCTGGCAGGCATTACCAACATCTCCCGCATTGATGCCTTTGAGGAGAAGGACGGTAAAAAAGTGCCCTGCGACGGAAAACTCTGGTACCGCGGCTACAACGTGTATGACCTCATCCGGGGCCTGCGCGGCAAGCGCTATGCTTTTGAGGAAGCCGCCTACCTGCTCCTTATCGGTGACCTGCCCAACGAGGCCCAGCTGGATGCTTTCAAGGACAGCCTGGTCAAATGCCGCGACCTGCCCACCAACTTTGTGCGGGACGTCATCATGAAAGCCCCCAGCCGCGACCTGATGAACTCGCTGACCCGCAGTGTGCTCACCCTCGCCAGCTACGATGACGACATCGGCAAGACCGACCTGCAGACCCAGCTGGAACAGTGCATCAAGCTCATCAGCGTCTTCCCCATGCTGGCCGTCTACGGCTACCACGCCTACCATTATTATGAGTGCGGCGGCAGCATGTACATCCACCGCCCCAAACCGGAGCTTTCCACCGCCGAAAACCTGCTGCAGATGCTCCGCCCCGACCAGAAATACACCGAGCTGGAAGCCCACGTGCTGGACATCGCCCTGCTGCTGCATATGGAGCATGGCGGCGGCAACAACTCCACCTTCACCACCCGCGTGGTCAGCTCCTCCGGGTCGGATACCTACTCGGTCATTGCGGCGGCGCTTTCCAGCCTGAAAGGCCCCAAGCACGGCGGTGCCAACATCAAGGTCATGCAGATGATGGACGACATCCGCGCCCACGTCACCGACCCGCTGGACGAGGAGGCCATGGCTGATTATCTGGGCCGCATTGTGGACCGCCAGGCGTTCGACCAGAAGGGCCTGATCTACGGCATGGGCCATGCGGTCTACTCGCTGAGCGACCCGCGCGCGGTGGTGTTCAAGAGCTTTGTCCACCAGCTGGCCGACGCCAAGGGCCGCAGCCGCGACTTTGAGTATTACAACACGATCGAGCGGCTGGCCCCGCAGGTCATTGCCGAGAAGCGCCATATTTATAAGGGTGTCTCGACGAACGTGGACTTCTACTCCGGCTTTGTGTATGACATGCTGGGCATCCCGGTGGAGCTGTACACCCCGATCTTTGCGGTTGCGCGTATCGTCGGCTGGTCCGCCCACCGCATGGAGGAGCTTGTCAACGTGGATAAGATCATCCGCCCGGCCTACCAGAGCATCATGCAAACCAGGGAGTACGTGCCGCTGGAGGAGAGATAAAAGAGAAAAAAGAGAGAAGAATTTTCGCGCAGGGCGAAGGTTCTTCTCTCTTTTTATAGCCTGCTTTAAAGCCTTCCTTGAGGGGAGGTGGCCGAGGGCCGGAGGGATGGGTGGGAGCTGCTGTCTAAATCGTCAGCCTGCCGCCCACCCCTCACCGCCTGCGGGCGGAGCTCCCCTCCCGGGGAGCCTCTTAAGAGAATCCGTCCAAAACCACCTTCAGTTCTGCCCAGATGTCCTCCTGCGAGGCACTGTAACAAAGGCTATCCGTATAGGGACGGCAATAGACTTGGTACAAAATGCCGTCCTGCGCAAAGTAGGCTCTGGACTGGATGTAGGGCCTCGAGTTCGGGTTGCTGGTACAGTGGGGGATCAGCGCGGTGTTGCCGTTGGCCATGGGGTAGCTCTCGCACTCCCACGTCAACCCGGCACTTTTTTGCCAATACAAATCCGTCACCATTTCCTTGGGCGCATCCCCAAGATAGGCAACTGCCATAATTTCTACATTGTAATCATCCAAAAGCACACCCGTGCGCAGGTAGAGCTTGTCCGGTGTATCGCCGCGCCCGATGGGGATAAATCCGGCGGGATATTCCTGAAATTTCGGCGTATAGGGCATGCCATCGTCATATTCATCCGGTATGTCGATCATGCCGGACGGATACATGGCAATCGACGGGAAAGTGCTTGTATCTCCCTCATCCAGCAGCGTGTTCTGCGCCAGCGGCAGACCAGTCGCGGCGGTCATTTCCACCCAGCTGTCGTACCCGCGTGCAGCCCGGGCGTACCAATCGGCGTAGTCCGCGTCAGTTGGGTGCAGCTGGCCGTTTATCTTGGCGTTCATCGGCAGCCAGCCATCGTCTGACATCTCCCCATTATGGTTTGCCACCATTCCCGCCAGCAAATCCTCATCCAGCGCAAAATACTGCCGCTCATACGTGATGGCGTACCCGGTGTTGGCCTCCGGCGCAAAGGACGGGCGCGGGTTTTCGCGCAGGTTCGTGAACTCTGCCGTGCCTGCCAGCACTCCGGCGGCAATCAGCAGCGGCGCGGCCAGGCAGATTGCCAGCTTCCAGCGCGGGTGCCGTGCGGGGGGCGCGTCGGGCAGGTGCTCGGCCACGGCGGGCCATAGGTCAACGCCTGCCGGGTGCAGGCCGCCGGTCAGCTTTTCGTGCAAATACGCTTCTTCGCGGTCATACTTCATAGTGCTCACCCTCCTTCAATCGCTGCGCCAGCTGCTTTTTGGCGCGGTGGTAGCGTGTGCGCAGATAGGCGGCGGGCCGTCCGTGAATGCGCGCCAGTGCGGCGTAATCCAGCCCGTCCAGCACACGCTCTAAGATCAGGGCCCGATCCAGCGGGGCCAGCGTGTTCAGCGCCGCGCGCAGCTCTTCGCTGATGCCGGGGTCCTGCTCCAACGGCTCCGGGGTGGGGTAGGCCGCCGCGCGTTTGGTTGCCCGCAGCATGTCCAGCGAGGTGCGGTAGGCGATGCGGTAGAGCCACGCGCGCTCGTTGTCGGTGCCGTCATGGCGCAGCGTGTGGCGCTGCTGCCACGCCTTGATGAAGGTTTTCTGCACAGCATCCTGTGCGTCGGCCTCGCACCCCAGCAGGCCGGTGCAGTACCGCAGCAGTGCAGCGGTATGGGCATGTACGAGCTTTTCTAAATCCTGTTCGTTTTGCATCGGCTCGCCTCCTTTCACCCTTATAACGCCGACGGGAGCAGGAATGTGTCACAAATCAAGCATTTTCTTGGCCCCCTCTGGCGCAAGCGCCACCTCCCCCGTATCGGGGGAGTCTGTCTCGCAGAGGGAGGCAAGAAAAAAGAGCCCCGCGGGGCTCTTTTTTTACATCAATGCGCTAAGACGGTATTTTTTATTTTCTTGTACACCGCATTTGCTGCCAGCGGCAGAACCAGGCCCGCGGCGGTGTAGGCAAGCCACCAGGCACCGCCCGTAAAGTAAATCGGGAATGCGGCCAGAAGATACGGCTCTCCGCCTGTGGCCAGCAGGCCAAGCCAGGTCACGAGCTTGAAGCTCAAAAAGTGCAAAATCACAATCGGCATCGTCGCACGGCCCAGATAGGCCAGCGCCGCGCGGACACAGGGCAGGGGAGCGGTCAGGCACGCGGCCTCCCGCACCAGCACCCAGCCCGCCAGGCTGGCAAGCAGCAGGAAAATCGGGCCGCTGTATCCATTGCCCGCCAGACCCACAGAGCCGAGCTGCCCCAGAATCAGCAGCACCGCAAAGGCCGCTGCGGCAAAAATACCACGCTGGTACGTCGGTATGCTTTCCCGCGTCGTGCGCCGCAGGACCGTGCCCAGGTAGAACAGGCAGTAGCAGCTGGCCGCAATGCCCAACCCCCACACATTCCATCCGGCCAGCCTGCAGCGCCAGCCCACCCACAGCAGCACGCCGGAAAAAAGTCCCTGCGGCAGCAGCGTATCGGCACCATGCAGCAGCCTTTGCAGAATAAATTCCACCAAAGCGTACAGAATAGATACTTGAAACAGTGCTTGGATGAACCACATCGCGCCGCCCAACTGGGTGCCACCGTCAAACACGCACCAGTGTACGGTGCGGCCAATCACATCCTTCACCGTCACGTGCGTTGTGACGGCATTGCCGGGAACCTGCAAAATGCGCTCATCACTCGTCAAAATATTCAGCTTTAAAAACAGGTTGTTCAGCACGGTAAAGGCGGTGTTTGCCAGCACAAAGGGCAGCCAGAGCGTGACGGCTTTGCGCTTGATAAAGTGCACCGGCCCGCCGCGCAGGCTGAAAAGCCAGCCGCTCAGCATAAAAAACAGGGCCATGTGGAACAGGTAGATGAAGTCCGTCCCGGGAAAGCCCGAATGCCCCAGCACCATAAGCACAATGCCGATGCCGCGCATACTATCTATTACAGGGTCACGCTGTTTTGCCATAAATCAGAACCTCACTGCGCGTTTTTGGCGCGGCATTTCGGGCAGATGTAGCGGATCGTCAGCGTGTAACCGCGTACCTCGGTACCGATGGCGGACTCAATGTCGCGGATCAGCCCCACCACCGGCAGGTCGGCCAGGTCACCGCAGCTGTCACACAGCAGGTGGCCGTGGGGGGTCGGGTTGGCGTCGTAGCGGTCCGGGCCGTCGGGCATTTCCAGATGACCGATCTCACCGTCCAGCTCCATCAATTTCAGGTTGCGGTACACAGTGCCGCGCGCAATGTGCGGCATGGCCTGCCGCGCATGGCTGAAAATTTCGTCAGCGGTCAGATGCTCCGGGCATTTTTCACGCATGATACCCAAAATCAGGGCGCGTTGGCGGGTCATGGGCAGACCTCCTTTTCTGTTTTAAGAATATATCTTATTCAGATAGTACACTAAAATGTATGCTTTGTCAACCGTCTGTGCAAGATCACTAAGATTCCATTCCGAAATTTTACTTGACAGGGGCTGTTTGTATGCTATAATAAAGTCATATTAAGACTCATTCCTATTTAAACGGAGGTATTCATTATGGAACTCAGAGGCAGCAAGACCGAGAAAAACCTGTGGGAGGCTTTCGCAGGTGAGAGCCAGGCCCGGAACAAATACACCTATTTCGCGTCCAAGGCCAAGAAGGAGGGCTATGAGCAGATCAGCGCCATCTTCACCGAGACCGCCAACAACGAGAAGGAGCACGCCAAGATCTGGTTCAAGCTGTTGATGGAAAACGGCGAGATCCCCGACACGCTGACCTGCCTAAAGATGGCCGCCGCGGGCGAGAACGAGGAGCACACCTCGATGTACCCGCGCATGGCCGCCGAGGCGAAGGCGGAGGGCTTTACCCAGATCGCCGCGCTGTTCACGATGGTCGCCGCGATTGAGAAGGACCACGAGGAGCGCTACAAAGCGCTGGCCGCCAACATTGAGGCGGGCAAGGTCTACGCCCGCGAGACCGAGCAGGTCTGGCAGTGCCGCAACTGTGGGTTCGTCTATATCGGTCAGCACGCGCCGGTCAAGTGCCCGGTGTGCGCACATCCGCAGAGTTATTTTGAGCTGAAGAGCAGCAACTATTAAGTTTAGAGAGGAGTGAGGAGATAGGAGAGAGGAGATAACATCCGTTCCTGCACATTGAGCAGTAACAGATGCACGCGCATAATGCGAAAAGTCCGTTAAGAGCTTTACCGCAGCGCAATCTCCTCACTCCTCTCTCCCATCTCCTCTCTTTTTTTGCTTAACCCCTTGACAGTTCGTGTTTGACATGCTATATTGTTAGCGTTAGTTAAGGCTAACCGCAGCAAGTATCCGACCTTCGGAACAACCATAGCCCGCCCGGTGCGGTTCTCTCCCCGTGCCGGGCGGTTTTATGGGGCTGATGGTTAGTAGGCACTAACCATTGTAGAGGTAAGGAGTCATCTCATGCAGCAATCGCGTGTCATCCCCAGCCCGCGCAGCTTCGCCTGCGACCTGGCCACCCTATGCGCTCCCACACTGGCGGGGCTCAAGCCTGCCAGTCTGTTCCGCTACCAGCCCGCGCCCGGGCAGGATGCCGCCGCCATGGCCGCCGCCTGGCACGCCGCGCTGTCGCCCCGCGGGGTCACGGTGCGTGTGCTTAGGCAGTGCCCGCGCACCGGGGCTGTGCTGGTCTATGTATACCGCCCGGCCCGTGTGGCCCGGCTGTTGGCAGCGCCGCACATGCTGGACTTTCTGGCGGGGGAGGGCTACACCCCCGGCACCGCAGACGAGCTGCTGGACCAACTGGCCGAAAGGCTCTGCTGTGAGGGAGATTTCCCGCATGAGATCGGCGTTTTTCTGGGCTACCCGCTGGCGGATGTCATCGGGTTCATCCAAAACCGCGGCAAAAACTTTACCGCGTGCGGCTATTGGAAGGTCTACACCGACCCCACCGCTGCGCAGGCAGAGTTTGACCGCTACAAAAAGTGCGAGCGCATCTACGCCCGCTGCTATTACAACGGCACCCCGATCAGGCGGCTGACAGTGGCCGCCTGACGATGCACCATAAAAATTATAAAAGGAGTAGTTATTTATGAGCAAGATCGCAGTTATCTATTGGAGCGGCACCGGCAACACCGAGGCCATGGCCGATTTGATCGCCAACGCAGCTGCCGCCGCCGGCGCTTCTGTTGACAAGTTCACCGCCTCCGAGTTCAACGTTTCCTCCGCCGGCGACTACACCGGCTTTGCGCTGGGCTGCCCCGCCATGGGCGCCGAGCAGCTGGAGGAGAGCGAGTTCGAGCCGATGTACCAGGATCTGCGCGGCTCTCTGAGCGGCAAACCCGTTGGCCTGTTCGGCTCCTACGGCTGGGGTGACGGCGAGTGGATCCGCACCTGGGCCGAGGACGCCGAGGCCGCCGGTGCCCGTCTGGTCGTTGAGCCTGTCATGGCCAACGGCTCCCCCGACGGCGACGCCGAGACTGCCTGCGCAGCCCTTGGCGCCGCTCTGGCCAATGCCTGATTTTCTCCATATCCATCCATACCGGGAGGGGCAGCGATGCCCCTCCTTCTTTGTTTGCGCAGCAGGAGCCGGGCATGCCCGGCCCGCGGCCTTCCCGCAATTGCCCCGATTCCGTACAGTCCCGGAGCGGTCAAGACCGCTCCCTACAAAGCACCCGTGTTCCAACGTCCGTAGGGAGGGGTCTTGACCCCTCCGCAGCCTTCCCGCCGGTGCGCAGCCTCCGTACAGCCACAGGCCGCACATGTGCGGCCCCTGCCGCGCAGTATCAAAAAAGATACCTCTTGACAAAAAGCAAAGCAGAAGTTAGTATATTCTAAGTCAAATTAGAAAACGCTAACCGGGAGGTTTTTATGGCAAACGTCATTATTGTTCTGATTCTGGTGGCTGCCGTCGGCTACGGCATCTACAGCTTTATCCACCATCTGCGCCACGGCGGCGGCTGCTGCGGTGAGCATGACGCCCCCGCTAAAAAGGTCAGGGCGGCGGACACCAACAAGAGCCACTATCCGCACCGCCTCGTCATGGGCGTGGACGGCATGACCTGCCAGAACTGCCAGCGCCATGTGGAAAACGCATTGAACACCCTGCCCGACACACTGGCCGAGGTGAACCTGAGCGCCCAGAACGTGACGGTCTGGACGAAGGCCGACGCCGACGAGGAGGTCATCCGCAAGGCCATCCGCGACGCAGGCTACCTGCCGCTGCGCACGAGGGAAAAGGTGTGATTTTTCGGGTATGTCCGGCCTGTAGGGGCCGGGCATCCCCCGCCCCTACCGGGTGCTTTCCGTAAGCGCGCATCACTGCCCGGCTTCTGCCGTGATGCTTTCACAATTTGTTCAAAGCTGCACAATTCAAGTTAGCAATAACTATCTACTTTTCACAAATCTGTTTGGTTAGCCTAACTTCCGTATTGACATCGGGAGTTAGTGGTGGTAAACTACCATCGTAAGCGGTTAGAGCGTTCTAACCGCATGCTTTTGCTCCAAGCGTTAGCATAGGCTAATATATTGCAGAATCGCAAAAGGGGAGTGTGTGGAATGCCTTTAACGATGACTAAAGCAGGCGATACCGTTACCATCCGAAAGATCACCGGCAAGGATGAGGTCCGCCAGCATCTGGCCGAGCTTGGCTTTGTCGTGGGGGAGACCGTTACCGTGGTCAATGAGATCAGCGGCAACCTCATCCTTCAGGTCAAGGAAGCGCGCATCGCGCTGGATAAGACCCTGGCCATGCGCATTATCGTTGCGTAAAAAATTTGGAATCACAGCCCCTCGGCTGTTTGATTGATTGTACCAAGAGGAGGAACGAAGTATGAAGACTCTGAAAGATGTACAGGTCGGCGAGACCGTCACCGTTGCCAAGCTGCACGGCGAGGGCCCTGTCAAGCGCCGCATCATGGACATGGGCCTGACCAAGGGCACCAAGGTTTACGTCCGCAAGGTCGCACCTCTGGGCGACCCGATGGAGCTGACCGTCCGCAACTACGAGCTCAGCGTCCGCAAGGCTGACGCCGAAATGATCGAAGTTGAGTGAGTTCTGAAAAAGTAAAGAAAGGGGTTTAACCAAATGGCAATTAAAATTGCTCTGGCAGGCAACCCGAACTGCGGTAAAACCACCCTGTTCAACAGCCTGACCGGTTCTAACCAGTATGTCGGCAACTGGCCCGGCGTTACCGTCGAGAAGAAGGAAGGCAAGCTCAAGGGTCACGACGACGTCGTGATCCAGGACCTGCCCGGTATCTACTCTCTGTCTCCCTACACGCTGGAGGAGGTCGTTGCCCGCGGCTACCTCGTCAATGAGAAGCCCGACGCTATCCTGAACATCATCGACGGCACCAACATCGAGCGTAACCTCTACCTGACCACCCAGCTGATCGAGCTCGGCATCCCCGTTGTCATGGCTGTCAACATGATCGACCTCGTCCGCAAGAACGGCGACAAGATCGACCTGAAGAAGCTGTCCAACGAGCTGGGCTGCGAGGCCGTCGAAATCTCCGCCCTGAAGAACGAGGGCAGCGAGAAGGCTGCCGAGCTGGCCGTCGCCGCTGCCAAGAAGGGCAAGGCAGGCGAGCTGCCTCACGTCTTTACCGGCAGCGTTGAGCATGCCATCGCCCACATTGAGGAGTCCATTCAGGGCAAGGTCGATGACCGCTTCCTGCGCTGGTACGCTGTCAAGCTGTTTGAGCGCGACGACAAGGTCCAGGCTGAGCTGAACCTGAACAAAGAGCTGCTGGACCACATCGATGCCCACATCACCGACTGCGAGAAGGAGATGGACGATGACGCCGAGAGCATCATCACCAACCAGCGCTACGCTTACATCAACGGCGTTGTTGACAAGGCCGTCAAGAAGAAGCCCCGCACCGAGAACCTGACCGCCTCCGATAAGATCGACCAGTTCGTCACGAACCGTATCTTGGCCCTGCCGATTTTCGCAGCCATCATGTGGCTGATGTATGCCATCGCGATGGGCACCTCCGTTGCGGACGGCGGCATCGGCATCGGCACCTTTGCCACCGACTGGACGAACGATGTTCTGTTCGGTGAGATCGTCCCGAATGCCCTCGGCGGCCTGCTGGAGAGCATCGGTGTTGCTGACTGGCTGTACGGCCTTATCATGGACGGCATCGTCGCCGGTGTCGGCGCGGTCCTGGGCTTCGTTCCCCAGATGCTCGTTCTGTTCTTCCTGCTGTCCATCCTCGAGGATGTCGGCTACATGGCTCGTGTCGCCTTCATCATGGACCGTATCTTCCGCCGCTTCGGCCTGTCCGGCAAGAGCTTCATTCCCATGCTGGTCGGCACCGGCTGCGGCGTTCCCGGCGTTATGGCTTCCCGTACCATCGAGAATGAACGTGACCGCCGTATGACCATTATGACCACCTGCTTCATCCCCTGCGGCGCCAAGATGCCCATCATCGGCCTGATTGCTGGTGCACTGTTCGGCGGCAGCGGCCTGGTTGCGGTATCTGCCTACTTCATTGGCGTTGCTGCCATTATCATCTCCGGCATTATGCTGAAGAAGACCAAGATGTTCGCCGGCGAGCCTGCTCCCTTCGTTATGGAGCTGCCCGCATATCATGTTCCCACTGTCGGCAATGTGCTTCGGGGCATGTGGGAGCGCGGCTGGTCCTTCATTAAGAAGGCTGGTACCATCATCCTCCTGTCCTCTATCCTCCTGTGGTTCCTGCAGGCCTTTGGCTGGGAGAACGGCAGCTTCGGCATGGTGGAGGATATGGATAACTCCGTGCTTGCTTCCGTCGGTTCCGCAATCTGCATCATCTTTGCACCTCTGGGCTTTGGCAACTGGAAGGCTACCGTGGCTACCATTACCGGCCTCATTGCAAAGGAGAACGTCGTTGCTACCTTTGGTGTGCTCTATGGCGGTCTGGAAGAAGTTGCTGAGAACGGCGACGAGATCTGGGGCGCTATTGCTCAGAACTTCACTGCAATCTCCGCTTACAGCTTCATGATCTTCAACCTGCTGTGCGCACCCTGCTTTGCGGCTATGGGCGCCATCAAGCGTGAGATGAACAGCCCCAAGTGGACTGCCATTGCAATCGGCTATATGTGCGTGTTTGCTTATGCTGTTGCCCTGATTGTGTATCAGATCGGCTCCGCTGTGACTGGAAACCTGAACATCATCGGCCTGATCTGCGCTCTTGCTGTGCTGGCATTCATCATCTACATGCTGGTTCGTCCCTACAAGGAGTCCGAGCGTCTGACTGTAAAGGCATAAGAACAATAAACTGTCGTGATAAAGGAGGAATGCTTCATGATCGCTTGGCTGGCGGAAAATCTTTCTACGATTATCATCACGATTATTTTGATTGTGATTGTGGGTCTTGTGATTCGCAGCATGCGCCGAGATAAGAAGAACGGAAAGTCCTCCTGCGGCGGAAGCTGCGCCGGATGCGCAGGCTGTTCCAGCTGCCATCCCAAAAAATAAGCGCAGGCAATACAAGTGCAAAAGGGGAGATGCGGGTATTTTCCCCGTATCTCCCCTTGTCGTTTATGGAATGAAGCGGAGGTCGAAGTGATGACAAATCAGACTGTGAGCCTGACGGCTTCCAATATCCGATATCTGCTGGCGGTGAAGGTACTGGCGGAGGAGGGCCGAGTTCGCTGCGTGGATGTGGCACGCAAGCTGAATGTTGCACGGCCCAGCGCACTCCGAGCACTGGAATACCTTCAATCTCTTGGCATCCTCCGGAAAAAAACAGAGGGCGTTTGGACGCTGACAGAGCAGGGATGGATCCTTGCGGATAAATATCGGATGTATTATGACACAGTTGGCGGGCTGTTTTTGCGGCTTCTCCCGCCGGAGGCGGATCGGTCATCGCTGATCCTTTCCGTATTGGCTGAGGTGCCTTTGGAAAAAATGGACGAGGTCTGTGAGCGGATCCGGCAGGATGAACAGGGAAGTGAGGCGGACAAATGAGAGTTTTGGCTGCAATTATACTGACAGCAGGATTGCTGACTCTGATTATTGGAATGAAAAAGTATCTCTTTGGCTGCATTCACCGGGGAGAACAGCGGGCGAAAGGCGGCGAAGAGGTTTGAAGACGCATGTTCGTATGGAACCGCAGACCCTCTGCCGCTGCACAGAGGAATATCTGCTCAAAAATCTTGGACGGCACGTGACACTGGAAGAGCTTACCGATGTTCTGGGAGTTTCCGGTACAACGTTGAAGAAGCATTTTCATGAAATCCATGGGATATCCCTCTATGCGTGGTTTAAGCGTCAGCGGATGCTGGCGGCTGCACAGGCGCTGAAAGATTCCGGAGACTCTATTTTGAAAATTGCCGGAGATTATGGCTATGAGAATGCCAGTAAGTTTTCCTGTGCCTTCCGGGATGTGACAGGAGTTTCCCCCAGAGAGTACAGGAAGACCTGCCAAAGTGTGTTCTGAAAAGTTAGGTGTACTTAATGCACAAAAAGTGACGGTTAGGCAATACTTGTGTCGTTTTGGAGTAGAAAACGTAAAAAGCTGTTGTTATAATGCGTGAACATAAGGACGGTGAGCTGATATGAAGAAGCATAAGATGTTTGCATGGCTGACAGTGCTGTGCTTTTTCCTGACGATTATTACCGGCTATGAAAAGCAATGATTTTATGATAATGGAGGTTTTTACTATGAAATGGGATAAAATCGGACTGTTTGCAGGCGGCGTGCTCTTTGGCACCGCAGGTGTAAAGATCCTCTCCAGCAAGGATGCAAAGAAGGCATATACCCATGCTACCGCTGCCGTACTCCGGGCAAAGGAGTGCGTGATGACCACAGCCACTACCATTAAGGAGAACTGTGATGATGTTTTGGCAGATGCCAAGGAGATCAACGAGCAGCGTGCGGTGGCAGAGGTCGTTGAGGATGCAGCTGAGACGGAAATTGCCGATGGCGAGGAAGCAGCTGCTGAGACAGTCGAGATCTGATTTTGCAGGGATTGCGTGGTCAGCGGGCGGCAGTCAGGCTCCGGTCTGGTTTCCGCACGCTGGCCTTTGATTCGCTTTTCGGAGGAAATAACCTATGAAATGTTCAATTTTACATGAATCTGCTGGGCGGATGCGCATACATCTCCACGGAGGCCACATGACGCTCCGTCAGGCAGATATTTTGGAATACTATCTGCTGGACGTGGATAACGTGACCTCGGTGAAGGTTTATGACCGGACGCAGGATGCCATTATTCACTATCGGGGCGATCGCAGCCGGGTGATCCGGGCGCTGTCCCGGTTTCGGTTCGAGGCACCAGAGGCCATTGCGCTGGTGCCGGATGCGGAGAACACGCTTATCGTTACGGACTCGCTGGCCATGGGGGCCATCACCGACAGCTACACCCCCGGCGAAGCCGCTGTGCAGGCTTTGCAGGCCGGGTGCGACGTGCTGCTGATGCCCGACGGCCTGGCCGATGCCTACGATGCTGTGCTGGCGGCCGTGCAGAATGGCACCCTCAGCGAGGACCGGCTGGACCTGAGCGTTAACAAAATTTTACGTATGAAAGCGCAATTCTGCGCATAAGGGAGGCTGCCATGCAGCAAACCGTCTGGGCCGTGGACGGCTCGTTTTTTGCCCAGCGCATTTCGGGTATCCAGCGCTATTCCATCGAACTGCTGGCCGCGCTGGATGAGATGGCCCCGGCAGGGCTGGTGGAACTTGTGGTGCCGCCGCAGGTAAAAGCCCCGGCGTACCAAAATATAAAGGTGGTGCCCTTCGGCACCCGGCAGGGGCTGGCCTGGCAGCAGCTGGACTACCCGTGCTACCTGAAACGGCGCGGCGCCAAGGGGCTGGCTACCTGCAACGTCATCCCGTGGTTCGGGTTTACCGGCATTGCGGTGGTGCACGATGTCTGCTACCGCGCCCGGCGGGATTTTTATAGGGACACCCGCCGCGACCGGCTGAGCGCCGCGTGGCACTGCCTGCAGTACCGCCGCATTGCCCAAAAGGCCGAGCGCATTATTACGGTATCGGAATTTTCCAAGGCGGAGATCCACAAATACTACGGTGTGCCGACGGAAAAGATGAATGTTGTCTACAACGCCTGGCAGCAGATGCAGCGCATCGCGCCCGATGACGGCGTGTTTGCCAGACACCCGCAGCTGCAAAAGGGCGGGTACTATTTCAGCATGGCGAACCTGCTGAAAAACAAGAACTTCCCCTGGGTGCTGCGGGCCGCCAAGGCCAAGCCCGATGCAATGTTTGCTATCGCGGGCGGCGGCAGCCTGGCCGAGGAAGCCGGGCGCCTGGGTCTGGCCGACCTGCCCAACGTAGTCTACCTGGGCTATGTCAGCGATGGCGAAGCCAAAAGCCTGATGGCCAACTGCCGGGCGTTTTTGTTCCCGACCCTGTACGAGGGGTTCGGCATCCCGCCGCTGGAGGCCGTGGCCTGCGGGGCAAAGCAGATCCTGGTCAGCGACACGCCCTGCATGCGGGAGGTATACGGCGACTGTGCGGGGTATATTGACTTGGATACCAACCCCGGCAACGTGGACGACACCACCCCACCCCAAGCCGATCCGCAGCTGCTGCTGGAAAAGTACAGCTGGGAGAAAAGTGCAGAGAAGCTGTTGGGGATTTTGGAAGAAGTTTGAACGGGAACGCAGAGCAAAAGGCTCCCTTGTGTAAAGTGAGCTGGACGCGAAGCGGCCTGGGGGATTGCGGCCTTATGGTGCAACCCGATTTGCCCGGCAAGCGGGACAATCCCTCCGTCACGGCTGCGCCGTGCCACCTCCCTT
>ERZ773103.2362-NODE-2362-length-17590-cov-3.150043_pt1 | contig 17590 bp, 13 predicted proteins | sample MGYA00511118_ERZ773103 | MGnify/ENA primary metagenome ERZ773103 (study PRJEB29015, sample SAMEA2737821) | human gut metagenome | biome: human gut; feature: human-associated habitat; material: faeces | place: China | collected 2012 ... | reverse complement strand
GATCACGGCTCTGCCCTCCGTCTCTCCCCGGCCAGCCCGTCCGATCACCTGCGTAATCTTGGAGAATGTGGTCTCTGCCGCACGGAAATCATCGGTATAGAGCGAGCTGTCTCCGTCCAGCACCCCCACAAGCGTCACGTTGGGGAAATTCAGTCCCTTTGTAACCATCTGGGTGCCGATGAGTACCGGGATCTTCTCCTGCTGGAAGCGGCTTAAAATCTTCTCATGTGGATTGGTGGCACTGACTGTATCCGCATCCATGCGAATGGTCTCCATCCCGGGCCACATGGCCTTTATCTCCTGCTCCACCCGCTGGGTGCCCGTCCCTACCATTCGATAGGCAGTGCCGCACTCAGGGCAGGTAGCGGATGCAGGCTGGGAATAGCCGCAGTAGTGACACATGAGCCGGTCATTGGCGGAATGGTAGGTAAGGCTCACACTGCACCGGGGACATCCTGGGACATGACCGCAGATGGGACAAAGCATGGTGCGGCTTGTGCCCCTGCGGTTGAGGTACAGAATGGTCTGCTGGCCGCATGCAAAATTCCGCTCCATTTCAAGGCGAAGCGTTTCACTGATAGAGGTCGCATTTCCATTTTGCAGCTCCAGCTTCATGTCCGCCAAAATCACCCGTGGCATGGCCCTGCCATTATAGCGCTCCTTCATCTGCGCAAAATGGTATACGCCTGTTTTCGCCAGATACATGGTGGTGATACTGGGCGTCGCAGAGCCCAGCACCACTGCGGCGCCCTCTCTGGCACCTCGCCAGATGGCCACCTCACGGGCATGATACCGTGGATTCATCTCCGACTTATAGCTGCTCTCATGCTCCTCGTCCAAAATCACAAGGCCCAGATTTTGCAGCGGCGCAAACACCGCAGACCGGGTCCCCACCACAACCTTGGCCTTTCCGGTGCGGATCCGCTTCCATTCGTCATAGCGCTGGCCGGTTTGCAGGGCGCTGTGCAGCACCGCCACCTGATCGCCGAAATAGCGCATAAATGTCTCCAGCAGCTGGGGCGTCAGGGCAATCTCCGGCACCAGCACCAGCGCCGTTCTCCCCTGTTCCAGCATCTGCTGAATGAGCTTCAGATATACCATGGTCTTGCCGCTGCCGGTAACACCGTACAGCAGCGACACCGCACCGGGGATATTGAATGTGCCTGCCAGCAGGGAAAATGCCTGCTGCTGCTCCGGCCTCAGCACGATTTCTCCCGGCGTGCTTCCCTCCGAGATTTTGGGCCGCCGAAATACCTCCCGATGACTGAGAGTCAGATACCCAGCCTTTTCCAGTGCGTTTACCGCAGCCGATGTGGCTCCGGTGAAATAGCACAGCTCCTTCACCGAGCAGCTGCCCACAATCGCCAGCATCTCCAGCAGCGCCTTTTGCAGCGGAGCCCGCCTTCGGGTGGCCGCATATCGTTGGGCCTCCTCGGGAGACACCGCAAGGGATGCGACCTTTTCGGTCTTGTCCCCCACGTTGCGGATCAAGCTGCCTTCTGACAAAGTCAGCTTTCGGCTCTTGAGCCTTTTCAGCCCCTCTTCCAGCTGCTCCCGATCCATGAGCTTCCGAAGGGTCACTTCATCTGCCCTTCCACCCATAGAACGAAGCAGCTGCCCAAGCTGCACAGCACTGGGGCAGCTTGGAAATTTCTTTTCAAAATCCGCCTCTTCACCGGCGGCAGTCAGAACAATCTCGTCCTTGGCATGGAACCAGAGCCCCGCCGGGAGCATCGCCCGCACTGCGTCAAAAAACGTGCAGAAATAGCGCTCCCGCAGAAATGCCGCCAGCCGCAGCATGGTATCAGACAGCACCGGCGCATCATCGAGCACCGATTCCACCGGTTTAAGCTGGTATTCCGGTGGCATCTCCGGCTCCCAGACCTCCAGCACCAGTCCCTCACTGCGGCGGTTCCCCGCCCCAAAGGGGACCGTCACCCGAACCCCCGCCACACAATGCGCTTCCAGAGCCGGAGGCACCAGATAATCATAGGGCTTATCAATGGCATACACAGCGGCAGCCACAACGATCTTTGCAATGTACAAGCTGCCGCCGTCCTTTCCAAAAATTCTGATCAGGCAATGCAAATGCCTCCCGCCGCGCCCCTGTCAGTCAAGACGCGGCGCGAGGCATGGCGGGTTTCATCTGCCCGCAGCTGCTTAGCGCAGATATTCTTCCTTCACGGCTGCTACAATCTTGCCTTCAGCAATCTCGTCAATGGCCTCGCTGACCGCCATCTTGTCCATGGGGATCTTGAACTCCTCTTCCTCAATGGCAACCTGACGGGCCCGGCGGGCAATTACATTCACAAGCAGGTACCGGCTGGGGACGCTCTTCAGCATCTGCGGTACAGGTGGATAAAGCATCATAATGATTCCTCCATTTTTAACAGATCAGTCTGCCGCTCAGCACGGAGCTTTTCCGCGGTGAGGACGCTGTCAATTGCATGAACTGCGTGCTCCGGTGTATCGTTGAGCACAATATAATCATAGTGAACCGCCATTTCATATTCCCACCGGGCTTTTTTCAGGCGGCGCTCCATATCGGCCTCGGACGTATCGCCCCGGCCCCGGAGCCGCTGCTCAATAACGGAAAAGGACGGTGCAACCAGAAAGATCAGCACCGCATCGGGACATTTCTCCCGCAGCTGCATGGCGCCCTGTACATCGATGTCCATAATCACATCGATCCCCGCCCCGAGTCGGCGCTCCACCGGCTCCTTTGGCGTGCCATAGCAGTTTCCCGCATACTCGGCGTGCTCATAAAATGCGCCGCTGTGCACCATCTCTTCAAATTCAGCAGGCGTCTTAAAGAAGTAGGTGACCCCTTCCACGTCTCCCTCCCGCTTCTGGCGGGTGGTGGCGGAAACAGAAAAATACATATCCGGGTGTCTGGCCCGCATACCTTCAATGGTAGTGGACTTTCCCACGCCGGAGGGGCCAGAGATCACCAGCAGTTTTCCCCTCTGCATTATGATTCCTCCTCGGGTTCCGGCTCTATGTCTACACCGGCTCTGTGGGCAATGGTCTCCGGGGCCAGTCCCGACAGTACCACATGATCGGTATCCATCACCAGCACAGCCTTTGTCTTCCGGCCACAGCTGGCATCGATGAGCATGCCGCGCTCTCTGGCCTCCTGCACCAGCCGCTTAATGGGGGCCGCATCCGGCGACACCACCGCCAGCAGCCGCTGGGCAGCGATCATATTCCCAAAGCCAATGTTCATGAGCTTCATAATTTACTCCTGTATCCTCAGGTTATTCGATATTCTGGATCTGCTCCCGGATCTTTTCCAGCTCGGATTTGATGTTTACCACATTCCGGGCCTGCTCCACATCATTGCCCTTGGAGCCGATGGTGTTGGCCTCCCGGTTCATCTCCTGCATCAGGAAGTCCAGCTTCCGTCCAATGACGCCGCCATCGTTGAGCATTCCCTTCAGCTGATCCACGTGGCTCCGAAGCCGCACGGTTTCTTCATCCACCGCCACCTTATCGGCATAAATAGCGGCCTCCTGAATGATGCGCGCTTCGTCGATCTGCCGTTCCTCCAGAACCTCCCGCATTTTTGCGGTAAGCCGCTCCCGATAAGCGGCAACCGTAATGGGCGAACGGGCCTCCACGCTGGAAACCAGCGTCAAAATGCCGTCGGCCTTTTGCAAAAGGTCCGCCTTCAAGGCCTCCCCCTCCCGGGTGCGCATGGCGTCAAATGCGTCGAGAGCATTCTGTACCACAGACGAAATTGCGGTTTTTACCTCATTTTCGTCCTGTTCCTGTTTTTCCACCAGAAGCACATCGTTAAACTGCGAAATTGCCGATACGGAAATATCGTCCTGAATACCGTAATCCCGAACAAGGCTCCGCATCGCTTCAATGTACCCGGCTGCTACCGGGCCGTTGACAGATATCTTTACATTGTCTGCCCCGGCGGAATTGATGGTGATGTAGACATCCACCTTGCCCCGGGAAATGGACTTTTGGACCAGACTTTTGACGCCCTCTTCCAGATAGGCATAGCCTCTGGGAAGCTTCACGCCGCAGTCCAGATACCGGTTGTTGACAGATTTCACCTCAACGGTGATCTCTCCCCCGGAGAAGCTGCCCTGAGCGCGGCCATAGCCGGTCATGCTTTTTATCATGAGGCTCATCCTCTCAGATGAATATTGTTGGGGGCAGTGCACTGCACCGCCCATAAAACCGCACTCTGAGCGCAATTTTACAGTACACAATATTATAGCAAAATCAGTCTCGCATTGCAAGTAAAAATCAGATTTCGTTGACATGACACATCTTTCTTTGGGCTACAGTCACTTTTTCTCTGTTTTTCTGTATGGAATTTCCCCTTCTCCACCCACCACGTTACATTTTTTTATTGTTTTATAGAGCATCTGCGTCACATTCCGATGTTTTTATTGTATTTTAAGCAAATTTTGTTTTCTCCATTTAACTTTGCCTTCTTTTTGAATCCATAATTTTCTAATTTTCGTTTTACTGGTTGTCTTTTGTATGCATTTTCATCCTTTTGTGCTTTTCAGGTACAATATGTACTTTTCCTATGCTATAATAGCGCCATCCATACATTTAAGGAGGAATCGCACGAATGAGCGAACCTAAGTTCAAACATCTTCTGGAGCCCCTGAAGATTGGCAACTATGTGCTGAAGAACCGCATGTGTGTCTCCAACTCTCTGCCGCACTTCCTGCAGGGCCCCGAGACCTATCCTGCCGATACGGTCATGGCGCATTACGAGAATAAGGCCAAGAGTGCTGCTATCGTTACCTGCATGGGCATCAACAACTTTACCCATGGCAAGCAGCTCCCCATGAATCTGGACTTTGGCCATTTCCCGGATTATGATCTCTATGACACCAACAGCCAGAACTATCTGCTGCAGCTGGCCGATGCGATCCACTACTACGACTCCATCGCCTGCATGGGCATTTTTGTTGGCCCCCCCTCCGCTTATCCTCTGATGGTGCCCAGGGGCCAGCAGGGCAAGGCAGATCCCTTCTCCCAGACCAAGAGCCTCAACGCTCCCCCTCCGGCAGAGTTCGATATCATGAAGATCCCTGCACACGAGGATCCCACCTACTACACCGAGGAGCAGTTCAACCTGATTGCTGACTCCTATGCAGAGCAGGCCGGCATTCTCAAGATGCTGGACTTTGACATGATCTCCATTCATATGTGCTATCGTGCCAACCTGCCCGCTAAGATGTTCTCCCCCATCACCAACCACCGTACCGACAAGTTCGGCGGCTCTCTGGAGAACCGTATGCGCTTCCCCCTGATGGTGCTGGAGCGTGTTCGCCAGAAGGTGGGCAAAAACAGGCTCATCGAGATCCAGTGGTCTGCTGACGATCTGGAAGGCGGCTACACGATCGAGGAGTCCGCAGCGTTCCTGAACGAGGCCAAGAAATACATCGACCTGGTTCAGCTCCGTGCCAACGAGGTGGATCACGCCCATCCCATCGGCTTTGAGCTCGAGGAGACTCCTTTCCTGAAGTTCGGCGAGTACATGAAGAAGAATGTTCCCGGTCTGGTCATCGGTGTCATCGGCGGCTTCCATTACCCCGAGACCTGCGACAAGGCCATCGCCGAAGGCAAGGCCGACCTGATCTACGCAGCTCGTGCCTATATCTCCAACAACGATTACGGCCAGCTGGTTCTGGAAGGCCGTGACGATGATATCGTCCCCTGCCTGCGCTGCAACAAGTGCCATGGCCGTGGTGCCAACGATCCCTTTGTGTCCGTATGTTCCGTCAACCCCTGCATTGGTCTGGAGCAGAAGGTTGCCCGGATGCAGGTTCCCACCAAGGGCGGCAAGAAGGTTGCCATCATTGGCGGCGGCCCCGTTGCCATGCGCTGCGCCATGTACCTGCAGGATCGTGGCCATATCCCCGTGATCTACGAGAAGGGCCCCCAGCTTGGCGGCGCCATTATCCATGCCGATTATGCCGAGTTCAAGTGGCCCCTGCGTGACTTCAAGAACTTCCTGATCCATCAGATGGACAAGCGCGGCATTGAGGTTCACCTGAACACTGAGGCTACCCCTGAGATGATCAAGGAGCTCAACTACGATGTCGTTATCGCTGCCACCGGCGCAAATCCCATGGTTCTGCCCATTCCCGGCGCAGACCCCGAGAAGCTGTTCTTTGCACAGGAGACCTTCGCACATCCCGAGAAGCTGGGTGAAAACGTCGTTGTCATCGGCGGCGGCGAGGTTGGCGTTGAGATCGGCATTTACCTGAGCCGCAAGGGCCACAAGGCTTCCGTGCTGGAGATGCGTGACCGTCTGGCTGCCGACTCCACCGCCATCCACTACTACTCCATGCTGGAAGAGGCATGGGAGGCTGAGCCCAACTTCACCGGCATCACCGGCGCTCGCGTGGCTGCCATCAAGGACGGCGCTGTAGAGTACATCGACAAGGACGGCAACACCCAGTCCGTTCCCGCCGATTCCGTGGTTATGTCTGCGGGCATGCGTCCCACCAAGGATCTGGCTCTGAGCTTCTATGGCTGCGCCAAGGAGTTCTACATGATCGGCGACTGCAAGAGGGCCGCTACCATTCAGCAGGGTATGCGTTCCGCTTACTCCACCGCAATGCGTATCTGATTCTATACACAAAATCGGGAGCTGTTGCAAAATGCAGCAGCTCCCGATTCCTGTATTCAAACATGTGCTTGACCTTGCCATACACCCCATTGGCACATTAGAATGTTACCTCGCAAATCTTAATAGTAATAATAGGTTCTGAAAAAACCGCAGCTCATTTGAACTGCGGTTTTTCTGGCGGAGCAGGAGGGATTTGAACCCTCGGTACCTTTTTGAGGTACACACGATTTCCAGTCGTGCCCGTTATGACCACTTCGATACTGCTCCATATTCGGTTATGCTGCATCAGACAGCTCATATATATTACTACGGGATCTTTAATTTGTCAATAGCTATTTTCTCTTTTTTCGTCTTTTTACGAAATATTTTCGGGCAGGGTCTCCCCTGCCCGAATCGCTGCTCAATTTGCATCCATGGATTCCATGCAGGCATACAGAACATCGCTGATGATCGGTACACATACGGAGCTGCCGCTTCCGGCATCCTCCACAATCGCAATAAACGCCAGCGGGTAATCGCTATCCTGTACAAATCCCGCAAACATGGCGTTGGGGTTCTGCCCCTCCACCTCTGCCGTGCCGGACTTGGCGCAGACATACACATCCGGGAAATTGCCGGTGCCGTAGTTATACACCACGTCATCCCGCATCATCTGTGTCAGAGTTCCGGCCGTGTTGGCGGACATGGTACGGTCCAGCGTCTTCTTCTCCGCACTGTAGACCTTGACCCCCTCAGGCGTCTCTACACTGCTTACCACATAAGGTGAAGCCGCCTGACCGCCGCCGGCAATCGATCCTACAAAGGTCATGAACTGGCAGGGGTTAATGAGATCCGTGTACTGTCCAATGCCGGACCATGCAAGGGACGCATTGTTGGCCCCGGTAAGGTCAAAATTCCCCGTCGCCGTGGTGGTACCATCAAACTTGATTCGACTGGTAACACCAGCAGCTTCTGCATACTTTGTCATGGTATCCGCCCCCAGCTCTTCCGCCAGTTCGCCAAAGACAATATTACACGATTTTACAAGTCCCGTTCCAAAGGAGATATCTCCATGATAATCTTCACAGGTGATGCTCTCCCCATCAATGATCGTTTGCTGCTCACACCGGAAGGTGCGGCTGGATACGTCCGGGATATTGTCGATGGCCGCCGCCGCCGTCACTAGCTTAAAAATGGAGCCGGGCACATAGGTGGATGACGTAAAACGGTTCATGAAAACGCCGTCATAGTAGGAATCACTTTCGATCTCGTCCATGGTTGGTGCGTTATCCGGGTCATAGGTGCCCGAAGACACCATGCACAGGATCTCACCGGTCTGATAATTGTAGACCCCCACCGTTCCCCGGCGTCCGTCCAAGCCGTTTAAGGCCGCCACGCAGGCCTTGGTGGACAGGGTCAGGTTCAGGATATTTCCGGTGGAATCGCTCCGATACAGGCCATTGATGGTACTGTAATCCAGGAGATATTCCGCATAGGTATTGATCAGAGGCGCTTCGATCTGCCCGTTCCGGTCTCCCAGAAGGTGCAGCGTGGCCTTTCGTACCATTTCATCCGTGGCATAGGTTCGGCTTTGACCATTGGTCAGCACCGTTACCCCATCCCGATCCTTTACAGAGCCTGTGGAAATATTGCCGCCGGAGTACACATGGGGACTTCCGGGTGTTGTTACCCATTCCCGGGCATGAAAGAAATACTGGATCACAAAGGCCCCGAGGCCCACGACCACCAGTACCGAAAGCAGGGTGGTAACAATAGCCCGGCTGGATATCTTCTTCATGCTGCGGCCCTCCTTTTGGCATTAGATGGCAGAGATGCAGCAAAGCTTGCGTTCTGCCGAGTATCTGCCGCCTTCACAAAGGCCAGCAGTCCCCATGCGCCCATCATACTGGAACCGCCGTTGGACAGGAACGGGAACGTTACGCCGGTAAAAGGCAGGAAGTCCACCGTGCCGAATACATTCAGGATCATTTGGAACAACAGGATGCTCATGGCCGAGCAGGCAGAGATCGCATAAAAAGAACTGCGGCACAGAGACGCCGAACGCACCGCAAACAGCGCAATGCACACCACAAACAGCACACAGCACACGCCCACGATCAGGCCCCACTCCTCACAGACCGTACAAAATACGATATCACTGTCTGCCGCAAACACATGCTTCAGCTGTCCATTGCCGGCGCCCACGCCAAACAGGCCGCCTGCGGCAAGGCACATCAGCGCCTGTGTCTGCTGATACCCCTTGCCGCTGGGGTCATCCCAGATATGCCGCCAAGAGGCAAAACGCTTTGCGATATGGGGCCGCATTTTCAGGGCCATAAAGCCCGCAAAGCCTGTTCCGGCGCAAATCAGAGAGATGGTGGCAAAATCACCGGAACGGAGATAGGCGATCACAAGGAACGCCACAAAGTATACCATAGCCGTGCCGAAGTCATTTTGCAGCGCCAACAGCACACAGCAGACCCCGGAGTACAGGATGAACAGGAACAGATTCCGCTTGGTCATCAAGCGATCCAGCGTGGAAGCACCTGCAAATACGAAGGATATTTTCACCAGCTCCGAAGGCTGCAAGGACATGCTGCCAATAAAGATCCAACTCTTCGAGCCATAAAGCTCCCTTCCGAACACCAGTGTTGCTATCAGCAGGATCGGCCCCAGCGCCGCAGCCAGATACCGAAGCTTTTTCGCCGTCTCCAGCTCCCGCATGCAGAAGCCAATAAACATAAACAGGATAATCCCCAGCACCATGGACAGCACCGTTTTGGTAAGCTCATTGGGTGATACCGAAGCCATCACCGCAAGGCCCATGGAGCACAGAAAAAATGCAACCGTCTCCACCTCAAATCCACTGCGGTGCATCAGCTTATTGAAGATAAACAGGCCCCACATGACCAAGGCAGTAATGCCATAGCTCATACAGATGGATTTCCAGTATTCATGGTCACAGCCGATCATCAGCTGGATCACCGTAAGAAACTGGAACACCGTCAAAATCACCAGCGTAAGCGCCGGAGATACCAGATGCTTTGGATTGGTGCGGCAGGAGGCCACATATTCCGCCTCCTCGTCGGTAATGGGCACCAGTGTCACCTCAAGACCGTTGAGCGAGATCAGATCACCAAAGCCGATCTCCGTAAGGCCTGTAATGGTCTCACCGTTTACCGCAATGCCGCCGCGTCCGCCAACGTCGCCGATGGTCCAGCTGCCATCGTCATAGCGGGTGAGAACTGCGTGCTGCTTATAGATATTGTCAAAATTCATCTGAATATCGTTTCGCCGGGTGCGGCCAATGGTATTTTCCCAATGGGTCACCGGCAGCCGGGAACCATCCTCAAAGGCAATATGGCCCCAGATCTCAGGCTCTTTATGAAACCGGAGCAGGCTGATGCCGCAGCGAATCAGAATAATGATCGCCAAAATTGGAAACAGCAGCCGGAGAATGGTGGTCACACCCTGCCCCAGACCGGCAAAATTCATCATAAATTCCGAAATACCGGATAGTATTTCGCTCAAGGGATCGCCCTCCTTTCCTAAATACGGGTTCATCATACCATAATTCGCCTCATGATGCAAGGAACCGGGGCTTTCATTCAAAAAGGTTTAAGATTTCCCCGCATTCCCGCATACCGCAAAAATCCCCCGAATCACGGATTTCCCGTGATTCGGGGGACACGATATAACACTTAGGCCATCAGGGAGCAAACCAGATCCGTATAGGCACTGGGATCCTCCAACGGCAGATCTGCGATCAGCAGCGCCTGACTGTAGAGCAGCTGGGCATACTTCTTTGCCTTGTCCTTATCGGTGTCATAAGCATTCTTCAGTGCAGCAAAGGCGGGATGCTCGGCATTGAGCTCCATAATCCGCCCGGTCTTCAGCTTTTCATCGCCGGGTGCCACACGATTCAGATACTTCTCCATCTCAAAGCTCAGGCCGGAATCCGGAACCAGGCAAACAGGATGGCTCTTCAGCTTATTGGACAGGCGCACCTCCTTGAGCTTGCCGTCCATGGCCTCCTTCACGAAGTCCAGAAGCTCCTTATTTTCCTCGGTCTCCTTCTCCTTCTCGGCCTTTTCCTCATCGGTCTCAAGCCCAAGATCCTCCGCAGAGACAGACTTGAACTCCTTCTCGTTGTACTTCATGAGGCTGCTCATCACAAATTCGTCTACATCGTCCGTAAGCAGCAGAATATCATAGCCGCGATCCTTGACCATTTCGGTCTGAGGCAGCTGGGAGAGCTTGGTACGGCTTTCACCAGCGGCATAATAGATGTACTTCTGGCTCTCGGGCATGCCGTCCACATACTCCTTGAGGGTCAGGTACTTCTCTTCCTTCTGGCTCCAGAACAGCAGCAGATCCTTTACCACGTCTTTGTGAACGCCGTAGTCGGATACCACGCCGTACTTCATCTGTACGCCGAACACACTGAAGAACTTCTCATAGTTCTCCCGATCATTGGTGAGCATTTTTTGCAGCTCAGACTTGATCTTCTTTTCCAGATTGGAGGCGATCCGGCGGAGCTGACGGTCATGCTGAAGCATCTCACGGGAGATGTTCAGGCTCAAATCCTGAGAATCCACAATGCCCTTGACAAAGCAGAAGTAGTCCGGCAGCAGATCCTCGCAGTTCTCCATAATGAGAACGCCGTTGGAATAGAGCTGCAGGCCCTTTTTATACTCCTTGGAATAGAAGTCATAGGGTGCCTTGGCGGGCACATACAGCAGTGCCTTGTAGGTCACAGCGCCCTCTACACTGGCATTGATCCGCAGAGCAGGCTTTTCGTAATCTCCGAACTTGTCCTGATAGAACTGGTCATACTCCTCGTCTGTGACCTCATCCTTGTTCTTCTGCCAGATGGGCACCATGGAGTTAAGAACCTTATCCTCGGTGTACTCCTCATATTCCGTCTTCTTCTCGCCATTTTCGTCTTCCTTTTCTACAGGGCGAGAACCGGTCACTTCCATGCGGATGGGGTAGCGGATATAGTCGGAATACTTCTTGACCAGATTTTCCAGCGTATACTGGGCCAGATACCGGTCATACTCCTCATCCTCGGTATTCTCCTTCAGCTTCAGGATCACATCGGTGCCGCAGGTCTCCTTCTCACAGGGGGTAATGGTATAGCCGTCCGCACCGTCAGATTCCCACTCGTAGGCCTGCTCATTGCCATACTTCTTGGTGACCACTTTTACATGATCTGCCACCATAAAGGCAGAATAGAAGCCAACGCCAAACTGACCGATGATATCCACAGCCTGATCGGGATTTTCGGCCTTTTTCATATCCTCCTTAAACTGGAGTGAACCGGACTTTGCGATGGTGCCCAGATTGTTTTCCAGATCCTTTTCATCCATGCCAATGCCATTATCCGAGATCGTCAGGGTACGGTTCTCTTTATCGGCAGTCAGGCGGATCTGGAAGTCTCCACGGCTCAGACCCGTGTCCTCCGTCAGGCTCAGATAGGCCAGCTTGTCGATGGCATCGGAGGCATTGGAGATGATCTCCCGCAGGAAGATCTCCTTGTGGGTATAGATGGAGTTGATCATCAGATCCAGAAGCCGCTTGGACTCCGCCTGAAATTGTTTCTTTTCCATAATAAAAAGCACATCCTTTATCAAGAATTATACTGTCGTATATAAAAGAAGAGATTAGCACTCTTTCTTTTTGAGTGCTAACCCTATTATAGTCCTTTTTTGCCATATTGCAAGAGCTAAGTATGAACAAATCATGAATTTTTAGCAGTCAAATACCGTATCTGCTAATATTTCTTGTTTTGATCGGGCTGCGATGGGGCCGCAGATTGTTGTATAGGGATTTTGACAGTCTCCACGCCTCCATCACATCTTTTTTTGTGGAAATACACCGCAAAAAAGCACTTACACCGCGCACGTGGATATGCTATAATACAGTCCGAAAAAAATGTCGCAGTAAATCAGTACAGAGGAAACGAGACGTCCAGCTTCGTTTTCTCTGTATTTTTTTGCGCAAAAAGGAGTTATTGTCTATGCCAAAAACAAAATTTCAAAATGTGATTTTCACCATCATCATGGCCTGCATCATGGTGTACGGCATGATCGTCTACAACGTTGCCCTGAACACAGGGGATCTCACAGGCCGTACCTTTTTGATGGCGCTCCACGAAATGCCCATCATGGTCCCCATCGCCTTTTTGCTGGAATTTTTCGTGGTTGAAAAGCTGGCGACCCGCCTTGCCTTTTCCTTTATGCAGCCCACGGATCGTCCGCAGTTCATTACCTATGCGATCTCACTGATGATCGTATGTATCATGTGCCCTGTGATGAGCCTGATCGCAACCCTGCTGCTTAAGGAGCCAAGCTTCGGAACTTGGATCAAAACATGGGGAATGAACATGCCAATGGCACTGATCTGGCAGCTGCTCTACTGCGGCCCTCTGTCCCGTCTGATTTTCCGGACGCTTTTTCGCACAGCTTGACAGGGCCGGTCATATATGCGGCATTGGGTCTGTGGGCGTTTTCCATTACAATGCAGCCGCCATTACACCACCTGAATTCCAGTAATAAGCTTCATCCAACGCTCTAAAAGCAACGCATCGGCCAGGGGAAACCCCGGCCGATGTTTTTTAATTTGCTTTTTCCTGCTGACCTGCCAGCTTCTCCACCAGCTGCACCGCAACTCTGGGCGTTCTGCCGCCATGCTGTATCTCCCAGCGATTGGCCTCCACAAGGATCTGATTGTCCGGTAAATCGAGGCCCATGCGATGGCACATGCTCAGCACCATATCCTGATATTTCTTCTTATCCAGTGCCAGATAGGAAAGCCGCAGCCCAAACCGCTCAGACAGGCTGGTACGCTCCTCCATGGTCTCCCGTACATGGACATCGTCCCCCTGCCGGTCAGAGAAACTCTCCCGGATCATATGCCGCCGATTGGAGGTCACATAGATAGCCACATTGTCCGGGCGGCGCTCCAGCCCCCCTTCCAGCGCTGTTTTCAGGGCGGAAAAGCCCTTGTCCTCCTGCTCAAAGGAGAGATCATCGATATAGATGATGAACTTCTGGGTGTGGCGGGAGATCTGTCGAATCAGCTCTGTCAGCTCATCCAGCGAATTTTTTGCGATCTCAATGAGCCGCAGGTTATAGAACTCCGGAATATTCACCAGGCTCTTTACCGTTGCAGACTTTCCGGTTCCGCTGTCGCCGTAAAGAAGCACATTATTGGTGGGCTTGCCGGAAAGCATTACCCGGGTGTTCTCCACCACGGCGTTCCGCTGGAACTCATAGCCGATCATATCCCGCTGATCAATGGGGTCTGAATGCTTCACCTGGGTCAGCTGGCCCTTTTCCCAGTGGAAGGCTCGTCCCAGTGCAAACTGTCCGCAACCTTTCTTCCGATAGCTTTCAAAGATCTCCTCTTCCTGAAACCCACGCCCCATGGGAAGCTCCGCCAGATTCTGTATAATGGAGCTATACTCCTCCCCCAGCCTGCTGCATGCATTGGCAATATTTCGCTTGAGTCCGGAGCAGGACAGCATCGCTACACTGGACAGTCTTCGGATATCCATCGCCGCCGCATCCTCCATAAACTGCGGTGCGGTACCCGCAGCAATGGCATTTCCAATGAAGGATTCATCGTACTTGAGGTGCCAGCTGATGTAGTCCGGCAGGGTGGAGAAGCCCTCGCTCCACACGCTGTAGACAAGGTCGGTATAGCTGCGAATCAGCGCATCCGCCGTCTTTGCCTCGGTGAGCCGCAGCAGCGCCTTCATCGGCTCCGTTTCAAGGATATTCTTATATACAGAAATACTCATGAGCTTTGCACGCATGATCTCCATCTTGCAACACTTCTTTCTTTGGAATTCGTGAAAATATATGCATAATATATCATGGAAAAATGAAAGAAACAACTTCCTTTATCACCGAAAACGTGTTATAATCCAATGGAATTTTGAGTAATAAGGATGAATTGAATGATTACAGTAACCAATCTCGGCGTACAATACGGCGGCAGTGTGCTGTTCAAAAACGCCGATCTCCAGTTTAACCCCGGCAATTGCTACGGCATCATCGGCGCCAACGGCGCCGGAAAGTCCACGCTGCTGAAGATCCTGTCCGGGGCGCTGGAATCCACCGATGGCCATGTGGATGTAAAACCCGGCGTTCGGATGTCCGTTTTGAAGCAGGATCAGTTCCAGTACGATGCCTATACCGTGCTGGATACCGTCATTATGGGCAATCAGAAGCTCTATGACATTGGCAAGCAGAAGGATGCCCTCTACGAAAAGGAGGATTTCTCCGATGAGGACGGGATTCTGGCCGCTGAGCTGGAAGCCGAATTTGCCGAGCTGGGCGGCTGGGAAGCGGAATCTGACGCCTCCCGGATGCTGCAGGGCCTCGGCATTCCCGTGGAAGACCACGAAAAGCTTATGGGGGACATGGACGGACGTGATAAGGTCAAGGTGCTTCTGGCACAGGCGCTGTTTGGAAACCCAGACATCGTCATGCTGGACGAGCCCACCAACAACCTGGACAATGCCTCCATCGAATGGCTGGAAGACTTTCTCTTAGACTTTGAGGGCATGGTGATCGTAGTCAGCCATGACCGCTACTTCCTCAACACCGTATGCACCCACATCGTGGATATCGACTACGGCAAGATCAAGATGTACGTCGGCAACTATGACTTCTGGTATGAGTCCTCCCAGCTGGTGCAGGCCCTGATCCGCAATCAGAACAAGCGGAACGAGGAAAAGATCAAAGAACTCACCGAGTTTATCGCCCGATTCGCCGCCAACAAGGCCAAGAGTAAGCAGGCAACCTCCCGCCGGAAGCTGCTGGATAAGCTGACCATCGAGGAAATGCCCGCCTCCTCCCGCCGGTATCCCTATGTTGGCTTCAAGCCGGACCGTGAAGTGGGCAAGGACATTCTCTTTGTCACAGATGTTTCCAAAACCATTGACGGCGTAAAAGTGCTGGATAAGGTCAGCTTTGTCATGAACAAAAATGACAAGATTGCCTTTGTGGGCAACAATGAGATTGCCCAGACCACCATGTTCAAAATTCTCATGGGCGAGCTGGAACCCGATGAGGGCACCGTTAAATGGGGCGTCAGCACTTCCCAGTCCTACTTCCCCAAGGACAACACCGCATTCTTTGAGAACTGTGACCTCAACATGATTGACTGGATGCGCCAGTTCTCCGAGGATCAGAGCGAGACCTATCTCCGAGGCTTCCTTGGCCGGATGCTGTTCTCCGGAGAGGACGTCTATAAGCAGGTCAAGGTGCTCTCCGGCGGTGAAAAGGTTCGCTGCATGCTCTCCCGGATGATGCTCTCCGGAGCCAACGTACTGCTGCTGGATCAGCCCACCAACCATCTGGATCTGGAATCCATCACCGCCGTCAACAACGGCCTCACAGCCTTCCCCGGCAATGTGATCCTTGCATGCCATGACCATGAGATGGTACAGACAGTCGCCAACCGCATCATTGAATTTACCGAAGACGGCGGCTATATTGACCGCAGCATGACCTATGACGAATATCTGGAGTGGAAAAAGGCTCAGGCCTGATCCACCCAGAGCATTCCATATACAACCCACACCTTTTTGAAAGAAGGAACATATCATGAAAGAAGTCGTATTTTCCAAAGAAGCTCCCGCAGCAGTGGGCCCCTACTCCCACGCCATTGACTGCGGCAATCTGGTATTCCTGTCCGGTCAGGTACCTCTGGTTCCCGAAACCGGTGCGCTGGCCGAGGGCGGCATTGAGGGACAGGCCCGTCAGATGTTTGCCAACATCAAGGCTGTTCTTTCCAGCTGCGGCATGACCTTTGACAACGTGGTAAAGACCACCGTCTTCATGACGGATCTCGCTGACTTTACCACCTTCAATAACATCTACGCCGAGTATTTCCCCGAGAATCCCCCTGCCCGTTCCTGCGTACAGGTGGCCGCTCTCCCCAAGGGCGCTCTGGTGGAGACCGAGTGCATCTGCGTCAAGTAAGGAGGAGTTCCCATGCCTGTGAATCTGAAAGGCCGGTCTTTCCTGACCCTGATGGACTTTACCCCCGCCGAGATCCGTTATCTGCTGGATCTTTCCCACGACCTCAAGCGTAAAAAGCGCGCCGGCATTCTGGGCAAGACCCTGCGGGGAAAGAATGTCGTTCTGCTCTTTGAGAAGACCTCCACCCGCACCCGCTGCGCCTTTGAAACCGCCGTTCATGACGAAGGCGGTCAGGTGACTTATCTGGATCAGGGCAGCTCCCAGATGGGTAAGAAGGAATCTCTGGAGGATACCGCCAAGGTCCTGGGCCGTTTCTTTGACGGCATCGAGTACCGGGGCTATGACCAGAAGGTAGTCGAGGATCTGGCTCGTTTCTCCGGGGTTCCCGTATTCAACGGTCTTACCGATGTGGATCATCCAACACAGATCCTTGCGGATATGCTCACCATGGAGGAGCACATTGCAAAGCCCTTAAAGGACTGCAAGGTAGTCTTTGTAGGGGATATCCGCAACAACATGTGCTATGCATGGATGTACGGCTGTGCCAAAATGGGCATGACCTTTGTGGGATACGGCCCCCAGTCCCTCATTGACGAGGTAGATCCTCAGGTACTCCGTCAGGTAGCGGAGGTTTCCGCCGAAACCGACGCAAACGTTTCCCTCAGCAGTGATCCTGCGTGCCTGAAGGGCGCTGATGTGCTCTATAGCGACATCTGGGCCTCTATGGGCGAGGAGGACAAGATCCCCCAGCGTGCCAAGCTGCTCTCCCCCTACCGCATCGACAGCGCTATGCTGGCTTCTACCGAAAATCCCGAGGTGAAGTTCATGCACTGCCTCCCCTCCTTCCACGATTTTGAGACAAAAACCGCCAAGGAGTGGATGGATAAGGGCATCGATATCCGGGAAGTCACCGACGAGGTCTTCGAAGGCCCGCAGAGCATCGTCTTCGACGAGGCCGAGAACCGGATGCACACCATCAAGGCGGTCATGGCAGCCACCT
>ERZ773103.2361-NODE-2361-length-17617-cov-8.621000_pt1 | contig 17617 bp, 8 predicted proteins | sample MGYA00511118_ERZ773103 | MGnify/ENA primary metagenome ERZ773103 (study PRJEB29015, sample SAMEA2737821) | human gut metagenome | biome: human gut; feature: human-associated habitat; material: faeces | place: China | collected 2012 ... | reverse complement strand
AGAACAAATGTGGGTTTTGTCAGAGGTCAGGGAAAAAGTTTGTGATTTTCAAAAAGTACCTCTTGACAAAAGTCACTTCATAACGGAGGTTGGTAAGATGGGTGCAATCAATGAAAGTATGTTTGAATTTCAGTTCTGCCCGGTAACAAAGCTTTTTGAAGAGCAGGTACGTCTTCATCCGGAGAAACCAGCAGTTGTAACAAGTGAAGAAAGCGTTACCTATGCGCAGTTAAATGAAAAAGCAAATAAAATAGCAAATGCGCTGATCGCAGATGGTGTTCAGCGGGAGTCTATTGTAGGTGTGGTGCTTGAGCGATGTTGTGATTTTTATGCAGTACGACAGGGAATCTTAAAGTCAGGGGGAGCCTTTGCGGTGGCTGCGCCGGATTACCCGGATGACAGGATCCAGTATATTTTTGAAGATGCGCAGATTCCATATGTCATTACGACAAAGGAGATTGCAGAAGAACGAAAGGATCTGTTTGCAAAGCTTGCGTGCAAAGTATTGCTGCTGGAAGAGTTGTTTCAGAATGAAAATACGGAAAATCCGGATGTGGACATAAAAGAACATGACCTTTGTTATTGCATTTATACTTCCGGATCCACAGGAAAGCCAAAGGGCGTTATGATTGAACACATCAATCTTGCAAACTTTGTAAATCCGAATCCGAAAAATGCGGAAACATTTGGATATGTAGACAAAGGTACGGTCTCCCTTTCTATGGCAGCCATGACTTTTGATGTCTCCATTCTCGAAGAATTCGTTCCTCTTACCAATGGACTGACTGCAGTTATCGCCAGCGAAGAGGAGATCAACAATCCGATCATCCTTGGTGATCTGATCGTAAAAAATAAAGTTGATATCATGACCACGACGCCGACCTATCTGTCCAATATCATTGATCTGCCACAGCTGAAGGATGCAATGTCCCAGATCCGGGTATTCGATATCGGAGCGGAAGCCTTTCCACCTGCCCTTTATGAGAAAATCTGTTCTGTAAATCCGGATGCTTACATTATGAACGGATATGGCCCTACCGAAACGACCATAAGCTGTACCATGAAAGTGATCACGGACAGCCAGAAGATCACGATCGGCGTTCCAAATGGAAATGTCAGCGTATTTATCGTAGATAAAGAGAACCACATTCTGCCGGATGGCGAAACCGGCGAGCTTGTGATCGCAGGACTGGGTGTGGGCAGAGGCTATGTGAACCTGCCGGAAAAAACAGCCGCAGCATTTATTGAACTGAATGGTAAGAAAGCGTATAAAACCGGCGATCTTGCAAAGATCAATTCTGATAATGAGATTGAATTTTTTGGAAGAATGGACAATCAGATCAAGCTTCGCGGTCTGAGGATCGAGCTCGGAGAGATTGAAGAGGTAATCAACAGCTTTGAAGGCATTCTTACAAGCATTACGGTTCCGGTGGACAATCAGTATCTGTGCTGTTATTTTATCGCAGATCATGAGATCAATACGGAAGAGCTTATGGAATATGCTTCCAGGTCCCTTACCCATTATATGGTGCCGGATGTCTTCATCCAGCTGGAAAAAATGCCGATGACGCCAAATGGAAAAGTGGATAAAAAAGCGTTACCAAAGCCGGTTGCAGCGCCTGCAAATCTGAAACCTGCGGAGACGCCGATGCAGAAAAAGATTTTTGAGATCGTTGCTGAGACCATCGGAAATGATTACTTTGGTATCGACACCAGCTTCTATAAAGCAGGACTTTCTTCTATCAGTGCGATGAAGCTCTGCATCCTGTTGGCAGATGCATTCGGTGTTACTGTAAAAACCGGCGATATCCATGAAAATAATACGGTTGAAAAACTGGAAAAATATATCATGCTGGCGCCAAAGATCCGAACCTATGAAAAGAGAGATGTGTATCCGCTTACCGGATCACAAAAGGGTATCTTTGCTGAGTGCATGAAAAATCCGGACAGCACGGTTTACAATATCCCGTTTCTTTTTGAACTGGAAGCTTCTGTTAATGAGCAGAAGCTGGCAGATGCGATCACAAAAATGGTGGATGCCCACTCTTATCTGCTTACAAAAGTATATCTGAATGACAATGGAGAGATGGTGCAGAGTCCGTGTGAAGATACATTTGTTCCGGAGATCATCCAGCATACGGACAGCGAGTTTGAGACATTGAAAGAACAGCTGGTACGTCCTTTTAAACTGGAAAAAGGGCGCCTGTTCCGTGCGGAGATCTATCTGACGGAAGAGAAAAAATATCTGTTTACGGATTTTCACCATATCATTGCAGATGGCAATTCCTACGATATCATCTTTGAAGATATCAACAGAGCCTATAAAGGCGAAACACTGGAAAAAGAAACTTACACAGGCTTTGATGCTGCCCTTGATGAAGAACAGCAGATGAAAGAAGGCCGATATAAAAAGGCTGAAAAATATTATGACAGCATTTTTGACGGTGTGGAGACAGAATCCCTGCCGCTTCCGGATGTATCCGGAAAAGCGCCGGAAAAGGGCATGACATCCAGAGACGTAAAAATCCCGGAGGACAAGATCCTGGCTTACTGTGATAAAATGGGCGTTACGCCAAACACGTTATTTACAGGATTATTTGGCATCCTTGCAACAAAATATTCCAACTCTGAGGACAGCCTTTTTGCAACGATCTACAATGGACGAAATGATTCGAGACTGGAAAATACGGTCTGCATGCTCGTAAAAACGCTTCCGGTATATTGCGCATTTGAAGAAAAAATGACGATACAGGCATATATGGCAGGTGTTTCAGAGCAGCTGATGTCCTCTATGTCCAATGACATATTCCCGTTTTATGATATCTGCGCAAAATATGGTGTGAATTCAGATCTTGTATTTGCATATCAGGCAGAATTGAGTGATGATTTCCCAATCGGGGATACGGTTGCAAAAGGAACCGATCTTTCCCTTGATATGGCGAAGATGCCGCTGCTCATTCAGGTAAGAGAGTACAACCATGCATATGTCCTTATGGCTGAATACCGCAGTGATATGTACAGTAAAGCGTTTGTTGACGGAATGCTTGAAGCATACGAGGCTGCGATGAATTCCATGCTAAAGGCAAAATATATCTCAGAGATCTCCGTTCTGTCAGAAAATGCGGCAGATCAGATCGCAGCATTCAATCATACAGAACAGGATTACGACAGAAACAGGACTGTTTCTGATCTGTTTGATGAGATGGTTCAGACAATTCCGGATCATACGGCTGTCGTATTTAAGGATAAGAGATATACTTATAAAGAGCTGGATGAGATCAGCGACAGGCTTGGAAAACAGATCGCATCTATGGGAATCGGAAAGGAAGATGTCGTATCGATCCTGATCCCACGTTGTGAATACATGGCGATTGTCCCGCTTGGCGTGATCAAAGCCGGCGCCGCATATCAGCCGCTTGATCCGACGTATCCGAAAGACAGACTAATGTATATGCTGGAAGATGCATCTGCAAAACTTCTGATCGCAGACAGAGAATTGCTGCCCCTGGTGGATGGTTACAAAGGAAATGTCCTGTTCATGGATGAGATCCTGCAGCTTGATGATGTGGATGCGGAGTTGCCGAAACCGGAGTTTCATGACCTGTTTATCCTGTTGTATACATCCGGTTCCACCGGAGTTCCGAAAGGCTGTATGCTTGAATATGGCAATATCACGGCATTTTGTCAGTGGTTTAAGAACTATTATCACATTGATTTTGATTCAAAAGCAGCGGCATATGCATCCTTTGGTTTTGATGCATGCATGATGGATATTTACGGAGCCATCGCAAATGGAGCGGAACTGCATATTATTCCGGAGGAGATCCGTCTTGATTTTATTGCGCTGAATGACTATTTCGAGACCAATGGCATTACCCATTCCTTTATGACCACACAGGTCGGCAGACAGTTTGCCATGGAGATGGATTGTAAGAGTCTGAAATATCTGTCTGTGGGAGGCGAAAAACTCGTTCCGTGTGAACCGCCGAAGAATTTTAAGCTGATCAATGGTTATGGCCCGACGGAGAATACGATCTTTACCACCGTATTTGAGGTAGATAAATATTATAACAATGTTCCAATCGGTAAAGCGCTTGATAATATCAAGCTTTACATCGCAGATAAATTTGGTCATATGCTTCCATATGGCGCATGTGGTGAGTTGATGATCGCAGGATGGCAGGTTTCCAGAGGATATCTCAATAAGCCGGAAAAAACGGCAGAAGTGTATACCAGAAATATCTATGATGATGCTGAAGGTTATGAAGTACTGTATCATTCCGGTGATGTAGCCAGATATCTTCCGGATGGAAATATCCAGATCATCGGAAGAAAAGATTCCCAGGTAAAAATCAGGGGATTTAGGATCGAGCTTTCTGAAGTAGAAGAAGTGATTCGCAGATATGAGGGTATCAAAGATGCGACAGTAGTAGCATTTGATGACCCGTTTGGCGGAAAATACATTGCCGCATATGTTGTGTCTGACAGCCAGGTGGACGTGGATGCATTAAACAAGTTTATCAAAGAGACGAAACCGCCGTATATGGTTCCTGCTGTGACGATGCAGATCGATAAGATCCCGTTGAACCAGAACCAGAAGGTAAATAAAAGAGAACTTCCAAAACCGGAAAAGAAAGCAGAAGAGATCATCAATCCGCAGAATGACATGCAGCAGAAGCTGTTTGACTGTATTGCTGAAGTGCTGAACCATACAGAATTTGGCATTACAACAGATATTTTCAGTGCCGGACTGACATCGATCAGCGCGATCAAATTAAATATGCTGATCTCCAGGGCATTTGACATTGTTATCAAAACAGCGGATATCAAAGATCATCCGACCATCGAAAAACTGGAAGAATTTGTCCGGAAAGCAGGCAAAGCAGAGAAGAGGGAAATCTGTGAGATCTATCCGCTGACGAATACACAGGAAGGAATCCTGGTAGAATGTACCGCAAATATGGGTACCACGATCTATAACATTCCGTATCTGTTTAAACTGGATAAAAAGGTTGACCTTGACAGACTTGCGGAAGCGATTGACCGTACCGTGGAAGCGCATCCGTATCTGAAAACCTGTCTTTTCATGAACGAGAACGGAGACATTCTTCAGAGCAGAGATGACGAGATGCCATATAAGACGCCGATTATCGATGGAATGGAGAAAGAGACGCTTGTCCGCCCATACATGCTGTTCAACGAGCAGCTTTTCCGCTTTGAGATCCACCGGACTTCAGCCGGAAATTATCTGTTCCTTGATGTACATCATATTATTGCAGATGGTACCTCTCTGGAGATACTGATCAATGACATCAACAGAGCGTACAGTGGGGAAACACTGGAAAAAGAAACCTATACTTCCTATGAGCTTGCCCTTGATAACCAGGATGCTTTAGCCAGCGATGCATATAAAAATGCGGAAAATTATTACAGATCCGTATTTGAAAAAGCAGGCGGAAGCATGGCATTTTATCCGGACAAAGCAGGGGCTGCTCCGACTGCGGAGATGTATCACCGGGAAGTTTCTGAGATCTCTGTTCAGGATGTAAAGGATTTCTGTAAGAAGAATGGAATTACGGAAAATGTATTTTTCATTGCTGCTTTTGGACTTACCCTTGGAAAATATAACTTTAAAGATCATTCGGTATTTACAACAATCTATCACGGAAGAAATGATTCCAGACTTTCTGATACAGTGGGAATGCTTGTAAAGACATTGCCGGTATATTGTGATTTTTCAGGACGGGCAGAAACGTATCTGGCAGATGTACAGCAGCAGATCATGGAGTCCATGAACCATGATATCTATCCGTTTTCACAGATCAGCCGTGAATTTGACATCAAAGCGGATGCGATGATCATTTACCAGGGAGATAACTTTGCTTTTGACACGATTGGCGGCGAATATGCATCTGAAGAACCAGTTCAATTAAATGCAGCGAAGGCGCCGGTTTCCATCAGCGTGTTCATTGAAAGAAATAAATTTGTCTTTGAGATTGAATACCGTGGCGATATGTACCGTGAAGAGTCAATGCGATATCTGGCAGATAACCTTACCCTTGCCATGGAAGGCATGGTGGAAGGACAGGAGCCATCTGATATCAGACTGCTGTTTGAGGAAGAGACGGCGTTTACAGATGATCCGGAGCATATCGGTAAAACGTTTGTAGACCTGTTCCGGGAAACGGCAGCAAAATATCCGGACAGACCGGCGGTAAAAGATGAGTTTGGCGAGATTACATACAGCGAACTCGACAGAATGTCTGATTACATTGCACAGAAGCTGACCGAAAATGGATTTGGAAAAGAAACGGTGGCAGGCATCCTGTGCGGAAGAACGAAAGAATTTACCATCGGATATCTTGGCGTTATGAAAGCCGGCGGCGCATACGTTCCGTTGGATCCGGAGTATCCGCAGAGCAGGATCGAATATATGCTGAAAGATTCCGGCGCGGAAAATCTGCTGGTTGTAAATAAGTATCGTGATCTGGTGGCATTTTATGACAAAAATATCATAAGTCTCGATACGGTTGAGGAAGAGGCAAAGGATTTTGTACTTTCCACAGAGCTTACGTCTCCGGAACCGGAAAATCTTGCGTATATGATCTATACGTCAGGATCCACCGGAAAACCAAAAGGTGTAATGATCGAGCACAGCAATCTGCGGAACCTGATCGAGTATCTCGTTTCATCAAGAAAGATGACACCGGACTTTATTGTCACAGAGTTTGCAAGCTTCTGCTTTGATGCATCTGTAGTGGATCTGTTTGCACCGCTTACCGTGGGCGCAATGCTGTACATTTTCCCGGAGGCAATAAGAAAAGATGCGGTTGCCGTTGCGAAGTTCATACAGGATAAAAAAGTGACCACCGTAACGCTTCCGACACAGATCGGAGAGCTTGTACTGGAATTGTTGGATGATGCTCCATCTCTGAAATATGCAACACTGGGCGGTGAGAAATTCAAGCATTACCGTAACCGTACTTACCAGATGGTAAATGGATATGAACCGACAGAAAATACGGTTTCATCTACAGAATTTTTCGTTGATAAACAGTATGAAAACATACCGATCGGAAAATCCCAGACAAATGTCCGCAGCTATATCGTGGACAAAGAAACGATGAGCCGACTTCCGGTAGGCGCTTCCGGCGAGCTGTGCCATTCCGGACGGCAGATTGCAAGAGGATACCATAATCTTCCGGAAAAGACAGCTGCCGCATTTGTGGAAAATCCGTTCTCTACATGTGAGGAAGACAAACGTCTTTACAGGACCGGTGATATGGTGCGCATGAAAGGCGATGGAAACATTGAGTATATTGGCAGGATCGATTCTCAGGTAAAGATTCGTGGATACCGGATCGAGCTTGGGGAGATCGAAGGGGCGATTGTAAAACACGAATCCGTGAAAAATGCTGCGGTCAAAGTCATCGAAAAAGGCGGAAATAAGTATATCACTGCTTATTACACGGGAGAGAGCATTCCGGAGGAAGAACTGAAGAAGTTCCTGGAACCGCTTATTCCGGATTATATGATGCCATCCTTCTTCGTTTACATTGATAAAATGCCGGTAACCCCGGGCGGAAAGATTGACAAAAAAGCGCTTCCGACACCGGATATGGATATTGAGAGAACCGGCTATGTTGCTCCGGTTACCGCAGTCCAGACAGAGCTTTGTGACATTTTTGAGAAAGCGCTGGGAATGGATAAAGTTGGAATCGAGGACAACTTCTTTGAACTTGGCGGTTCGTCTCTTACGGCATCAAAGGTTGCGATCATGTGTCTGTCAAAGAATATCGGTATCGTATATGCTGATATTTTCAAATATCCGACGATCCGTGAGCTTTCCGCACTGGTTGGTAATGATGAAGCAGTGGAAGATACCGCAGGCGGCAACGAGTTTTCAAATTATAACTACAATAAGATACAGAGCGTGATCAGCGGCAATATCGAGGAGAATGTGGATCTGGTAACAAAAGAGGACATTGGAGATATCATGATCACAGGAGCCACCGGATTCCTTGGAATCCATGTCCTGAAAGCATATCTGGATCATTTTGACGGAAAGGTATATTGTCTTGTGCGGAAAGGCAGCTATGAATCTCCGGAAAAACGAATGATGAATATGCTGATGTATTATTTTGATAATCCGTATAAAGAAATGTTTGAGAACCGTATTGTATGTGTAGATGGTGATATTACTTCAAAAGAGGATGTCAGCAGACTTTCCGAATACAAATTCCGGACGCTGATTAACTGCGCTGCATGCGTAAAACATTTTGCTACAGGCGATGTTCTGGAAAAAATAAATGTAACGGGTGTAGAAAATCTGATCGATCTGTGTAAAAATAATGCACGGAGGCTGATCCAGATATCCACGGTTTCTGTAGGCGGCGAAGGATCAGACGGTACACCGCCGATGTCAAGGGTTTTCTGCGAGAATGACCTCTATATCGGACAGAATATCACAAACGAATATATCCGTACAAAATTCCTTGCGGAAAGAGCTGTACTGGAAGCGGTTTCTGTCGGTCTGGATGGAAAAATCATCCGTGTAGGAAATCTGATGAGCAGAGATTCGGACGGTGAGTTCCAGATCAACTTTATTACCAATGGATTCTTGCGTAGCGTAAGAGGCTATAAAGCTGTTGGAAAATTCCCGGTCAGCAGTATGCATGAGGTAACGGAATTTTCACCGATCGATTCTACTGCGCTTGCTGTTTTAACGCTTGCACAGACAGATCGTAGATTTACAGTATTCCACGCATGCAACAGCCATCATATCTTTATGTCAGATTTGATCTATGCAATGCGCGCGCATGGATTTGAAATCGATGTTGTAAGAGATGAAGAATTTGAAGCAGCTGTAAAAGATTTTGCAAGGAACCGTCAGGATTCCGATGCGGTTTCCGGACTCATTGCCTATACGTCACACAATGAAGAGGAGATCTATACGCTGGATTATGGCAACGGATTTACCTCACAGATCCTCTACCGGTTAGGTTATAAATGGCCGATTACGGACGACAGATATCTGGAAAGCGCGATCGAAGCACTGGACAGACTTACATTTTTTGATTGATCAAAGGAGAAAAATTTCATGGAAATTATTAGCAGAACAGAAGGAAACAAAGTAACGATAGAGATTACAGGATGGCTTGATACACAGACAGCGCCACAGCTGGAAGAGGAACTTTCAAAGCTGTCAGATGAGGCCACAAGCCTTGTATTTGACTTTGCAAAACTGGAATATATCTCTTCAGCAGGTTTGCGCCAGGTCGTTGCTGCATACAAAAAAATGCAGCAGAAAGAAGGCTTTAAGATCATAAATATCTCGGATGAAGTTTATGATGTGTTCAAGCTTACCGGTTTTGATCAGAAGATCTGTATCGAAAAATGAAGCGGTCATTGTTAAAAAAGATTACAATCTATATCATTGTGATCTTCATAGGCACGGTTGCACTGTCGGTAGGTTTGAGCTGTCTGGGAAATTTTAAGCGCACGATAAAGCTTACGACAAATATTTCCATAAGCGCATCTCAGATAACTTCGGAGTTTGCAGATAACTACGATATGATGGAACTGCTGGATAATCCGGATTCAGAGGAGTATCAGTATGTACAGTCCGTGCTTCGAAGCATCTGCAGGAATGAAGGTCTGGAATATCTGTATATTTATATTCCGGATATGGACCGCGATCAGGTAACATATGTGGTTACTGTGGCAGCAGATGATGAAGAACATGCCAGAGTGGCAGGGGAACGCAAGGCGGGAACGGTCGTTCAGTATGACATTTCCGATGAAGAGAAAAATGCCTGGGCAGGTAAGACGGAGGGTATCAGCTATGAGTATAGCAGCCCCAATTATGGAAAAGTACTCTCCGCTTATGCCCTTATAAGGGATGCTGATAACAATCCTGTGGCACTCGTGGGAGCGGATTATGAGCTGAGCAAGATCTATCATGAGATTATTTCCGGAATTATTTCAAAAATGTCCATTGTGCTGATCGTTCTCATCGGAATCTTTTGCGTGATCGCCCTCTTTATAAAGAAAAAAATATATGAACCGATCACATTTCTGTTTGAACATATGAGAAATTATATTTCAAACAAGTCTGAGGACAGCAGAAGCTTTGAACCGATCAGGATGGACACAAATGATGAGATCCAGCGTCTGGCCGATTTCTTTAATGAAATGGTGGAAGATGTCGACAATTATGTGGAACGGATTAAACTCCTTGCCGGCGAGCAGGCAAAGTCAGCGACAGAGCTTGAGGTCGCAAGGCGGATTCAGTATGGCATCATTGAGCGGAAAAAAGAAATCTGCCTTGCGGATGATTTTATGGTTTCTGCAAGAATGCAGTCTGCGAGACAGGTGGGCGGCGATTTTTATGACAGTTTTCTGCTGAAAAATGGAAATGTCTGTGTATGCATCGGTGATGTATCCGGAAAAGGAATTGCAGCAGCGCTGTTTATGGTGTTTGCCAAAACCCTGATCCGGGAAAAGATGATGGATATCCCGGATCTTGATCAGGCTGTTACAGCAGTAAATCTGGAAATCTGCAATTCCAACCCGGAAGGCATGTTTATCACGGCATTCATCGCAGTCTTTGAGCAGGATTCAGACAGCTTCCGATATGTCAATGCCGGTCACAATAAACCGGTGCTCATCCATAACGGTAAAGCGGAGTTTATGGAGTGTAAGACGGGAATCGCGCTGGGCGTGTTTGATGATGTGGAATATGAGCAGGGAGAATATGCATTTCCGGATGGAGAGATCCTGTATCTTTATACGGATGGCGTGACAGAGGCGATCAATAAAGAGAAGCAGTTTTTCGGAGATAAAAACCTTCTGCATGCCTGCAGTGCGCCGGAGAATGCAGAAAAAGAGGTTCTTTCAGATGCTGGCAGTGTGCCAGAAGATACAGCAACAGAGGTATGTGAACGTGCGGTCAGTGCATTAAAAACATTTATCGGAACTGACACGGAACAGTTTGACGATATTACAATGGTCGTATTGAAACGCCATGACCGGTATCTGGAACTGGCTCATGATATGTCAGAGCTTGACCGGATCAGGCAATACATATTTGCATTCCCTTATGATGAGGCGTTAAAGAAGAAGATTTTCCTTGTCTGTGATGAAATCTTTTCCAATATCGTACGCTACTCCGGGGCAGAGCATATACAGCTTCGCTGTAGCAAGAACAACGATCATATAAACGTTGTTTTTACAGATGACGGAGCGGAATTCAATTCTCTGGAAAACAATACGGAAAAAGAGTTTGAGGATTTTGACACTGGTGGAATGGGCCTTATGCTCGTGAAAAAAATGTGTTCCGATATGAAATATCATTACACAGATGGAAAGAATGTCCTTGTATTGGAATTTACGGAGTAACAACTGAATAATAACTGAAAAACAACACTTGTGTATGCTCAGAATCGTCTGTAATACAAAGATTCCGGGTATACATAAAGTGTTGTTTTTTGTTAAGGAGAGTTTGAGCAAGCTTAGTAATGGAAAGACCAGATTTGGCTATTCGAATGTCAAATCCGGCAAGTTTTGAAATATTTCTTCTGCGCTTGTATGAAAATTAACGGGATGCGGTTTTTCCAGACAGACTGTGCAGATATATGGAGTTGGTTCCCATTTTACAAAAGAAACGTCTGGGACAGTCAGCGTGTTCGTGGATGTGAGATCACAGAGCAGCCCGGTTCCAGTCGTTTTTGTATAAGCTTCCTTGCGTGTCCACAGTTCAAAAAAGGCGCGTTCTCTTTCGGCAGCAGGATTATATTCCATTGGTATCGTATTTTTTTGAAGAGGGATACTTCCAACTGATACAGGAGTTCTTCCCGGAGAAGTACTTCTTATTGATACAGAAATTTTTTTAGATAAAGTATTGTTAATATAGAGTATTTCTTCCGGATGAAAGACCGTTGGCATGATTTCAAAAGGCGCATTTTCACAGCGCTCAATGTCTACACCGATCTTTCCTTCCGAGGAAATTCCACAGAGGATGGCATTGCGTGTATGTGAAAAATTAAAATCAATATCCGGGAAAGAGGAGAGAAAAGGTTTTTCCCCTCGGACCCAATGGATGCCCTGCAATCCATCTGCAATGCCAAAATGTGTTTCCAGCATGTGAGAAAGCAATAATGCGGAATACAGGGACAGACGCTTATCGGCATCAAAAAGATAGCTGTTCACATAGTCCCGACGGGAGGAGGGGAGCGATGACAGCAGTGCTTCATCCTGCAGCGTCCATATATTATTTTTCAAAGGCAGAAAAGATATATAAGAGGGCATTTCATAAATCTCCTGGTGGTAGCTATGTCCTGCAGATACAATGGCAGAAATTTCGATATGTTGTGTGCTGCCAAAACTGATAGATGGCATACCATCTATCAGTTTTGAACAGAAGAAAGCTTGCTTTTCGGCATTTAATATTTGAATATGTTGGAAGAAGAGGGAGTATTTCCTATCAACGTTTTACTGATGCTAACGCCTCCAACAGTTTTTTAATATGAACTGGTTTGGACAGATGCAGGTTCATTCCGGCATTGATACATTTCTGAATATCTTCCTGGAATGCATTGGCAGTCATAGCGATGATGGGGATCGTATGCGCCTCCGGAAGATTCATACCACGGATGACCGTAGTGGCATGAATACCGTCCATGACGGGCATCTGGAGATCCATGAGAACGGCATCATAGTTCTGTGGTGCAGCTTGAAATGTCTGTACGCATACAGCACCGTTATTAGCCCAGTCACAGGTAATATTGTTCATGCGTAGCAGTTCATATATGACTTCAAAATTCAGGCTATTATCCTCTGCTACAAGCAGGTGCATACCCTGACAGATAGATGCGTAATCTGGAATATTGGCATTATCTTTTACATCATCCAGACTGGTGCAGTTAAATTCAAAGGTCAGATGAAAAGCCGTGCCCTTTCCGGGAGTACTCTGAACTTCTATCGTTCCATTCATAAGATCACAAAGCATTTTTACGATGGAAAGCCCCAGACCATGCCCGTTGACTTTATTGATACGGGTATCTGTCTCGCGGCTGAATTTGGTAAACATTTTTTTCATATATTCTTCTGACATACCAATGCCGGTGTCACTGATATCGGCGATCAATCGGATCTTTCCCTCTGTTTCAGAAGCTTCCTCGTAAAGTTCAAAAGCGACTTGTCCACCGTCAGGCGTATATTTTACGGCGTTGGATAAAATATTGGTAAAGATCTGCTTTAAACGCAGCGGATCAGCTAATAATCCGTCACAGGCAATATCGTGAATATCATAAATGTATTTCAGCTGTTTATTTCTGTCAGCCTGGCTAAAGGCAGAAATCATATCTTCATACAGATGTCGGATACTGATTTTTTGAGGATTTAATGTCATCTGTCCGTTTTCAATCCGGGAAATGTCCAACACATCATCTACCAGTTCCAGCAAAAATCCGCCGGAAACTTTGATCTTGTCCAGACCATAACGTACCTGTTCCGGATCGTTGATATGCGCCTCGGTAATCTCTGTAAACCCCATAATGGCATTCATAGGGGTACGGATATCATGGGCAATCTGAGAGATAAATTCCGTCTTGGCGATATTTGCCCGGTTGGCTTCTTCAACGATGGCAATCCAGTTTTGTTCCCGGCGTTTGGCATCACTGATCAGTCTGGTTACATATAAAACATGGGTTGTCTGTCCACTTTTATTTCTGTTTTTTACAATAAAACGTGCTGTATGCCAGTTGCCATCCACAGCAAGATATTCGGTAGCAATGGTATCCTCTTTTTGCAGACGTTTTGCCAGTGTAGAGAGGTCAAAAAACCGGGAGATGCCTTCTCGGTATTCATCTACGACTAATGTGTTGCATAACTCTATCATTTCGGTAGAAGCCTGTCCTCTTTTTCCTGTCAGATAGTGTATTTTCGTATCACTGGAGATCTCTTCATAATGATCCGTGGTCAGATCAATAAGGAAAATAGAATAGTAGATCTTGCCAAGTGCAGAGAGCACTTCGTTACTATGCTGGGCACTTTTTAATGCAACTTTCAGATCCCGCTGTTGTTTTTGTTCTGTTGCTATGAGATCATCAATATGGCGAAAACCGATCAGCACCTGAGCGTCAAATTCCGTATCAGAGAGGCGTACGATCTGCGTCTCAAAATATTGCTGCCCCACGAGATTTGGTGTGCTCTGATAGCGAAATACAATACGTTCCCTGTGTTGTAATTGCTGCATCAGATAAGGAATGCTCATATAATGCAAAAACTGTTCTGTCTGACTTTCTACGATAAAAGAATGGCAGTAGCGTTCGATAATGTCCGTGTAACTCTGTTTCTGGCGATTTCTGGAAGATATAAACCGGGCAGCATTGGCAACCTGATCCATTTTCAGTATTTCTACGGTAGCAGTATTCAGATCTACATAGAGAACGGCCGTATAATCTCTGCATAAAACATTCAGAAACAGGCGCTCCTGATTCAGAGCAAGACGGTTTTCTGCTAATTGTTGTCGATTTTCGGCCAATGTCTGCCGGTTCTGTGCCAGTTCCTGCTGATTTTCAGCAAGCGCTTGTCGATTTGCGTATAAGAGCAGTTCATGTTCTGCCATAACTTTTTTATTTTCGGACAGAAGAAGTTCATGTTTTTCTAAAATATCACTTTTCTGATAGTTTGCACGGACGCTGCCGAGATAATTTCCAATGACAGGCAGAGAAGCGTGCAAAGCCTGCAGGTTTTGACACTTTGGATTATTAATTTTTACGAATCCGACCAGTTTATTGAAACAAATAGGAAAAATGATTACGGATTGGAGGTTTTGCTTTTTCAGCAGGGCATATTCTACCGGGTAATCGTCACAAATCTCTTCAATGTCATGAAGTATAATGGAATCCCCTTTGCTGAAAACGTTGTGCCAATGAGGCAGATCATACGATGTAAAAAGAAGCGGAGAGTCTCCTGCCTGAGAATACAGAGAATGATCTGTCTGAGAATACAGAGAATGGTCTGTCATATATTTATATGTACGTTCATAAGTATCGTTATTGATATGCTCAAAAATGCAGCAGCTGTCAGCTTTTGTATAGATAGTCAGCTCTTGTAAAAAATGATCCATCGCAGTATTGCGTTGCTCCCCCGAGTCAAGAATCCCTATTTGTGACAGGGAATACATGACTGCTGCAAAATCTGCGGTTGGAGATGGTTCTTTTGTATTCATATGTTATTCGCCCCTAAAATAGTTTATTACTACATTAATATTAAAAATATTATATCAGTGTTTTATGAGAATTGTAAATACTATGTAAGGACAGGCTACTTGTGAGGCAACATAAAAATATCCTATAACAGTGGAAAATTTGCTATATTAAAAGTTCACAGATTTTTCACAAAAAATATTAGCACTCACTCTTGACGAGTGCTAATATAAGTGCTATAGTACAACTAGAACAAAGGAAGAGGGATAAGGAATCAGAAAAGACCGGCAGAGCGATCCGGATGCGACAAGATTCCAAAGACCAGATTCCGATGCTCTGACATTCAACACCTCGGATTTCTCCGAACGTGCAACAATATAAAAACTTATTCTTGAAAGGAGTAATGACTTATGATGATGCCTAGTATTTTTGGAGAAAACTTATTTGATGATTTTATGAACGGTTTTGCATTCCCTGCATTTCAGGATGTAGACAAAGCCCTGTATGGCAAACATGCAAAGAACCTTATGAAGACTGATGTAAAAGATGTAAAAGATGGTTATGAAGTTGACATTGATCTGCCTGGTTTTAAGAAAGATGAGATTAAGATCCAGCTGAATAACGGTACACTGACTGTCAGTGCAGCGAAAGGTCTTGACAAAGATGAAGAAGATAAAGAGAAAAAATACGTAAGACGTGAGCGTTATGCAGGAGCTATGAGCAGAAGCTTCTATGTAGGCGATCATGTAACGGAAGAGGATGTACATCCGAAATATGAGAACGGTATTCTTTCCTTTACCATTCCGAAAAAAGAACAGAAAGCTGTGGAACAGAAAGATAAATTCATTGCCATTGAGTAATCTTTTCTGGTCAGACGAATTTGCAACATACCCCTTTATTTAGATACAATTATATACTTTCCCCTAATCTCAGACGCCCGGCAAGAGTAGATGCCGGGCGTCTTTTTGTATATTTTTATTCCGGAGATCTGTATGCTGTTTTCCTGATCGAAAAAAGTTTGCTTCCGATCACGGCGGCAACGAAGATCCAGAAAAACATTTTTATCGGGAAGCATAAAAACAGGAGCATTGTTACTGCAATAGGCTTCTTCATAATACATCCAAGCAGAGTGGCCGTTACAACTGCAGCTGCAAATACCGTATGTCCGCCGGTGGGACCGCAGATGAATAAGGCAACGCCATATCCCATGCACACGCCTGCAAAAATAACAGGAAAGAAATGTCCGCCTTTTAGCCCAAACTGGATACAGAGATTGGTCAGCATGATTTTCAAAAATGCAATTCCGATCAATGCGATGGGAAGGTATTTTGCATAATCGTCTATGAGAATTCCCAACTGTTCTTCGCCGGAGAAAAGAATCGCCGGGAGGAAGATGCCGATGATGCCAAGGATCAGACCGGCCACAACTTCCCGTAATACAGGCGGAATCTTTGTGGCAGCATGTCCGGTAAGGGCGTGCGTGCCTTTATAAAACAGAGCCAGGAGACAGCCGCAGAGGATATATACAACGATCAGAAGGTAGTCGGTTCGGTTCAGATCTACCATATCAAAAGAAGGAAATCCGGAGAGACCGGCGCCAAATAAGGCCGAAAGTCCGCTGTAAATGCCAATGCCTGAAGCGAGGGCGATGCCATAGATAAAGATTCTGGAGCCTTTTGTCAGTTTGGGAATCTCGACATCCTGATCTTCTTCCACTTCAAAAATGCCGAATAATGGGGCATGGAACAATACACTGAGGGAGACGGCAATGCCGATTCTGGAATATTCTTTTGCATGGTGTCTGGCAAATTTCAGATTTTCTCCGGCCCAGCAGCAGAGTCCGACGATAATGCCGGTCAGGCCGGCCTCTGGTCCGACACTGCTTCCCATGAGAAGGGGAAGCAGAGCGGCGATGATCATAACAAGCATATTTTTGTATTCATATCTTTTTTCTGTTTTTACTTTGGCGATAACAATCTCCAGATCTTCCGGATAATCTCCGTATTTTTTTCGAAAAAGTCCTACAATAAAAGCGCCGATGACGCATACAGCGATCGTGTAAAATGGAAATGATATCCTCTCCGGGATCCATTCCCACAGAAACGTCATGCCAACAGCCATGATCTTCAGGATAAGCCAGACAAGCGCGCCGGCTACCGCGCCAATAATGGCGCAGAACAACCATAGCTCTAACTGATTTTTTATTTTTACATTGGATGATAAGGTTGGGTCATTCATAAGCGGCTTCTTCCTTTTTAACGTAATCTTTTGGTAAAGTGTGCATTTGCAAAATCTGTTCATGCCATATAGCCCATGAAATAATCTCAAATCTCATATTTTACAAGCATGATTATGATATAATGAGCGCAAGAGAGTCAACATACTCGTATGATTGACGAACGGCG
>ERZ773103.2350-NODE-2350-length-17685-cov-3.814124_pt1 | contig 17685 bp, 14 predicted proteins | sample MGYA00511118_ERZ773103 | MGnify/ENA primary metagenome ERZ773103 (study PRJEB29015, sample SAMEA2737821) | human gut metagenome | biome: human gut; feature: human-associated habitat; material: faeces | place: China | collected 2012 ... | reverse complement strand
GGGCACGCTGCTGTTCCATTTCGTCTCGAAGGGCAAAGTGCCCGCGTTCCTCGGCTCGTCGTTCGCGTTCATCGCGGGCTATGCGGCCATCGCGCCGAACGGCGAGGCCGATCTGCTGCCGTACGCCTGCCTGGGCGTGGCGTGCGCGGGCCTTCTGTACCTCGTGTTGTCGGCGCTGTTCAAAGTGTTCGGCGCCACGCGGGTCATGCGTTTCTTTCCGCCCGTGGTCACCGGGCCCATCGTCATCTCCATCGGGCTCATCCTGGCCAGCTCGGCCATCACGAACGCGTCGACGAACTGGCCCATCGCGCTTGTGGCCATCGCCATCATCGTCATCGCGAACATCTGGGGCAAGGGCATGATCAAGATCATCCCCATCCTGCTGGGCGTGGTGGGCTCCTACGTCGTGGCCTCCGCCGCGGGCGCCGTCGATTTCACGGGCGTTGCCGAGGCTGCCTGGATCGGCATGCCGTTCACGTGGAACGACACGGTGTTCTCCATTTTCGGGGCGAACTTCGACACCGGCCTGGCCATCACGGCCATCATCACCATCATGCCGCTTGCGTTCGCCACGATGATCGAGCACATCGGCGACGTGTCCGCCATCAGCTCCACCTGCAACCGCAACTACATCGCCGAGCCCGGCCTGCACCGCACGCTGCTAGGCGACGGCCTGGCCACCATCTTCGCGTCGCTGTTCGGCGCGCCGGCGAACACCACGTACGGCGAGAACACGGGCGTGCTCGCGCTCACGAAGGTGTTCGACCCGCGCGTCATCCGCATTGCGGCGCTGTTCGCCATCGCGTTCTCGTTCTGCCCGAAGTTCGCGGCGGTCATCGCGGCCATGCCGGCTTGCGTCATCGGCGGCGTGTCGCTCGTGCTGTACGGCATGATTTCCGCCGTGGGCATCCGCAACCTCGTGGAGAACCACGTCGACTTCATGAAGAGCCGCAACGTGCTGATCACGGCGCTCATCCTCGTGCTGTCGCTCGGCATTGCGTACAGCACCGCCGGCGCCATCGTGGTGCCCGTGGGCGAGGTCACCATCTCGCTGTCCGGCTTGGCGGTGGGCTCCATCGTGGGCATCGTGCTGAACATGATCCTGCCGGGGCATGAGGACGCCTTCGGCGCCGACGATGCGGACGAGGTGGAACTCGACGGCCCTCTGCCGCTCGAAGGCGACCTCGAGGGGCTGCGCGCCCAGAACGGGTAGGGCCGGCGATGGCGAAGTGGGACGTGCGGGTTGAGGAACAGGTCGAGCGCGTTGTGTTCGGCCTGGGAGCGGCTTCGAGCGATCGAACGGTTTCCTCCGACATTCCGCGACTGTCGAAGGCCTACCATGCGGCTGCGGGGCGGCCGGAAGGCACCGTGTTGCCGTACTTTGTCCTGTCGCGCGCCTACGACGAGCAGAGCGGGAGCTTCGAGCTGTTCGTCGGCGGCACGGAGGAAGCGGCCGGTTTGGAGCGCTGCACGATTCCGACGGGTGCGTATGCGCGTCTGACGGTGAAGCCGAAGCTGGGGTTTCTGTGGGGCGCGGCCGTGGGCGAGGCGAAGCGGTACCTGTACGCGACATGGCTCCCCGCGAGCGGCTACGGGGCGCTCAACCTGGAGTACGAGTATCACACGGAGCGCAGCGTCGGCAAGCATCCCACCGTTGACATCCTGTTCGCGCTAAGTTCAGAGCGTCGATTGTGAAGAAATTGTATGCCTAGGTTAACTTCGGTTGCGTGCCGTGAGGTGTTAGCTTAGTATAACTTTCATCGAAAGCGGAGCGAGCGAAACGCAAAGCGGACGGGGAGGGCAACCGAACCGGACGATGGGCACGACGCAAGCACCAGGTTCCACGCACCAAGCGCGGACCACGAAGCGCAGCGCGCACCGCGATCGACTGCCGAATTGCTTACCCGGCGGCGGAAGCTCCTCTCGTCTGGCTATCCGTCGCGCTTGCAAGCGGAGGGAATCCCCCCTATTCCCTCCGCTTTTTCTATGCCCTGGCGCCTTCGCACGATGTTTCACGTGAAACATTTGTTCGCGATGAGGGGAGCCATGCGCTACTTTCCCAAATATTCCTTGATGTACTCGACCGCCATCATGCCGCTGGTCAGGGCATAGCCGCACGTGGCTCCCACGTAGTCGGTGTAGGGGTACGAGAAGTATCCGCCGCTGTCCTGTCCGGCCACGAACAGGCCGGCCGGGGACGGCACGTTGTCCTTGCCGATGGCTTGCAGATGGTCGTTCACCTTGATGCCGTTGTACGTGCCGTCGATGGGCGAGACCACGCGCACGGCGTAGAAGGGGCCCTCGTCGAGCGGGTGCAGCAGCTCGGATCGCTTGCCGAACAGGGTGTCGGTTCCCGAAGCGATGACCGCCTGGTAGTCGGACAGGGTACGCTCGTACGTCGTGGGATCGAACCCGGCCTGTTCGCCAAGCTCCTCGAGCGTGTCGGCCTTCCACGCCTGCCCGTGCGCGATGGCGGCGTCCATCTCGTCTTGCAGCGTGTAGTACGACGGCACGAGGATGCGCTCGCGCATCTTGTACTCGGCGATGATATCCTCGCCGAGCACGTCGTGCACGCCGCTCGTGAGCAGCTTGTCGAAATCGGCTTGGGTGAAGATGATGTAGCTCGACCCGACGCGTCGCATGCCCGAGGCGCCGCGTGCCAGCGCGTGCGTGATGCAGAACGTCTCGTTCATGTAGCGGTTGCCCGAGGGGTCGAGCATGAGGAACCCGGCTTGGTTGAGGAACTTCATGTAGCCGGCGTAGAAGTCGAGCACGTCGTTGCTGCAGAACTCCGCAAGGTGCGGCGAGACGTCGTTGGACAGCACGGCTCCTTCTTGGCGGCACATGGCAATGCCGTCGCCGGTGTTGCTGGCAACGCCGTTCAGGTAAAAGTCGGACGTCCCCAGTATCTCGCGCTGCATGCTGGGGTTGCCGCCGAACCCTCCGGTGCATACGAGAACGCTGCGAGCATGCACGGTCACGGCAGTGCCGTCCTGCTTGGTGGCTCTCACGCCGGCGACGGCGCCGTCCTCGACGATGAGCTCCTCGGCTTTCGTGCTCATGAGCAGGGTGGCCCCGGCGGGAGTGATGAACGTGTCCCAGAGCACCTGGAACTTCTCGCGACCCTTCCCGTAGTCGTGCGCGATGCTCGTGCCGCTGGTGGCCTTCGGCGCCGAGAAGCCCTTCTGGCCGGTTTGCTCCCAATGGTCTTGCAGCCAGTCGATCATCTCGCCGGAGTGGGACAACACGTTGTACGTGAGGCTCGCGTCGGTGCGCCAATAATAGTAGTCCATCATGGACGTGAACACCTCGTCCACCGTCACGTGGTTGCCCACGGCTTCGTCGAGCTTGCTTCCCACGGCGAGCGCGCCCGTGGCGCACGAGCCCTCGCCCGAGATGCGCGCGGTCTTTTCCAGGATGACGACCGAGAGTCCTTCTTCGACGGCCTTGAGCGCGGCCGTCGATCCGGCTGCACCGGCGCCGACGATGCAGAGGTCGGCATCGTACGCCTCCTCGTTCTCGACGCGGGGCGTGGCTTTCGCGAAGCCGGCCATGGTGGCGCCGGCTTGCTCGAGCGCTTTCGCACATGCGGCGGAAATGGCCGCGGCGGTGAGCGTGGCGCCGGTGACGGTGTCGACGAGCAGCGATTGGCGTTCCACGATGTCGTGCGGCATGCGTTCCACCGCCGGCTCGAAGAAGCCCGGGGTGTCGGAGCACGAGGTTACCTCGACGCTCTTGATGCTGGTTTCGTCGACAGTCACGTCCACGGTCAGCGGCTCGATGACGGCCGGGCAGCCGAAGCGCTCGCCCTCGATGCTGCCCGCTTTCCACTTGCCGTACGCTTCGCCAGTGTAGGTGCCCGCCGTCATGTGCTGCTCGAATGCGGAAGCGTCGAAATCGGGAAGGTCTTTCGGCGAAGCGCCCGCCTGCTTGACGGCGTCGGACACGGCGGTGATGATTGCCTGCGACGAGAGGGTTGCGCCCGATACCGTATCCACCGAAACGCTTTGGGATTCGATAATGGCCTGCGGTAAAACATTGAGCGGAACGTAGCTGATGTCGTCGGTCTCGGCATGGGAGACCACCTTGATGGCCTCGATCCTTGTTTCGCTGAACGTGGCCTCGATGGTCACGTCGCCGTGCTTGCCCGCGCCTGCGGCGGTGTAGGTGCCCGGCGTGAAGCTGACCGCGCCCTTGGCCTCGGCCTTGCCCGGCGTGCAGCCGGCGAGCGAGAAGACGCCGCCCGCTCCCAGGATGCCGAGCCCGGCGATGCCGGCGACGCCCTGCACGAAGCTCCTCCTGCTGAATGCGTTCCCCTCGCTCGGGATGGCTTCTTGATCGTTCACGGTTTCCTCCTTCGGGTGTTGAACTCTGAGACGATTGTCGTTGCCGAGGCTCCGCTCGTCTTCCTCGCTGAGTGATGGATCGCGTGCGGGGCCTCATCACTGAGTGATGAATTCGAGTGTGACGGGCCGTTTCGGTGCTGCATGCGTGCTGCCGTGCGGAGGGACTTTCGTTATACTGCAAGACGGAGGATGCGAAAGGGGGCGGACGATGGCAGGGGAGCATCAAGGCGTCGCGCGGCCGACGGCGCAGGATCGTCGCGCGCTCGTCGCGGTGGGCTTGGGTATGGCGTTTTTCTGGCAGCTATTTCGCTACACCAACCTTGCGAACATGCTGCCCTCGTACGCTTCGGCGCTCGTGCCGTTCGACGCCGCGTCGACGGTGTCTCCCGTCACGCTGTTCTACGCGGTGACGCTTGTGTTCGGATTGCTCTTGCTGATTGCGGGAGCCCGCGGTGCGCGTGCGGCGCGGACGCCGTTCGTGGTGGGCGTTGGTTTGCTCTCGTCGTTGCTGTCGTGCGCGATGGTGGTTCTCAAGGGCGCGGATGCGCCCCTCACGCCGGTTCATATCGGTCCCGACGGCCTGACGCTGGTGGTGCTGTCGTTCGCTTTCGTGCTGCAAAGCGTTGCCTGGGTGCGCGTGTGCCGCCTCGTGGCCCGACAGGACCCGAAGCGGCTCGTGTACGTGCTGTGCCTTTCCTCGCTGGCGAGCTTCGTCGTGTCGCTGGCGTTTTCCCTGCAGATCCCCCGGTTCGAGGCGCTCGTGGTCATCTCGCCGGCGTGCTCGGCGCTCTGCCTGCTGTTCGCACCGCGCGTGCGCGAGGCTGGCCCTGAGGCTGCGTTGTCCGTGCCGGGCGCACCCGCGAACGAGCAGGGGAGCGTCGCGGCGCAGGTGCCGAGAAGCGTGGTGGCCGTGCTTGTGCTGCTGCTTGCCCTTATCGTATGCATCAAGGGCGTGAGCGATCTGCTGTATGTGGGAAGCGACGGCTCCACGCTGTACGTCAAGCACTTCATCACGGTTGCCGAGTTGGCGGTCATCATGTCGGTGTGCCTGTTCGCCGCGGGTATGAGCCGCTTCGCGTTCCTGGGCTGGGCGGTGTTGGTGGGCGGCGTGGTGTCGGGGCTCGTCATCCTGTTCCTGTTCCCCGATTCTCCCTCGGCGTTTCAGTTTGGGCTGGGCACGATTGCCGCGGCGAAAACGTGTCTCGAGCTGTTCATGTTCATCGTGGTGGCCTGCACGCGCCGCGACGATGCGGGGCGGGCTATCCTGCTGTTGCTCGTGGTGCCCGAAACGGTTTCCTACCTGGTGGGGTACGGTGTGCTGCCCGCGGCGTTTCTCGCGGTGAGCGCTTCTGCCGAAAGCTGGATCGGCGTGCTTGCGCTTGCGGCCGGTGCCACCATCGCCGTGTCGACGTTTTTGATCATGAGCTCGCTTGCGTTGAAGGGGCTGAACGAGGGCGTGCGCGACGAGGTGACGGAGGGTGCCGAAGGCGAGGCCGACGAGACGGACGACGAGCTTCGTTTCGACGAGATTGCGGCGCGCTTCGACTTGACGAAGCGCGAGCGCGAGACGGCGTACCTGTTTTTCAAGGGCTACAGCGCCAAGCGCATCGCCGAGCTCCATTACGTGTCGCTCAACACGACGCAGAGCCATCTGCGCAGCGTGTACAAGAAGATGGACGTGCACAGCCGTCAAGATCTCATCGACCTCGTGGACGGGGATCGCTCCTGACGTTCACCATGGAAAACTTTTGCGTGCGGAACGGGGCGTTTCGCGGTACCATGGTTCTTGAACACTAGACGAGCAACTGCGGTGGGGCGAAGGGGTCGTCCTGCCGGCGCGAGGAGAGACGCGTTGACAACGCTAAACGATCTGCCGATCGGCAGCACGGCCACGGTGGCTGCCGTGGGCGGCGAGGGGTCGCTTCGGCAGCACTTTCTGGATATGGGCATCATTCCGCTGGCCGACGTGACCATGGTGAAGCATGCGCCGATGGGCGACCCGCTTGAGGTGCGCATTCACGGCTATGAGCTGACGCTGCGGCGCGACGACGCCCGGAAAATCGACATCACCGACGTGCGCAACGCATCGGACGCCCCCGAGGTCCCTGCGGTGAGCAAGCCCGTGCCGCACCCGGGCCTCGGCGAGGGCGGCAAGTTCCACGACCGCACAGGCGAGCATCCGCTGCCCGACGGCACGCCGCTCACGTTCGCGCTCGTGGGCAACCAGAACTGCGGCAAGACGACGCTGTTCAACCAGCTGACGGGCTCGAACCAGCACGTGGGTAACTTCCCCGGCGTCACGGTGGACCGCAAGGACGGCTGCATCAAGGGGCATTCCGAGGCGCTGGTCACCGACCTGCCGGGCATCTACTCCATGTCGCCGTACTCGAGCGAGGAGGTGGTGACGCGCCGCTTCCTGCTCGACGAGCAGCCGCGCGGCATCATCAACATCGTGGACGCCACGAACGTCCAGCGCAACCTGTACCTCACGATGCAGCTCATGGAGCTGGGCATGCCCATGGTGCTGGCCCTCAATATGATGGACGAGGTGGAAGGCAACGGCGGCACCATCCACGTGAACGAGATGGAGAAGCTGCTGGGCATCCCCGTCGTGCCCATCTCGGCATCGAAAAACGAGGGCATCGGCGAGCTGGTGGACCACGCGCTGCACGTCGCGCGCTTCCAGGAACCGCCCGTGCGCCAGGACTTCTGCGCGCCCGACGAGCACGGCGGTGCCGTGCACCGGTGCCTGCACAGCATCATGGCGCTCATCGAAGATCACGCCGAGCGCGCGGGCATCCCGCCGCGCTTCGCCGCGAGCAAGCTGGCCGAGGGCGACGAGCTGGTGCTCGAGCGCCTTGAGCTCGATCAGAACGAGAAGGACGCGCTCGAGCACATCATCGCGCAGATGGAGGCCGAACGCGGGCTCGACCGCTCGGCGGCCATCGCCGACATGCGGTTCAGCTTCATCGGGCGCGTGTGCGAAGCCACGGTGGTGAAGCCGCAGGAGAGCCGCGAGCATGCGCGCAGCATGCGTATCGACAAGCTGCTCACCGGGCCGTTCACGGCCATCCCGGCGTTCATCGCCATCATGGCGCTCGTGTTCTGGCTCACGTTCAACGTGGTGGGGGCGTGGCTGTCGGAGATGCTCGACGCGGGCATCACCGCGCTCACCGACGTGGTGGCGTCGGGGCTTGCGGCCGCACAGGTGAACGAGGTGTTGCAATCGCTTGTCATCGACGGCGTGTTCAACGGCGTGGGCAGCGTGCTCAGCTTCCTGCCCACCATCGTCACGCTGTTCTTCTTCCTGTCGCTGTTGGAGGACTCGGGGTACATGGCGCGCGTGGCGTTCGTCATGGACAAGCTGCTGCGGCGCATCGGGCTGTCGGGGCGGTCCATCGTGCCGATGCTCGTGGGCTTCGGCTGCACGGTGCCGGCCGTCATGGCCAGCCGCACGCTGCCGTCCGAGCGCGACCGCAAGATGACCATCATGCTCACGCCGTTCATGAGCTGTTCGGCGAAGCTGCCCATCTACGCGTTCTTCACGGCCGCCTTCTTCCCGACGAACGGCGCCGCGGTCATGGTGGGGCTGTACTTCGGCGGCATTGCGGTGGGCGTGCTCGTGGCCCTGCTCATGCGTTCGACGATGTTCTCGGGCGAGGCCGTTCCGTTCGTCATGGAGCTGCCGAACTACCGCATGCCGAGCGCGCGCAACGTGGCGCAGATGCTGTGGGAGAAGGCGAAGGACTTCCTCGAGCGTGCGTTCACCATCATCTTCATCGCCACCATCGTCATCTGGTTCTTGCAGACGTTCGACTTCGGGCTGAACGTGGTGGCCGACTCGCAGGACAGCATCCTGGCCGTGGTGGCGGGGTGGATCGCGCCGGTGTTCGCGCCGCTCGGGTTCGGCGATTGGCGCATCTCGACGGCGCTCGTCACGGGTTTCATGGCGAAGGAGAGCGTGGTGAGCACGCTGTCGGTGCTGTTCGGGTCGACGGCGACGCTCGTGGCGGCCATCACGCCGCTCGCGGCGCTCGGCCTGCTGGTGTTCTGCCTGCTGTACACGCCGTGCGTGGCGGCCATCGCGTCGGTGAAGCGCGAGCTGGGCGGCCGCTGGGCGCTGGGCATGGTGTTCGGGCAGCTGGGCGTGGCGTGGGTGGCGGCGTTCGTCGTGCGCGGCGTGGGCTTGGCGCTGGAAGGCGGCGCGGCCGAGGCGTGGACGCTCGCGGTGGGTGCGGCGGTGGTCGTGCTCGTGGTGTTGGCGCTGCGGCGCATGCGGAGGCGCCGGGGACGCGGCGGGGGAGCGGTTGCGGGGTGCGGCTCGTCGTGCGAGGGATGCGAGGGCTGTTCGCTCCCCGACCTGGAAGAAGCCGTCGCGCGCGAAGAACTGCCAAGGCGCGGACGATAATCGTTGGAAAGGCCCTTGCCCAAGGGCCTTTTCCTTGCTATACTAGACGAACAAAAGTTCTATTATATATGGTTGGAAGCCCAAACTCCTAGAGGAGGACAGCCGCGATCTTGTACGGAGGTGACTGTTGTGGGCTTAGGTCTTTACGAAGCCATAAAAATCCCCTACACTGTAAATGGTAGCGTGATGCTACCATGATGATGAAGAAGAACGCGCCGACGTACGATCTTGCCATAGCGAAGCTCCTTGTCGGGCAGGGCCGCTATTTCGAGACGAAAAAAAGCACGAGCTGGCTGCGCAGTCATGGGTTTGATCCTGGCAAAGCGAAGGACATGCTTCTTTCGCTCGAAGCGGGAGAGTTCGCAGAATCGCTGCCGCCCTTGAAGCCCGGAGGCTCGTGGGCCGACGTGTACTGCTGCTCATATGAGGACGCTGAGCTTTCGGGCGACTTTTACCTCAAGTTCGTGTTGGAAGAAGAATCGGCTGTACTGGTATTGCTGTCGTGCAAAGAATGGGGATACGGGTGGTGACATGCTGAGCACATGTGTTGAATGCGGAGGGCCGATCGAGCATATGCGCGGTCCGGTCGAATGGGATGTCAAGGGCGAGTCCATCACGGTGCCCGATGTCGAACACGGCATGTGCGAAGCGTGCGGCGAGGTGTATTTCGCCGATGGGGCGTCGCGTTCGGTTCATCGCTGGGCGGTTGACGCGTACAAGAACAAACACGGTCTGCTTTCAGGTCAAGAAGTGCGAGAGATCAGGACGTCGCTCGGATTATCGCAAGCGAAGTTCGAGCAGCTGATCGGCGCTGGACCGAAAACGGTGGTCAGGTGGGAGAACGGCAGCGTGTTCCAGAATCGAACGGCCGATACGCTCATGCGCGTGTTGCGCGCCCATCCCGATATCGCCGTCGAACTCATGGATGGGGTGGAGCGCGTGTAGCGCGAGTCGATCGCGCTACACGCGCTCGTCAATGCGTGCGCACAACGGCGCGTGCCTATCGGGCGGCGGCGTTGATGGCGGCTATGGCGCCGTCGGAGACGGCGGTGGCCACCTGGCGCATCTGCTTCATGCGGATGTCGCCCGCGGCGTACACGCCGGGCAGGGCGGTTTCCATGCGCTCGTTGACGGGGATGTAGCCGTTTTCCAGCGCGAGCTCGTCGGCGTACAGCGCCGTGTTCGGCGTGGCGCCCGCGTAGATGAACACGCCGCAGCCGGGATCGACGATGGTTTCCACGCTGCCGTCCTTGAGCGAGACGAGGTCGAGCTCCTCCACCTGGCTGGTGCCGCGCAGTGCGCCGAGACGCGCTGCGGGGCGCACCTCGATGGTGGGCGTGTGCGCCACCTTGCAGCGGAATTCGTCGATGCAGGCAAGCTCGTCCTCCACGCATACGAGGGTGAGGCGGTTCGCGAGCGGGGCGAGGTGCAGCGCTTCCTTCACCGCGCCGTCCGCACCGCCGATGACGTACATGTTCTTGCCGCGATAGGCTTCGCCGTCGCGCGCGGCGTTGAGCCCACAGCCCTTGCCGGCAAGCTCCGCTTCGCCGGGGATGCCGAGCGTGCGCGGCGTGCTGCCGTTCGCGAGGATGACGTTCGCCGCCTCGTAGGTGCCCTGGTCGGTGACGATGGTTTTGACCGCGCCGCTCAGCGAGGTGCTGGTCACCTGCTCGAACACGATGTCGACGCCGGCCTCGAGCGCCTGGTCCTTCATGCGCTGGGCGAACGTGGTGCCGGTTTCGCCCTCGATGATGCCGGCGTAGTGCGTGACGGTGGACACGCCGCCGATGATGCCGCCGACGGCCTTCTGCTCGAGCACGAGCGTGCGGCACCCGCGGCTGACGGCGTAGATGCCCGCGCTGATGCCGGCGGGACCGGCCCCTACGATGATGATGTCGTACATGACGCTCCTTTTCGCTTGCGGCTTTCTGGGTATTGTAGTCCCGTTACGCGGCAAAGAGAAAATAACGGTTTGTTATTGATCCATAAGGAGGGTTTATTGCTGGAGGGCGGGCTCGGGAAGGGAGGCGGGAGCGGGAAGGGAGGCGCCCGCAGCGCAGGCGACGTCGGGGTCGCTCGCGGCTTCGCATCCGGCCGGTACGGCGCGGTAGGCGCGCTCGTAGCGCACGGCGAACACGACGAGCAGCATGACGGCCGCCAGCGAGAAGGGCACGCCTGCGAGGCTCGGCCAGGCGTAGGACGCGCCCGTGTTGAGCACGGCCTGGCCGGTCATCGCGCCGAAGGCGTTGCCCAGGTTGAACGCCACCTGCACGCAGGCCGATCCGATCATCTCGCCGCCGCCGCGCCCCACCTTCACCATGAGCAGCTGCTGCGGGCTGGCCACGAAGAACATGCCGAACGAGCACAGCAGCATGAGCCCCGCCGCCGTTGCCTGCGAGCCCGAGAACCAGAAGATGAGCGTGAGGGTGACGCAGCCGATGGCCTGGCCGGCGGCGGACATGCGGCCCGGCGTGGTGCGGTCGGACAGGCGCCCGCCCACGAGCGAGCCGGCCACCATGCCGAAGCCTGCCAGCACGAGCAGCAGTGGCAGGCTTGCGGCGGAAAAGCCGCCGACGCTCGTGAGCCAGGGCGACACGTAGCTCCACCAGCAGAACACGCCCGTGTTGCCCAGCAGCACGGCGCCGATGACGAACCAAGGGCCCGGCTTCTTCAGGAAGCGAAACTGCCCGGCCAGCCCGGCGTCGGGGATGGGTGCGATGCGCGGCACGAAGCGCACGATGAGCACAAACGACGCGACGGCCCATACCGCCACGAACAAGAACGCCGCGCGCCACGACACGAGGCTTGCAAGCAGCGTGCCGCCGGGCACGCCCAGCATGTTCGCCACGGTCTGCCCCAGCACCATGATGGAGACGGCCCGACCCTCGCGGCCGGGGTCGGCCAACTCCTTCGCCACGATGGTGGCGGTGCCGAAGAACGCGCCGTGCGGCAGGCCCGACACGAAGCGCGCCGCAACCAGCGCTTCGGCGCTCGGCGCGCAGGCGGCCGCGGCGTTGCCGACGGCCACGAGCGCGACGAACCCCAGCAGCAGCCGTTTCGGCGGCACGCGCCGTCCGAACACGAGGAACAGAGTGCCCGCACACACGCCCAACGCGTAGGCGGAGATGAAATCGCCGGCGTCGGGTACGCTGACGCGCAACCCCGCAGCCGTCGCGGGCAGGATGCCCATCATCACGAATTCGGCGAACCCGAGCGCGAACGATCCGGTGGCAAGGGCGAGCAGGCTTTTCTTCATAGGATGGATGGTTCCTTCGGGACGGGGAGTATCGGATTGCGGCGAGAGGAGCGCTCTTTGCCGCGCGGGTTTCTCGCGAAGCCGGCTTAGTATGCCATCGCCGCGCTTCGGGCGGGCGAAACTTGTCGAGAATATGACAAACCTTCCATCGGACGGCCTCGGAGAGCCGGCGTGCTTTTGGAGATTGTCCGGAGACGTTAGAATACGATAGCTTGCTAGTAGCAATTATGAGAAAGTTCGCTTTGGATAACAACTTGGCGAAGACGGATCCCGCCGGAAGCGTCTTCAAGAGATAGGAGCAGCAACCATGTCCATGATCAACAAGGAAATCGACGACTTCACCGTCCAGGCGTTCCATAACGACGACTTCGAAACGGTGACGAAGGACGACGTGCTGGGGAAGTGGAGCGTGTTCTTCTTCTACCCGGCCGACTTCACGTTCGTGTGCCCGACGGAGCTGGAAGACCTCGGCGCGCTGTACGACAAGTTCCAGGAGGCGAACTGCGAGATCTACGCGGTGTCGTGCGATACGCATTTCGCGCACAAGGCCTGGCACGACGCGTCCGAGAACATCAAGAACCTGCCGTACCCGATGCTGGCCGACCCCACGCACAAGCTGGCGGACATCTTCGACGTCTACATCGAGGAGGAGGGCGTGGCCGAGCGCGGCAGCTTCGTGGTGAACCCCGAGGGCAAGATCGTGTGCTACGAGGTGAACGCCGGCAACATCGGCCGCAACGCCGCCGAGCTGCTGCGCCGCGTGCAGGCGAGCCAGTTCGTGGCCGAGCACGGCGACTCCGTGTGCCCCGCCGGTTGGGTGCCGGGCGCCGAGGTGCTGCACCCGGGCATCGACCTGGTAGGCAAGCTGTAGCATCGACGTCCATTGCGCCGCATCGCGCGGCGTGAAGCGAGCGAAGGCCCGGCCCCGAAGGGGGTCGGGCCTTCGTGCGTAGGGAGGGGCGATGCGTCCGTTCGTTACCTTCCTGTTGACTTCGCCCTCGGCACGTTATACTCTTCGAGAATATTTCAACTCAACTATAGCCTGAATCGAGTCGAAGGGGATGCTATGGAAGACGCCTCGTCGGAGCTGTTGGATCGATCCCATGCGTACTGGTCCGAGCGCGCCCCCGAGTATGCGGCGCTGCACGATGCCCGGCGACACGAGGCGCTGCGCGCATCGCTGCGCACGCTGCTGCGCGACTTCATGCCGCAGGTGGAAGGGCGCTCGGTGCGGGCGCTCGATGTGGGCTGCGGTTCGGGTTTCATGTCGCTCATCCTGGCCGAATTGGGTTGCGAGGTGACCGCGGTCGACTTCTCCGAGGACATGCTGGCCGAAGCCGCCCGAAACGCCGAGCGCGCGGGCGTTTCCTCCATCGCGTTTCAACAGGCCGACGTGCAGCGCCTTCCGTTCGACGAAGGCACCTTCGACTTCGCCGTGTCGCGCAACGTGCTCTGGGTGCTGCCCGACGCGGCTGCGGCCTACGCGGGCGTGCTCCATGCACTGCGTACGGGCGGGGTGTTCGTCAACCTCGACGCGAACTACGGGCGCGCCTTCAACGCGGCCGCGGCAGCCGGCGGCGAGCCCGTGCATCCCACGCAGAGCACGGCGCAGCTGCTCGAGCGCAACGCCATCGTGGCCGACCTGCCCATCACCCGTGCGCAGCGTCCGGCGTGGGACCTGGCCACCCTGCTCGACCTCGGCGCGGCCGAGGTGCGCTGCTTCCAGGACGCGGAGCGGCTGCTGGGCATCGACGAACCCGAGCGCTTCTCCGCTCAGGCGAGCGCGCAGGAACGCGCCGCACTGTTCATCGTCTGCGCGCGGAAGTAACGCGTTGACCGCCCGGTTCGCATCCGCAGGCCGGGCTATAGAGGGAGTATTCATAACGAAAGCAGGGAGATCTATGGAACTATTCACGCGCCGCACGTTTTTGAAGGGCACGCTCGTGGGCATCGGCAGCGTGGCCGCCTTCGGCATCGCGGGGTGCTCCGCGCCCGCAGCCGACGCGCCCGCCGACGAGGGCGCCGCGGCAAGCGGCGAGGGGCAGCAGGCCGTCTCGCAGGAGCCGTGGACGTTCGACGATCAGGCGGGCAACACCGTCACGGTGAATGTGCCCGTGCAGCGCATGGTGGTCATGCAGCATCACTCGCTTGACATGCTCGCGCAGCTGGGCATGCAGAACAAGGTGGTGGGCACCGAGAAGAACTGGGAGGGCGACCTCGGCGACTACATGCGCGACGTGTTCCCCGGCATCGACGAGCTGCCCGTGCCGGGCGATTTGACCGACTGGAACGTGGAGGCCATCGCGGCGCTCAAGCCCGACGTGGTGATAGCCGCGTCGCAGGCCGACCCCGACGCGATGAAGCAGGTGTCCGACTTGGGCATTCCCGTGGTCGTGGTGTCGCTGCGCGGCGAGGGCAAGCAGGCCGAGGCGCAGAACCCGCGCCTGTCCGACGCCGACGCCGCCTACACCGAGGGCTGCCAGTGGGCCATCTCCACGCTGGGCAAGCTGACCGGGGCCGATCAGAAGGCCGGCGACATCTGGAAGATGTGTCTGGAAAGCCGTGCCATCGTGGATGCGGCCATCGGGCAGATGGACGACGCCGACCGCATCCGCGTGTTCGTGGCGAACACGAAGGACCAGACCTACGGCAACGACAAGTACGTGGGCTGCCAGCTGCTGCGCGCCGGCGCCGTGAACGTGGCCGCCGCGGACATCCAGGGCTACAAGCCCTACACCTTCGAGATGCTTGCCACGTGGGACCCCGAGGTGATCATCGTGCAGGACCGCTACCAGGACGTGTACGACACCATCACCACCGACGCGAAGTACCAGGAGCTGTCCGCCGTGAAGAACGGCAAGGTGCTGCTGGCGCCGTATTGGACGAAGCCGTGGGGCAACCCCGACACCGACTCCATCGCGCTCGGCGAGCTGTGGCTGGCCAACCAGTTCTATCCCGAGAAGGTGGACGCCGATACCGTGCGCGAGTACGCGAAGCGGTTCTACCACGACTTCTACGGCGTCGAGTTCACGGGCACCGTGTAGGCCATGGGCGATGCGACGGTCAAACGGGGCCTCGGCGCGCTGACGGTGGGGGCGCTCATCGCGCTCCCGCTCCTCTTCGCGGTGGGGTCGCTCGCGCTGGGCGCCTACGCCATCAGCCCGCTCGAGGTGTGCCAGATCATCCTGGCGCGCATCACGGGGCAGGGCGCGGGCGTCGATCCGATGGCGGCGAACCTCGTGTGGGAGGTGCGCATGCCGCGCGTGCTGGCGGCGGCCATGGTGGGCGCGGGCCTGTCGGCTACGGGCGCCCTGTTCCAGGGGCTGTTCAAGAACCCGCTGGCCGCGCCCGACACGCTGGGCGTGTCGAACGGCGCCGGCTTCGGCGCGGCGCTCGCCATCGTGCTGGGCTTGTCGGGATTCGGCACGCAGGTGGGCGCTATCGTGTTCGGCCTCGTGGCCGTGGGGCTCGCCTTCGCCATCGTGTCGCGCGGACGCGCTTCCACGGTGACGCTCATCCTGTCGGGCATGCTCATCGGCTCGCTGTTCTCGTCGCTCGTGTCGCTGCTCAAATTCGTGGCCGATCCCACCGAGAAGCTGCCGCAGATCGTGTATTGGCTCATGGGATCGCTTTCGGGCGTGGGCTATGACGCCATCCTCGCGGTGCTGCCGCTGTACCTCGTGTTCATGGCTGTGCTGTTCCTGTTCCGTTGGAAGGCGAACGTGCTGAGCCTGGGCGATGCGGAGGCGCGCTCGTTCGGCATCGACGTGGGGCGCGACCGCGGCATCATCATCGCGTCGTGCTCGGTGGTGACGGCGCTCACGGTGAGCATGTCGGGCATCATCGGCTGGGTGGGCATCGTGGTGCCGCACCTTGCGCGCATGCTCGTGGGGCCCGACTTCCGGCGGCTGCTGCCGGCGTCGATCTCGCTCGGCATGTGCTACCTCATCGCCATCGACGACCTGTGCCGCACGGTGTCGGCGTTCGAGATTCCCATCGGCGTGATCACGGGCATCATCGGCGTGCCCATGTTCCTGTACTTCATCTATCGGCGAAAGGTTGCGTGGTAATGCGCCTCGACATCGACGATCTGGGCTTTTCCTACGACGGTGGGCGCTCCGTCATCGACGGCCTGACGCTTGGCTACGAGTCGCCCGACGCGCTGTGCATCCTGGGATCGAACGGCACGGGGAAGAGCACGCTGCTGCAATGCGTCATCGGGGCGTTCAAGCCCACGCGCGGCGACGTGCGCATCGACGGCAGGCCCGTGGGCTCGTTCTCGGCGCGCGACCTGGCGCGGCGCATCTCCTACATCCCGCAGACGCACGTGCCCGCTTTCGAGTACCCGGTCATCGACGTGGTCACGATGGGGCGCACGTCCATCATCGGCCGGTTTTCCACGCCGAGCGCCGCCGACGAGGAGCGCGCGCTCGAGAAGCTGGACTTCCTCGGCATCGCGCACCTGCGCGACAAGCCGTACACGCAGATTTCGGGCGGCGAGCGTCAGCTCGTGATGATCGCGTCGGCGCTGGCGCAGGAGCCCGACGTGCTCGTGCTCGACGAACCCACGGCGCATCTCGACTTCGGCAATCAGTACCGCTTCGTGAAGCTGGTGGAGCAGCTGTGCGCCGAAGGCATGGGCGTCATCATGACCACCCATTTCCCCGATCACGCACTTGAGCTGGGCGGCACGACCGCTGTCATGAGCGGCGGGCGCATCGCGCACGTCGGCCCCGCCCGCGAGGTGGTGACCGCCGACAACCTGCGCGCCCTCTACGGTATCGAGATCAACGTGTGCACGCTCGGCGAGCGTCTCGTGTGCGTCCCGGGGCCGCTGGAGGGGTAGGGCGGCGGTTTTCTGACTGAATGGAACGGTTCTGACGGATCGGATTAGAGCTTCGGCGTGTTTTGCCGCATACTGTCTCCCGACATAAGTAACCCTAGGCTAACTAGTTAGGAGACATCATGGCAACCCAAGCTGCTGCGCAGGCACGTCGCGCGAACTCGGAAGGCCGCATGCTCAAGGGGCGCGACCTTATCACCGTGGGTATCTTCTCGGCGCTCTACTTCGTCATCAATTTCGCGTTCATGCTGATAGGAGGGTTCCACCCGCTGCTGTGGGTGCTCATGCCCGTGCTTATTGCCCTGTTCACGGGTATTCCGTTCATGCTGATGTGCGCAAAGGTGCAGAAGCCGGGCGCGGTGCTTATCATGGGACTCATCACGGCGCTCATCTACTTCGTGACGGGCACGTTCACGCCGTTCATCATCGGGCTCATGGCCGTTGCCTGCTTGGTGGCCGAGCTCATTCGCGCGGCGACGAAGTACACCAGCTTCAAGGGCAACACGGTGGCGTTCGCCGTCTTCGGCCTGGGGATGTGCGGCAGCCCGCTTCCCATCTGGGTGTTCCGTGATTCGTTCTTCGCGCAGATCGCCTCGCAGGGCATGAGCGCCGAGTACATTTCCACGCTGGACGCCGTCACGGGAACGCCGATGCTGTTCGTGATGTTCATCGGCACGTTCATCGCCGGTTTTGCGGGCGCCTACCTCGCGCGCGGCCTGTTCAAAAAGCACTTCGTGAAAGCGGGACTCGTCTAATGGAGCGTCTCGTGCAGGCGGCGTCGGGGACGGCGCACGCCGCCGCGCCCGACGCCGCTTCGGTTGCGGAAACGGGC
>ERZ773103.2343-NODE-2343-length-17734-cov-4.364840_pt1 | contig 17734 bp, 16 predicted proteins | sample MGYA00511118_ERZ773103 | MGnify/ENA primary metagenome ERZ773103 (study PRJEB29015, sample SAMEA2737821) | human gut metagenome | biome: human gut; feature: human-associated habitat; material: faeces | place: China | collected 2012 ... | reverse complement strand
CCTTTAAAGCTTCATTCGTAGTTTCTCATGTTATCCCTGCATAGCAGCCCCTTCAGGATACGCCTGATGAGTCTTTTACCCCTTTACTGCACCCAATGTCAGGCCCTGAATGACATATTTTTGCAGCGTGAGGAAAATAATGATTGTAGGAATCAGCATGATGACGATGGCAGCAAATAGCCCGCCCCAGTTGGAAGTATACATCATGGAATCTTTCAACGCGTACATTCCAAGGGAGATCGTCCGCAAATTTTGCTTGGAGGCAAACACCAGTGCGAGCATATATTCATTCCAGATGCTCACAAAATTGAATACCGAGATGCAAATCAACCCCGGCTGCACCAACGGCAGCATAATGCGGGCAAACAACAAAATCACAGCTATGATAAATAGCAACAACAAACTTGATGTCACACTTGATTTTGAAAATGTGGATATGAATGATGTTAATGTGTATGTTGCCTTTAAGAATAACGGTAAACTTGTCGGATTGAAAATGCCACAAACAAGTGAACTAAAGGGAATAGAGTTGATTGATAAAGAGTATACGGATATAGAGGTTTATGCTTGGGATAAAAAACAGAAACCGTATGCGAATATAGTACGTATCGTTAATAATGTACAATAAACAAAAAACTGATGTGGAAACACATCAGTTTTTTTGTTATCTTATAAAATTAGTTTTTCATAATATTTCATCTCTTATTAACCGATTATACCGCAAACGTCCTCTGCAATTTGCTCAGGAGTAAGACGGTTTGCTTTGACGATTTCTTCAGGGTTATATCTGTCAAGAAATTCTTTCTTTAAACCGTAATTCAATACCTTGACGTCAGAATTGCCGTAAAATCTTGCAATCTTTTCGCCGAAACCGCCGTCTAAAACACCGTCCTCGACTGTTATAACAATGTCATGGTTTTCTTTAAGCTGTTCCAAAAGCTTATCGTCAGTACCTGTAATGTAAATCGGGTTTATAAGTGTAGGTTTTACACCTGTTTTGTTTTCGATAATTTCAGCCGTTTTTGCACCTACCGAATAGAATGAGCCAAGTGCAACGATTGCAATTTTACTGCCGTTTTGAGTAACTTCATATTCATTTAGCTTGCTGAAGTCCTTTGTAACCTTTTTGCCGTCTGATACAACACTGATAGGTACACGGATTGCAACAGGGTGGTCGTTTTGCTCAATACTCCAATCAAGCATTGCAAGGTATTCTTCCTTTGTTGTCGGTGCAAGATAGACAAGATTAGGAATGTTAGACATCATCGGAATATCATATATGCCAAGGTGAGTAACGTCATTCATACCGTAAACAGATGCCCAATATACAAGGATTGTTGCAGCACTGTTGTTGATACATAAATCCTGTGAAAGCTGGTCGTAGGTACGTTGAATAAATGTGCTGTAAACACCGTAAATAGGTTTGCCACCGTTCTTTGCGATACCCGAGGCAAGTGCAACGGCTGTTTCTTCGGCGATACCGACGTCAACAAATTGTGAGCCAGCCTCTTTTCTCTTGTCCTCTGTGAAACCGAAAACAGTAGGTGTGGCAGATGTAATTCCGACAATAGTCTTGTCCTCTTTCATCTTCTTCAAAAGAATGTCGGCGGTCATTGATGAATAGTCTTCTCCGTCTTGCGGCATATCAGATTTACCTGTTTCAAGGTCAAAAGGACCGCAGTAATGCCAAGCCTCTTTATTCTTTTCAGCTATTTCATATCCTTTACCTTTTTGCGTACAAATGTGAACAACAACCGGATAAGTGCTGTCTTTAACTTGCTTGAATGCGGTGATAAGCGAATCAATGTCGTTTCCGTCTTTTACGAACACATAGTCAAGTCCCATTGACTTGAAAAGATTACATTCGGCTTTTCCGTCTGTATCGCGAAGCTTTTTTAGGTTTTTATATAAACCGCCGTGATTTTCAGCGATTGACATATCGTTATCGTTTACAACGATTATAAGATTGCTGTTAAGTTCGCTTGCAAAGTCAAGACCTTCAAGAGCCTCGCCGCCCGAAAGTGAACCGTCGCCGATTACGGCAATGATATTTTCCTTATCGCCCTTTAAGTCACGACCTTTTGCAAGACCGCAGGCAAGTGAAACGGAAGTTGAAGTGTGACCGATTGTAAAGAAATCGTGGTCGCTTTCGTCGGGATTGCTGTAACCCGATACATCATCATACTTGTCCTCGTACAAAAACGCATCTTTTCTGCCTGTAAGCATTTTATGCGGATAGCTTTGGTGAGAAACATCATACACGATTTTGTCTGTCGGTGAGTTAAAGACATAGTGAAGTGCGATTGCCGCCTCTACCATACCGAGATTAGGACCGAAGTGTCCGCCGTGCTTGCTTAGCTTTTGCAAAAGTGCTTGACGCATTTCGTCTGCAAGAATGTGAAGCTGTTCACTGTTTAAATTCTTTACGTCTGTCGGTTGATTGATTTTTTCAATATACATTTAAAATTCCTCCATAAGTTTATTTAATGTTATTTACCTATTTTGTTTTGGATACAATGACTTTAGCAACGTCAATCCCAAGATAATTCGCCTGTTTTCACGGCTGTTTCGTAACGGTCGATTTTGTAGTCCAGTCGCTTTAATGTGACATTCATTTGTTCCATTTGGTCGAGTAGATTTTTTCTTTGCTCAACCAAAAGCTGAAGTCTTGCCGGAATGGTTTCGTCACCCTCTTGACAAAGCTTGACATATTCGATTATAGATTCGACAGGCAGACCGGCACTTCGCATACAAATAACGTGCTCAACCCAACCTAAGTCGCTTTCCTGATAATCACGAATACCGCTTGATGTTCGTGTAACAGGCGGTATCATTCCGATACGTTCGTAATATCGCAAAGTGTCCTGCGAAATATCGTATTTTTCGCTTACTTCTTTTATAGTCATTAAAATCACCTCGCATATATTTTTTATTTACAAGTATATTATAATACTTGGAGTTTACTCTAAGTCAATAGTTTTTTGAAAAAATTTTTAAAAATAAATTAAATAGGGGAAAGAATTTTAAACAAAAAAACAGACAAAACCTTTCGGTTTTGCCTGTCTTATTATCATATTCGATAATGAATTAGTTTTCTTCGTTAATCTTAGCTTGAGCAGCTGCAAGTCTTGCGATTGGCACACGGAATGGTGAGCATGATACATAGTCAAGACCAATCTTGTGGCAGAACTCAACTGATGATGGGTCGCCGCCGTGTTCACCGCAGATGCCGATGTGAAGTTTTGGATTAACCGGCTTACCAAGCTTAATAGCTGTTTCCATAAGCTTACCAACACCCTTTTGGTCAATCTTAGCGAACGGATCGTTTTCAAAGATTTTAGCGTCATAGTAAGCGTCAAGGAACTTACCTGCGTCGTCACGTGAGAAACCGAATGTAAGCTGAGTAAGGTCGTTTGTACCGAAACAGAAGAAGTCAGCTTCGTTAGCAATTTCGTCAGCTGTTAGAGCCGCACGAGGGATTTCGATCATTGTACCAACTTCGTACTTAAGTTCGATGCCTGATGCAGCGATTTCAGCGTCAGCTGTTTCTACAACGACTTTCTTAACGTACTTCAATTCTTTTATGTCGCCGATAAGCGGAATCATAATTTCAGGAACGATTGTCCAATCAGCGTGAGCCTTTTGAACGTTGATAGCTGCACGAATAACAGCCTTTGTCTGCATTTTTGCAATTTCAGGATATGTTACTGCAAGACGGCAACCTCTGTGACCCATCATAGGGTTAGCCTCGTGCAGACCGTTGATAATATCATTAATAGCCTCAACGCTCTTGCCTTGAGCCTTTGCAAGCAATTCAATATCTTCTTCTTCTGTAGGAACGAACTCGTGTAGAGGTGGGTCCAAGAATCTGATTGTTACAGGGTTACCTTCAAGAGCCTCGTAAAGTTGCTCAAAGTCACCTTGTTGCATAGGAAGAATTTTATCAAGAGCTGCTTCTCTTTCTTCAACTGTATCAGCACAAATCATTTCTCTGAATGCGTCAATTCTGTTGCCTTCAAAGAACATATGCTCTGTACGGCAAAGACCGATACCTTCTGCACCAAGCTCCTTAGCTTTCTTAGCGTCAGCAGGAGTATCTGCGTTTGTACGAACTTTTAGTGTTCTGTACTTATCAGCCCATGACATAATTCTGCCGAATTCACCTGCGATTGATGCATCAACTGTTGGGATAATACCGTCATAGATATTACCTGTTGAACCGTCAAGTGAAATTGTATCACCTTCGTGATATTCTTTACCGTTAAGTGTAAACTTCTTGTTTTCTTCGTCCATTGCGATGTCGCCGCAACCTGATACACAGCATGTACCCATACCACGGGCAACAACGGCTGCGTGAGATGTCATACCGCCGCGAACTGTAAGGATACCTTGAGCGGCTTTCATACCTTCGATATCTTCAGGAGAAGTTTCAAGTCTTACAAGAACAACCTTTTCGCCTCTTGCAGCCCATTCTTTAGCGTCGTCAGCTGAGAATACAATCTTACCTGCTGCAGCGCCCGGAGATGCACCAAGAGCCTTACCCATTGGTGTAGCAGCCTTTAGAGCGGCAACGTCGAATTGAGGGTGAAGTAGTGTATCAAGGTTTCTTGGGTCGATCATTGCAACAGCTTCTTTTTCTGTTCTCATACCTTCGTCAACAAGGTCACAAGCAATCTTCAAAGCAGCTTGAGCAGTTCTCTTACCGTTTCTTGTTTGTAGCATATAAAGCTTTTTATTTTCAACAGTGAATTCCATATCCTGCATATCTCTGTAGTGATCTTCAAGAAGTTTGCAAACATCCTTGAACTGAGCAAATGCCTCAGGGAATTCTTCTTCCATCTTTGCGATTGGCATTGGTGTACGAACGCCGGCAACAACGTCTTCACCTTGAGCATTTATAAGGAATTCACCCATAAGCTTCTTTTCACCTGTAGCAGGGTCACGAGTAAATGCAACACCTGTACCGCAGTCATCACCCATGTTACCGAATGCCATTGACTGTACGTTTACGGCTGTACCCCATGAATAAGGAATGTCGTTATCACGACGGTATACGTTAGCTCTTGGGTTATCCCATGAACGGAATACGGCTTTAACGGCACCCATAAGCTGTTCTTTAGGATCTGATGGGAAGTCTTCGCCAATCTTTTCCTTATATTCAGCCTTAAATTGTGATGCAAGTTCCTTTAGGTCGTCAGCTGTAAGCTCAACGTCAAAAGTAACTCCCTTTTCTTCTTTCATCTTGTCGATAAGTTCTTCAAAATACTTCTTACCGACTTCCATAACTACGTCTGAATACATCTGAATGAATCTTCTGTAACAGTCCCAAGCCCATCTTGCGTTACCTGACTTCTTAGCGATAACTTCAACAACGTCTTCGTTAAGACCAAGGTTCAAGATTGTATCCATCATACCCGGCATTGATGCTCTTGCACCACTACGAACAGAAACAAGAAGTGGGTTTTCCTTATCGCCGAACTTCTTACCTGTAATTTCTTCCATCTTGCCGATGTACTCGTTGATTTCAGCCATAATATCAGGATTGATTGTACGACCGTCTTCGTAATATTGAGTACAAGCCTCAGTTGTAATTGTGAAACCCTGAGGTACCGGAAGACCGATATTTGTCATTTCAGCAAGGTTAGCACCTTTACCGCCAAGCAACTCTCTCATAGTTGCATTACCTTCTGTAAAAAGGTAACAATACTTTTTTGCCATTGGATTCTCCTCCTAAAGTTATAAAAATAGTAGCGACGGCGTCTGCCGCCATATGTCTGTATATTAATTATACCATAAATAAACGAAATGTCTATATTATTTATTCAATTTTTTTATAATTTGTGAAAAATATATCATTGTTTAGATATTTTTTTTATAAATCAACAAAAAAACACCGATGTGTCGGTGTTTTTTAGATTATTTTTTTACGTCTTTCATTTCAAATACGTTAATTTTCGGTGCTTTGTATGACTCAATGTAGTCAAGTGTTTCGTCCACGTCATCGAAAATTTTGTAAAGAAGTTTACAGCCGGCTCTCAAAAACTTTTCCTTGACCGCAACTTCAAGCATATCAATCATTGCGTTGTAATATTCGTTTACGTTAAGTATGGCGATAGCTTTGTTATGTCTTTCAAGCTGTTTTAGAGTAAACACTTCAAAAAATTCCTCAAAAGTGCCTATTCCGCCGGGAACAATAACAAAAGCGTCCGCTCTTTCTTCCATTATACGTTTTCTTTCACGCATTGTGTCCGTTCTGATAAGTTCCGTACAGTCTTGGAAAATACGGCCGTCAACACCCATATCTTCATCATCAAAGAAATTCGGTACAACACCGACAATTTCGCCTTTCTTTTCATAAACACCGCGTGCAACCGCACCCATAAGTCCGGATGCACCTGCACCGTAAACAAGTCCGTGACCTCTGTCAGCAATTTTACGTCCGAGTTCTTCGACTTGGCTGACATAAGATTTATCTATTGTGCTGCTTGACGCTCCGAATACACAAATTTTCATAATACATACCCCTTTCTGCCTGTTATTTTTGAGAAAAACTGTTGTAGAAAACAGTTTCGTTTAAATCTTTTCTGCTTGAATGAGCCGCCGAAGGCTCTGCGTCGTCTGACGGATAACCTGTCGGTAAAAATGCAACGGGAACATAATTTTCAGGCAAATTGAATTGCTCTTTTACGTCCTTCGGATTAAATGAGCCTACCCAAGTCGTTCCGAGCCCTATGCTTTTTGCCGCCAACATCATATGCGTTGCAACGATAGCCGCGTCGATTTCACCCTCGTCGTGTCCGTCATTTCCGCGCGTCCAAGATGTTTCTTTGTCGTAACATACAAGGAAATTAAGCGGCGGATTAAATGCAAATTTCGTGCATTTGCTCACCTTTTCAAGTTCTTTTTCGTCGGTAAGTACAAGTATTCTCTGTGGCTGAAAATTTACGGCGGTAGGCGCTGCCTGCATTGCCGCAAGAATATAATCTATCTTTTCTTTCTCTACTTTTTTATCAGAAAATTTTCTGAGCGAAAATCTGTTTTTTGCCAATTCTAAAAAATCCATTTTTAATCACTCCTCATCGTATTCTTTCCTTATTATTGTTATTTTATCATAAATATTATTGTTTGTAAATAAATTAAATTTTAATAATAATTGAATTTTTTATAAGTGTGTGTTATAATATATGCAAATGAGAAAAAGGAGGTTTTCCGATGTATACCGTTGATTTACACAATCATACAAAATTCAGCTATGACGGCTCGAACACACCCGAAGAAGTAATTGAAAATGCAATCAGACACGGTGTTGACGTTATCGGTATAACCGACCATCAATTCTCAATCGGTGAAAATCTTCCTATATATTATGAATATATTCAGCATTGTAAAATAAAATATGCCGATAAAATAAAAGTTCTTTGCGGTCTTGAAATCGGTACACGTCCGACACCGCCGGAATCGCTTCCGCGTGCAACGGAAAATTTTGATTATGTACTTTTTGAATGCCTTGACGATACAAGGGCAATAGATTTTTATGAATTTTTGGAATGGCGAAAGCTGTTTAAATGCAAAGCAGGTCTTGCACATACCGATATTTTCAAACTCGGTGAAAGATACGGACTTGATATAATAAAAATTTTACGTGACAACGATATTTTTTGGGAACTGAATACTTCGGGAAATTACATATATTATTATGATTTTCTTACCAACGAAAAGAAACAGCAGATAATCAAAGAAAGCGGAATTCCCGTAAGCGTCGGTTCTGATACGCATTACATTGCGGAATATCGTAAAAAACAAATTCGCCGTGCGAATGAATTATTGCAAAAATTAAATATTCCTTTACCATAAAAATGACGATTTTTAATCGCCATTTTTTTTATTGTTAAAAATAAAATCGAAAAAGTTTTAAAAATATTGCTTAAAATCGAATATTGTTATATAATATAAATAATTGTGATAAAATCGTTTTGTCTGTAATCTGAATAGGAGTGATATTTTTGAAAATAAAAAGTGTTTCAAAAAAATCCGTCATACTTATGGAGTTTGACTGGGTTTTGTTTATAGCAACAATCTGTTTGTCGGTGTTTGGAATAGTGATGATTTATTCGGCTACGCGAACATTGCAGTCGAATACGAATGTAATAGTGCAGTCGGGTGCAATGGTTATAGGTTGTGCGGCAATGCTTGTAACGTGTTTTTTCGATTACGAACAGCTTAAAAATCTCGTCAAACCGATTTATATATTCGCCGTAGCGATACTGCTTTTGGTATTGGTGTTTGGTGTCAGCGGCGACTGGGGTGCGAGGAGCTGGATCAGATTCGGTGCAATTGGTATTCAGCCTTCGGAAATCGCAAAAATTTGCTTTATAGTAACTTTTTCGTGTCACTTATCCAAAGTGCATGACGATATAAATAAACCGCTTACGATTTTAGGATTGTTGCTTCATATCGGCGTGCTTGTAGGTTTGATTTTGTTACAGCCTGATATGGGTAGTGTGTTGGTATTTTTGTTTATGTTTATATGTCTTATGTTTGTTGCAAAACTTTCATATAAATATATATTGCCGATTGGTGCGGCAGGTGTCGCGTCATTGCCTTTTATATATAAGTATGTACTTTCGGAATATCAGCAGAAACGTATTCAGGTGTTTTTCAATCCAAACCTTGACCCAAGGGGCAGAGGCTATAACGTAATTCAATCTAAAATTGCGGTCGGTTCGGGTCAGCTTTGGGGTAAAGGATATTTGCAGGGAACGCAAAACCAAATGGGTTATTTGCCTACTAAATATACCGACTTTATATTCAGTGTAATAAGTGAGGAATTTGGTTTTATTGGTGCATTGCTTGTTACGGCGGTGCTGTTCTTCATAATTTATAAATGCTTTAAAACCGCTCAAAAAGCCGATAATGCTTTCGGAAGATATATTTGTGTCGGTGTCGGTGCAATGATGTTGTTCCACGCATTTGAAAATATCGGTATGTGTATCGGACTTATGCCTGTTACGGGTATTCCGTTGCCGTTTGTAAGCTACGGCGGTACGTCACTTGTTGTGAATATGATTGCAATAGGACTGGTGCTTAGTGTGTCGTATCACAATAAACCGCGAAGTGTGTTTGACGTATATTGATAATTAAGACTGTCGACAAATTGTCGGCAGTTTTTTTGTTTACTCACAAACTATCGTCGATTGAATATTATATAGTAAGGAGGCAAGAATTTCTCGCTTGCCTTTTTAAAATATTTGAGGGGAGTGAAATTTATGTATATATTGATTGGATCGGTCACTACTGCGACAAGACTTAAAAAAGCTGCAGAAAAAATTATCGGCTTTCCGGCATATGTTGTGCATACGCCGTCCGCTTTAAATCAAGGTGGCTGTTCCTATTCCGTGCGTGTTGATGACCGTGCACTTAATGAAATCAGAAAGATAGCCGGAGATAATGAGATTCCGATTAGACGGATTTATATAGAAAGAACAGTAAACGGGGAGCGTGTTTATGATGTTGTATCTTGATAACGCGGCAACGACTTTGAAAAAGCCTTTGTCGGTGTATGCGACGCTTTTTAAGAGTACCTTGTTTTCGGGCGGAAATGCAGGACGGGGAGGACATAAGATGAGTATGGACGCAGTGCGTGCTATTGTGGATACACAAGATTTGATTGCACAGCTTTTTAATATAAAAAAAGCCGAAAATATTGTTTTTACGCAAAATGCGACGTATGCTCTGAACACTGCCATTCTCGGCACAATGTCAAACGGAGGACATATTGTCGTAACGGAGATGGATCATAACAGCGTTTTAAGACCTGCATATTTGTTGGGTAATTATACCGTTGTAAAAGCGGATAAGAGCGGATATGTACACGCGGAAGATGTTGAAAAGGCTGTGAGGAAAGATACAAAGCTTATTGTTTGTACACACGCGTCAAACGTGTGCGGAACAATTCAGCCGGTGTATGCGATAGGAAGAATAGCGAAAAAGCATAAAATACCGTTTTTGCTGGACGTTGCACAAACGGCAGGGAGCATAAATATTGATGCGGAAAAAATGAATGCGGATATGATAGCTTTTCCGGGACATAAAGGTCTTATGGGACCGCTTGGAACAGGCGGATTGTATGTGAAAAGTCCGGAAGAACTTGCACCGCTTGTGACGGGCGGAACGGGAAGTAATTCGGAGAGCGTTTCCCAGCCGGAATTTATGCCCGATAAGTTCCATAGCGGTACGATGAATACACCTGCAATTAAGGCTTTGGGGGCAGGGGTTAAGTATGTTATGAAATACGGCGTTGATGTAATCGGTAAGTATGAAAAAATGCTTTCCGAAAAATTTAAAGAAAATTTGATGAATATGGATAATGTTACGGTATACGGGAATGATAACAGTGTTGCGACTGTCGCGTTTAATGTGGCAAATCTCGGAAGTGAAGAAGTTTTTGAAATGCTTAAGGGCAAAGCGGCGGTAAGAGCGGGTTATCATTGTGCACCGCTCGCACACAGAGCGATAGGTACATCGGATAGGGGAGCGGTCAGAGCGTCGTTCGGAGTTTTTAATTCAAAAAATGATGTGGCGAAAATGACTGATTATGTGCATAAAATCAGTAAAAATGTGTCGGGATAGAGAAATCTGTCCCGGTACATAAAAATGACAAATTTTTTTGAAAAAAGTATTGACAAATGCTTTTTGGTCTGTTATAATTAATCAAGTCAGTTGGTGAGTAGAGAACTCACTGAAAGACAGATTGAATTATGCGGGTGTAGTTCAATGGTAGAATTCCAGCCTTCCAAGCTGGTCGCGTGGGTTCGATTCCCATCACCCGCTCCAATATATGTGTCTGTAGCTCAGTTGGATAGAGCAATTGCCTTCTAAGCAATGGGCCGGGGGTTCGAATCCCTCCAGACACGCCAATTTCTTTTTGAAACTCAAAAAGAGTTTAGTGTGCGTAGATAACTACCGCCATCATATGGTGGGTATAGTTCAGCTGGTTAGAGCGTCAGTTTGTGGCACTGAATGTCGTGGGTTCGAATCCCACTACCCACCCCATTTTAATTTTAATATACAGGGATATAGCCAAGTCGGTAAGGCACCAGATTTTGATTCTGGCATGCGTAGGTTCGAGTCCTGCTATCCCTGCCAGGGCCATTAGCTCAGTCGGCAGAGCACTTGACTTTTAATCAAGTTGTCCGGGGTTCGAATCTCCGATGGCTCACCAAAGCTGCTTAAACACTACGTTTAAGCAGTTTTTTTGATGTTTTGATTTATTTTTCTGTGTACTTGATTTTTGATAAAAATATTAAGAATCAAGAGGTATAAAAAATATGAAAATTACAATGAAAACAAGCAAGACAATGAAAGAATTTTTTGATGATTTTATTATCGCAAAAAAGGCGCAAGGATTGGCAGACAAAACAATTAAAAGTTATCAATCACAATTTAGAGCAATAAATAATCATTTAGATGTTAATGTTCCAATAGAGGATATAACAAAGTCCGATTTAGAAAAAATGGTTACAAGTATGCGTAATTCAAATCTTGCCGCAAATTCCATTAGTACCTATGTACGCATTTTAAGAGTGTTCTTGTCTTGGTGTAATGAAGAGGGAATAACAAATTTGAATATGAAGCCGTACAAGTCAGAAGAAACCATAAAAGAAACATATTCAGACGGTGAACTTAAGAAGCTATTGAAAAAGCCAGATTTACGGAAATGTAACTTTGCCGAATATCGGTCTTGGGTTATTGTAAATCTGCTCTTAAACAATGGCTGCCGCGCTGCAACAATACGCAACATACAAAATCAAGACGTTGACTTGGATAATCAAGTAATATATCTGCGCCATACCAAAAATAAAAAATCACAAGTTATTCCACTGTGCAGCGAATTATGTTCAATCATAAGAGAATATATGCGCGTGCGCGGCGGCGGAAATGATGAATACTTATTTCCTAACGAAAGCGGCGAACAACTGAAAGAATACGCACTCCGAAGCAGCATAGCAAGGTACAATAACAGGCGCGGTGTCCAAAAGACAAGCATACATTCCTTTCGTCATACTTTCGCGCGGAAATATCTTGTTGACTGCGGAGGTAATGCGTTTACGTTGCAACGGTTATTAGGTCATTCCACGCTTGATATGACTAAACATTACTGTGCTATATTTGACGCGGATATTGTAAAGAATTACGACAGCTTTTCACCATTGGCGCAATTAAAATCCAATAATAACAAGATTAAAATGGATAGAAACAGAACAAAGTAAATCAAATTGGAACAAATCGGAACAAATCAGATTATGACGGAATAAAACGGAACAAATTAAAACAAGGTGGCTGAAATAATAACTTTCAGCTACCTTTTCTTGTTTAGTATTTACTTTGTATCTTTTCTATGTGCTTCTGGAAATCATCAACTACATTTTGAGGACTTTCTATAACTGCGCGATTACCAAATCCGCAAATCCAGCCGAAAAATTGCGGACTTACCTCTACATCTGCTATAACTTTGAAGTGGTTATCATCATCTTTCATATAAAAAACATCTGTTCCGAAGCGGTCAACAACTGTATCTAAAAGCGGATTTATAAACCGCATTGTAACCTTTTCTTTTGTACCTCCGTACATACCAAAAGTGCGGCGCGTGTATGTAGTTAAATCAATTTCTTTGAAAAAATCTTCACCTGCTCTTGGTTCGTCAAGCAATTTCAAGTCTTTCATACGGTCAATGCGATATGTGCGGAATTTCTGTTCCTTGTCGGCAAATGCCAGAAGATAGTAGTTACCGTCATTTATAATTAGCTTGTATGGACTTACAATGTATGTATCACCTTTTCTGCGCTCTACTTGCTGCATATTACCGATAGAGTATTTAAGGTATTTAAAACTGATTTTCTGCGGTATGTGCGGCTTGCTGTTTTGCTTCTTTGCCATAGCAGCGTTGATATTGCTTATAATCTGCATTGTTCCCTTTTGTTTGGATTTTACTCTGTCCTCCAGAAGTACATCAGCTTTTAAATCTTCCGCTTGGTAAACACTGCAAAATTCGCCTAATGTATCTATTATAGTTTCAGCTTGATTTTTTGAAATAAATTTAGCAGCATAAACGCATTGTGCCAGAAGCCGCAAATCGTCAAATTCAAATTTCCTTGACATCAGTTTGTATTTGTTTTTGTGTCCGTTTACTATATCCATACCGAATACATCACGCAAAATGTTTATATCGCGGTAAATGCTGCGCCGCTCTGCGGAAATATCACATTCTGTTACAAGGTAGTCTACTATATCTACTGTTCGTACATAATTGTTTTCGTCTGAATTTTCAAGCAGATATTTAGCAACATATAGAATTTTTAGCTTTTGATTTTCTGATTTTGGCATTGCGTGTACTCCGTTCCGTATAATGATAATTAAATAATATCATTTCTCTTGGACGTTTACAATAGCTTATATAAAAATGTTTGCGCGTGGCGGCTAACCGTTCGCGCAAATAACTATTGATTTATGGATAATTTATGATATAATAGTAAGTACCACAATCTTTATTTTCATAATAGTGTAAATTATTATGACACAACATTTAATATTGTTTTATGAATATTCGACAAGAATATTCCTTTTTGGCGTTGATATAAAAGTTTTGTGTTTTTTTGCAAAAAATGCAGGCTTGGAAAATAACTTTTATATTGACGACTATAATTTGTTGTGTTTGTAATGAAAGTAAAGATGTGTGGTAACATTAAATCTAAGCCGCGTTTTTGTGCGTGGTATAGGATTTTATACCACGCATTTTTTATTGCGTGAAAAATGGTGGAAAGGAGAAGCGGAACGCAAGCCGTAATTTGCGGAAAATATATACATATTGCGGAGAAAGGATTAGGTTTTATGAAAAAAATAATAACTTTGTTATTAACATTTATTATGTGTATTTCGCTTTGTGCTTGTGGTAACAGCAAAGGCGATGTGTCTGGTAGTATTACTACAAAGCAAGCAACAATCGCGATTAAAGATTATTCCCTTGATAGTGTGTATGATACATATAAAAAAAATAAATTAAACTGTATAACAGTTTTTTGTGATTATACAAACAATGGAGAGTCGGAAAGTAGTATGTTTTTGTCAGGAAGTGTTACAGCTTTTCAAAACGGAGTGGAGTTAAAAGAACCTAACGGTAAAATTACAACATATTTTCCTCAAGGTGTTAAAGAAAAAAACACTCGCGTAATGACTGGATATTCGTATACAACGTATTATAATTTTGTTTTAGAAGATAAAACAGCTCCTGTTGTTGTAAAAATTTCTTTAGGAAACAAGTCATCAGAAATAACTTATGATTTGGGGCAAGAAGCAACGGTTAATAAGAATCAATCAGATGAACCTGGTGTAGTTGAATTGGAAAATGCAAGCATTAAAGTGAATAAGTGTAAATTTGGACAGTATGGTGTTGATAAACAATATAGACAATATACTTGTGCTATGATTATATGCGATTATACAAATAAGAGCGACAAGGAACAAAGTTTAGCAAGTGTCATACAAATGCAGGCATATCAAAATGGCAAAGAGTTAAACAGCCCGGAGTATTATGGTTCGTTTAATCAAATAAAACATTTTAAAGATGATGCAATTCCAGCAGGTGAATCAACCACATCTGGATTTTGTTTTGTGCCGGAAAACAGTAATGACCCTGTTACCGTAAAAATTACAGATTTTCATGGTGCTGAACTTACAGAAATAGAGCTTGTTAATGAATAATAATTTGATAAAATAGTTATCGGGCAGCATTTTTACTGCCTTTTGTGTTTCCTCAAACATTTACTTGCGGCGGCTTACCTAACACAAAAGCATTTTAAGGGGGCGGCTATAATTCGGGAAAACGAAACAAAACGCGCCTTATAGCTGCCTTGCGCGGTCTGTTTCCGCACTAAATCAATATAAAATTTCCGCAAACTTTTTGGACAAAGTCTTTCAATGTTTCCATTACAATTTTTATATATTACTGAGAGATACAACAATATTATATTTCTTAAAAATATAAAATAATGGAGTGATAATAATTGAATAAAATAAAAACTATAAGTTTTCGTGTTGATGAAAACACATATAACACCTATTCCGCATTAGCTGCCAGAAGCAAGCGCAAACTTGGCGATTATATACGTTTGCTTCTGGAGGAAACAATTTAGAAAAGAGGTATTTCAAATGTTTTTTGAAAATGAATTTTTGCGCGACAAGTCAAAAGGCAAATACGGCGAATAGATAGTATTTGATTATTATAATAGTATCGGCTGCAATATTATTGATGTTAGTGAAGATAAGGAATATTAGCAAAAAGATATTGATTTTTTGATTGATGGTATAGGTTATGAGGTCAAAACGCAAAACTGTATTTTAGAAAATAAAATCTGTATTGAATTAAAATCTAATGTTGAAAAAAATTATAATGGTTGGTTTTATACTACTGCCGCATAGTATCTTGTTTTTGTGGATAAGGTCAACAGCATTTTATATAAAATCCCTGTTGAAGAATTGCGCGAATATTATTATAAAAATATATAGAATATCAAAGCGCGGCAGCAGCACAACACCTATAAAACAAGCATTATTGCTTTTATTCCAATAGAGGAATTAACAGAAATTACAGAAAGGATTGAAACCGTATGACGGATAAGGAATTTTATTAGAAAATGGCTGATTTTCATACAAGAGAATTAAAACGCTCTTTAATTCCACATGATGAATTTAGTCAAAAAGAATTTTACGATTTTTACAAGGAAAAAAATGATTTAATGCACGAATACTGCCTCCAGAAGCAACAAGAAAAAGAGCTTGAAAAAGAGATTGAAGAAAAAGCCTATGATTGCGTTGAGGACGCTCTGGAGGACTTTCTGAAAGGCTTTAATGGCAATATTGACATCAAGTTATAAGATACGCCCTAAAACGGTTTAAATGCTGTTTTAGGGCGATTTTCTTTTTATAGAGAATTATCCGCGTATCGGCTGCCGCAATTAAAAGTAAAAATCACCTACTTTTATAGGGTGTGGTGTATAGTTTTCCTCTTGCTCTGATATGTTTTCTTCTTCTGGATATAATTCTTCTACTGGCTTTTCTTCGCTATTTATAGAATTATTTATAGTATTTGTACTATTATTTATTTCTATATCCTGCGACAATACAGAATTTTCGACAGGCGGAATAGTCAATCCGTCCGCCGTAAAATCAATTCCGTCCGAAAAATCTTTTGTGGTGTTGTCGTGGCTCGGCTGAGGCTTTTCAAAAAATTCATAGGTATTTCCTTTGATGTGTTTTATATAGCCTTTGTTCTCTAAGATGTGAAATTGGTCGTGATATGTTGACCGCGCCATATTTATATCTTTTAGTATTGCTGCAGGCGATAACGCTAATTCAAAATTATCAGCATTAGAAGCAAGATACATATATAATTTTAATGCGTGTGCGCTTAAATCTCGGCTCGCAGCTTTCCAATTTTCATTTTTTATTCCCAGAAAATCAGTAGTTGCCTTTTCTCTGTGAATTTTTACTGTCCTCTAATTTGGATAAGTTTGAAAATTATTATTTGGCATAATATATGCCCTCCTTTATTTTTTTATTTAAAGTCTTTTTATCGACTTTCTATATATATTATATAATATTTTTTTGAAAAAATAAAACTAATGCGCTTTACGGATAGCTTAAAAATTGTCGGTACGCGGCAGCCGAAAAACATATTTAATATAAAATACATCATAGAAATATTGACACAAATATAAACATCTTATATAATTAATTTATAAACTAACAGTGTGCTAATATCTTTCAGAATTGAAAGAATTTTTTATAATTTTTAATATTTATTGAAGATACATTAATGAGAAAATGAAAGGAATAAAGTATGAGTAAAAGAATATTAGTAAACTATTTTACAGAAGATATGTTCAAACAGAATACACGAAAACTAATATATTCTAAAGTGTTTAATTCAAATATAAATGATATTAGGGAAATTGAAAAAAATGTTCCAAGAAATGATGGATACCGATCAGAAATAGTATCTGGAAATGTGTTTTCCTCGTATTCTTTTGTGGATTTTAGGGAACAAGACAATTCTGTAATACAATATTTTAAAGATTTGCCTAAATCTAATGAAAAGCCTAAAGTACATATTCCAAAATATATTTATGTCCGTGTTAGTAAAGTTGAAAATGTTGATGAATATATGTATAAATCTAAAGCTAATATTATCAAAATTAATAAATATAATTGTGGGGCTTCAGGAGAAACACTTGTTTTTTTTGAATTCATATGTAATTCAATTTTTTCAGGTGTAATATATGATATAATTAAATCTTTCATTGGTTTATTTAGTTCTAAAATCAAATCAAAATATTCTTTTTTTAGGTTTAATAACAGACGAGCAATTAAAGAAATGTCCATATTATTAAATTGCAATGAAGAGGATATTCAGCTTATAGATATTAGCCGAAATGGTAAACTAATTAATTTAATTGTTATGACGGTTTCAATAGAAAAATATAATGTACTTATACAACCCAATGGTAATGTATGTAATATAAAAAAGCTTGATACATTTTAATATATAAACACAAAAATAACCTGTTCCAATAGCGGACAGATTATTTTTGGAGAGTGTGAGATTATTTCTGTAAATTTAATTTTTCTATGATAAAATACTTAGTTTTATTTGGGCAGATAAGCAAAATTCAGCTTATCT